>Ga0209006_10004855_pt1 | contig 12204 bp, 14 predicted proteins | sample JacPin_JW_Ref_O2_FD_188567 | JGI IMG/M metagenome (GOLD analysis project Ga0209006, IMG submission 188567) | Forest soil microbial communities from Algoma, Ontario, Canada - Jack Pine, Ontario site 1_JW_Ref_O2 (SPAdes) (version 2) | ecosystem: Environmental > Terrestrial > Soil > Boreal...
CAATCACTCGATCTCCCCTTTCAATTTCAGAGAAACTCCGCGCTTCGCGGGTCTCGTAAGAACAACATCTAGAACTCGAGCTTAAGAGCGAACTGAATCGAGCGCGGCCCGCCAATCTGATACAGCGGGTTAAAGGCTCCGCCGCCCAAGCCGCCAGGACCTGCGAGGCTCGTCCCAAGCATCTGGCTCGAGACGCCAAATCCGGGAAAGCCAAAAGTTGCGCCGGGAAAACCGCTGGGGGGACCGAAGTTCGGATGGTTCAAAACATTGAACATTTCCGCTCGGAACTGCAACTTGAGGCGTTCATGAATGGGGAATTCTCGGTGCGAGGCAAAATCCCATTGAAATGCGCCGAATCCTCGCAATCCGTTTCTCGCGAGAGTTCCTTGTCGCAAGGGAAAGCCGTCGGGATCGCTTGGGGGGTCCGTAAATGCGGCGGGATTAAACGCCTTCCGGCCCGGATACTGTGAACCATATAGATAGAGCGGCTGTCCCGGAATGACATCCGGTCTTACATCCGTGTAGTAGCCACCTTGGAACTCCTCGAAGAAATGCCCGTCAACGATCTCGACGGGCTGGGCGGAACGAGCCTGAATCGCATTTTCAACGGACCAGCCATGTAAGAGCTCTCGGGCGACGGTATTCATCTTCGGAGACGGCAGATTGTAAGTCACTCCTGCGGCTACCGCATGACGAATGTCGAAATCGGACGAGCCACGGTTGGCACTTGCATTGAGCCCCGATACGACATTGTTTGCGGCATTCCCGTATGAACCGGCGGAGGCCGTGTCGATCGAATGCGACCAGGTATAGGAAACAAGAGCCTGAAGACCCCGCGACAGTCGGCGCTGGAATTGAAGCTGGAGGGCATTATAGTCAGAGTTGGCTGTGTTGCCGATCAGATCCAAGCTTCCATAATTTGGCGGGGAGAAGATGTAGGCTGTCTGTATGAGTCGTTTTCCAGCGGAGCCGATATAAGATGCGGAGACTGTTTGCTGCTTGCCGAGACCTTGCTCGAAGGCCACATTCCATTCCAACGTGTAGGGCAGCTTCAGATTCGGGTCGAACGCTGCCAAGGTTCCTGAACCACCACCGGGCGGGACAATCGGGGGTGGCACTGCGATCGACGGAGGAAATGGGAAGCTGGTTCCGACGTTGGCATTGAGCGCTCTGAATGGATAGCCTTGTATGAGAAGATTTCCCACTTCGGAGCCTGCAAGGTCATAAAACACTCCCGCTCCGCCGCGGACGGTTCGCTCCCAGTCTGCTTTGTCAGATAGTCGATAGGACACCCCAAGGCGTGGAGCCACATTGCGATAGGTGGTACGAAACGGCGGGGTTCCCGCCGGCGCCAGAACCAAGGCCGCCAGATTGTTCAAGTCGTACCCGGTGACTGCGGGGATATTCGGGCCATTGAGCGACGACGGAGCGAAGTCAACATCCCATCGGAGGCCGTACGTGAGGGAGAGGCGAGGTACTACCCGCCACGTATCTTGGGCGAAGAGCCCAAGATTCCGCAGCAAGAGCGTCGTACCCCGGCCCGATGTCACGAAGCCATAAGTGAGACTTCCGCTGTCAGACGAGGGCACGTCGGCGAAATACGCATTCTGTCCGTACGACTCCGGGATGTACACCGGCGTGAGGCGCCTGAAATCGACCCCAACCTTGAGGCTGTGCGAACCTCGCTGCACGGCCAAGCTGTCGACAACGTTAATTTGCCTTTGCAGGTTCTTCGCCACGACACCTTGTAGTAGCGAGCCGTTTGTCAGCGAATAGATCTGAAAATCAAGCTGAGCATTCCCTTGCGTGTAGGGGCTGGGAAATTGAAGATCCGACAGTGGACTCGCACCGCCGAAATGGTCCTCTCGATAAGAACTGACAGCGCTTGTACGGCTGTAGTTGAACCGAAGATCATTCCCCATTGTCGGGGATATCAACCAGGTGGAACCGACGGTGGCAGTTTGGGTCGTGATGTTCGCCGGAGACACTGTGCTCAGCGCGCAACAATTCCCGCGTTGCACAATTTTCGAAGGGGAATAGTTGTAGCGCCCGAAAAAGGTCAACTGGTCCCCGAGTTTATGGTCGATCCGAAGGCTGTAGGCGTCGAGTGAAGCTGGATTAGAATAGCTCGCGTTGAACTCAGCTGCGCCGGGAACACCAGAAGCCTCAGGACCATTGGGCAGCGGAAAAGCATCTAGGTATGGCTGCAGGGCTGATATCGCGTCCTGTCGTGCTGCACCGTCAGGAACGGTTGTTAGGGTGGTTTGTGGCAACCGCAGCCGAAGACCTTCGTAAGAAAAGAAAAAGAATGTGCGGTTTTTGAGAATTGGTCCGCTCAGCGTACCACCGAAATCGTTTTGGCGTTCCTCAGCTTTGGGGAGAGGGGGATCATTGATGTAGCCATTGAACCAGTTGTTGGCGTCCAACACGTCGTTGCGGAAGTAATCAAACAGCGTGCCATGAAACTGGTTTGTACCTGAGCGCGTGACGATAGATATCTGGGCGCCGGGAGTACGCCCGAACTCCGGCGCATAGGTTGAAGTCTGAATCCGAAACTCCTGCAAGGCATCGACCGACACTAAACTATTCGTCCCCCCCAAGACACTGAAGGACCCCAACGTACCAGCGACGCCGTTGCCGGGCACATTCGTGGCTGACGCGCCGATGTTGCCGCTCACCCCATCGACCATCCAGTAGTTGGACGTTGCACGTTGTCCGTTGACGCTAAATTGCCCTGAATCCGTGCCGTTGTTTGGAGTGAGGACGACACCCGGAGTCAACTGGATCAGGGTCTGAAAGCTTCTGCCGTTCATTGGCAGATTCTCGGCGAATTGGCGATCAATGACCGTGCTCACGGCGGCCGATTCAGTGTCAACCAGTGACGAACCAGCATCCACGGATATGGATTCGGAAATCGAGCCTATAACCAGCTTGAAATTCTGCTCAAGATGATCTTGAACGTTCACTGTCAACCCGGTGACATTCACGACTCGGAATCCAGTTACAGACACCTCCATGCGATATCTTCCCGGCTTCACGCTCGGGAACGTGTACAAGCCGGCGTTGTTGGTCTTGGTGTTGGTGCTGGTGTCACGATCGATATCCACGAGCTTTACATGGGCACCCGTCAAGTTCAGGCCAGATGGATCCACCACCTGACCTGAAACTGTCGCGGTTTCGGATTGTGCCCAGGTAAAGTCGGCGACGAGGGAGAACAGCAGCCAAAGGCAAAGGCAATGTGCCAGAGGCCTACAACGGAGACGGAGCATTGATTCAGATTTCCTCTACAAACGTATGCGGGGCGATGATAGGTTTTTGCCCAAACGAAAAATGTTTATGATGACGAAGTCAGAAAGGCCGAGCGAAACCGCATGAATGTGCACTTGAAACTCCGCCCATGCGACGACGTAAACATAAGCCCCTTTGCCGTCGTCGAACCGTTTAAAGTTCTGGCATGCGGGATCGACGACTAGGCAGACGAGGCCTGTCCAGAGTTCCATAGTGACGATTATTTGAAAACAGGCGATTTCACTAACTGCGAATTGCGCCCTTGGCCAAAACGGGCAGCCGAACGCTCGGTTGTTAGTGAAATGGCGATTTTTCGCTAACTGATGAGTCTCCGCAAGAAACTTGTTCCTGCCGCCCTTTAAACTGACTAGAATAAGGGAGGCGGTGTTATATATGCCTAATCTGATGTCCGCGTATTTCGTGACCTCGCTTGTCCTTCCTGCTGTAGCGGTAGCCGCTATCGTGGTCGGTATTACCGTGCGAGTGTGCGTGCTAACCAGCCCGAGAACACATTGGTTCTGGCATTCGTTCTTCAAGACACGCCATCCGTAGATGAATTGAAACTCAGCGCCCCTTTTCTCAAATTGGCGCAATAAGGCGGCCTCAAGGTCCAGCCAGTTCTCTATCGGCGTAACTTCAACTGCGACGGTGGGGCCGAAGCTCGATCCGCCCTCTGCGATGCCCCAGTCAGTTGCGGCCCCCCCACTCCAGAATGCATTTCCGCGCCCGCGTGCGGCCTTCTCGGTGGGCTTGGATAAGCCTAAGGCTCATCCCAATACTGATCCTCAGCGAATGCTTTTCCTCATGGGAACAACTGCGCCGGAGTCGTGTGCACAATACTGTTGTACTGTAAACGAAGAGGCTTAACCCGGTCCCGACTGGAAAAAAGCTGGCAGAGCTTTCATCAGAGCCTAAATGAAACGATTATTCACATCTCTCGCTATTTTGATTCTGCTTTGTTCTTGCCAATCTTCCCGGCCGTGGACAGGTTTCGGGCCGGATGCTGAGGTTACTGGCCGCTACCGAACCATCGAAGAGTGTCAGCGTGTTGTAGGCAAGACAGCGGCTGGTGCGGGAAAGACTGCGAAGGTGGTTCTCAATGTCAACCGCTGATGGCTATTCTGAAGCAATAATTCTTCAATGCGCTATCGGGACAGAAGTCAGTCCGTGCAAAGGCAGAGTCGTAACCACTAAATCTTTGTTGCGTTGCAAATCCGCCACAACCGAAATGACAGCCCTTCACCACTCGCACTATTGACCACCGAAAAGTTGAAGAATAGACTTCCGCCCACTGGCAACTTGGGGCCTAATAGAGGCAGAATCATGTCCGCACCAGTTGATGAAAGCCCCGACAACCCCGATGTAATCTTCTGTTCAAATTGCGGCGAGCCGATGGTCTTCGAACTCTCTAACACAGATGAAAATGGAAAGTCAGATTCGCTGTGTTATCTCTGTAGACTGCGGAAGAACAAAATGGAATCCGCTATGGACTCTTAAGTCTGGAGTGGACGGTATGGCCGACGTTTGCGCGATTTGCGAAGAGCGGCTAACGGACGACCGAGTCACTGATGACAATGGCTCGTTCGTGCACCCAGACTGCCATCGTTTGGTGCTGGGTCATGCAGAAAGTCATCGCGCCTTCAAGTGCCCGCATTGCGGTCAGGATACAACTCATCCCCGTGGTGCTCTTTGGGACAAATTGATTGCTAGTCGGATAACATGTCTGCGATGTGGTAAAGATTTCGTCGCAGGCGACCGCTAATCTATCAATCGCGGGTAATGCGGTTTAGTTCGGTGTCACTGGCTTGACGCCGTTGTTTTCTGGCTCCAGTTTATCGAAACAGGCAGTGTGCACGGTGAAGCCAAATTCGTCCAGCCGTTTTGAGTGTGCTTCTGATGGCAGTGAGGGCAGCGGCTGGCGACATATCCAACAATCCGTAAGGTAGTTAATTTCTTGGGTCATACACTCACCTGCAAAGAGTCTTCCACCAAGAGAGTTTTAAAACTGAGCTGTTTCGACCGCTTTACATGCGCCGAGGCTGCGACATCACGAATCGAATTCGACGTCGTTCTGAGACGGCCTATTGAATGCCGTTAAGCGGAAACCAAGAGTTCGATGGTCACTTCTCATTCTTGGACGGAGGCGTTTGAGGAGCGGATTTCTGCTCCTTTAGCATTTTACTGATACAGTCTTTATGCACACTGAAGCCGAATTCATCGAGCGTAGTCTGTTTCTTTCCCACTAGCGACTCTCTGTAAATCCAGCACTGGTCACGAAACAAACCGGACATTAGACAGCGTAGGGTTATGGGGAACTGCTGTCTATACCGTGTTCAGGATTTTGTTCTGTGCGCCACCGCACACGTAATGAGTTTGCCAGCTGACTCTTTTGGGAGTAGCGTTGGGGATCTCACATCCGTCCGCCGTGCCCGCTTTGGCGTCGGTCTCCTGTGAATTCCTGAGGTTCGAGCGTGACCGAAAATCCTTGTATTTTTACCTGCGCCATTTGTGGCAACCCCGTCCCCATCGGAGAAGCGAATACCGATGGAGAAGGTCGCGCCGTGCATGAATATTGTTACGTGCAGAAACTAACTAAGCAAACTTCCAGCGGATCAGAGCGGCCTTCGTGAGCAATGTTGAGCAGATTTCCGAATCGGACGGCTTTATCGTGGAGTGGCTCCTAGACACAACAGAGACAGCGCGAAGCGCATAGCCCAGTCGAGGAGTAGCAATATCTTTGCACCTCAAGCAACCTAACCCCAGGTTGCTTTTTTACTGCCCAGACCTCGGTGGTCGACGGGGTAATTTGGCGCAATCGTGCTTGTTGAATGCGTCCCAGACCTTTGGTGGTGGTCTATCAGAATCCGCTAAGCCAGGATTCGGGTACATCCAGTTGCACTCGCTGCAACCCCATGCTGCAAAAGTATTCTCTTCAAACCACATCAAGGTTCTAGACATGGCAGGGTCGCAAGAATAAACCTCGGAATTTACGCGGGCAATAGCACGTTTTGGCTACCGGTAAAAGGCAGGACTGGGGCTGGGTGTCCTATATTGTACAGACTTCATTCGCGTAAGCGTTCATCCTCAGGTCCTCTTCTGAGGTGCCTTGTGAATGAACAAATTAATGAACGCTGGTATCAAATGTGTCAGTTAGCGGTCGCCGAGCCGGACTCCGAAAAGTTTATGAAATTAGTGACGGAGGTCAACTTGCTGCTGGACGAGAAAGAAGTCAAGACCGCTGCCATTCGACGCAGTTCCGATGTGTTCAAAATTGAACAGACCGCCGTCTAAACGCGAGCCTACGATGTTGTATTGATACAAACTGGGTTCGAACGCGGGAAACCTAGAATCGGGATGGCGCAAATTGCCTCATCCCGAGTTGTTTTATAGGGAGACAATATGTCGCAAAACTTCGAACGTTGGAAAGAACTCGCAACACTTTGTCTTCGTGAACAAGATTCTGCGAAGTTGGCGGAACTCGCTACAGAGATGAACCTCGCCCTGGCTGGAACAATTCACGTTGATTCAGTGCACGAGGCGTCAACTAAACCGTCAAAGTCGGCCTAACGCTGCCCATCGTGTTTCTGTCTGTAGTGTTCATCGAACTGCCGTTGGAGTTCTTCCATGTTGCCTAAAGTTGGGCTCACCTCACCGCACGCGAACGTCAAATGAGGACAAGCGCTGCAAGTACCCATCGTAGGAATTCCTTTCACCCTTTCAGTTATCACCAACCTGGGTTGCATGGTTATGCCTCATGGAAAGCATACCCCATGTCTATGGCACGATTGTGCAATTCCAAGCAATACATTTTATTGATATAAGGGAAGTCTTCCCTAGATTACTGGCCGAACCTTGGTGAAGATTACAGACGCCTTTTTCTCAAGCGCTAACTATCCGAACCTTTGGTGTCGTCATGTGGCATGATGTTTTTACGAAGAAAAAGCAGAATCATCCGCTCCACGCTTACCGCATTCAGGTCACTTCCCGACAACAGGCGCAACAAATCGCAACTCGCCTAAAACAGAGCGGGGTGAGAGTGACCGAGGAGTTCCCGAGTCATGTTCTGTGTCATTCAATTGCAGAATTAGACTCGATAATGAATTTCCTGCGTTCGGCGGGAGTGCATGGTGATGATGTGACGCAGGATGGTTAGAGAACGGCGAGAACGGTGAAACTAGACTCTCCAGGAACCCTTAGACTTCATTCATTTCGTTTATGACGGGCATAGAGAGGTCCAGAACTACCAAGTCGGGATTCAACTCTTGAGCTTTCTGGACGCCTACGGATCCATTTTCTGCCTCCCATACCATCGTGTGTTGAGCCTCGAATAAACAGTGGAGCATTTCGCGAATGATCGCATGATCGCCAACGATCAATACACTTCGCTGCGCTTTTGCACACTCCTACTGGGGTTATCTTCTTATCCCACAGTCGTAAATATCAGGTGAACCGACTACTTCGCTCAAACATGATACCTACGAACACAAGGCGATATACACATTTCAGAATGCCTTCTCTAACCGGTTCGGGTGCCCCTTCTGATGTTTCGTCGGTTAGCCGGATTTCTTCGGCAGAGATAGCCGATACTGAGGCACGCTGCGCACGGGCTTCTTCGGAACCGTGCAGTCATGCTCAGCAAATTTGTTCAACAGATAAATTTCCGCACTGCGATATTGACCCGCGAACTCAGCGAGTGGGGTGAAGATCTTGTATCCACATTTGGTGCAAGTTCCCATCGAAGGAACATCGTCCACAAAAGCGATAATCTTAAAAGTACGCAGCAGCATACACCCCTCAAGCGTCATGCGATAGTGGATTCCCCCGCCTATTTCCAGACGGGGACAGACCTCGACGGCCCAAATTACCGAGGAGGATTCGCCGGAGCCAACTGGCGGCTTCACTTCGAAGCTTTCACTTTCTCAACCCCGAACTGCTCGTCGAGTTTTTCGTACGACTCACCGTCAACCTTGACGTACGAGTAGGCGAAGTAATTCGGCGCTGTACCATCCTGCTTTGAGGAAAGTGTTCTGTTCAATGCCGCAAAGTTCCGGGAACGCGGAGAGAATGCATTTTCCTCCGAGAATGGAGACTCCACGATGGAATCGAAGCGCGCAGCTAACAGCAAGGTAGTTCAGATGGTGCTCCGACCGGTCCTGAAGGAGGCAAAACGAAAAAGGCCGCCGAAGCAGCCCGTTATTATGCCCCTTTTTGCCCCTACAGCCAAAAGTAGCTTTGCTCGTAACCCTACGAGGAAATTGGTTGCGGGGGTGGATTTGAACCACCGACCTTTAGGTTATGAGTCCAACATCACTAGTATTTTCAACAACTTACAAGACGCGGGTGGCCCTTGAAAAGCCTTGTAAGTAGGGTTAAGGAATCGTTATTGGACAGTTAAAGGACAGTGACGCCTGGAAAAGAAAATTCTGCAATTTCGAAGACATCGGCTGCTCGCAATCGATGAGAATAGTCGAGACGACTTCTCGCGGTCGGGGACAGATTTGCCGATCGCGATCACGAAGAACGCGATGGGTGGTGCAATCCAAAGGCTGTTCTGTATCAAATCAAACCGCCGAAATTTCCATGACTGGTGGGGCCCGCGCTTTGCCGACCGACGCGTCCACATTCAAAATTTGTAGATCACATCCATGCCGAAAAAGAGCTGGTTTCTGGCCGTCCCATTGTTGTATCCCTCGCGATCCCATGGGTGATCGAAGCGAAGTTCAGGACGGAACATAACCGTCGTCCCGATGTATCGGGTGAGATAGAACGTATTTTCCGTATATTTCCCGGCGATCCCAGTACGCTGCCCTTTCTTATCGTTGAGCAGGTCTGATCGGAATCCGAACATAAACTTGGAGGTGACTTCGCGGTTTATGTAGTTAACGATCGCATATTCGGGAGCAGTGCAGCGTAGTTGTCCGGCAGCGCAGAACGCGCCGTTTGCGCCAAGCTCGGGTTTGATCGGATCGGCAACATTGCCGGCGACATTCGGCACATCGCGTTCATACATGTACCAGGCCTCAGTAGCCATGTGCCATTTGCTGTTGAACTTGTGGTACCAGGTGAAGTCATAGTCCTGGAGGTTGTTGTAGGCATACTTGCCCTCGTTAATGCCGTTTGCGCAGCCGTAGAAATTGTCATTGTTGCTCGAAGTCGAATAGTTCAAGCAAAAAATACCCGAGGCTCTAGCATCATCCGTCCAACACGCAACATCGTGGCTGCACGATGCCCCAAACTGGACCATCCACTGCTTATTAAGCTTGAGGCTGGCATAGATCCCGGTGTCGGTGAAGGGATCGATGGTGTAGAGCAGAGAGTGGGTCATGTTGTAATTGTTCGGCGCCAATTGCGCTTCGATTCCTGGAACCGACAGGAAGCGGCCGATTCGAATGTTGAGGCCATCTTTAACCGGGAAGTAGAGGTCGAAATACTCCAGAACAGGATCGAATCCGTACTGTTTGTTCGACTGTAAGAGTTGCTCGCTGAAGTAGCCCTTGGCGGTCGTGAAGCGATAGTCGATGCCGAAGAATCCAGTCACGTGGTATCCCCAGTCGAAATGGGTGTTTTGCGCTGTGTCGGGGAGTCGTTCGATGTATACGACCGCCTGATTGAGTTCGATCTTGTTGGGAAAAATGTCGTATGAGACCGGAAAATTGTTTTGGGCTGAGGTGCTGAAATTGAAGCTGCCCGCGACCCACCCGTACACTTTCGTGCGGCTGTTCTCGAGGTTGAGTGCGGACATCAAAGGATAGGTGTTGCCATCCGGGGCGCCGATGTCGGGGGCGCCTCCGTATATCCAGTCGGTGAACGGGAACGGAGGCGAATCTTCGGGCGCCGGAAGACCGCGTTTGGTGACCGACGGTCCGGCTGGGTTGGTGCCTGCCCAGCACTAAGCGGTGAAAGAAGTTGCCGGTTAAGGTGTGGTCACTGGGACTCTGCCCGCTCGGAGCCGGTGCACTCGGTTGAGGATCCGGGTTCTCCGGGCTCGACTGTGGAAGTGCTGGCGGGCCGCCGTCAAGCGCGCTCGTCGACGGATCCGTCGGCAGTGTTTCTGCCGTCTGCTCAATCGGTTTTTTCACCACGGTTGGGTCCTGGTCGATCGGTTGCGCTTGCCCGCTCGCCGCGAGCGCCGCGTGGCCCACCGATCCGGAAGCCTCCGTGGAATCGTCGATAAGCGATTGTTGACTCTTGGCCTGTAGCGTGAGTGCCAGGGCGGCTGCCACGATAAAGACCGCCCGCTTGCCAGCTTCAACTGTAGATTTGTACACACGGTTCCTAAAGTTCATGATCATGAGTTCTCCAAGTCGCTTAACTTGATTGAATTTCGCAAAATAGACCTCCATCGCTCGCGGCGAAGGACCCTGGCAATCTTTCATTTGAAAGGCGCTAGATTCCGTCATAGCGGGAATATCCACGCTCAGCCCAATAGTCTGTTGGCTCCTCCGCGACATACGTGATCCTGGTAATAGCCTTCACATTCTTCAACCCAAGTTTCACGGGCACTAACAGACGGAGCGGGGCTCCGTGATCCAAGGTTAGGGGCTGACCGTTGAAGTGTGTGGCGAGCAGTGTCTGTGGGTGGCGGGCGGTCGCTAGGTCGAGCGACATAAAGTAAGGATCAGGATTCCCCGAGGCATCGAGATTGACCGAAGACTCCACCCGCGCCCATTTTGCTTGCGACATTGGCGGGTAGGCGTGAAGCAGATCATCGAATCTAAGACCAGCCCACCACGCGATCGCGCTCCAGCCTTCGACACAAACCAGCCTCGTAATCTGCTCATGCATTGAGAAGCGAGTTAGGAGATTCCGAATATCGAGAGAGATGCTCAGGCCGGACGCGAGCCCCTCCAGCGTCAATTTCCATTCCGAAATATAGCCAGGATCAGGAGTAGCTCCGTTGTAGTTGTTCTTGAGCGAGGTAACCTGAGATTTCGTATAGGTAGGCACTCTACGATTCGCCGAGTACAGTGCTTCCGCAACGTCATCATCGATGCGCAATGCTCTGTTTAAAAACCACTCCTTCTCTGGGGAGTCCATGTTTCGAAGGATACCGATACGACCGAGCGTTTCCTGCGGTAGGAGAAATGTACCGCCTGCCAGCGCTGCGACCGCGCCGGCGCCAAACACCAGAAAGTCTCGCCGGCTGTGATAGCGCAGGACAGTGGGAGCTATTTCGATTGCCGGGAGCGGTCGTTCTCCAAAGAGGCTTTGCGACTTTTTCACGGAGACGGGTTTCACAACAACAGATTTCACAACAGATGAATCGACTGCGTCTGTTCGCGGTTCGTGGTCCACTGGTGACGAGTGCGATCCATCCACGCCTGCTTGTTGTTTTATTGGTTCAACGGGCTCAGGTGTCTCGCCTGCCATTGGGACAGAAGGAATCGCATCTTTAGGGACTTGGCAACATTCTGGTAACTCTGCTATCTCCTGTTCCCCAGCAACAGATGGAACCGCTTGGTCTGTTCGCAGTTCGTGGTTCACAGATAACGAAGACGATCCATCGGCATCCACTTTTTGTTCGATCGTTTCAACGGCCTCGGGCTTTTCATTCTCAATGGCCGCAGGGACGGATGGATGCGCATCTTGAGGAGCAGCTTCTGGTAACTTTGCTACCTCCTCTTTCGGTTCTATGCCCGTCGAAGCTATCTGTTGCGGTTTCAAAGAGACGTCGCCATTTTGCTTATCGTTCATTTGCGACCTCCGCCGGCTCCACTCTTGTTGACCAACCTACGATCATGCTGCGCAGCGTGTCCCACCCATCGGCGAAGACCAGAATCACATGCGGTACGACGAACTGGATGTAGATCCACATCAGCCAGAAATGCCAGACACGCGCTGCGTTGTATCCTCCAAAAAGCGTTGCCAGCCGGTGAAGTTGCATGGGCTTATGAATCGCCCATCCCGTAGCGACCG
>Ga0209006_10004857_pt1 | contig 12202 bp, 14 predicted proteins | sample JacPin_JW_Ref_O2_FD_188567 | JGI IMG/M metagenome (GOLD analysis project Ga0209006, IMG submission 188567) | Forest soil microbial communities from Algoma, Ontario, Canada - Jack Pine, Ontario site 1_JW_Ref_O2 (SPAdes) (version 2) | ecosystem: Environmental > Terrestrial > Soil > Boreal...
AGCTTGAAGTACAAGTGAGACAAGTTAACTTACAAGTTAAGTGAGACTCAAGTTAACTTACAAGTTACTTTGTAGGTGAAAAAGTTACGTTGGCATAGCCAACTTGCAAGTTACTTGGCGTAAGTTAGGCCCTCCACATAGACAACTTCCATACCGGATGGAGTCTACCTCATCCATCACAGTTCGTTCCAATACTTGCAATATTCCTAGCATTCTAAGAACTCACTTCAAAGTTGCCCTGCGGTCGCCATTCAGTCGATGCAAAACGGGGCCTTTGCTTCTATCCAACAGCACTGGGCGAAATCGAGTTAATAAAAGCAAATGAGGGAGACGATCTATGTACATGGGTTAGTGCTTCAGATCGATCATATAGCGGACTCAACAATCCATCCGCTTGACGAGCTTTTCTACGACCACTTTTTACAAGGCATCCTGAAGCATATGAGAGGTGCAGGGGAGCCAACTTGGGACAATGACGATGCTTTTGGTAATGGTGGTTTTAATTTGTCTAGAAAAGGGGTCTGGGGGGTGCTGAGGGAAAAAGACAGCTAGAGTTGGAACTGATCGATGGCTTTTCGAATACCAAATTGCTCGGTATTAGAGCATATTTGTAGTAAGTCCTTATAGAGAGTTTCAAATTACATTGTAGATTTTTTCATACCTGAATTAATTATCTTCCTGTTTCCAAAGTCGGCACAATATATAAGGACCACAATATAAGGACCACAATATAAGGACCACAATCTTCTTCTATATAATAAGTAGGTAGGGCCACGCATGTGGCAAGGCCCGCTATAACAAAATATAACATTTACTGTAAGTTCATCCTAAAGAAATTCTGAACATTAATATATTGATGACGAACAGACGTACTTAACTGATTCAGTCACTGGATAACAAATGGCATAAACTAAATTCTAAATGATGAATCAAATTTGAGCGACAATGATACCGAATACAATCGGACTCGATCTGATTTGAAAGTACTGGTACAATTATGCTACTGCTGCTAGCTGCCCCGCTCCCGCTTCCCCCGCTCCTCCTGCCCCAATTCCTCCCGCTCCCCCCGTGCCAGCTCGTTAGGCAGCTCGCAACTTGCGCGCCAATCCGATCTTCTACGTATTTCTATAGATCATTAGATAAAATACATAAATGAGACGAATACATATGTACATCTTTAATTCCTGGTCTAGCTTCTCCAGATGGTATTATACTCGGGCGTGGTGGTATATGGGTGATCTTTCATGTAGTCGATAGCATAGAGGTTCCTTAAAAGAGACAAATATTAGTGCTGTTCGGTAAGGGGATCTAAGACGCACCTAGCCGTCAAAGACTTTGGGTTCGGGCACATCTTCTTTCATTGCAATTTCTTAATTCTTAACAGCTACACAGGCGGTGGCATACAAGACCTACTAGTCTCGTTTCCATCGGCATTCGTTTCAATCATCGGAGATTGAACGAGACTAAAGACCCACTACCTTAAAAGGTAGCGGGAATAAGGACATACAAAAACTCCGTCGCCGGCATATCGGCAAAATGTTGCTACAAGTCACGTTTCTGAATGAGCTCTTAAAGAATGACACTCAGGAAACGGAAACTCGAAGAAATCCCAACACCACCCCCAGATCCCCCACCTACTCGCATTAGACATGGCCTCGAAACAAGCCCGTTCAAGGAAGGCTCTTCCCGCACCTCCATTCAGATCGGCGATGCAGTCCCATCCACGCCCCAAGATGCACTGAAGAGCACGGTGAAGTCAGAGCTTACACTCAGAACTTTCGAATCGAAAACCGTGATGGACGATATATTCGGTCCTGTGGACCTTCAACTATCAGAGAGAATCATAGATACATTGAAGAAAGAAGGCACCGGACCCAACAACGGAACCCTTTTCTACCCAGACGAGAGTGGCTTGTTGAGCAAATTCCCCGCGTCCGCTAGCCGAGAACGTATCTTCTATTCCCCTTTAACTTCATTGTTGAACCGCATCATTCGGACCACTGAGAGACTCTCTGTGCCACTTCCTTTCTACACGAATCTATCATTTGCTGTCTATGACACGAAAATGAAGGACTCGTATGGAAATGCCCACCGCATCAAACCCGACATTCTTGGATTGCTCAGCAACACACCGCACGATTATCCAATCGTCCATCAAAGCAAACGCCAAACGTCGCGCGAGGCCAAGATTGAGGGGCTCCCCGGCCAGTATTGGTGGATGGTGAAGGTTGCATGCGAAGTGAAATCAGAGTGGTCCGATATGGTCGCACAAATGGCAACTTACGCCCGATGCATGCTTGCTGCCATCCCCAGCAGAAGGTATGCCTTGGTCCTCGGCTTCAATTACAAACATACGGAAGCTCGCTTTTGCTTCTTCCACCGAGGCGGCCTCATGGCAACACCCTCTATGAAGCTTTCCGAGCCAGATGGTTTCAAGGTATTCGTAAAGTTCGTCGTTCAAATGGCTACATGCGCCAATGCCACACGAGCCGGAATCGACGACACATGCGATTCTTTCCATTACCGCCTTCCAAACATCGGCATTCGGAGCATCAAGAACGTACTTTGCGACAGAGGTGGTCTGACAGGGCGAGGGACGAAGGTAGCAGAGCTGGGCGACCCCAACTGCAACCGCAACCTACCCAACACCCCGGGATACGTCGAACTCGGGCGTGACGCCGCACCAAACAATTTGAGCGATGTGTTGGACGATGTTCAGTATCAGGAAGCCGCCTTGGAGAAGAAAGTAAACAAGGATCATCAACTTATGCATGGGCCTGCAGTCAACATCGACGATCTCCGTCAACCTCCGGACATCAAAGAACTCGAGGGCTTGGATACAAATACGCTGACGTGCGCCATTATCAAAGAATCTTACATTCCAAACGATCGTAGCAACGAGGAACAAGTTTTTCATGATGCTCAAGGTCGTTTTGGCATCCCAAATATCACCTGCTCCTACGAGCTGGAAGGCTGGGGTTCTATTTTCTGCCCTGATGCTAAGCCATGGAGCGTATTCAGGCAGTCCAACGTCCCGCATGAGGAACATCAGCAAGATGAACGCGTGTTTACAAGGACACTGTACCAAACTCGAGGTTACCCAATCTTCTTCGCCCGTGGACCCCGACAACTCTTGCAAGTCATCTTACATGCGATGATCGGTGAGTTACGCCCTGCCTCATATATCCTGGCCTCACTTTGATTCATAGGTCACTGGGAGCTACTTCAATCTGGTTGGCTTCACCGAGATGTCAGCACCGGAAATATTCTCCTGCTGCGAGAGGCAGAAAAGCGTCAAAGTTGTGCCTTGTAAGCTTCTAGCATCCTTCCTGCGACCCGATAGATTCCCGACAGCATTCCCACAGTTTCAGTCAGACGAAAGGGCTCGAAGACTGTATCGGCGTCTTGATTGATGGGGATCAAGCCGTCAACTGGAAATCAGGAAGGAAAGCACTTGGGTTACACCGCTCCGTAAGTGATCTCTACTGCTGCTGCATGACATATACTGACTGATTTGCAGTTTACAAGACCATTTTTATCTCGACGCATTGCTATGGCACTGAAAACAGATAAAAAAGTGGAACTCCACACGCCTCAGGATGATCTGGAATCCTTCCTTTGGGTCCTCTTCTTCACCATTCTGGAAATTGGGCATGGTCACAAGAAGCTAAAGCCCAATGAGGTCCCTTGGCTAGAGGAAATGCACGAAGAAGACACTACAAAACTGACTGGAAAGGTCCCATGTCTGCAGAACCTCATTCTTCAAGCACGGACAACACGTCAACTTTCAGATCATCTCCTGATATTTGGCGGAATCCTGGAAAGATGGAACACCATTGCAGAAGAAACTCACGAGAAACTAATGGAGGAGATTTATCTCAGGATACCAGCACCGGAGTTGCTTGAAAATTCCGAGTCAGCCTATGCAAAGTATCTAGCAAGTGGATTTGAAATACTGGAAACCCTCCCTTCTTCGTGGGAAGAAGGCTGGGCATATGGGAAAATGCTCAGGAAGGCGCATGAAGCCGAGATGACCGAACGGAGAAAAAAGTGGCGTGTTTTCGATGACGATGACAACAGCAATGGATGACCTTTTATTGTACTTGTTTTTTTTGTATTAGCTTCCGGAACCGGAACAATCCGATAAGCTGAGGAAACAATCTAATGGGGGTTTTTGTGGGAGACCCTCTCAAGACATTTTGAGGAGGAAGGGTAGAGAAATATGATCTTGCACGATGTCAGACCACATGTGGTCATGCAAGCGTATTAAAGAAAGATACAGTAATGGAAAACCGGACTCGAACTGGGTGATTTGGGCAGAAAGCGAACTGGAACCTGACTGCTTGAAGATCTTCGGCACTTCTCGATTATTACAGACTATATCCTTTTGTCCCAGACTCTACCACTACCAAAGTGACCAATTGAAATTCATATGGGCTAGCCACACTGTGAGATCGACGGAAATGCCAGAGAAGATAAATTTGCTCCTTGGTTGACTGTAGGAGATGAATTATAGAGGAAATAGATGACTACGGAAGCATTCTACTTTGAGAGCCTGAATTGAATAACCCTCCCAATTTCTTTCGGTTCCACGCAGTCAAGCCATCAAAATAAATAGCCTAGATAACGAGAACCATTGGTGATCCTTGTTGGCATGCCTGGGACGATCTGTAAATGAGCGATACTGACATACTGACATATCCAAAAGGGTCTTACCCTCCTGAAGCCACCTTTGAGAGCGTGACCCATACCGAAGAGAAACGCTGAGAGAGAACTGCATAAGTAGGTGAGGAGTCGGTAATATCTGGGTAGTCTTTATTTGTTTTAACGTTTTTGCTCGTTCGTTGGTATGTCACGGAACCGGAACCGCTAGTGTGTTTCAGGGGATGCGTGTGGATCCGGATCCGGATCCGGTCATTACTGAAAACTTCATGATTCTGGATGAAATTGTCGAACATACATCGGATATAATTCTTCCCCCATCCATGAATCACCAATGGAGTACAGTAAAAAAAGCATTTCTACAGCTTCTTCCACGAAATTCCTTCAATCTCAGGAATCGGGTAAGGCAAAGTATACATGTCATTCAACCACTTAGCCTGGACTTTGACTGCCCATGATGGCCGGGATGTTGAACCATCACTAATCATCCCACACACACAAGACCAACGAACAGAATCCCTTCCTTTAGCCCTTGCTTGTACTCCCATCCTAGAAAGACAACTAGGACAAATTGGCTTTGGCGCTCCCCATGGATTATGGGATATTGCACCATACACTAGAATATACCTGGTCACCTGCTCGAATAATGTTTTTTTTTACTTTTTTAAATAATGTATCAGAACTACTAACCTCAAGCGTTCCAGGTTTTCTGATCATGAGGACCATCGGAGAGTGAGACAGCATCTCACGCCTACCGCCAAATACCTCAACAAATCCCTCATCCACTGGCTGGCCTCTGCAGAAAATTGCAGAGCAAAAGCTTGTCACTGCATCAGCAACCATAAGAGGGTTTACAGATGCGGCAGCAAACCCAAGGACAAAATTCAGGCCGAAACTAGATTAAATGGATCAGGTATATATTAGAAGGAAAATAATGCAAAAAATTAACGTTCCTTTGCATGACCTTTTCTATGTCTGCACGGCTGCTTTCTATCTCCAGGGTAGGTCCGCATGACAGGAGCACCATGCCTTTTCGAACATGTGTACACTTTGTAATGTACGTCGTCAATCGTGATGAGAGGTATTTCTGAAGAATCTGGGAATCATGAACAATTTTTCAAGGGGCTCACAGGACCGGATATTACTTACTACCGACAATGGGCAGCACCGCACTTGTTCGTTTACAGGTGTGGTTCCGTGGACTAATTCTCCGGTTCCGATGACACTGTGGGTCTCCACAGTAATTAATACCGGTGCGTTTTCATACATTGGAGTCATTTGGCCTCTTTTTTTTGGACCTCCGTTCCCCATTGCAATGTGGTTGGTGCAAAGCTTGAGACAATTAGGCACTTCAATCAATGGAGAAATCATGATCTAACGCACTAGTCCAGGGGGTGCTTGCATATACTCGCATTCCCATAGGCACTCCAAGTGATTTTTCAATGGCACCACCTTCTGGCCTTGCCAACATAAGGATACCCATAACAATGGACCGGTGTAGATGTGCCTTAAAAAGTGTACTTGATTGGCATCATAGGATAGCTTGGGGTTTAGTGAGCAAAGAACTCAAGTATTTATTAATTTTGTGAGCTTACCTTGAATGGAATACGGTTCACAACAGAGCAGGAGGGACAAAGAAACCTCCAATTCTTGCATTTTTGAGCAACCTCAATTTCACCTCTTCGGAGACAACCTCGTTGAAAAAGCCCACTTTCTGTGAACCAATCTACACAGATATGAATGGGGCATTCATCTGATTGGCACTTGAGAAGGTCCCCATAATTCGCACATGCACTACATTTCTGGGAGAATATTGATGTCAAGAATCATCTCGGACAACAGAGTTTCTGTAGGTTCCACACCACGTTTATTGAATCAGGTGAATATTGAATTGGATCAGGAATGTCAATTTCCATCACATCTTCTTCATTCGGAGCCTCAGAAATTGCTCCATCATACCCTGCTCTCAGTGCTTCCAATGGCCGGTGGTCTCTCCTCCTAGCATCATCAGCCCTGGATTGAGCCATGGAAAAGAACTGGTCTGAAATAGACAGAATTTTTTGATTTTGGGCCATGTATTTCAATAGAAGAATGAAGTGTGCTGGCGTGATGTGAAAGAAAAACTCCAGTTGCAGAAATGGAAATTTCTCGGCTCCGGACTTTTTCCTGTTGATCAACTCAATTACCTAATAAAAAGGTCTACTGCACCAATAACCCCCCTAACCTCACGCACCCTTTTCCCACCTCTATAATTAAATAATGGAATTTGTGAAATTTCCCAACCATACCGAATGTCCACGACTTTTGCCTCCGGAACTCATTCATATCCAACACTACAACGAAAGGCTCATGGTCAGCAGCTGTTCTAATGCTGGAGCCGCCATAATTACCCCATGTCAATATCGACCTTTCTTCACACTTCTCAATCTCCTCAACTTGGAAATATCAGAAGTCGATGAGGGGCGCGAAGGTGACAAATATTGGGTGTGCCTCCGATCCTACCTGAATAATCTCGCCACGAGAACCATACACGATCTCAAGGACAAAAAGGAACCACGAGACCTTTCTCACTGGCTCCTGCGCGAATTTATGATGGTTAGACACGACCCTCTGTCGCAGAACAAGTATTCATTTCTGATGAGGAATCGTGGATGGCAACCCTACGGAATAGACGTGTTTACATTAGGTGTGCATTGGTTTACTTCAGCTATTAAAAACATGAATAAAAATAATAAATATGTACTAACACGCTTTAGATTGGAAAAAATGGTACGATATGTGTTGCCACAAGCGCTACTACAGCCGTCGGAGATTCCAAACGTTTTTACGGGATGTTATCAATTACCTTCCTGATAGAACAAATTCTAGTGGCCTTTGGGAGTCACTTCCTATGATATCAGGTGTATTTTTTTCAGCTAATACATCAATTTTAAATAAAGACAGTTTGTTTAACTTCGTTTTCTTTTTATCGGCAGTGCAGTTCACAAACATTGCGGAATCGGATGAATGCAGATCCGGAACGATTTCCTCAAAGCCTTCCGGTTCTAGAAACCCCAGAGAAGACTCTTCCATGGAAGGTCGGTGATTCGCTCATTGATCCACAAATTTCCGTCTTTTTGACGTGAACAGTGAATGGGGGGTCGGAAAACATACCGGAACCCGATAGACTCGGATCTGGAACCATTGCCCCAAAGCCTTTCGGTTCCGGAAATCCTCGATCAGATTCTGCCTCAGGTGAGGGATTCGCTTATATATCCATTTAACGTCTTGGTGAAGATAATGACATTCTGGAACCAGATGAACGCGGATCCGGAACCGACGACTTCATCTATTCTGGTTCCGGAGCCGATGACTTCATCTCTTCCGGTTCCGGAGCCGCTACAGATGATTCTACATCAGAAGATCAGGGATTCCCTCTTGAACTGTTTGATGCACAGGTATGATATCATTATCATTATTATTATAATTCCACACATTCACATACTTCCTCTGAAACGGCATAAAAAAACAAAAAGGATCAAACTCTAGTGTTAGAATTGCAACAATTGAACATGGAATCACAGCAACATATTGACTGGAGAGAGGTCTCTAAGACCGCATTTACTACCCTGAAATACTTGGTATCCTGGGCCAATTCGATTATGCACAATGAATGGACCATAGGAGTATTTCCTCCACCAACTACACAATCTGATAAGGTATCCATACTTATATTAAAAATTTTCACATGCACGAATCTAATAATGCCAAATGTCTTAGAGTTTGTTTTACCTTTTCAAATTTCTGGCATACTTGACAACTTTGGGTCTTCCCAGCCACCCAAGTGTGCAGGCAAGTGAAATTATACATACGAATACTCCAGAATGAAACAAAGCTTAACTTGAATCACTCAGGCGTATTTTTGTCAGATTCTAGAGAAGCTTGGAAAAACTCTTTATATATTAAAAAATCCGTTGGAGGAGTATCTTGTCCGGAGGCTGAATATGAATGAAGCTGAAGCAAGGGAGAAACTCAGAAAAGTGATAGAGGATCTTGGAGTACCATCGATTTAAATTGACATTTCAAACTATACCTCAAGCTCCAGTGGCTGTCTAAAGCTTTCCACATTACTCGTATCACATCATTTGCACTAGTAGGCCAGTCGACAAGGGGAACAGGCATACTAGCAGTGATTAAACGGGGAATTGTATGATAGGAAACGACAAGAATGGATTATCCACCAAATGATAATAATATTTTGGGAAAAAAATCCGTCGTATTTATCCAATCCAGGGAGAAGTGGTTGAATGACACGTAGTTTTCCGTACGCAATTCCTATCCTATATATCTATTATTCCCTGGACTGGGTACCCTGTCCGGGTTGGACGCCCAGAAAAAGTTGGACGCTCAGGGGCGATTTCCTTTTTTGGGTAAAAAGTTGGACGCTCAAAAAATGGGACCCTACTCCATTACAGCCGTAAAACGCTGTACTATACCTTCCCCACGGTTTCCGAGGTCGCTGAATCCGATCCCAATAGAAATAACGGTGTTGGGGTCAGGGGTTTTCGTTCGCAGCAGATGGGTCATCCTCGCGGGCTGTGGAAACGAGCGTAGACGCTACCAATAGTAAGCATGAGAGTTGACTTGTTCATCTTGTCAGTGATCTCACATTTAACCTGTGCAACTCTCACGGAAGATACCTATGGTGTTGTGCAGCGAGACATCCCCCAGATTCTTGAGGCCTTGTTGTTGTTCTTGTCTGCAGTGGAGACGTACCAGCGAGAAATCAGCGCACTTCATACGCCCCCCTACCGAATGAGCTATGAAAACGCAATACATTCTACTCCTCCCCTGTTCGACCTCTCGAAGCAGTTCGAGCGGTCACTCCGTTGCCCAAGGCCGTCGCCACTGTGATGAAGATTGTAATGAGGTATGACGATCTCATGTTTTTTAATCTTCATTAGTCAGCTGGTCACGAGTCTAGTCAAATCCTTCGGATCACGAATAAGACCAGATACGGACCATGCGGTCATCGGAAAATATGGGCCCCTGTTTCTCTTTCATCGGGTTGATCAACACCCTCCGGTGCGTCAACGATCATCTGACATTCCTTTTTGTTTATTTATTCTTTGAAAGTTTCAGCAGCCAAAATGGCGGGTGATGTTCAACGTTCAACCGTCATCTTTCTACTCATCATATTTACCCCTGATGCCAACGATCCCTCACTCTTGCGAAACTCCCCAACAGCGTACTGAGAGAGAGAAACAGGAGAGAGAGGCTCAAATCATTAGTGACAATATCTATGAAGGTACAAAGAAGGATCGCTTGGCTCTCAACAAGCAGAAGAACGTCGTTCGTGTATTACTTCTTGGTCAGAGCGAGAGTGGTGAGATTTCTATCTCTTTCACACAACATTCACACAACATTCACACAATCCCACCACATCCAGGAAAGTCGACCACTCTCAAAAGTCCGTCTTTTTGCTCCTCCCCTTCCTTCTATAACTCACCCCGACCATCTCACACCGATTTCCACATGAAACACACAAAGAGCGTATGGAAGAAGGAACGCACCTCTTGGCGCGTCGTCATACAACTCAACCTCCTGCGTTCTATCATCCGAATACTTGATGCTCTCCGAGCGGAAATGCACAGCGAAATACCTGATACATCTTCCACTCTTGAAGGTGAAGAAGAAGATCGCAGTGACGACCATCACCGCAAATCAAGCCTCGTCTTTTCTGATAAACATCGATTACTCATCCTCCGCCTCGCTCCCCTCCGCGAAGTCGATCTTGACCTCAAACGGCTTCTAGGCGCTGGATCAGAGGAAGTTCGACCATCTAGTGGCTTCACCAACCCTGCTCCATCCGATATAGATCCCCCCACTCCTTCAAAAAGAGCCTCGGGCTCACGTAGAACGTGGCGCCGCACAGACGAGTTTCATGTCCGTTCTAAGCGAGGAAGCACAGCCGCAGACCCGACAACCGAGGTCATCGCACGTTGCAAGGATGATATGAAGGCCCTATGGGAAGATTCCGTAGTTCGCAGCGTACTTTCACGCAGGAAGATCCGTTTGGAAGATTCTGCTGGCTTGTTCGTTGCCATCTCCATTTTTAGTCTCTTTCGTTTTCCTCATCACTCTCCAGTTTCCTTGACGATCTAGAACGTATAGCTACTCCATTTTATGAGCCTTCAGATGACGATATCGTCAGGGCCCGACTGCGCACCCTTGGTGTACAAGAATTCAAGCTTCAATTTGACGAGGGCTTGTCTCCAGGCAGTGCGTATCATTTCCTTTTTCTGCTTTCTGCGACATGTGGTTCATGTTGACCCTTTTTTCAGATAGCGAGTATGGTCGTGAATGGATTATGTACGATGTTGGCGGCGCCCGTACTGCTGTGCGCTCCCCTATCTCATCACGCCTAGGCATGATCTAAACGGCAATCATTTTCACCAGCGATCGGCATGGCTTCCGTATTTTGAGAATGTCAACGCCATAATCTTCCTTGTCCCTATCTCTTGCTTTGACGAATGGCTTTCCGAGGTATGCCGTGCAGCCACTTTTCATCATCCACTAACCCTCATAGCTTCCTTTAGGATCCATCTATAAACTGCCTTGAAGATTCTTTCCTACTTTGGCGTTCAATCTGTTCTTCCAAACTCCTAGCCAAAACTACAATGATCGTATTCCTCAACCAATGTGACCTCCTCAAGCGGAAGCTCAAGGCAGGAGCGTTGGTGAAGGACCATTTACCCAGCTTTGGCGATCGACCCAATGATGTTCATTCCGTTGTTAAATGTAAGTGCTGTCTCGCTCTTTCTAAAATGGCAGTCTTTATATTATCACGACACCTATGACAGATTTACGTGACAAGTTCAAAGACACGCTCAAGCAGAACTCTCCTGAGCCAAGGGTCTGCTACCTTTTCGCTACGTCTGTCAATGTAAATCCTCTCTTTTCCCTCCGTCCCCCTGTCCGTTACGCTGATTGCATCTGCCCCTTGATAGGACACAAAGTCTACTGCATCTACTCTGAAATCAGGTATGCTTCAAAGGATTTACATTGTCAGTTTGATTGACGAGGTGACTGTAGTGCGAGACGGTATTCTACGCGAGCACCTCAAGAACGCCGACTTTGTGTGACCTGGGTCTTCTATTTATCTCGTCCCCACCAACCAATTCCCTACATTTTTACTGCTATCTACCTTGTCAGTGTATACATCATCTATCAGTGCTTACTTAGCCTGATACTAATATGTGACTTTTCGTTATAATCTACAAATCGTGGGGTGGAAAAAAAATACAATGGATGCAAGTTACCGGTCGAAGGACGAGCGCAAAATGCGAGACATCTGTTCTTTACAAGAGATTCCATCCCTCCCCAGGCGGCTGCTTCATGTGATCCGCGTCATGGCTCTTGCCCTCTTCGTTTCCTTCCTCGCTTCCATCATCTTCGCCATTCTTGTCATCCCCGTCGCTTCCTTTGTCCCTCCTCGTTGCACTTCCCTCACCGCTAATCTCCAACCCATTTACCCGACAAGCCATGATGATTCAGATGC
>Ga0209006_10004858_pt1 | contig 12202 bp, 10 predicted proteins | sample JacPin_JW_Ref_O2_FD_188567 | JGI IMG/M metagenome (GOLD analysis project Ga0209006, IMG submission 188567) | Forest soil microbial communities from Algoma, Ontario, Canada - Jack Pine, Ontario site 1_JW_Ref_O2 (SPAdes) (version 2) | ecosystem: Environmental > Terrestrial > Soil > Boreal...
CCCTGCTTGGCCACTCGTACGGATACAATTCCGTCAATCGGAGCGTAAATTTTTGTGTAGCTGAGTTGCGCGGATACTTGCGCCGCAGTAGCGCGCGCCTGTTCTAACTGCGCCATTGTCGTGTTGATTGCGCTCTGGCGAGCATCCACTTGTTTTCTGTTCGCCTGCGCCACATTTTGTGCTGCAGACTCGGCGTTTACCGCTTGTTCCAACGCCACTACCGTCGCTTTCGAAATCTTCACGGCAGCTGCAGCGTGATCGCGGTCTTGCTTCGAGACTTCTGCCTTTGCGAATAGCTGCTCCATGCGCTTGAGGTCATCCTGGTCGCGTTCCAATTGCGCGCGTGCGGGAGCGAGTTGCGCTTCTGCGGAAGTGACTCTAGCTTGCGCCTCGGTGACCGACGCGCCTGTTTGGTTGTCCATCCAGGAGTAGTTATGGTTTGCTTCGTGGACTTGTTCTTCCAAGCTAATAACGTTCGCTTTCGCTGCTGCAAGGCTTGCGTTCAATTCCACGGGGTCGAGTTCAGCGATCAAATCGCCTTTTTTCACCGAACTGCCTTCGTCCACCGTCAAATTAATAATGCGTCCCGTGATTTGCGGGCTCACCACTACTTCATTGCCATCCACAATGCCAATTAGAGGAATGGAGTTTCCTTGCGGAGTGGTGAAGTAATACACCACGCCGCAAATTATGAAAATCACCGCGATAAACGTCAGAAATTTCCGTCCAGTCATCGCAACCTCGTTTCTTTACGCATCAGTCCATGATCCAGAAAGTCAAGCAGCGCGTGCTTTCGCTCTTTCAACGCTTGAGGCGACAGGACATTGCGGCCCGACACTTGGCTCATCACCGGAGCAGCCGCAAAATAAAACACCGTCATGCCCAGCACGGTGAAAACAGTTTGATGCGCGTCCACTTTGCGAAATTCGCCTGACGCCACTCCGTCTTCTATCAATCCTGTGAGCCGCTTGTGAAATGGCCTGAAATATTCGCGCACAATCCACTCGAACTTCGGCGCAGTGTCCATTACTTCTCGCTGAACCAGGCGCGGATAATTCGGATGGGTGGCCAAAAAATCAAAATAGCCGTTCACCCAGCCGATCAGACGATTTCGCGCGCTAGTCTTGGCCGCTGCTGGAGCGAAGGCAGCGTTGCGAAGTTGGCGTAGGAGATTCTCCATTACCGCGCGATGCAGGCGCCGCTTATCTCCAAAGTAGTAGTAAAGCATGGCTTTGTTGGCATGCGCGGCCGCCGCGATTTCATCCGTTCGCGCACCCGCCAAGCCCTGGGCAGCAAAATGTTCCTCCGCGGCGGCCAGAATGCGCCGCGCGGTCAACGGATTCTCCACTTTTTTACGTCCGAGTCGCATTTCTCTGCGGTCCCGCCAATAATTATTTAACCAACTAGTTAGTTTAATAGCCCTGTTCCCTGTCTGTCAAGGATCGCGGCGGATCGGTTGCTCAGAATGCGATCCATAAGTGCAATGCATCCAGAGGCTCAGCGCCTTCAAGACTTCTGAGATTAATACGGTTAGGAAAGGGGATTTGTTACTAGGCGTTTAGCGCGCCACCCGCGCCTTCGGGGAGTTCAATTGAATACTTTGTGCGCGATTTCTCCTGATGAAGTTCGAGTGCAAGCTCAATGAGCTTGTCGATGAGTTTCGTGTAGGGAAGCCCGGAAGCTTCCCACAATTTAGGATACATGCTGATAGACGTAAACCCGGGGATGGTATTCAATTCATTGACGAAGATCTTGCCGCTGCGACGCTCCAGGAAAAAATCACAACGCGCCATCCCGCAGCCGTCAATCGCCTGAAACGCCCTAATAGCGTATTCCTGAAAGGTCTTGACTTGCTTCCTTGTCAGGGGCGCGGGGATCAATAAATCCGTTCCACCTTCCAGATACTTTGCCGTGTAATCGTAATACTCTCGATGTGGAACGATTTCTCCTGGAATCGAGGCGCGTAATTCATCGTTACCAAGCACGGCGACTTCGATCTCCCGGCCTGCAATTCCACGTTCAATCACTATTTTTAACGCGAACTCAGCCGCCAAATCCATCGCGCCGGAAATTTCGCCGGCTGTCTTTACACGCGTCATGCCCACGGACGAACCCAGCGTGGCCGGCTTCACAAAGAACGGAAACCGAAATTTCTTTTTGATCGCCTTCAATATTGCAGCGCGCTTGTGTTCCCACTCAGACCGCCGCACGGTCATGAACGGAACGATGGGCAATCCCGCCTGTTCGAAGAGCCGCTTCTGAACATCTTTATCCATGCCGACGGCGGAAGCGAGAACCCCCGCGCCAACGTACGGCAATCCAGCAAGCTCCATCAGCCCTTGCACTGTGCCGTCTTCTCCGAAAGTGCCATGAAGCACCGGGAAAATTACATCGACCATGATGCTGGGGCGTCCGGCAACCGGGACGAGCGGAACCAAAGTGGCAGCAGTGGGATCAGACGGCAAAATTACGCGATCGCCGGATTTCAAGACGTCCGCGAGCAGTTCCTGCGCGCCTCGGCCCACCAGCCAGCGGCCGTCCTTCGAGATGCCGATTGGCACCGCGTCGTATTTTTCAGGATCGAGCGCTCGGATCACCGATGCGGCGGAAGCCAGCGAAACTTCATGTTCGCCCGAGCGGCCACCGAACAGCACGCCCACGCGTAGTCGTTTACTGGAAACCACGTTATTGACTCGCCTTCCGCCGCGCGCAGATCACAGGATTTTCTTTCCCAGTCCTGACAGCACGAGCTCCACACCAAGCAAGGCCGTCGTATTATGCAAATCGATCACCGGATTGACTTCTACCAGTTCGAAGGAAAGCATCGAACGGCTGTCTGCGACCATTTCCAAAGCTAAATGCGCTTCGCGATACGTTACGCCGCCGCGAACAGGTGTGCCCACACCGGGGGCGTCGGTGGGATCCACAAAATCCATATCGAGGCTCACGGAAATTCCCGCCGTGTCGTCGCCTGCGAATCGCAACGCGTCCGCCATCACTTCGCGCATTCCTCGTTCGTCGATGTCGCGCATGGTGAAAATATGTACGCCAGATTCTTTCACCAGGCGCCGCTCTTTGGCGTCGAGGTCGCGTATGCCAACCAGCGCCACATTGCGCGGTTCCACCATCGGCTTGATACCGGCAAGCTCGGTCAACTCCGGAGGGCCGTATCCCATGATCGAAGCGAGCGGCATGCCGTGAACGTTTCCTGAAGGGGAAGACTCGGGCGTGTTCATGTCGCCGTGCGCATCAAGCCAAATCACTCCCACGCGCTTGGATTGTTTGTTGAAATGCGCGGCCGTGCCCGCCGTCGTTCCCACAGCAATGGAATGGTCGCCGCCCAACACCAAAGGGACCATATCTTCGGCGAGCGTTTTCTCCACGGTTTCGGCCAGGCCTTTACAGGCTTGCGAAATTTCGTCCAAATATCTGGCGCGCTTTTCGCCGTAGGGTTGTTCCTCGGGCTGAGGGACGATCACGTTGCCGATGTCTTCCACCTGGCGGCCAAGCTGCTTCAGTCGCGCGTGGAGACCCGCCACACGCAGCGCCGACGGTCCCATATCTACGCCGCGGCGGCTTTGTCCCAAGTCCATCGGCACGCCGATGATTCTTATTTTGTCTGGCATTTTATTGTGTCTTTCGTGGCCCTGTGTTGGGGCGGCAGGGCCTACCCCTAGACCGATCCCTGGGCCAGGGACACTAAGGATAGACTCGGTATAGCATCCGAGGGAAGGGAATCACTTCGCGGATGTGCTCCGTTCCGCAAATCCAGGCTACCGTACGTTCCAGCCCCAGCCCGAAGCCGGCGTGCGCCACGCTACCGTAGCGGCGCAAGTCGAGATACCACTGGAAAGATTCCTCCGGCAGGTTGTGCTCGCGAAGGCGCTTCACCAGCGTTTCATAGTCTGCCAGGCGCTCGCCGCCGCCGATAATTTCTCCATACCCCTCTGGGGCGATCATGTCGAAGCTCAAAGAAAGCTCGGGCCGTGCGGCGTCTGTGGCCATATAAAAGGCTTTCATCGCCGACGGATAGCGGTGAATAATCACCGGCTTATCGAACTCTTTGGAGATGATGGTCTCTTCGTCTCCGCCGAAGTCATCGCCCCACTTCGCGGGGTTTCCAGCCTTCTGCAAAACCTTGATCGCATCGTCGTAAGTTACTCGCGGAAAAGGCGGCACGATTTTTTCCAGCTTAGCGACATCGCGCTGAATCGTGGCGAGCTCGCGGGCCCGATTCTTAACCACGGACTGTACCACCGCACTCACTAGCCCTTCGCCCAACCGCATCATATCTTCCAGATGGGCATAGGAAGCTTCGGGTTCGAGCATCCAGAATTCAGTCAAGTGCCTGCGCGTCTTGGATTTTTCCGCGCGGAATGTTGGGCCGAACGTGTACACCTTGCCTAATGCGGCGGCAGTCGCTTCTACATAGAGCTGGCCTGATTGCGTCAGATAGGCTTTTTGATCGTCAATGTAATTCACTTCAAAAAGTGTGGACGTACCTTCGCAGGCTGCGGGAGTGAAAACGGGCGCGTCTGTAAGCGTGTAATCCTGGCTGTCCATATAATTGCGCGCGGCGCGTTCTACTTCCGCGCGAATACGCAAGATAGCGGCCTGGCGCGGCGTGCGAATCCACAGGTGCCGCCGGTCGAGAAGAAAATCCACGCCGTGCTCTTTTGGTTGAATCGGATAGGGCTCCGCGTCAGCCACGCGATGCACCACTTCAACTCCGCTGATGTGCATCTCGAACCCGCCCGTAGCACGCGCTTCGGCGCGGATCGTTCCAGTAACGATCACGCTTGACTCACGCGTGAGGCCCTTCAGCGCTTCGAACGCTTCGGGCTGCTCCTTCTGCGACACGACGCCCTGGATCACGCCGGTGCCGTCGCGAAAAATGGGGAAAAGAAGCTTTCCCGATTCGCGCTGGTTGTAAAGCCAGCCTTGAATGGTCACGCTGCTATCGACGTGCTCTCCGGCATGTTCGATAGTGATAACGGTTCTAGCTGCCTGCTGTGGCTGAGTCATTTACCTGCCTGTTTTCTCTTTTAGTGGTTCAGGAACGCGAGGTACGTCCGCGCTTGGCCTCGAAATTCTCTTCCAGCTTATCAAATGTCGCGCGAACTTGGTCGAGCGTCGGGCCGCCGTTCGGCTGGCCCTTCAGTTCCAGCACAATTGCCACCTGTTCGGGCGCGCCTGCGATTGCCGCCAGGCCTGCCTCCCAATCGATGTTGCCTTCATAGGGCAACAGATGTTCGTCTTTCTCTCCGTGATTATCGTGAATGTGTGTGGTGGCCACGCGCTCGCGCATGATATCGAAACTCACCTCCACGCCTTCATCGATATGCGCGTGGCCTGTGTCGAAACAAAGCCGCAAATCGTGCAGGTGGGTATCGGTGATGAAATGTTGCAGAGAGGCGGGTGCGCCGAGTTCGCCCGGTGTGTTTTCCAGCGCGATGGTTACGCCGCGCGCCTTGGCAAAAATGCAAAGATGTTCGAGCGAGCTGAAAGCCGCGTCGAACTTGCGCGGATCTGCGGCTTGGCGTCCGTGGCCGATGTGCTGTACCAAGAAGTGGAAGGGAATTCGTTCCGCAACTTCGATTGTCCGCTTCAGCTCGTCGACAGCGTCGAGGCGCCGTATGCGCTCCGTATCGGAAATCGAAATGGGTACGCCGCTCTCGCGTCCGGGAGAAAGGTCGCGCTCGGTGGGCGAATGCAGGGAGTGCAATTCCAAATGATATTCGCCGAGCGCGTCGGCAAGTTCGCGCACCGCTTGGGGTTCGCGATAGTTGAAATGGCGCGGCGAGCAGAAGATCTCGACGGCCTTAATGCCCGCCTGAGAAATCTCGGCCAGCAACGCGGCTCCCAGCGGCTGGTTAACATAACGATAGGTCGAAAGGACGCGTTGCATGCAGCTCCCGTGCGATCCAATTCAGAATTTACTATGGTCAATGGAAAATGTGCTTCCGTCAATAGCTCCGGAGATTTAGGGTGGCAAGGATTTCGGGACTGAATTGGAAAACGAAATAGCACTGTTTCGGCCGAAGAAGAAATTCAATCTGAGATGAGGCCAACCAGAATCAGGGCGATGAGGCCGCCAAGCAGAAGCGCGAACATGATCCACACCCAGACCGGGCGCCTTTTGCGCATCAACCCCGACGGCGGCGGTACGATTTCCGGAAGTGGTGGATCAGCGGTCACGGTGTCTTAGGTTTTATGAAGACTATCAGATCAAATCAGCCTCGGGCCGGAGTTCATATTTTCTTCGGAGATTTTCTTTTTGTTAAATTTAGCGCGGGCTTTCGCCAGGTCATCCGCTTTGGGGAAGCTGCCTACCAAGGTGGTTCGGAAAAGAGGCAAATTCAGCCCCAGACTTTCCAATTTTTGGCGGCTCATTGGCGTTCCCGGCCTTGTAGTTCCGCGCGGACTTTTGAAAGTAGTTCCAGTTTTGCGAATGCCTGATCGGTCGGAAGATATTCGAGACCGGAAGAAGGGCCGAGGAAGGCGCGTTCGCCTTTTATTTTTGGCAGCATGCGTTCAACTTCGCGGGCGATTTGCGCGGGGTCTTCCAGACGAGTGTTTCGACCGTGGATGAGACCTAGGGCGAGAGGCTTCGGAGAGCCTTTTGAAGCGACGATGTCCACGAGTGTCGGAGAATAAGTGAAATCCAGGCCGACGACATCGACTGGGAGCGCGAGGAGTTTTTCGTAAAGCGGCGCGCAATCGTGGAAGTAAACGTAAAGAGCGAGCTCGAGTTTGCGTCCGTTCTTTAAGATTTTGTCGCGCGCTTGCACTAACGGAGTAAGCGAAGCTTCGAAAATTTTCCAATCGTTCGGATATTTAATTGCGGCGGGCTCGTCTATTTGAACTAATTCGGCGCCTGCTTGCGAAAGCGGCTCCAATTCAGTGGCGAGAATTTCCGCGTATGCCTGGACGCGTTTTTCCAAATCGGTGAAAGTTCCGGCGGATCCATTTCCGGGCTCGCCGAGGGAAAGTTTCCCGAGGGTGTAAGGCCCAGTCAGCACCGGTTTGACGCTGAGCTTTCCGGCTTTGCCTTGCGGGGTCGGCAAATGTCCCAGGGCGTTTCGGGCGAAATTGTAGTCACCTGCGACGAGGTGGCCGCGTTTTACAGGCGCTCCGACGAAGACCGGTTGGCGGAAATAAGTGTCGGTGTCGAAGAAGCGAACGAGGCCTTTGATTTCGATGTTATCCAGCTTGCCGGCGAGATGCGAGATGGGGTCGTACCAGCGAATCAGGCCGTCGGTGACTACGTCGAGCCCGGCTTTCACTTGCTCGGCGATCACGTGGCGGGTGACTTCATTTTGAACGTCGAGGAGATCGGCGTGGGATCTTTCTCCGCGGTCGAGCCCGGCAATCGTTCGGCGTAAAGGTTGCAATTCGGGTGAATCGCCGATGCGCGGGTAGCTTCCCGTGCTCGAAAGATGGAGGCCTGGAGTCGTACTCATTTTGTACCGCATTCCTGTTGCGATGTTTTTCCGGACCGGCCTGCTGGCTTCAGCGTCCCTGGCGAGAGAGGAAACCCCGCCCGCCTGAAGGCGGCTGCTACATAAGCTTGGAAATCGACGAAATCATTTGGTTCAAAGTTCGCGATTAGAACGAGTCGCGGGTGTTTGTTTTCAGCAAGTTGCAGAATTTCTAATACCAAGAGTTCGCGATTAGAAAGTGCCGAGCAGATCCCTCGTGTCGTGCGCTGCTGCGCACTCGCTCGGGATGCCGATGCTCGCCGCATCGTCAGTTCGCGATTAGAAATGTATGGGTCGCTCTCGTCGGTTACTGAACTGGTCCTGAATGAGGTGCGGAGTTCTTGAGTCGAAATTTCATTTTCGCAAAATTGCATTTTTTGGCGATTTGAGCAGTTCGCGGTTGTTTGTTTTCCGAGAGTTACAGGAGGTTCTAATTCAGGAATTTGGCGATTTAAGTTGCGGGAATAGGGGCTGGTTTCGGTCCATTTCTGCACTTTCGATTGTGGCTCGCTCGGCGGGATGGAGCGAGAGATTTCGCGCGATTGGCTATCAGCCTCTTCAGCGCCGCCACGACTTATCCTTCTCAGCCGCATCTTTTCCTCTAACTACAAACTTGAAGTGTAATCAGAAGCCGTCACAGGAAGCAAGGAAATGCAATCGAACGGCTAGAATCTAGAAGCGAGATTCGAGAATTGAGGGGCGAAAGAAATAGGTTTAATGCTAGATCTTCTATGAAGGCCGTCCAACCGTTTTCGTGGCTCGTATACAATAGTTGCGAGAGGAGTTGACTCTGGGAACGTGCTACTGAGAGTCTGTGAAGTGGATAGATTGCATTGTATGTACGAGTTCATGCAGCTTCGATTCATCAGGACTCGCGAAAACGAATAGAAGTACATAGCCTTTCTCAATCGTTACAGCCTCCACCGCATGACTGACGATTCCCTTCACAGTAAAATCCAGCGCCACCCTCCAGAAGGTTCTTCCGCCGATGGCAAATTGTTCCGGCTGGGCAACCACGGAATAGGTGAGACCAGTCTGGTTTAGGAATGCCGTACCCAATTTCAGGAAATCTTCCCCGGATTTCAAAACAAGTCCAGCTCCAGCGTCCATTGCCTGGATTTGAACGATACTTAGTTCAGTTGATATACCTTTCGTCGTCTGCTTGGTGACCAAGAGTAGCTGGTGGGCGTTATTGGTTATTGCTTTAGCCATATCAGGCATTGTCGGGTCTTCGTTTGCCAATATCGACAGTCCAGCCCTAACTACGGCTTTCCCCGCGTCAGCCTTTTGAACAATCCAGCCTTTGGGAGTTTCGTAAGAAAAGGCGAAGAACGTGTTTGTATAGACGTTGTCGGAGAAGAAGCAATCTTCCGGTTGCGGCCCAGTTGGTTGTGGGAGCGCCGTTGTTGATCCTTTTGAATCATCGGAACTAGCAATTGCTGAATAGAACGAGTTACCTGGCTCGATGCGTGCGGCTTCACGGAACTGAGCGGCGGCCTCGTCCGGTTTACCCTTCCCCCGAAGAGCAACACCTAAAAAATAGTGAGTCTCGGCGTCACTCGGCTTGGTCTTTAAAAACGCTGTGAGTTCCTCTACTGCCGCATCAAAGTCACCTGCGTGCATCAGTGAGGCCCCGAGCAGTTTGTGGATGATTGGAAGTCCTGCGGCAAAAGGAAGCGACTCCTTCAATATGGGAATAGCTTCTTTGTACTGTCCGCTTCGAGCGAGGCTGATGCCAAGGTCGGCAAGGGCAGATTTATCGCTCGGAAAGATTCGTAATGCTTCGCGCGCTTCGAGAACGGCTTCACTGTCACGCTTCTGAAGGGTCAACGCCATCGCTAGTTGAACATGCGCCTCAGCATCTTCGGGCCAAAGCTTGAGCGATTGCCGGGCCTGAGCTTCGGCTTCCGAATAGTTCTGAACAAGCAGGAGATTCCGTGCGTAGGCCAAATGCAGCGTTGCCGAATCGGGAGCGAGCTGAAGCGCCCGGACGAAATCATCGTTGGCTGAAGCTAGTTGCTTGTTGAGCTTTTTTGTAAGTGCGAGATCGAGTACGCCGTAGGCGCTAAGGCGTTCGGGAGAGGGCTGCTTGGTCGAGCGGGGCTTAGTATTCGCGAGGGAGACTACGAGATCAGACGGCGCCTGGTACGATCGTAGCGCAGCGAGGAAAGAAGCGTCGGGAGTGAAATCAACGCCACGTTCGCACACAGCTCGCGCCTCGTATAGAGAGCCTGTTTGACCAGCGAGGAAGGCGAGAAGTTCGAGGCGATCGAATGGCGGCCAAGGACTTTCGGCAGCAGATAGTATGCAGTCATAGGCTGGCTCCGACCGGTTATATAGGAAGGTGCAACGTAGCCTAATGGAAGGACCCTTAAAGGCCGCTGGAAGCGGAGCCTGTGGGTCAGAATTCCGGATAGCATTCATGGCTGCTTGATCGAGTGAATCATTCCCAGAACTTGTCTCGAGTAAGATATGCGCAATACTTCCTTCCCGGTTGATATCGAATTGAATAACGGCCTGGCCCTTTTCACCCTTATAGAACGCTTCCGGCAAGGAGGCGGTCCAATTCTTATTCACCCGATTGCGCACGATTTGCATGTAAGAGCTGAAATTCACTCCCTCGGTAGGAGTTAGAAGTTGCATTCCATGTGAAGAGGAACCTGGAGGAGGAACCGCGACATCGGGTGGCTTCTCGCGTGTTCGTTCTTGGGCGTAGATGACTGTACTAATGGAAATCATTGCAATTACGGCGCGGAGGATTGGTCTGAGAGCGAGCAGTGTCGTGAATGCCGGTTTCACAAATAGGAACTTATCGCATATTTTATCGCTGTCAAGGTCTCAGACTACGGCGTGGTTTGCTTTGGGTGGACGGTGGTGGCGGCGGGATCGATTTCGAAGTAGAGGAGCCATTGGCTGGGGACGTTGCGGCCGTCCACTTTAGTGGGCGTGAATTTCCAGAGTTTCGCGGCTGCTAGGGTGCGGTCGGCAAAATATTGGCTGGGGCCGGGAGCGTCGAGAGTGGCTTGGGTTACGGCGCCGGATTCGTCCACGTTCACTTTTACGCTGAGTCTCACTTTGCCGCGGATTGTGTCTCGGGCTTTTTGCGGAGCGTCGGGCAAGATTTGCTGAACTACTTTTCCGCGCACCATGCCGCTAGTGGGCGATGATGCAGGCGGTTCGGATCGAACCGCGGATAGCAGCGGAGCAGAGTTACTGGCTGCGGTTTTTTGGGCGCTGCGGTTCGATGGGCGGTTCGCGGAATGCTCGGTGGAATTCGCGGCGAGCTGAGGCGCCGGCGGCTGCGCTGCGGGCTGCTGAAGCGCTGGATTCGCGACTGGCGGAGGCGCTGACTGTGGCGACGACTTTGCAACGAGAGGAGTTTGGTGCCGTGATGGCGGCGCAGACTGCTGGGGCGGCGTCTGGGCCGGAGAAGGCGATTTGGCGGAGAGCGCGGGCTTGTTCTCCGGTTTTAGCTGCGCTGCTAACGGCGCCGCCGGCTGAACCTTTGAGGGGACGGGCGGCTGAGTTTTTTGCTGAACATTTTGCTGAACGGTTGCCGAGATTGTCGGATTATCGGATGCGACCGACGCGGTTGGCTGATTTTGCGACGGGCGTTTGAAAAGGCCCGGACCGAGAAGAAGGCCTCCGAGGATTGCTGCCAAGGCCACGCCTGCCAGGACTACTGCACCGATGGCGCGCGGGTTTGCGAACGAAGGCTGGGGATTTAGAGGTATTTGTTTTGGAGGCGCGGAGGAATTTGGTTGCAGGCGGGCGGCAATGTCGGCGACGGTCCAACGCATTTGCGGGTCGCGGCGCAAGCAGTGGCGCGCTAGATCGAGAATCTCGGGCTGGAGATTCGAGGGCAGGGAGGGTTCGGCTTGGTTAGTTCGCTCCCACACGGGCAAGCGCTGGGTGAGCGCTTCTGTGAGAGTCATGCCCAGGGACCAGACGTCGCCGGCCGGCGAAATTCTTCCGCCAGCCGCTTCGGGCGGATCGTAAGCTCCGGGTTTTCCCGGACTGCCACCGGATTCGCCGATGCGGCAAAGGCCATCGCTTGAAATTTTTAGAAGATCATCATCGGCCATGATGTTGGAAGGTTTCAGGCGGCAATGAACGAAGCCCTGAGCGTGAACGTAGGCAAGCGCGTCCACTACCGGACTGAGAAGGTCGCGAGCTTCCTCGGGCGTAAGCGGTCTGCGCTTAATTACCAGCGAGAGATTTTCTTCGGCGTATTCCATCACCACGTAGAGCATGTCGATGTGATCCAGATCGCAGCGTCCCATTTCCAGGATGCGGACCAAGTGAGGATGCGAAAGTTTTGCAGCGTGCTTCCAGCGAGCTAGTTGGGCAGGGGCGTCGACCGAATCCGCGGGGATAAGTTTGATCGCGGCTTTTTTGACTGGCTGGCCGGCGTAGTCGGTGAGGAAAACAGCGCTGCGTTCAGTTCGGCCGACTAACTGGCCGAGGCGGAATTTTCCGTCGACGACTTGGTCGATCTGTTTTGTGGCAGCCTCAGTCATATGATCCCCTGCATGCCTGCAAGCGCTGGTGAAAAGCATGACGTTCGAGCGCTCGCGTTCGACCAACGATGAAAATCGAACGGTACCGCGTCCGAGATCGGACTCGGCGATTCGTCTTCCTAGGGTGTACCGGGCTGGTGAGTGCCGGTTGCAGAGGGGCAATTCGCGATTCGCGCCAGGCCCTCTTGCACAACATTTTGC
>Ga0209006_10004859_pt1 | contig 12201 bp, 10 predicted proteins | sample JacPin_JW_Ref_O2_FD_188567 | JGI IMG/M metagenome (GOLD analysis project Ga0209006, IMG submission 188567) | Forest soil microbial communities from Algoma, Ontario, Canada - Jack Pine, Ontario site 1_JW_Ref_O2 (SPAdes) (version 2) | ecosystem: Environmental > Terrestrial > Soil > Boreal...
CAGCACGCGATCGCACAGCCCCGCCAATTCCATCGCGTCCGAGGAATTGATCACGCAGGCGAGCCCCTGATCGGCCTTGGCGCGAATGGCGCGATAAATGTCGAACCGCGCCTTGGCGTCGACGCCCTGGGTGGGCTCGTCGATCAGCAGCGCCTTGGCGTCGCGCAGGAAGCTGCGCGACAAAACCACTTTTTGCTGATTGCCGCCGGACAGACCGCCGACGGGCTGATCGAGATCGGAGGCGACGATGTTGAGCTTGTCGACGAGCGAATGGACGGCTCGCTCTTCCTTGCCCGCCGAGATCAACCCGCCCGCCGCAAAGGCGCCGAGCACCTGCACGGTCATGTTCTCGCGCACGCCGAGCACAGGAAAGATCGATTCGGCCGCCCGGTCGGCGCTCAGCGACAGAATACCGGCTCGCAGCGCGGCGCGCGGGGTGAAAGCCGCCATCGGCCGGCCGGCGCAGACGACCTGCCCGGTAGCCTCGTCAAAGCCGCCGAGCGCGCGGATCGCTTCGCGCTGGCCGTTGCCCTCGGAGCCGGCAAAACCCACAATCTCGCCGGCGCGCACATCGAACGTGATGCCTTCGAAGCCCGCGGCACTCAAATCCCGGGCCGAGAGCACGATAGCGGCCGAACGGTCGCCCGGCCGCGGCGGATACTCTGCCTCGATCGGCCGGCCGACCATGAGCGCAATCAGATCGTTTTCCGATAGCCGCTCGTTGACCTCATAGGTGCCCTGGCCGACGCCGTCGCGCAGAATGGTGACGCGGTTAGCCAGCGCCAAGATTTCCGGCAGGCGGTGGCTCACATAGACCACGGCGACACCGGCAGCGACAATGCGGCGGACAATTTCGGTCAGCTTTTCGACGCCGGAAATGTCCAAGCTCGATGTCGGCTCGTCGAGCAACAACACCTTCGGGTTCGCCGCCAGCGCCTTGACGATTTCCAGAAACTGACGCTGCGGGCTGCTCAATTGCCCGACCAGCGCGTCGGGCGAAATGCCGAGGTCGTAGGGCGCGAGTTGCTTTGCCGCCCACTGGCGTTTTCCAGCGAGCGTCTTCGGCTCGGCATCGGAGCCGAGCAGCAGGTTTTCGGCGACCGAAAGCTCGCGCACCAGCGAATCGTCCTGATACACGACGGCGAGGCCAAGCTGCCGCGCCAATTTCGGGTCGGCGGCGGTGAGCGGCTTCCCCATGATCGTGACGCGACCTTCATCGGCCGCAACGGCGCCCCCGGCTATTCCAAGGAGCGTGCTTTTGCCGGAGCCGTTCTCGCCCAGAACGGCGTGAATTTCGCCAGCCCGACATTCGAAGTCGACACGGTCGAGCGCCTGCACACCGGGATAGCGCTTGGATATGCCGGACAGCTCGAGTGAGAGAACCGAATTCATTGCGCACCAAAACAGAAAAATCTCGTTCGCCGCGGCGAACGAAAAAGCAGTAAGCTCATGTCCCACGCAAACGCCAGGTCGAACGGGCGCGGCACAACGCGCGCTCGTCCGACCCGTCGCCGCTCAGGATGCTTTACTGCTTGGCAAACATCTCCTTCATCATGTCGTTGTCGACCAGCGTGGTCAGCGACGCGCTTTCGGGAATTGCCGCGTTGCATTGACCTTTGACGACCGGATGCATCTTAAAGGGGACATTGATGCTCGGGGGGACGTCCTTGCCTTCTTTCTTCATCATCGCCGCCGTCAAGGCAAAGCGCGCCTGGTCGTTCTGGCCGTTCGAATAGAAGATCTTGAAATTCGGATCGTTGGCTTTCTCCCAATCGCAGATCACGCCCATTTCATCGGTGCGCAACGCCACGATCAGATCCGGAGCTTTCTTGGCGGCTTCGTAAGCGCGCAAACCGCCGCGGAAGCCGTCGGCATACTCGAACAACACCGCATCGACGCTGCCGTGCTGCGCGAGGAAGCCCGACATCGCCTTGAACGATCCTTCCTGCGTCCAGTTGGTGTCGGCCTTGCCGAGCAGCTTCATATTCTTGTGCTTGGCGATCTCCTGCTCGGCGCATTTCTGCCAGCCGGCGCTGAGCCCGTTGCCGGGGGTGCCGCCGAGCTCGACGATCGTGGTCGGGTCCTTGGTCGAGTTCTCGCCGACCTTTTTCACGAACTCGTTGCCGAGCGCACAGAGGTCTTCGGCGATCGAGGTGACGAAGTCCTTGCCGGCCTTGCCGCCGATATAGGTCCCGTTATGCAGCACGACGAGGATACCGGCCTCGGTCGCCTCCTTGACGGTCGGCAGCAGTGCCGGACCGGCATCGGCGAAGATCACGATCACGTCGACCTTTTGCGCGATGAAGGCACGCATATCCGAGACCGCCTTGGTGGCGTCGCCGGTCGCCGAGGTGTAGATGATTTTTTTGATGCTCGGATAGGTCAGCGCCTGCAAGATGAATTCCATCTTGGTGACCTGGCGCCAGACGTTTTCGCCGAAGCCGTCCGCATAGGCGACCGTGAGGTTGCCGTGACCGGTCTCGCAGACGTTGTTTTTCCAGCATTCCAGCGCAAGCTTGCGCTGTTCCGGCGTCAGATCCATCGCCGCATGCTTGATGGCCTCGACGATCACCGGCGAGACATCCTCGGTGGTGCCGACCGATTTCAGCAGCAGCTCATTGAAGTCGCGAGCTTGCGCCGCGGCACCAAGAGCGGTGCCGAAAGTGGCGGCGAGCAGCAGCGGCAGTGCCTTGCGGCGTATGTCCGCGATAGAAAATTGCATAATTCCCTCCCTGGTATTTGTTTTGTTGCGTATCGGCCGTTTGTCCCGTTCGGCTTATGCGAACGGATGCGCCGGCGATTATTTATTCTTCAGCCACGGATACCGCGCTGTATCTTTACCAGCATAGTCCGGATCAAGATAGATGAAACAACGCTGTATCTTCCAGTCGCGGATCTCGAACACGTCGCACCAGCGGCCGGCGCCGTGTTCGGGCATGCCGGCGCGCCACGAGCCGTCGCGATGCTCGCCTTCGCTGGTTCCCTCGCAGACAACGAGGTCGCTGCCGGAGAAGATGTAGTTGAAATGCGAATAATGATGTAGGATCGACTTGAGCGTGCCGCCGATGTCGCCGAACATCTGCCCAATCTCTTTCTTGCCCGTGGCCAGGCCCCATTTGGGAAAATAGACCTGTGCGTCTTCGGCAAAGAGATCGAGAATACTGCCGCCGTCCCAAGTCTTTCCCGCGCGGTCGAACGCCTTGAGATAGTCAACGATCACCGACTTGCGCTGCTCGTCGGTCATGGTTTGTTTGGCAAGAGCCATTCCTTATCCTCCCCGCGCGGTTTCACGGCGCCACAAAACTATTTTGCGCGCTTCTTGCGTTCCTTGTGTGCCGCGGCCGCCGCCAGATAGGCGAAGGCCAGGATCGGTCCGATAGTGGCGCCGCCGGCCCAGTAAGCCCGCGCCGACGCCGAGGCCACGCAGTTGCCGACGCCGTAAAGGCCGGGGATAGGCTCGTCCTGATCGTCAACCACCTGGCCGGCAACGTTGGCCTTGGGACCGCCCTTGGTGTCGAGATTGCCGCCGGTGAGTAGCGCCGCGTAGTACGGCCCCTGCTCGGAAATCGGGAACATGGTCGGATTCGGCGCCGAAGGCGACGGCGCTACATTGCCGTTGAAGAGCAGCTCGACCTGACGCTCACCGCGATGGAAATCGAAGTCGCGGCCGCCGGCTGCAAAGCCGTTGAAGCGCTCGATGGTGGAGGCGAGTGTCTTCTCGAAGTCGGGTACAAGCGCAAGCCCGCCGGTGACTTTCTTGTAGCACTCCAGGCGTTCGCCGATCGCGTGGCTGAGCGCGGCGAGCGTCTCGCCCTTGATGACATGCTTGTCGCTGGCACCGGGCGGGACAATGAAGCGCCCATATTCGTCGCTGGCGCTGTGGTCCTGGCTGCGCTGATCCCAGACGGCGATCAGGAGCAGATTTGGATATTCGCTCTTGGCGCCGTCCCACTGGAAGAAGGTCTGCGCCATCTCGTTGTAGGCCAGTTTCTCGTTGGCGACGCGCCGGCCTTCCTTGTTGACGTAGATCATCGAATCGCCGGAGGGCGAGAAGGTGCCGATCAGTTCGGGATCGCGCGCCATCGCTTTTTCGAACACGATCGGACACATCCACGCATAGTTCATGTTGCGCAGCTGCGCGCCGACGGTGCTGGCGATATAGACGAAATCGCCTTCGTTGCTGTTGGCCGCGCAGCCGCCATAGATCGGCACCGCCTGAAAGTTCTTGCGCAACTCGACATTGTGGGTGAAGCCGCCGGTGCAGAACACGACCGCCTTGCGGGCGAAGAAGCGCTTCTTGCCCTTGGGAGTATCGGCCTCGACGCCGATCACCTCGCCGGCCGAATTCTTGATCAGGCGCTGCACGCGGTGACCGGTGCGGATGTCGACACCGTCACTCTTGGCCGCGGCCGACATGGTCTCGATCGCGACTTCGCCGCCGTCCGACATGCTTTCGCGCGCTCCCTTGGGCAGCAGCACGCGGCCTTTCGGCGCTTTGTCTTCGGGAAGCTCAGCCCAGTAATCCGGCACGAAGTCGCAGTGCCGGTATTCCAGCGCGCCTTTCTTGCTCAACAGCTCGGTCGCCGTCGAGGCATTGTCGTAGATCGCCTCGTATTGGGCATATTCCCACGGCGGCATACCGAATTTCGGCGCCTTGGGATCGTAAACTTCCGGCCGCGACAGCCGCGCCATGTAGGCGATGCAGTCTTTCTTCGGATCCTTGGTGCCGGCCGCTCGCATCGCAGCATTGTTCGGTACCCAGTACCAAAAGGCGGCCTTGCGCGTGGTTCCACCGAGACGGCCGGCCTTTTCCAGCACCAGCACATCGTTCCCCTGCCAACGGCTGAATAATGCGGTTGCCAGACCGGCAACGCCGCTGCCGATGGCGATGATATCGACCTCGGCATCGAATTTGCCCTTGGCCGCAGCCGGCGCCGACGATTTGCGAGCGATCGTTGCCAATCCACGTCCTCCCTTTTGATTGACGCCACATTGCCGCCGTCGGCGCTCGGCGATCTTTCAAATTCCGGTTTTTATCGAATCCTGAAAAGCGCAATTCTCAGATCAGGTTGTCAGGTTGTTCCGGATCGCATAACATTACCATACCCCCGTAGCCGAGACGACAGAATCCGCGCGGGGCTTGCTTTCGCATCGCACAAATTCAGAGTGTGCGACTGCGAATTGGGAGGAAGCGATGGTACTGTCGCCCCGCGAACGGCCGGGCCTGACGTCATTTCGCGGCCTTGAACAATTTCACCTTCGCGGCAACGCCAACGGCGTCGGCTATTGCATTGCCGGTGCCAAGCCCTATGCGCTCGAATTCTCGAATTCGGCCGATGTTATTTGTTTGCTGCTCGGCGACATCAACAGCAGCACGAGATTCGAGGACGATCGCGAAAAGCCCTTGGTGTTTCTCGGCGACTCGACCGCTTTTCACCCGCGCGTCGGCAACGTACGCGTGCGCGCCGCGGACGTGCGCCACGGCTTTATCGCTTTCAGCTATGCGGGCGATTTTCAGAGCGTGCTCGACGACCGCAGCATCGAGCACCTGCGCCGCGGCGGCAGCTCCAACAATATCCGCAACGATGCGATCCGCTTCCTGGCCCGCTACATGAAGGACCGGCTGCGCCGGCCCGAAGGTCTGCAAGCGCTTGAGCTTCAGTTTCTTGCGCTGGGCACCTATGTGGAAACCATGCGCCAGCTGATCGCGGCGCCGCCGGCGCGGCGCGATCTGCTCACCGAGCAGGACTTCGACCGGCTCTGCGCCTACATCGACAGCAATCTCGAGGACAAGCTCTCCTGCGCCGACCTTTCGCGCGCGATCAATCTGCCGCTGCGCGTGATCTACGACAGTGTTAAAGCGCGCACGGGGCGCTCGCCCTACAATCTCATCATCGAAAAACGCGTCGAGCGCGCCTGCGCGATGCTCCGCGACACGAATGCCTCAATCGCCGAAGTGGCCTGCGCCTGCGGCTTCTCCTCGCAGCAACACCTAACCGCGACGCTGTCGCGCCGGCTCGGCCGCACGCCGCGCCGGCTACGGGGGTCGTAGCAACACGCAGGCGGTTGCCGGCACGGAAGCGAGCCATGGTCTCGGACACCCCGAGGGTGATTTGCTTCACTTGAAATGGCGGCGAACCTGCTGAATAAGAAACCCGCAGCGCCACCCCGAACCCAAGAAACGCTGTCCGCGCCGGGCCTCACTGCCCGTTTTACCGGGGTTCATGTGGGCAGCGAGGGTCATGCATGCGCCCGGCACCAACCTTTCTAAAACCCGAACCGATCGCGACCCAGAGCTTGACCGACGCCGGGAGTGCCATCGGCCGGTTGAAGGAGATTTACGAGCGCAACACACGCTTTTTGCGCGATCACTTCGAGGCCTATGTCAACGGCAAGCCGCCGGTGGCGCGGGTGCGCGCGACTTATCCGTTCGTGCGCATCGCGACGTCCAGTCACGTACGGCTCGACTCGCGCCTGTCGTACGGCTTCGTCACCGGGCCCGGCACATACGAAACCACGGTGACGCGGCCGGATCTGTTCGAGGCTTATCTGACGGAACAGATCGGGCTCCTGATGGAGAACCATCGTGTGCCGGTCGAGATCGGCGAGTCGCACGAGCCGATTCCCGTGCATTTCGCTTATCGGCGCGACATTAACGCCGAAGGCGGCCTCAGCAACGCGAAGCTCCCCGCCGATCTGCCGCTGCGCGATGTTTTCGACTCGCCGGAGCTCGGCGCCATGGACGACGCGATCGCTAACGGCACGCTGCAACTCCCGCCGGGCGCGCCGGGTCCACTCGCGCTCTTTCGCGCGGCACGCGTCGATTATTCCTTGCACCGGCTCTATCACTACACCGGCACCGATCCGCAGCATTTCCAGAACTTCGTGATTTTCACGAACTATCAGTTTTATGTCGATGCGTTCGCGCAACTGTGCCGCCAGCGAATGGCCGCGGGCGAACCCGGCTATGATGCATTCGTCGAGCCCGGCAATATGATTACGCGCAATGCGCGCTTGGGCGGAGGAACGACGGGCACCGCTGTCGAGCGCATGCCGCAGATGCCGGCCTTCCATCTCGTACAGCCCGGTTTTCAGGGCATTACGATGGTAAACATCGGCACCGGCCCATCGAATGCCCGCACCATCACCGACCACATCGCCGTGCTGCGCCCGCACGCCTGGCTCATGCTCGGGCATTGTGCCGGCCTGCGAACGACGCAGAAGCTCGGCGATTATGTCCTGGCGCACGGTTACGTGCGCGAGGACCATGTCCTCGACGAGGAATTGCCCCCATGGGTTCCGATCCCCGCGTTGGCCGAGATGCAGGTCGCCATCGAGCAGGCGGTGAGCGAAGTCAGCGGGCTCGCGGGCTTCGAATTAAAGCGCGTCATGCGCACCGGAACCGTCGCCAGCACGGACAACCGCAACTGGGAGATCGGCGATCCGGCGATCATACGACGCCTGTCGCAATCCCGCGCCGTCGCGCTCGACATGGAGTCGGCTGCCATCGCGGCCAACGGTTTTCGTTTCCGCGTGCCCTACGGCACCCTGCTGTGTATCTCCGACAAGCCGTTGCACGGTGAAATCAAGCTTGCCGGCATGGCCAACGAATTCTATCGGCGGCGGGTCGGGCAGCATCTCGAGATCGGCCTCAGGGCACTGGAGAAACTCAAAGCGCAGGAGTGGGAACGCCTACATTCTCGCAAGCTCCGCAGCTTCGCCGAGGTCGCCTTTCAGTAGCATCGCAGAACGTGCATGTGGTTTGCCGGAACGCGGACCGAACCGCCTAACCCTTGCGACCGCAATATCGCTAGATCGTCCTACCTCTTGACTGCTTTCCCACATCATTGAGTGCACGACGGTGAAAACAATGGAGCAACGCGTGGCCGAGGCCGAGATTACCAAGCTCTTCGACGAGCGCGATATCGCGATCCGCGTCGAGGAGCTGGTGCGCCTGATCGCGGCGCGCCTTCCCGGCGATTAGAAGCAATTGCCGCATATCCAGCGGAGCAAAACTGATCCGGAATGGCCGCCAGTGAACGCGACACATTGGATCATCTTCACGACGCGCCTGCTATTGGCTGCTGCGGGCGAAAACGGAGCCGGTCTCGATCAACCAATACAACGAACAGCAGCGTCGACTACGGACGGTGCGCTGAAGGCCCCTGTTCGAGCGAATTATGATGGTCCTTTCGGGATTCATGCCGACTTTCTTCAACTCGGTTCATAGTCTCGAAAAAGGCGGCGGATAAATCTCCACGGGCGCAACCCAAAGGAGCATTTCAGATGTCTGAACTCGTTAGACGTTTCCTCAAAGATGATAGCGGCGCGACTGCCATCGAATATGGTCTTATTGCCGCTGGCATCTCCGTCGCGATCATTGCGGCCGTCAAAACAGTTGGCACCAGCATTAGCGGTACGTTTACCAGCATTTCCACTCAGCTAAAGTAGCGTTCTGGCAATCTCTGGCCTGCTACTTGAGATTGCCGGATTTGACCGATGCTCGCAAGCTGATCGCGGCGCTTCCGGCCACGATACGTGTTAGGCCCACACTACTAGCCCGGTCGCTAGTTGATCCCTAGCACCGGGCTTTTTTTTCGAGATACCGGAAACGGCAGGCGACGCGCTGCGCAAAACAACTCCGCCGGTCCGCATAACAGCCGATGTGTTTGCCGGAACGCGGCCAGCAGCCGGCGAGCACCTCAATCCTGACCCGCCCGAACTTTTGGCGAAAATTGCGCGAACTGCTTTGACCTTTGTTTCATGACACGGCGATTTGCTGTGGGGATCGGATGAACCCTGCCGCGTATCGGCCGATTAACACCCGACGGGACGTACCGCAACCTAAGGTTGTCTTATCGCCACGGACGAGGCTATGCAGCGCACTATTACCATGTTGATCGCCGACGACTCGCAAGTGACGCAGCAAATTCTCGCCGACGCCGCGCGGGCGTCGAAGCTGCCGCTTCGGCTGACCACGACTGACAATGGGCGCGAGTGTCTGACTTTGCTCAACGGCGCCAATATCGATCTTGCTTTCATCGACGTGCATATGCCGGAGTTCTCCGGCGTCGAGGTGTTTTGGTCGGCCCGCAAGCAGGGCATTCAGAGCTTTGTGACGCTGATGTCCAACCCGCCGGCGGCGGAGGCGGTGCACATGGCCGTCAAGCTGCGCGCCTACGAATTCTTGTTCAAGCCGTTTACCGTCCAGGACGCGGTCGGCATCATGAAGACTTACGCGCGCATCTCCTCGCCGACCAAGATCCTGGTCGTCGACGATTCTTCCGCCGCACGCCAGATCGTGCAAAAAGTCGTCAACGGCAGCGTGTTCAATTGTCAGATTGCCGAAGCTGCTGACGGCGAGACTGCAATGACGCTGTGCCGAGGCAGCCAATTCGATACTGTTTTCCTCGATCGCAATATGCCCGGCATGGATGGTTTGTCGACGCTCAAGCGGCTTCAGGCTTTGCAGCCGTCGCTCAAGATCGTGATGATGTCGGGCGAACGCAACGCCGACAAGGAACAAGAGGCGCTCGCGGCAGGCGCCTGCGCTTTCCTGCAGAAGCCGTTTCATTCATCGGATATCGACCGCGTGCTGCACACCGCTTTCAGCCTGCGCTCGCCGAACCTCAAGGTGAGCAAGAGTGAACCCGATTTCGAGGTGGTCATCGAGGGCAGCACCATACGGCTGGCCCACAGGACCAGCGGACACATATTCGAATATTTGTGGTCGCAGACACCGCCACACTTGCGCAATTCCGTGGTGCGCTACGCCTCGAGCAGCGCCATCGCGCCCGGACGCGTGGCCCCGATCGCCGCACAAGCTGCTTTGGTGCAATTGCGCAGCGAGCATTTGCTGGTGGGCTGACCGGCTCCCGGCGGCGCCGATCCGGCAACGACGATCAACCGGGCCGGAAAATGAGCCGCTTGGCAGCATCCAGCTTGGGATAGACCATCGGAATGGTCAACATCGTGCTGGCGACGGCCATCAGCAGCAGTGCCGTAAAGGTCTCGTTGGTGATCAGGCTCTTGTCCAGGAGGACATTGACAAAAATAATCATGATCAGAGCCTTGGTCTGCAATAGCCAACCGATGATCGAAGCCTCGCCCGACGCCCATTTGAGGATTTGGCCCGCGATCCGCATGCCGATGAGCTTGCCGGCGACGGCGGCCACGAGCAATGCGGCAGCAGCCACGAAGACCGTCGTGGCGCCGACACTCCAGTTGGTTCGCAAGCCAGCGCCGAGAAAAAACACCGGCATCACGGCAAGCAAGATGTGGTGACGCATCATGTCCATGTGCTTCTGATCGAACCAGTCTGCGTCGATGACCACGCCGGCGAGAAACGCGCCGACCATGAAATGAAAGCCCGCCCAGTCGGCGGCGAAGCCGCAGACCGCAAGCCAGATGAACGCGATGTACCAGCGGTCGCGCTCCGCAACAGACGCCATGAGCTTGCGGAAGCCGTAGCTCACGACCGCGTAAACGACGATGTATCCGACTTGCCGTCCGATACGGGTCCAATCCAGCAGTATCAGCGCGAGCACGCCCCAGATGGCAACATCGTCCAGACTCGCATAACGCAGAATGCGTTGGCCGATAGGCTGCCGCAGTATGTCGAGTTTCTCCATGAATAAGATCAGAATCGGCAGCGCGGTCACCGCACACGCCATGCCAACCCCGAGGACGAATTGCTCGCGCGAGGCCTCAGGCCCGATCCAACCGGGGAAGATCGACAATCCGGTCGCGACCACGCTGCCGAAAAGAAGCGGCACGCCGAGCGCCAAGGCGGCGGTAATGCCACTTTCCCAGCGGTTGGCCCACGTGGCCCGCAAGTCCAACTCAATGCCGGCAATACACACGAAAATCATTACCGCCCACCAGGCGATACCGTTGAGCGCCTGAATGACTCCTGGCGTGAAAACGAAGGCGTAATAGTTTGGGAAAAGGGCTCCCAAAATTCCCGGCCCGAGCAAAATACCGACGCCGATCTGAACGGCCACCAGGGGAGCATAGTGGTCGGTGCGAAATATTCGCCATATCAGATACGGCACGCTGAAGATCAGCACCATGGCAATCAGAAAGAGCTCGGTAGAACTCATTCGGCACCTGCGCAACGGAGAGGCTTATCTGGAGAGAAAACGCCTTCAGGATTCTTCTTGCTGGCATAAGTCGCTTCACCAACGCCGGCCTCGGCTAGCCAGCGTGTTTGTCGGCGTGGTGAAGAGCAGACGTTTATGCCCTCTGCGGAAACCCTAAGGTGAGCGCGCGTTTACGTTTGCGTGCGATGCTGCCGCGATTGGGGGCTTGAGTCGCATGTCCGAATGGCAGGAGCGAAAAGCGGAGATTAATCGCCGCGCGCTGGCGCGACTCGAGAAGGCGCTGCCCGCCGTCTTTCCTTCCGCCGTTCTTGATCGCGCGCTGCAGCGGCCATTTATTCCGCCAACGCCCCGTTTGGCGATCGATTCGTACTGGCGCGCGCATCCCTTGCGGGCCGACCGTCTGGCACGAACGCTCGCGGCGCGAAGCAGCCAGCCTGAGGGTTGGGTGTGGCAGCTCGGCAAGGCGGGACGTGGGCTGCCGGCGTCGTTTCGCGCGCCGCCCGCGCCTTATCGCGAGAAGGCGTACACGCGGGGGCCGGGTTTTTGTTGTGTGTGCGGCCAACCAATCTATCAATTCGGCTGGCACGCCGACCTGTGGGGCAAGGGCCAGAATAAGCGCGCCACGTGGCATTGCGCCTGCGTCATCGCCTGGCAATTCTGGAACGCGCCGAGCGAGCAGGCACCGTTGTTGCGGCGGCTGCAGGCGCGCCGCTGCGGTCAGACCGGCGGCCGGCTCTGGAGGAGCGCGGAGATCGATCACCGCGTGCCGCTCTATCGCGTCTGGAACGAGCACCGCGATACATCGTGGCCGCAGCTCCTTCATTTTTGGGGATTGCCCAACCTGCAAGTGATCAATCGCGACGCCCACGTTCGCAAGTGCGCCGAGGAAGCGCGCGATCGAAGCACGAAGCGCTCACTCTCGCTGGACGCTGTGTGATTCGTACGCAGACCCATCCTATCCCCAGAGGATTGATCCTTAGCGAACGGAAAGCAGCGCGGCCCCGGCATCGGGCGTGAACGCGACGACCGGAAAATCCGGAGCGAACAAACTTTCGCCGGCGTCGGCCCAAGCAATGCCGAAGCCGCGAGCCATAATTCA
>Ga0209006_10004860_pt1 | contig 12198 bp, 11 predicted proteins | sample JacPin_JW_Ref_O2_FD_188567 | JGI IMG/M metagenome (GOLD analysis project Ga0209006, IMG submission 188567) | Forest soil microbial communities from Algoma, Ontario, Canada - Jack Pine, Ontario site 1_JW_Ref_O2 (SPAdes) (version 2) | ecosystem: Environmental > Terrestrial > Soil > Boreal...
CCCGTTCTTACGGCCCCGGGCGTTACGACACCTTTTACGAGCAAAAAGGTCGGGACTATCCGATTGGCTATGTGCGCTGGACGGAAACGCGCAACATGGAAGCCTTTTTGCGGCTGCTCGCCGACGGAAAAATCAAGATCACTCCGCTGATCACTCACCGCTTTCCCGTTGAAAGTGGAGACAGTGCATACAAGTTGATCGCGGGCAAATCCGGCGAGCCGTTCCTGGGCGTAGTGATTCAATACTCGCAAGCTGGCAATGCGTCGCAGACTCTTTCTCTCGTGAAGTCCTCGCCCCCTTCTTCGGTGATTTCTCCGGCGACTACAAAAGAGATTTCTGTTGGCCTGCTGGGCGCGGGGCTTTTTGCCACCGGCACTCTTCTTCCGGCGCTGCAAGCATCGCGGAACACGACTCTGGCCTCCGTTTGCGCCGCCACTGGATCTCACGCGCAACACGCGGCGCGCAAATATGGTTTCAGCACGTGCACAACCGACGAATCTCAATTGCTGAACGACTCGACCATCAACACCGTCGTGATCGCGACTCGCCATCATCTGCACTCCAGGCAGGTTCTCGAGGCTCTGGCAGCAGGAAAGCACGTGTTTTGCGAGAAACCGCTGTGCCTGAGCGAAGATCAATTGCGATCGCTCGTTCGCGCGTATAGCGGCGCCGTAGTCAGCAAACAAAAACTGATGGTTGGCTTCAACCGCCGCTTCGCGCCCATGGTCACGCGAATGAAATCTTTTCTCGCGCCGATTTCTGAACCGATGGCTCTACACTATCGCGTCAACGCCGGCTATCTTGCGCCAGACCATTGGCTCAATGATCGTGAACAGGGCGGAGGCCGCGTTCTCGGCGAAGTGTGCCATTTCGTTGATCTCCTTATGTTTCTGGCAGGTTCACGAATCGTCGACGTCGAAGGTCACGCGGTTGCCGAAGGCGGTCGATATTCCGGCGGCAATATATTGGCTTCGCTGCGGTTCGCCAACGGATCGGTGGGTACAATCGCTTATCTTGCCAACGGAGATCGAGCATTTTCTAAAGAGCGTATCGAAGTGTTCGGCGGCGGCGCAGTCGCGGTCCTCGATGATTTCCGTCGTCTCGAACTGGCGCGCAGTGGCCGCAAACAGATCGTGCGCTCGCGCTGGCGTCAAGATAAAGGTCACGCGCCCGAATGGGCCGCATTCGCCCAAAGCATTCTCGGGCAAGATGCCGGCCCGATCGCCTTCGAAGATATTGTCTGTTCCACGCTCTCCACGTTACGGCTCGATGAGTCGATCGCAACCGGCCAGCGGCTCACGGTTAACGTTTCCGCGTTCATCGACCAGGCGCGTCGCAGCCAGAGCTTGAACGCCAACCAGAGCGAATGATCCAGCGAACCGAGTTATTTCCAAAGAGGCCAGTCTAGCCATGCTCATTCTGGGCCTCAACATGTTTCACGCCGATGCCTCGGCTGCCATCGTGCTTGACGGCGAAGTCAAGTTTGCCGTCGCCGAAGAGCGCCTCAATCGGCACAAACATTTCGGTGGATTTCCCGCGCTGGCGATCCAAGCCTGTTTGCGAGCAGTCGGTGCGAAGATCAACGACATTGATCACGTAGCCGTCGGCCAGGATAGTGACGCGAACCTTACGAAGAAAATTCGCTACGCCCTCGCCAATCCCTCAAAGCTTCTGAACTTCATGCACTTGCGTCAGCGCAAAGAGGGTATGCGCGATGTGCGTTCTTTGATCGCGAAAGCTCTCGACGTTCCTTCCGCGCAGCTTCGGTTTCAAGAGCACCACGTAGAGCATCATCTCGCGCACATCGCCAGCGCGTACTACTGTTCGCCTTGGGAGAAGGCGGCAGGCTTCAGTTACGACGGTTCTGGCGACTTCGTTTCCACGATGATGGCGCGCTGCGAGGGCAACGAGATCGAAGTGCTCGACCGTGTTTTTCTGCCGCACTCGCTGGGTAGTCTTTACACAATGATCTGCGAATTTATCGGATATTCGAAGTACGGCGATGAAGGTAAGGTGATGGGTCTTGCTCCTTACGGCAAGGAGGATGATCGATATCGAGATCAATTTCGGCAGATCGTTTCCATGACGAGTCGAGGATTCGAGCTTGATCTGAGTTACTTCCAGCCATTGGGAAGCAATCAGGGAATGGAGGTCTTGCCGGATGGAACGGTGAAGCTGGCGCGGCATTTCTCCGAGCAGGTGGAAGAACTCTTCGGCCAGCCACGCCAGCCGACTGCTGAAATTACGCAACGCGACATGAATCTTGCCTTCGCCGTGCAGCAGCGCTTCGAAGAGATATTTTTCCATCTACTTAATCAACTGCACGAGCGAATTCCCGTGGACCAACTTGCCATGGCCGGCGGATGTGCGCTCAACAGCGTGGCCAATGGAAAACTTTTCGACCAAACGGCCTTTCGCCAGACCTACATTCAGCCTGCCGCGGGCGATGAGGGCCTGGCGATCGGAGCTGCTCTCTATACCTGTCACGCCGTTCTCAAGCAGCCGCGCCGCCATGAATTAAAGAGTTCTTACCTTGGGCCAGAGTATTCGGATTCGCGCATCCAGTCTTCGCTTGAGAGCACAGGCCTGCACTCTCGTAAATTGGAGCGAGCCGAATTAACTGATGCGGTCGCCACGCAGATTGCCGCGGGCAATGTTGTCGGCTGGTTTCAAGGACGCATGGAGTGGGGCCCAAGGGCCTTAGGCAATCGCTCGATCGTTGCTCACCCCGGGCTGCCGAATATGAAAGACGTTCTCAACGCCCGCATCAAACACCGCGAGTGGTTTCGTCCCTTCGCGCCGTCGATTCTCGCCGAGCATCAGCACGAATACTTCGAGCACGATCACCCGTCGCCCTTCATGCTGCATGTGTATAAGATTCGGCCCGAGAAAAGGGAAGCGCTGTGCGCGGTGAATCACGTCGACGACACCGGGAGATTGCAGACGGTCGCGCGAGAAGAGAACCCGCTGTACTACGACCTGATTTCAGCTTTCTATCGCAAGACGGGCGTACCGGTCATCCTCAATACCAGCTTTAACGAGAATGAGCCGATTGTTTGCACGCCGGAAGAGGCGATCGATTGCTTCCAGCGCACTCGCATGGACGTGTTAGCCATCGGCCCGTTTTTGGTTGTGAAACCAGAGAGTGAGTCTGAACAGCTTTCTGTCAATGCAACAGAAACCCCGTCGACGCGACGATGATTCCCACGACGCCCAGCACAACTCCGAGAGCCCAGAAGATCCGCCTTCCGGAAAGCAGTGTGATCGAAGTGATCACCAAACCGATTTCGAGAAACACCTCGGCCAGGTCGAACCGGTTTGCGCGATCGCGTTCCGTCTTGACCTCGGCTTCAAGTTCGTTTGCCTTCTCTTCAATGCCTTTCTGATCGCTCTGATACCGGGTCGCTTCCTGCGAATATTTGTCGCGTAGCTTCGCCAGCGACCCGGCATCAGTAGTGGAGGTAATCGATGTCAGATCCAGAAAGAGTTCATCGGTGTGCCGCCGGATATTTTTTGCCTGGTAGAAAGCCCACTGATCCGCCGACTGCGCCTGCAGCACGACTTCTTCCGTGTGAGCTCGGTGGCCGAGAAGTGACACCACCGCAACGAGCACGGCCAGAATCGCCATGCTCAGAGACACCGGCGCCAGTTTGGGATTTTCTTTCGCATGTTCGGCATGTTCCTGCAACTCGTTCAGCTCTTCAGAACTCATCGGCTATTCCCCCATCACTTTCACGATGACGCGCTTGTCGCGCTGACCGTCGAACTCGGCGTAGAAAATGCGCTGCCATGTGCCCAAGTCGAGTTTGCCTGTCGTAATCGGCACGATGACTTCATGATGGATCAGCAGCGCCTTCAGGTGCGAGTCGCCGTTGTCCTCTCCCGTCTCGTGGTGCTTGTAGTTCTTGCGAAACGGAGCAAGGTGCTCCAGCCACTGATCGATATCTTCGATCAATCCGCTCTCATTGTCGTTCACATAGATGCCCGCGGTAATGTGCATCGCAGAAACCAAAACCATGCCTTCCTGAACTCCGCTCTTGCGCACAAACTCCTCAACCTGCGGGGTGATGTGAACGTACGCCCGGTGCGTCTTCGTATGAAACTTCAAGTATTCAGTAAGAACTTTCATAATTCGGATGTCTCTGCGTACTCGGGTTTAACGCACGATCTCGGCGAGCTTCCCACTCGCAATCAACTGAGAGATGCGTGCAAAGTCCTGGTACATGACCCGATCTTTGTCCATGGTGGCGCACACCGACCGAATCGCTGCGTGCACCGCTTGACCGCGCTTCGAACTCTTCAGCGGTGCCAGAAAATCAAGCGCCTGCGCCACCGCCATCGCTTCTATCGCCAATACGTTACGTGTATTGTCGACGATTCGTTTCAATTTGTTCGCCGCGGTCATGCCCATGGATACGAAATCTTCTTTGTTTCCAGAAGTAGTGATCGAATCCACAGAGGCCGGATGCGCGTAAACTTTATTCTCGCTGACCAAGGCCGCCGCTACAACCTGAGGCATCATGAAGCCTGAGTTCAACCCCGCGTCCGGCGCCAGGAACGCCGGCAATCCTTCACTGAGCGCTGGATTCACGAGCCGTTCAATTCGCCGCTCGCTGATTCCCGCCAAAGCGCTTAGAGCAATCGCAAGAAAGTCCAAAGCGAAAGCCAATGGCTCGCCGTGGAAGTTTCCGCCCGAGATGACGTCTCCCTCGGAGTTCTTGGCATCAGTAATGAAGACCAGAGGATTATCGACGGCCGAGTTCGCTTCAGTTTCGAAGACTGCGCGGCAGTGCGCGAGCGTATCGCGAACCGCCCCGTGCACTTGCGGGATGCATCGCAGCGAGTAGGCGTCCTGCACGCGTCCGCACTCGCGATGCGACTCGCGAATCTGACTGCCTTCGAGCATTTGCCGCAGATTTGCTGCAGTTTTTATCTGCCCGCGGTGTGGCCGCGCCCGGTGAATGCGCTCGTCGAAAGCCGTGTCCGTACCCTTCAGAGCATCGCAACAGAGTCCGCCCAGAACATCGGCCGTGTCCACCAGTGTCTCTGCCGCGAGCAGGGCCAGTGCGCCCACAGCCAGCATGGCCTGCGTGCCATTGATCAGCGAGATGGTTTCTTTTGCTTCCAGCACGAGCGGCTTGATTTGCGCCCGCTGGAGTACTTCGCGGCTGGGAACGATGGCGCCGTTCTCACCAAAGCATTCGCCTTCGCCAATCAATGCTAGCGCAAGGTGCGCCAGCGGAGCCAGGTCGCCGCTTGCCCCCACACTTCCCTGCGACGGCACAACCGGTGTAACTCCGCGATTCAGCATTTCGCAAAGCGTGTCGATCACGAGAGCGCGTACGCCGGAATGTCCCTTAGCCAGCGAGTTCGCTCGCAACAGCATCATCGCCCGGGTGTCCCTTACTGAGAGCGGTTCACCAACTCCCACTGCGTGCGAGCGCACCAGGTTGACCTGCAGTTCGCGAATCTGTTCGCCCGCTATACGCACATCGCTCAGTTTGCCGACGCCAGTGGTAATGGCGTAAGCCAGCTTGTTGCCGGCCACAATTTCGTCGACGACCGAGCGGGCCACATTTACCGCCGCTCGAGCATCGGGCGCGAGCAAAACAGCGCGGCGAGGTTCGCTTGCAACTTCGTGTACCGCCTCAAGCGTGAGATCGTTTCCGTTGATGTGAAGTGCGTTCAAAGGATTTCCTGTTGTTACTGTTCTAAAGCGGCGAGAAACGCCTTTAAGTATTTTTCCGGCAGCGGAGCGATCTTCATCTGCGCGTTTGTGACTACATGTGTAGTTTCACCTTGAGCCAGCAGTTTCCCGTTGTCGGCCCGAACCAGGTCATATGCAAAAGCTACCACCGACTTGCGCACGCTCTTCAGTCGGGTCCGTACTACGACTTCATCGTCATAGTACACAGGCGCGCGGTAGCGGCACCGCGCCTCAACTACCGCGATGAAGCAACCGTCTTCGCGTTCCATATCGCGATACAGAAAGCCCATCTGCCGCATCAGTTCTACACGGCCCACCTCGAACCAGATCAGATGATTCGAGTGATACACCACGCCCATCTGGTCGGTCTCAGCGTAGCGCACACGAAGCTTGGTTTCGTTGACTGCCTCTGGACGCGTCGCACTCATTTCCCCGTCCAAACTGGCCTGCGCTTTTCCAGGAACGATGTAATCCCTTCGCGAAAGTCGGCCGTCGCCCGGATCGCGGCATTCTCCCGCAGCGCTGCATCAATTTGTGTATCGAGTTCGGCACGCGCATGATCGGTCAGGAGTTGCTTGGTCGCCCGCAACGACGACGGGCTGTTCTGCATCAATTGCAGAGCCAATGCGTGTGCCCGCTCCATGAGATTCTCGGCGGGAACGATTTCGTTGATCAGCCCCAGCCGCGCCGCTTCTGCCGCGTCGAAGATCCTGCCTGTCAGCAGAAGATCGCGAGCCTGCTTCTCACCCAGTTGGCGAAGAATGAAAGTCGAAACAATCGCCGGAACGAATCCAATACGCACTTCCGTATATCCAAACTTCGCCTCCGGCGCCGCCAGCGTGAAATCGCATAGCAGTGCAAGGCCGGTTCCACCTGCAATTGCGGGTCCGTTCACGGCTGCGATCGTCACTTTAGGGAATTCATAAAGCGCGCGAAACAGCTGAGCCATCGACTGCGAATCCTTCAGATTCTGTTCCGGCGTTTGCCCAAGCAGCCCTTTGAGATTGTCTAGATCCATGCCAGAGCAAAATGCGTTGCCTGCTCCGGTCACGATCAGCACGACCGCGTCCGACTTCGCCACTTCGTCCAGCGCCTGTAGCAAATCTTCAATCAGTTCAAAACTGATGGCGTTACGCTTCTCTGGACGGTTCAGCGTGATGGTTGCAACGCCGGCATCGTACCCGAGTTGGATTGTTTGATATTGCATCAGTCAGGCACATCAGTCTGCTGCGTGCGAACTAGAAAATTTCGCGCTGATTCCGGCGGAGGCCTTCAAGAGAGAATCCAGCGGCTTGAGGTCGGGCAACTCCGCGCCGCGCTTGCGAAGTGCCTCAATCACCGTCTCCGTCGCAATATTGCCAACCAGAGCATCCTGAGCAAAAGGGCATCCACCCAATCCTCCCAGCGCAGAATCGAAGCGGCGGCAGCCGGCATCGTATGCGGCCAGAATCTTCTCCGCAGCTTGCTCGGGCCGGCTGTGAAGGTGCACGCCAATCTCGAGGTACTCATATTTCGCCATAACCGCACCCACCAGATCGCCGATCTGCGGTGCACTAGCCATTCCGACCGTGTCGGCCAGCGAGATCATGCGCAGGGTCTCGACTTCGAAAAGGCCGATGGCCTCGATGACCTCTTCAGCATTCCAAAGATCGCCATACGGATTTCCAAACGCCATGGAAATGTACACCACGACATCCAGCCCTGCGTCGTCCGCCTTCTTCTGTATTTTCTCCAGTTCTTCCAGCGCATCTTCGGCCGACTGCTTCTGATTTTTGCGGAGAAACGTTTCGGAGATCGAATAGGGAAATCCTAAAGTCGTTACCGCCTTCGTTGCGACAGCCCGCTGCGCGCCTTTTTCATTGACGACGATCCCTATGATCTCGACATCGTCGGGCGGATCAAGCGCCTTCAGCACCTCTTCAGAGTCTGCCATTTGCGGCACCGCGTTGGGCGACACGAACGAGACGGCATCGAGATGCTTGAAACCCACGCTGATCAGGGCCTTCAGATAGTCCGCTTTCAGATCAGCCGGCAGAATCCCCGGCAACCCCTGCCAGGCATCGCGCGGACATTCGATCAATTTCACCGGATAAGCCATATCGTCGGCTAAGTCTGCAGCACTCCCACCTTGAACTCGGCCACATCCGGATTCAACGACGCAGCCTCGAGCGCCTGCGTGATCGCATCGCGCGTCTCGATCGGGTCGATGATTTTATCGATCCAGAGCCGCGCTGCTCCGTATCTAGGGTCCATTTGTTCGTCGTAGGTTCGCTTTGTCGATTCGTACAGTTCTCTTCTTTCTTCTTCGCTCAACTTCTTGCCGCCGCGTTCGAGTTGCTTCACCTTGATTTCGACCAGCGTTCCCGCCGCCGCATCGCCGCCCATCACGGCATAGCGCGCAGTCGGCCAGGCAAATACAAATCGCGGATCATACGCCTTGCCGCACATCGCATAATGCCCGGCGCCAAACGATCCTCCCACGATCACGGTGATCTTCGGGACGACGGAATTTGCGACCGCGTTCACCATCTTCGCGCCTGCTTTGATGATTCCGCTCCACTCTGCGTCGCGGCCCACCATGAATCCGTTTACGTCGTGGAAAAAAACCAGCGGAATCAGATTCTGATTGCAGTCCATGATGAAGCGCGCGGCTTTCTCCGCGGATTCGGTATAGATGACGCCGCCAAACTCCATGCGCTTGTGACCCTCGAGGTCCGTCTGTTGCGCATTCAGTTTTTGATTGGCCACAATGCCTACGGCGAAACCGCCGATGCGCCCATAGCCGCACACCAGCGTCTTTCCGTGCTCCGCCTTGTATTCGTCAAAGCGGCTGCCATCGAGCACGCGCGCCAGAATTTCTTTCATGTCATAGGGCCGCGCTGGCGACGAATCGTAAATGCCGTAGATTTCTTCCGCGGCCTGCGCAGGTTCTACGGGCTTCTTGCGATCCCACGGCGAAAGCCGCCGGTATCCCCATTTTTCAACGATGGACCGAAGCCGCGCGATGCAGGCCTCATCATTTGCTTCGCGAAAATCGATTGTGCCGCTGATGCTGGCATGCATCGCCGCACCGCCTAACTCCTCGGCCGACACTTTCTGCCCAATCGCCGCCTGCACCAGCGCCGGCCCTGCGAGAAACAATCCGCTGCCATCGGTCATCAGTAAGTGATCGCACATGACCGGCAAATAACCGCCGCCCGCGACGCACATGCCCATGATGGCCGCCATCTGCGGAATCCCCATCGCCGACATCACTGCATTGTTGCGGAAGACTCTCCCAAAATCATCGGTGTCTGGGAATACATCTTCCTGCAGCGGCAGGAACACGCCAGCAGAATCCACCAGATAAATCGTAGGAATTCGATTTTCGATAGCAATGTTCTGTGCCCGAATCACCTTCTTCGACGTCATCGGGAAAAATGCGCCCGCCTTCACAGTCGCATCGTTGGCGATGATCATGACCATCCGCGTCTGCACGCGCGCCAGGCCCGTGATCACGCCGGCCGCGGGAGCTCCGCCCCATTCTTCATACATGCCATGAGCGGCGTAGAGGCTGAGTTCAAAAAAAGTTCCCGGGTCAACCAGCACTTCGATGCGCTCTCGCGCCGTCAGCCGTCCCTTACTGTGCTGGCTCGCGATTCCTTTTGCGCCTCCGCCTTCGGCAATCGTCGCTTCTTCGTTGCGCACCTGCGACATCAGGTCTGCGAGAAATCGCATATTCGCTTCAAACCGCGCCGTGGTTGGGTCGACCTTCGTGGCCAGCACGTTCGCCGGCGATGACGAACTCGCGGTATAGCTTTCGTTGCGATCGGACATAGGCTCAGGGAGCGAACTGATTACGGTATACCACGCGGGCGGACGTGCGCAACGCGGCAGAATCAGCGGAATTAGAAGAACTTCGTCGTCACACCGCTAACAGAAATCCGGCGGCGATTGAACTTTAAGGTTTCGAACTAAGAACCAGTTCGCGAGATCCACTCCTGGAGCCGGCAGCCGTCTTCCTCCAGCAGAAATGTTCCTACGCCAAAACATTCACCAGCAATGCGATGCGATTCCGGATCTCGCACGGCCCGGGTAATCCACTGCTGCCCCACGCGGTATTGCGCCGCTGTGAACCATTTTTGCGGCAGCACCTCGACCAACCCTGCCTGTAAATACAAAACAAAAAGCGCGAACGCAGGATCGTCGCTCGTCATCGCCTTATAGCTGGTGGGTACGATCAATTCGTCCAAGCTGCGCAACTCCGACGGCACGTCAACCTTGTGCATGCCCGGCGCCAGCGTCAACGGGATTTCGAAATCAGCCACCGGGGCTGTCGACGCATAGATCCGGTCCGAAGACTGCTTGAACCATCCCGCGACCTCGGCCAGGTCGAAGGGTTTCAATTGATCGGGATCAAAGTAGACCACGCGAATATTTCTGCCCTCGGGGCACCATACGCCGAGAAAACGCGGCGGCAGAAGAAACGGACGGCAATAAGTATTGAGCGCCAGGCGCGCCTTGTCCGGTTCCTGCTCTAGGCCGAGCGTAACCAGATGACCGATCGGGCCTTGCTCGCCGTGGTGCGTCCAGACAAATCGTTGCCCGGCAAGCGACGAAAAAACAGGAAAAGTGTTCCAGTACCAGGGAGCAGGACCAACGGCCTTCGAAAGAAGATTTTTGATTTGCGAGCTATTGACGGTCATCCGCCGCTCGCCGGAACGCCCGGCCCCTTCACATTTGCGCGAATGAACTGAACGATGTCATCCATGGCCGTGCCCGGTTGAAAGATCGCGGCTACGCCCGCTCGCTTGAGACCATCGATATCCTGGTTTGGAATGATGCCGCCCACCACGACAATCACGTCATCCATTTTGTTGTGCTTGAGCAGGTCCATGACGCGCGGCACGATCGCATTGTGAGCTCCGGAGAGAATCGACAGCCCGATGACCTGCACATCTTCCTGCAGAGCCGCGTTCACGATCATCTCAGGAGTTTGCCGCAGCCCGGTGTAGATGACCTCCATGCCCGCATCGCGCAAGGCGCGCGCAATCACTTTCGCGCCGCGATCGTGCCCGTCCAGTCCGGGTTTGGCCACCAGCACGCGAATCTTCAAATCAGCCATCGTTCACCATTTAACCACAGCGCGCGCAGAGGGTCCCCGCACGAACGGCGTTCGTGCTCTCTCATCCTAATGAAGGGCTACAAAGTTTTGATGTCGAGGCTCCGCCATAAATACCAGCAGGCCACGCTACGATATGGCGACCAGGCCCGCGCGATCTTCTCCATATCCTTTGGCTTGGGCATTTTCCGCTTGCGATAGTGCTTCTTCATCGCTGCCTGCACCCCGTAGTCGCCCGTCGGGAGCACGTCTTCACGCTTCAAAGTGAATATGAGAAACATATGCGCGGTCCACACTCCGATGCCTTTGACCTGAGTCAAGTGCTTGATCACTTCTTGGTCAGGCATGCCCGGCAGTTTGGAAAAGTCGAGCAGGCCGTCGCGCGTCTTGATGGCCAGATCTTTCATGTAGGAGGACTTCTGCTTCGACAATCCAACGGCCCGTAACTGCTCGTCGCTGAGTTTGAGAATGCCGGCAGGCGTGAGCGGCACTCCTGCAGCGGCGGCAAAGCGCTTGAAAATCGTGGCGGCTGCTTTGCCATGCAACTGTTGGTAGACGATCGATTCGGCCAGGCTGGCAAACTCCGGCGGCCCAAATTCCATGCGGCAAGCGCCTACGCTCTCGATAATGGAGCGCAGCACGGGGTCAGATTTCTTGAGGTGAAGGATGGCCTTGCGCATCGCCTATAGATTTATCACAAACCGACGGTCGGGCGAATGAAAAACGAATTCAAGCCGCCTTGTGCTTGCCAGTGCGGAAGTTTTCGATCAAATGCTCCGACGTGCGCAACGAGAACGCAAGAATGCTGATGGTCGTGGTTTTGTCCGTGCAGTTTAAAAAGACGCTGGCATCGCACACATAAAGGTTCGGCACGTCGTGAGTCTGGCCGAAACGGTTGGTCACAAAATTCTTCGGATCATTTCCCATACGGCAAGTGCCTGTCTCGTGCAGGCTGAAGCCCGGAATCTCCGGAGCCTCGCCTGCCGCTTCCAGCACGCCTCCGGCGGCTCGCAGCACTTCAGCGCATACTTCTTTCGAGTGCTCCCACATCTTCAATACATTTTCGTCCCACTCGAAGTGCATGCGCGCCACCGGAATGCCATACGGATCTTTGACGTCGGGATCGAGATCCAGATAATTCGTGTCTGAGCGCTGCGATGGCGCTTGAATCCCGAAGCTCACCGGAGCCGGATAGCGCCGCTTCACTTCGCGCTTGAACGACGAACCAAATCCGTCTAGGTCGGTAGCGAAGCCGGGAAACTCCGTGCAGCCCCCGTCGGGATAGACCGAATATCCGCGAATAAATTTCTCCTGGTGCGGATCTTTCAGGTTCTGCCAGCGCGGCATCCACGCGATCGTGCTGTCTCCGACATGATCTGGAAAGCTGGGC
>Ga0209006_10004861_pt1 | contig 12198 bp, 9 predicted proteins | sample JacPin_JW_Ref_O2_FD_188567 | JGI IMG/M metagenome (GOLD analysis project Ga0209006, IMG submission 188567) | Forest soil microbial communities from Algoma, Ontario, Canada - Jack Pine, Ontario site 1_JW_Ref_O2 (SPAdes) (version 2) | ecosystem: Environmental > Terrestrial > Soil > Boreal...
CCGCGCGAGTCTCCGCCAACTCTTTCATTTCCGACTTCGTGCCAAAATGGAGGCAGCCCGTAGGGCAGGCCTTGATGCAGGCTGGTTCGAGCCCCACCGACACGCGGTCGTTGCACAGCGTGCACTTGAAGACTTTGCGCGAGGGCGGATCGAACTTCGGAATGTTGAACGGGCAGCCGGTCATGCAATATCCGCAGCCGATGCAATTCGCCTCCTGGAAATCGACGATGCCATTGGCATACTGCACGATGGCGGCATCGGCAGGGCACGCGGCGAGGCAACCTGGATCGGCGCAGTGCATGCATTGGTCTTTGCGCATGAGCAGCATCATGGTGCCGTCGGCGCGCTCGTGTTCGTTGAACTTGATCAGGTTCCAGTAATTCCACGCCGTCTCCGGCATCGTCTGGTAGGTGTTATCAAAAGTGGTCTCGCTGAACGAGTAACCGTTCCACTCCAGGCAGGCCACTTCACAAGCTTTGCAGCCAATGCACGTAGTCGTATCCACCAGTTTGCACACTTGGAATTCCCGGTTCAGCCCTTTACCCGGGACGACGCCGGCGTGACCGGAGATTCGAATTAACTCTGTTGCCGCCTGGCTCATCGTTGCTCCCTACGCCTTCTCGACTTTCACTAAGAAGCCTTTGGATTCAGGAGTGTGGGCATTTGGATCGGTGACCGCGGGCGTTAGCAAATTCGCCGGCGTCCGCGCATTTCTTCCTTCATCCTCGCCGATGCCGCGGAAGCCCTGGTGAATGGGCAACCCGATCTGATAGACCTTCTTGCCATCAATGAGCATCGGTTTCAGGCGGCGAGTCACAAAGGCCTTGGCGACGTATGTTCCGCGCGCGCTGATGACCTTGATCTTATCCGTCCCGCGAATTCCTTTTTCGTCCGCCAGTTCCACCGGAATTTCTACGAAAGGTTCCGGGATCAACTGGACGTTCATCGGATTATTTTTCGTCCAGTAGTGATATTGCTCGGTCAGCCGGTAAGTGGTGCAGACGATGCTGTATTCTTCTGGCGATCCAAATTTGTCGAAAGGAGTTTTGAATTTCTTCACCAGAGGATTATTCGACTGGTCGGGGTGCAGCAGGTTCCTGGTCGGGCTTTCGATCGGTTCGTAGTGCTCAGGGAACGGGCCGTCCGCGAGCACACCGATCGGAGCGAACAAACGGCCGATACCTTCCGGATTCATGATGAACGGCCCCATGTGATCTTTGGGATTGGAGTCGGGCTTGAAGTCTGGCACGTCATTGCCCACCCACTTGCCCGCCACTTCGTTCCACCAGATCTGCTTACGATCGGGATCCCAGGGCTTTCCATCCGGATTGCAGGAAGCGCGGTTGTAAAGCACGCGACGGTTCGCCGGCCAGGACCATGCCCAGTTGGGAAAAACTCCCATCCCCGACGGATCCTCCGTGCCTCGCTTCTGGATCTGCGATCCCGCCTCCGTCCAGCAACCGGAGTAAATCCAGTTGCCGCACATGGTTGTGCCGTCGTCCTTCAACCATGCGAATCCGGGCAACTGCTGGCCCGCTTTAATCACCTGCCCGGTCGTGTCGTCTTTCAAGTCGGCTAGAGCCCTGCCGTTAAGCTCCATGGCAACCTGGGAGAGAGGGGGATGGGCCGCGTCCGCGTACGCCCAACTCAGATTCAGAATGGGGTCGGGGAATTTTCCGCCATCCTTTTTGTAGAGGTCACGAACCCGCAGGAAAATCTGCGCGATGATGTCCTGATCGAGTCGCGCTTGCCCCGGAGGTGGGACGGCGGCGTATTTCCAAGTGACCCAGCGCGCGGAGTTGGTCATGCTCCCATCTTTTTCGGCAAAGCCCGCGCAAGGCAACCGGTAAACCGTGGTCTTGATATTCTTCTGTTCTTCAGTCGTAATTCCCGGAGCTCGCCAGAACTCGCTGGTTTCGTCCTCGTAAATCTCCCCCACCACCAGCCAGTCAGCCTTCTTCAGCGCATTGATATTCTTGTTCGTGTCCGGGCCAATCATTACTCCATTCATTCCAAAGGCCAACATGCCCTTGATCTTGTCGTTGTACATGTCGTCCCAAATATGGGTCCAGGAGCAGTCTTGCCCTGGTTTCGGTAGATAATCGAAACCAAATCCGTTTTCCTTCGTGGCTGCATCGCCATAGAACGCCTTGAGTAATGACACTACGAATTTCGGCGTGTTGGAGTAGTAGTTCATCGAAGCCCACGGGGAGGGTTTCGACGGCCCCGGCGTGGTGCGCTTCAGATACGTAGCCAAATCTTTATCGTCGGGAACAGGTCCCTTCAGGTATCCAGGCATCGAATCGTAAAGACCCGCCATATCGGTCGCGCCCTGGATATTGGAATGGCCGCGAAGCGCGTTCACGCCGCCGCCCGCTCGTCCGACGTTGCCCAGGAGAAGTTGAATCATGGCGGCGGTGCGGATGATCTGCGTTCCGAAACTGTGCTGCGTCCAACCGACCGCATAGATGATGGTCGCGACTTTCTTCATGTCGCCATCTTTGCGGACCGAGGTAAATAGATCGACGGCCTTAAGATATTGATCTTTTGGAATGCCGGTAATCCGTTCGACAACTTCGGGCGTATAACGCGAATACTGCTGCTTCATTAATTGAAAGACGCAGCGGGGATGCTGAAGGGTTAGATCGTAGGCGACGTTCGGCGGTAACGCTGGAGGCGGCGTCGCTCCTCCGACCGTGCCTGGAGTCGGCTCAGGGGCGTGGCCAGTCGCCCCAGCTGCGCCCCCCTGGCCGCCAGAACCTCCTACTCCTTCATAATTCCACGTGGACAGATCGTACTTACTCGTCTCCGCGTTAAATCCCGAGTACAAGCCGTCCTCGGGAAGTTTGAAACCCTCTTTAACAATGAAGGATGCGTTGGTGTAGTTGACGAGATATTCCCTGGCGATCCGGTTGTTTTCGATGGCATAGCGGATCAGGCCGCCGAGGAATGCGATGTCGGTACCGGCGCGAATTTGTACGAAGAGGTCGGCTGTTGCGGATGTGCGCGTGAATCGCGGGTCAACGGAAATCAGCTTAGCGTTGCGGTTGCGCTTGGCCTCCATCGCCCACTTGAAACCGCAAGGATGGTTTTCGGCGGGATTGCCGCCCATGATCAACATCATATCGGTGTTCTTGATGTCGATCCAGCCATTCGTCATGGCCCCGCGTCCAAATGTTGGTCCCAAACTTGAGACCGTGGGTCCGTGTCAAACACGGGCTTGGTTTTCTAAATAAACCAGGCCCAACCCCCTCATGGCCTTGACGGCCAAAAAATTGAATTCATTGGTGTCGGTGCAGCCACCAATGAACGAGATGCCTTCGCAGCGATTCACGGTGCGGCCGTTCGCGTCTTTCTCTACGAAGGAGCTGTCACGCGTTTTCTTGGTCCACTGCGCAATCTCATTCAGAGCATCGTCCCAGGAAATGTCCTGCCAGTCGGTTGCGCCCGGGCGCCGCACCTGCGGCTTCGTAAGCCGCCGCGGGTTGAGCATGTCCTGTTCCAGCGAAGACCCCTTCGGACAGAGCGTTCCGCGATTGGTGGGATGGTCGGGGTCGCCTTCGACGTGGATCACTTGCGGCGTGACGTTCTTTGCCCGATCACCGATGGTGTAGATAAGAACGCCGCAACCCACCGCGCAATAGGGACACGTCGAGCGCGTTTCAGCAGCGCGCGCAATCTTTAACTCTTTGAGTTGTGCGTAGGCGGGCTTGAGGTCGAAGCCGAAAATGGTAGCGCCGACTACACCGACGGTCGCTGCCTTGAAGAAATCTCTGCGGGACTGTTGCATCGAGCTGATCTCCGCGCGTGTCCGAGAGTCGAAGGACTTCTAAATTTTCTAGTCTTCGATCATTATGTTTGTCAAGGGATACGTAACGCAGACTGGTCAGTGTACGATGGCGTACTGACGGGCTTCGCGACTCGGCTCGAGAACGCCATAGCTTAGCTCCTGATGCAAAGCTTGCCCCATTTCCGGTGACGTGGGGCGATTCGTAAAATTCCGCAACCGGGCATTATTGCCGCGAATCCAAACTGGTAAGATGTAAAACTCACATGCCTTTCTTCCCGCAAGCCTCTACGGCGGCTGCGTCCGGTAGGAGGTAACCTGGTATGACCGAGAAGGCAAGTTTTAAGGCGATCCGAGACCTGCCCCAAGAAGACGTTCCGAAAGCCGTCTCGAGACGCAACTTCATCAAAGGCGTCATCACCAGCGGTGTGGCAGTCTCTTCGGCGAGCTACCTGTTTCGTGCCTCGTCCCTTCTGCACGCCCAGCAGTCGGGGGCGGGTGTAGGCGAGCGGCTGATTACGCTCAACGTCAACGGTCAACAGAGGCGCGTCGACGCGATGAAGCAGGAGACCCTGGCGTCTACGCTGCGTTACAAGCTCGGCCTGACCGGCACTAAGCTGGGATGCGACCGCGCTGAATGCGGATCTTGCACTGTGCTTATCGACGATATTCCGTACTATGCCTGTTCGGTGCTGACCCACACGGTGCGTGGCCGAAAAGTCGTGACCATTGAAGGCCTGGCCAAGGCTGACGGGACTTTGCACCCGGTACAACAGGGCGTTATCGACGAACAAGGCTTTCAGTGCGCTTTTTGTATGCCCGGCTTCATTATGAGCACGGTGGGTTACCTGAAGACCAATCCTAATCCCAGCCGCCAGGAGTTGGCGCAGGGCATCTCGGGAAACCTGTGCCGCTGCCAGGACTATGACAAGATTCTGACTGCGATGATGCGCGGCGCCGAGAATATGCGGAGGTCCAATCTTGGATAGCCAGAAAACGGATAACAGGAACGCCGTTGAGACTGCTAAACCTTCCGAGCGCCAGTACGGAGCCGGTTACAAGTTGATCGGCAAGAACTATCAGACGCCAGATCTATATGCGAAGGTTACCGGCCAGGCGAAGTATGCCGAAGACTTTCGCGCCGAGGGCATGCTGTTCTGCAAATTGCTGCTTAGCCCCATGCCGCACGCGCGGGTAAAGCGCATTCATTCGGATGCGGCGCTCGCCATGCCTGGAGTCAAAGCAATTCTCACGGCAAACGATCTTCCCGCTCCGGCCGATACCCTTACCGACAACGGAACTGTGATCAAGGCCAGCAAGTGGGGCGAGCGCGGCCTCACGAATGAGCCGGTCTATCAGGGTGAACCGATTCTCGCCGTGGCCGCGGTTGACGAACTCACGGCCGCGGAAGCCATCGAGAAGATCCAGATCGATTTTGAACGGCTTCCGTTCGTAGTGGATCCGCTCGACACTTTGCGCCCGGGCGGCCCTAATCCCCGGACGGATGGCAATGTCTGGACTCGGCCCGCGGGACAAAATCCGGGTCCGCCCGAGGTCACAGAACTCAAGTGGACGAGAGCCGATTTCGCGGAACTGGACAAAGGCCGACTGCCCATGGGCAAGGCTCCCGACGAATGGTCGTATGGCGATATCGATTCCGGCTTCAAGAACGCGGCGCTGGTTCTTGATGAAACATTCGTCACGCCCGACACCAGCCACCAAACGCTCGAAACTCGTAGCGCCATGGCTTACTGGCAGAACAGCAAGGTCTACATTTACACGGGCACACAAAGCACCGCGCAAACGCTGCCCGCGATCGCGCGATGGCTGAACATTAATCCAGACAACGTTGTTTTCATCAGCGAATACACCGGAGGTGGATTCGGCAGCAAGATCACCGGCGGCGTATCGATGATCATTCCAGCTCTTCTGGCCAAGAAAACCAATACTCCAGTCATGATGCGTATCAGCCGCGAGGAGGAAACCTTCATCGGACGCGCTCGTCCTAGTTTTCAGGGACGCATGAAAGTCGGGTTCTCGAAAGAAGGGCGGATTACAGCTCTCGACATGTTCGTGATTTGCGATAACGGTCCATACGATGCGGTGGGTGATGCTCCCTCATCGGGGCGCATCGTATCTCTGTTGTACCAGCCGGAAACTATGCGTTGGCGTGGCGTGACGGTGCTGACGAATACGCCGCCGCGCAGCGCACAGAGTTCCCCGGGCGGACTGCAGGGGATTGTCATCATCGAGCCCATCATCGCGAAAGCTGCGCGAAGACTCGGCGTTGATCAGGTGGCGATTCGCCGCATCAACTGCCCGGAAGGTAAGGCACCGTTCGGACCAGAGGCACAAGGAAAACGGCAGTATGCCACCAGCGCATTCCTCAAGGAAGCACTGGACCGCGGCGCGGAGCAATTCAAGTGGAACGAGCGCATCGCGCGCACTCCGAAAAGGATGGGGACAAAAGTTCGCGGCGTCGGGGTGTCGCTGAGTTGCTACGTTGGCGGCACGATCGGGTTCGACGGCCTTCTCCTCATTACCCCGGAAGGCCGAGTCGTATTTCAGTCTGGAATCGGCAACCTGGGAACGGAGTCGGTGATTGACGTTCACCGTGCGGGCGCAGAAGTCCTCGGTGTGCCGTGGGAGAAATGCGACGTCGTCTGGGGGAACACGACCAAGAACCTTCCTTTCACCTGCGTTTCCGGCGGCAGCCAGACGACTCACGCGATGACGCGGGCCGCATATGCAACGGCGATGGACGCCAGGAAGAAGCTCCAGGGAATCGCGGCCAAGAAGCTGGGCGGCAAGCCGGAGCAATACGAAGTCGCCAACGAGCACGTCTTCCGCAAGGACGGCGCTGGGATGACTTTGGCGCAGGCAGCGAAATATGCGATTCAACTGGGCGGCGTCTACGATGGCCACGAGGCGTCCGCCGATCTCCATAAGTTGACGAAGGCATCGGTAACGGCATTAGCAGGTCAAGGCCTGGTGGCGGCGGCCAAGGACAATTATCCGCGCGACGGCTCAACGTTTTCGTACGTGGCCAGCTTCGCCGAGGTTGAAGTTGACATCGAAACCGGCAAGTACTACATCGTCGACTTCCTGGCCTCTGCCGACGTCGGCACGGTGATCCATCCCCGGGCGTTGGGCGGGCAGGTACTGGGGCGTTCGGTGTTGGGCATCGGGCATGCAATCGGTCAGAAGTGGGTGTTCGATCCGCACTACGGTGAGATGGTTTCCAAGCGATTCCATCACAACAAACCGCCGACCATTCTCGATGTTCCCGTTGACATGCAATGGAGCGCGCTGGACATTCCGGATCCGGAGACGCCCGTGGGTGCTCGCGGTGTCGGTGAACCGCCGGTTGCCGGTGGGTGTGCCTCGATTTTGAACGCGCTCTCGGATGCGCTTGGGGATGAGATCTTTCAGCGCGCACCGGTGAATGCTGACACGATTCTGACGTCGCTCGAAGCCGGCCGCCCGATGCAGCGTCCCTTGGTCGCCCATATTTGAAGGCTCATATTTGATTGGATATCGAGGAGAGTTATGGCTGTCATACGAGACGTAATGCCCGCCTTCGACCTGTATCAGCCGAGTTCCGTGGCCGAGGCGCAGAAGCTTCTCGAACAACATGGGCCCGATGCCTGGGTGCTGGCCGGGGGGATGGACAGCTTCGACTGGCTTAAGGATCGAATCAGGAAGCCCAAGGCCGTCGTCGATCTGAGCGGAATCGAGGAACTGCGGGGAGTTCGCACCACAGGCGATGGTATCGAGATCGGCGCGATGACCACACTCACCGAAGTGGTGAATCATCCCATGATCAAGCAGAAGTATGATCTGCTCGCTCAGGCTGCGGAAGTGGTGGCATCGCCGCAAATCCGCAATCAAGGAACGCTCGGCGGCAATGTTTCACAGGACACGCGCTGCTGGTATTACCGCGGAGGTTGGCCGTGCTACCGTGCGGGTGGCAACATTTGCTATGCCGACACGCCGGAGGGCCGCAATCGCGAGCACGCCATTCTGCATGCGGATCGCTGCGTTGCCGTGAATCCTTCCGACACCGCCCCGGCCCTGATTGCGCTGGACGCTAAGTTCGTTCTGCGCACGCGCAAGGGTGAGCGCGTGGTCGATGCTGAAGATTACTTCATCGGTCCGGAGATCGATATTACGCGGCTGCACATCTTACAGCCCGGCGATCTGCTTATTACCATTCGGATTCCGTCCGCCTGGGCGGGCGCGCAGTTTTATTTTGAAAAGGTGCGAGACCGCAACGTCTGGGACTTCCCGCTCCTCAACGTCGCCTCGGCCATGGTCTTATCCGGCGGCACGATCGAACGCATGCGAATCGCGGTGAACGGGGCAGCCGCCAGGCCGTTAAGGCTGAAGGCAATCGAAGATGCAGTTCGTGGGCAGCCGCGGAATACATTGACTGGCGAGATGGCGGGAAAACTTTCCGTGCAAGGTGCGGTTCCCTTGCAATTCAATGCCTACAAGATCCCGCTGATGAGAAATCTGGTGAAGCGTGCCGTGAGTGGAGTCGAGGAGGCCACATGGGCTTCTTAGAGTGGGCCACGAGTCCGTGGGGGCAGAGCGTCCCTATTCATATTGCCTGGTTCCTGATCTGGGTTGCGGTGATCGCGGGACTTCTCTTCCTGATCGTTCACGCCATCTACATCACGTCTTTCGCCAAGCCAAGAGAGTTTGCGGAAGATACGTCTCTCCAGGTTGTTGCGCAGATACCCAAGCACGTTCCCCGGCACTCGCTGGTCGCACGGCTGTTTCACTGGATCATGGCAGCCTCCATGTTCACGCTGCTGTTCACCGCCTTCCTTCCGAAGGTAGGCGTTCAGTTTAACTGGGTGACTTATCATTGGATCGCCGGTGCCGTGCTAACTGTTTCGATCGTTTTTCACATCATTCATGCTTCCTTCTGGCTGGATTTCTGGTCGATCTGGCCCGACAGAATCGATCTGGAAGATGCCTGGAGAAGGGTTCGGCGATTTTTCGGAATGCCCGCGCCGCCTCCGCGGAAATTTGCCAAGTATCCCCTGGAGAATAAGCTCTTCCACGGCGTCATCATCTTATGCGGCTTGTCGGTAATCCTTACCGGCGTTTTCATGATGTCTCGTGTGCGGACTATATTTTTCCCTCGTAATCCGTATCTATTCAGCGACATGTCCTGGGGCCTGATGTACGTGCTGCACGGATTGGCAGGGGTGGGACTGATTGCGCTGGTCATGATGCATGTCTACTTCGGGCTCCGGCCGGAGAAACGCGCGATCACAAAATCGATGATCTTCGGTTGGATGGACCGCGACTTCTATCTGGAAGAGCACGATCCCAAGCGATGGAAGGTCGAGACTACTTCGTCTTCACCGACATCCAACCGGGTCGAAGGGCGAGGACTAACCGATGCTGGTTGAGATATGCGATCGGTGTGAAGCAGTGGAAGAATGCTATGAGTTCTTGTTGGCATATGCGGCGCAGGGGTTACCGAGTGACATCGGCAGCACGTCGGGTGGACAAGTTCGTGAGTTCTTGCATCGTGCTGTAAAAGCGTTGACGGGGTTGCCGGAGGCCTGTGCTATGGCAGTCAGACAGGAAGGCCTTGAGCCTGCCGACAAGTACCTGGCGTTCATCGCGGTGCTTGATCGCGATTCTCGCGATTCTCTTGCCGCCATTGAAGTGGTTCTCGCTCAACCCACGATCAGTTCTCAATTGATTGACAATCTGAACGCTTCCATCCACCTCCGAGCGCTCCTCACCGACCTATTTCTGCTGGGCGAGATTCTGAGAGGCCAAAGCAAACCGGTTGCGGAAGTAATCACGAGCGACGGCTAATGAAGAAACCGGCCGGGGAGGATAAAATGCCTCAACTCAAGATCGAGTGGCTGGCTCCGGAGACTTCGACTTCGTGGCTGCCGGCCCGCGGGGCACACGTCTCGCACCCGAGGAACTTATCGGTGTTCCCGATTTTCGACCATTAACTCCTGGCTTTCCTGACAAACCCGTCCTGGCTCCAGTCTTCCGAGCCCACGCCGTTATGAACAAAGAACAATCCTGTCGGATCGTATTTCTTTTTCACTGACGCTAGGCGCGTGTAATTGCTTCCCCAGTATGCTTGCTGCCAGTTCTCCTGGAAAAAATTGCTCTCCGAAACGTATGCTCCGTCACCCGGCACGATCGCGCGCAGTGCATTTACGCACATATGGATCTCTTGCCGGGATTTTCGTCCGGCCTCAACATCCGGCTCATGGCCACGCACGCCGGGATATCCGCCCCCTGCGTCGCCGACAATGGCCAGCGCAAACGCATTCAGCACTGCGGAGTTCGTCGCCGTATCGCGTGTTGCCTCTATGGCCTCGCGCGGCCCTCCCGCCAGCCCTTTGTTGAAATGCAACTCGATATCTTTGTGGCGCGAACCGGCAAACAGCGCCTGCGCGAGCCGCTCCCGCGAATCATCTTCGAGCAGAGACGCCGGCATCCACAACGATTCGTATCCGTAAAGGAACCACGCCACTTGCCCCGCGTCTCCCGTCCACCAAGCGTTGTTTGAATTCGCTCCCGGCCGCTGGTCCAAATCAAAAACTGCTTGATGGTTTTGCTTCCTCCACTCCACGTCCCACCAATGCCGAGCCGGCATACTGCCCAGAATCGGTTGTCCTTCGATTGTGTAAGCGGCAGGCGAGCGCGCCACCCAATTCAGAAAGGGTTGCCATATCTTTTTTATTTCTTCCGTACCCAAATCGTGGCACACCATCAACAAGTCGAGCACATTGTCGCTCGCAATGCGCGCCTGCTCGCCCCAGTGATCGTTGAAAAGATGCTCTCGATAGAAGTCAACGAAGTACCGCAGCAAACGCCGGAACGCGTCATCCGACGAGGCCTTCACCTTAAGAATCGCTGCCCCCCAAAATTCCGGCAGTTCCCGTATGCGCAACGTCACTTTGCTTACTGCTCCGAAGGTTCCTCCTCCGCCACCCTTCAGCGCCCAAAATAAATCTGGGTTCGTACATGCATTCGCGATGCAGACTTTCCCATCTGCGGTGACTACTTCCGCCTCCAGCACTCCCGCCGCCGCGGTTCCATAATGCTTTGAAAAACTTCCGAAGCCTCCACTCTGAACCAGGCCCGCCACGCCGACCGTGGTGCAGCCGCCGCCTTGCACATACGCGCCGCCTCGGGTCGTGACCGCGTCGTAGGCTTGCATCCAAATCGCACCGGAGCCTAGCGTCACGGCGCGTTGCGGGGAAGGTCCGCCCTTGCATCCCTGTGGAATAAATCCTTCATGCATCGTGATGTCGTGCATGTGCCGCGTCCACACGAGCAGCGAATCCGCCGCGTTTGAGGTTCCCTGATAACTATGCCCTCCGCCCTTCACCACTAGCCGCAAATCATTTTCCCGTGCGAAGTTCACCGCCGCCGCGATGTGATCTGCATTGCTTGCTGCCACGACGTAAACGCTGGGTTTGCTCACCCACGCGTCCACCCATCCCAACGTTTGCGTCAAGCCAGGCTGATCTCCGATGTAATAGGGGTTGCGAATATTGTTGAACAGATTCTGGCAGCCCGCGCTTCCCGTGTCTTTGAGGCAAGCCTCGATCGGAGATTCCACTGGAATCAAATTCCCGTCGACGTCATCATTCAGACGCTTCCACGCTGCCAGCGAAGGCCAATTCGCATCCGATGGCCGCCGCCGCCGAGTCCCCGCACCAACGCGCGGCACATTCCGCGGGTCCGCAGTTCCCGCATCGCGCGCAAGATTCTTTGCGGCTCCCCATAGATCGCTCCTCCACACCGGACCCAGTGCCGCCATTCCTGATCGTTTTAAGAATGTTCTTCTGTCCATTGAACTAGAAATGTGCCACGGCTGCCAGCGACACCGCTAAACCGTTATCGGCCTCTTCTTATATTAAATATTAAAGGATTCTTCTCGCCGGGCTATCTCCGGTTTCTATCGGCATTCGAGCTTCGCCTCAGAAGATATTTGGAGTCACACGCTCTCGGCGTCAGACCATTCGCTCCACGGGTGTATTGGCGTGCCCGTCCTCAGTTTCGCTACCGTCCTTATAGCGAACGAAAAAGACGACACAATCGCGTAGCCGACGATCAAAGTCTGTAGGAAATGAAGGTACTTCGTTGCGAATAAGTGGCCGACTACCGTCGACCTTGATCCGACGCAAGATCAATGAGAAGTATGTCCGAATCTTCGGTTAAGCGGTCAAATACAATTCGGCCATCTGGGCTGATGTCAAAGGTCCGCATTATCGCCGAACTACTCAATCGAGTCAACCGCCGCGAGCGCATCGTGCCTAGGTCAAGCAGCCAGAAGTCCTGCTCGGCCAGCGTATTTCCCAGCATGTAAACCAGGCCAGTGCCATCGGGCAGAAAGCGGGCCCGCTCACCTT
>Ga0209006_10004863_pt1 | contig 12194 bp, 13 predicted proteins | sample JacPin_JW_Ref_O2_FD_188567 | JGI IMG/M metagenome (GOLD analysis project Ga0209006, IMG submission 188567) | Forest soil microbial communities from Algoma, Ontario, Canada - Jack Pine, Ontario site 1_JW_Ref_O2 (SPAdes) (version 2) | ecosystem: Environmental > Terrestrial > Soil > Boreal...
CGCCATCTCATTCGCGACCGATCGCGAGGGCAATATCGCGAGCCTCGCGGCTCCCTTGGAGCCGATGGTGAAGGACATCGTCTTCGACCGCGTTGCGGCCGGTGATTGCACGGATGAAGCGTTCCGCCGGGCCTGCATCGGCGCCTACCGGCACGCGCCCGAGACCCACGTGGTTGCGCTCGATGCCGACGGAGAGCTCACGCTCGCGCCGGCGGGCCAGCCGGTCTATCGGCTGCGTCCGTTTCGCGACCGGATATTCACGATCGTGGAGCTTCCGGGATTCCGCGTGGAATTCCGTTGCGGGCCGGACGGCGCGGTCGATGAGCTGATCTTCCATCAACCGAACGGAACCTTCCTGGCGCGCCGGGCGCCAGGTTGATTCTTCACGCCGCCTCGGCGAGCGCCGTGCGCGCGTCCTCCTGGATGCGTCTGACCATCGAGCGGAAGCCGTTCGAGCGCTGCGGCGTCAGATGTTCGCGCAGGCCGAGCCGTTCGAACACCGCCACCGCATCGGTCGACACGATGTCGCGCGCCGCCTTGCCGGAGTAGATCGCGAACAGGATGGCGATCAGCCCGCGCACGATGTGCGCGTCGCTGTCGCCGACAAAGGTCAGCACCGGCCCGCCGGGCGCGTCCGGTTGCACATGCGTGCCGAGCCAGACCTGGCTCGCGCAGCCCTGCACCTTGTTGGCGTCGGTGCGCTCCGCCTCGGGCAGCGGCGTGAGCACGCGCCCGAGCTCGATGACATAGCGGTAGCGGTCATCCCAATCGTCGAGGAAGGAGAAGTTCTCGATGATGTCGTCGATCGTCATGAATCGCAAATCGCAGGCGCAAGATTGCGCGGGTTCCCTCGACCCTCATCCCCGATATAGGGCCTGGCGCCGGTCGCGTCACGGCCCCGGATCGCGACGAAAAGAAAAAAGCCGCGAGCGGATCGGGCAGGCGACCGCTCGCGGCCCGGCCATGGCGGCCGCAGTTGTGTTCGGACGACGCTTCGGCGGCGCCGCACCCTGGGAAATCGTTGACGGCGGCGCTCAGGCGCCGTGCTTGTTGCGGGCGTCGCGGCGCGCACCGCGCCAGCCGGGCGCGATATCGGCGGCGGTCAGCGTATCTTGCGAGGACTTGGCGGCGTTCGCCGGCCGCACATCGATCGAGCCGGTGTCATGCGGGGCGGCGCGCTCGCTGAAGAAAGCGTAGACCATGCGGGCGCCGGCCTCGGCGCGCGCGCCCAACGCCACTGCTGCATGCGAGCCGACCTCGCACGCGTGCGGTTGGCGGGTGCAGAAATTCCACATGTCGGAAACGGTCGCCGAGGCGGCGGTGACTGCGTCGCTCGCGCCGACATTGGCGCGCGGCGTTGCGGCGATCTGCTTCGAGCCACCGCTCGGCAGCAGCGCGAGGATGACGCCGAGAATGAGCGCCATCCGGAAAAGCCAAAACATGACCCTGCCCTTTCACATTCGTCCCACTCCCTCGTCCCCGTGATGGTTGTTGTTCCCCGACCGCGGACCGTACGCGCGACCGTTGAAAACGCGGTTCGCCCGGCCGCGCGAATTTTACGACAATTTGAAAGGGCGCGATTTTCGTAAAATTCGAAGCATCGGCGCACGATCGCGGACGCATGGTTGCGTTGCGCGGCGAGCGAACGGGTTCGTCCGGGCGGGCCCGTCAACCTGTCGTTCACCATGCAATAGATCGTTCACCATTCCGAGCAAATGGCCGCGCCGGCGGGTGCGAAACCGCGCGCCCTGCGCGCCAAATCGGTGGCTGCCGGGCTGCCTTAGCGTTCGCTTAAGCGCGCTCTGACACGATCCGGTTAGCCATAAAGGACAGGGGAGCGCGTCCGCGGGCGGACGTGCGTTGGCCAGCCGTGCAGTTTCTCAAGCCGGTCCGCGACTACGTCGACACGCTGGTGCACCCGTCCGTACAGGGCGACGCGCTCACCACCGCGCGTCATCGCGCCTTCATCGGCCCGCGTCTGATCGGCTCGTCGGCCGCGCTCGCCGCGTTCCCAGTCTATCTCGCGATGCGCGGCGTGCCGAGCGCGCTCGAGATCGTGGTGTTCGCGTGGCTGATCGCGCCGATCTGCACCGCCTATTTCCTCTCCCGCACCGGCCGCTACGAAAGCGCGCACGTGCTCTCCTCGCTCGCGCTCACCGGCCTCGTCACCATCGTGGCGGCGAAGACCGGCGGCATCACCTCCTTCGCGGCGATCTGGCTCGTCATCGTCCCGCTCGAGGCGGCACTCTCCGCCTCGCGCCGCGTGGTCGCCACCGCCTCGACGCTCGCGCTGTGCGCGGCGGGCCTGCTGATGTTCAGCAGCGCCTATCATCTGCTGCCGGTGCCGGCGACGCCCGAGCAGGGGCATGGCGCGCTCGCGGCGCTCGGCATCATCTCGGCCGCGCTCTACGCGACGGGCCTTGCACTTGGCGCGGAATCGCTCGCGCGCATGAGCTTCTGGCTGCTCTACGCGGAGGAGGACCGCTACCGGCTGCTCGCGCGCAACATGACCGACGTGATCACCCGGCACGGCCGCAACGGCGCGGTGGTGTTCGCCTCGCCCGCGGCCGAGCCGCTGTTCGGCGCGCCGGTGGCCGAGCTTCTCGGCCACGGCCTGTTCGAGCGGGTGCACGTGGCCGACCGGCCGGCCTACCTCACGACCCTGTCCGACGCGCGCGACGAGGCGCGCTCGGTCGAGTTCCGCGTGCGGCGCGACCGCGGCGGCAACGACGCGTCGGACGCAAGCCGCTTCATCTGGATCGAGATGCGCTGCCGGCCGCTCGACCGCGCGCTCGGCGAGATCGCCCAGCCGCACGGCCGCGAGGTTGTCGCCGTGATGCGCGAGGTGAGCGACCGCAAGGCGCAGGAGCAGGCGCTCGAGGATGCGCGCAGCGAGGCCGAGCAGGCCAACGTGGCGAAGAGCCGCTTCCTCGCCACCATGAGCCACGAGTTGCGCACGCCGCTCAACGCCATCATCGGCTTTTCCGAGATGCTGGTGAACGAGACGCAGATGCGGCTCGACGGCAACCGTCGGCGCGAATACGCCGCGCTGATCAACGATTCCGGCAACCACCTCTTGTCGGTGGTCAACGGCATCCTCGACATGACCAAGCTCGATACCGGCGATTTCGAGATCAGGCCGGAGCCGTTCCGCCTCGCCGCGGTGGTCGGCGGGTGCTGCGATCTGCTCGCCCTCAAGGCCGGCGAGGCCGGGATCGAGCTCGTGGCCGACGTGCCGGCCGACCTGCCCGAGATCGTCGCCGACAAGCGCGCCGTGAAGCAGATCCTGATCAATCTCATTTCCAATGCCATCAAGTTCACCGACCGCGGCGGCCGCGTGAGCACCAGCGCGGTGGTCGAGGGCGCGATCTTGGCGCTCACCGTCGAGGACAACGGGATCGGCATCGGCGAGGAGGATTTGCCGCGCATCGGCAAGCCGTTCTTCCAGGCGCGCGGCTCCTATGACCGGCGTCACGACGGCACCGGCCTCGGCCTGTCGATCGTCAAGGGCTTGGCAACGTTGCACGGCGGCGATGTCGTGATCCGCAGCCGGGTCGGGGTGGGCACGCGCATCACGGTGCGCATGCCGGTCGATTGCGAAGCGGCGCGGCCGCAAGGCGCGCCGAAGGCGATCAAGCTCGCACCGCGCGCGGGCGCCGAAAGCGGCCTCGCGCCGCGCGAACCCACGAAGGTGGTGAAGAAAAGTGCCTAGCGCGACCCTGCGGCAACGGCGGCGGGCGGAGCCGGACGACGAGGAATTCGATCGTCCGGCCGCCTCGCGTCCCTGGTGGTGGCGCCTGCTGCTGCGCCGCCCGCTTGATACGCTCGCCTTCCTGGTCCTCGCCGGGGCCGCGAGCGCGATCGTCGTCAACGGGGTCTATCTCCAGCACGGACCGCATCCGGCACCGATCTTCGCGGTGCATCCGCTGCCGGTGGCGGCGTCGCGCGACAGCGTGGGCGGCGTGCTGCAGGGATCCGATCTCGCGACCCCGCGGCACGCGGCGGCCGAGCTGCCGCACGCGCGCCCAGCTGCGGTGCCGGCGCCGGTCGCGCCGCGCAAGGACGCGATCGCCGAGCTGCTTGCGGAAAATCCGCCGCCGCATCCACAGCCGCCGGCGCATCAGGCGGCCGTGCCGGTCCCGCCGCCGGCGCGCTCGCTCGCGCAGCCGTCGCACCAGGTGCTGGCCGTGCAGCGCGCGCTCAGCGAGTTCGGCTACGGCCAGCTCAAGCCGACCGGCATCTTGGATGCCGAGACGCGCGCCGCCGTGCAACGCTTCGAGCGCGACCGCAAGCTGCCGGTCACCGGGGAAATCTCGGAGGCCGTCAAGCGCGAGCTCGCCAGCCTTGCGGGCCGCGATCTCAATTGACGCCGCACCATGCGCGGTGACAGCGTGCGCGACCGTCGGCCGAGTGGGCCGCGCCACGAGGTCGTGTTCTCGCCATGCGCCTGAAATCCGCAATCTGGGTCGCAGCCTATATCCGCCGCTGTCAGGTCGAGGGCGTCTTCGCGGCGGTGCGCCGGCATGGCGCCGATGAGGCCGGTGCGATCTTCATCAAGGTCAACCGGCTCGACGGCAGCGCCGATCTCTACGCGCCCGCGCCGCAGTCCGCCTTCGACGAGGCGCAGCCGACCGATCGCGCCTTCAGTCCGGCGCTCAAGACGCAGCCCGCGCCGGAGGCCGACGTCGAGGCGTATCTCGCGCGCGAGACCCGCTTCGATCCGGACGTATGGATCGTCGAGACCGAGGAGCGCAACGGGCGGCATCTTCTCGATCTTGCGCGCTAGCCCGAGCTCCGGCGAAGTGGACGCCCGGTTCGACGATCAGAACATGCTCTCGTCACAGCCCGCTGCGCCCGAAAAGACACACTGGCGATTCATCGGCGGCACCGCGTTCATGCGTAGGCCCACGTTAGGGGTGCATTAACCAACTCCCGTCCTAATGAACGCGCACGGGCGAACCGTCCGTTGAAAAATTCAAACTCTACTCATGGCGGGGCGGAGGGCTCCATGGGAGTTGTTGTAGCGTTTCCGGAAGTGCACTCTGTCGGGCGGGACGGCGTTGACCGTGCCGTCGGCTCCGCCACCGTGATCATTTTGCCCGTGGTCCGCATCGAGCGCTACGATGCAGACCCCTCCGGCGACGTCGAGCCGTCGAACGCCTCGTCCGGACGCAAGCGACGCCGGCGCGCGTCGCGAACGTGAACCCGGTGCAATTGATCGCCGCCGCCGGACGACGCCGACACATGTCGCCGCGGCTCGTGCTCGCTCTGCCGCTGCTGCTCGGCGCCTGCGCCGTGAATGGCGATTTCGACCGCCCCAAGGCCTATCTGGTCAGCGACGACATTCACGCCTGGGTCGGCCGCGACGCCGCGCACGAGGCCGGCGTTCCGGTCTCCAAGCTGCCGCTCACCGACGAGGAGCGGACCTTGCGCGACCTCGCCTATCCGCTCATCGAGCCGCCGTTCGACCGCGCCCGCTGGTACGCGATCGTCGACGAATACGGCATCTCGCACTATTACGGCTGGTCGCAGTTCAAGGTCGAAGGCTACAGCGCGCGGCTGATGGGCGAGCAGTATCGCTCCGCGATCGCGCGCTACGACCAGCTCAATACCGACATCCGCAATGACGTGGAACGCGTGCCCGAGTTCTTCGCCACCGCCCGCACCGTGCTCGATCTCGACAGCAAGCGCACGCAGAGCTTCGCCTATGTGTCGCATCTCACGCGGGCGGAAAAGGGTAACGCGACCGCGCGAATCGCCGAGAACGAGCTCGTCATCGGCTGGGTGCAGCGCGCCGTGGCGCAGCGCTCGGAGGCCTATTGCTTTGCGCTCCAGCGGCTCGTCATCGCGACGCCCAACCCGATGGCGGTCGATGTCGAGCGCTCGATTCTCCTGCTCAACACCCGCATCGCCGAGAACCACGTGCTCGCCGGCCGGCATTTCGGGCCGGCATCGCTGAGCTGCGGCCCGCAGGTGGCCGCGGCCGAACCGGTGCCGATCGTTTCCAAGTAGACCCGCTGGCGCTTGCCACAAGGAAGTCGGGCCGGCCAGGTCCCCTCCGAGGGCAGCCCACAGCCAGCAAGATCAATTTGCTCGACGGGCCGCCTCGAGCAAACGCTCCCCTGAACCCAAGGCGGATTTTTCATTCAAGGGTGTCTTTCAATCGACACCTTGAGGCCGTATTATATTCAACTGCAATCTGAGACCGCAACGCGGCAAATTTTCCGTGCAATCGAAGGGAGGCGATCATGATCAAGGCCGTGAGAACTGCGACATTGTTTACCGCCATCGCCGCGTTGACCGCACTGGCCGGCGGTGCCGTTCCGGCGCAGGCGGCTGAGCATTGCCGCGTGGCTGAGGAGTGCCACGGCCCATTGCCGCAGATTTGCAAGCGGTGCAGCGATGGGCGCGACGGCTGTGCGCATTGGGCCTGCGTGCAACATAGGTGCGTGATCGCTTACTGCAGCCGTCGTTGAGGGCAGCGAGTTCGCTCTCCACGAAGTCCGCCGAAGGGGCGGCGCGGCCCCATCGTGTCGTCGGCGCCGCTCCGGTCCTCAGGGCTGCTTGAGCGCGATGAATGACGCCGCGCAGGCGCTATTCGTGCAACAGTTGAATGGCGGATTATTCTACGCAAGCGCTGTCGGCGGCAGCAGCAGGCGGGCGGGGTGGGCACCCACGCCTGCGCTCATCCCACGCCGCTTGCGGAACCTTCCTTGCCGCGGCTCTCGCGGGCGGCCGCCGCGCTCTCCTTCGCGAGCTGATCGAGATGCTGGCGGATATGGGTGGCTTCGGCCGCCGAGTTGGCGAGCGCGATCGCCCGGTCGAAGGCGGTGCGCGCCTCGGCGTTGCGGCCGAGCCGCATCAGCAGCGCTCCCTTGAGACCGAAGAAGTGGAAATAGCCGTTGAGTGGACCGGCGAGCGGCTCGATCATCGCGAGCGCGGCGGCCGGCCCGTGCAACTTGGCGACCGCGACGGCGCGATTGAGGGTGACGACCGGGGAGGGCGCGAGCTCTTCGAGCGCCGCGTAGAGCAGGTCGATCTGTGCCCAGTCGGTCTCCGCCGGCGTCTTCGCGCGTGCATGCAGCGCCGCGATCGCGGCCTGCACCTGATAGGGGCCGCGCCGGCGGTGGCGCACGGCCTTGTCGATCAGCGCCAGTCCCTCGGTGATCATCGACCGGTTCCAGCGGCTGCGGTCCTGGTCTTCCAGCAGGACCACGGCGCCGTCCGCGTCGAACCGCGTCGACGTGCGTGCGTGCTGCAGCATGAGCAGCGCTGTCAGCCCCATGATCTCGGGCTCGGCCGGGAAGAGGCGCAGCAGCAAACGGGCGAGGCGGATCGCCTCGTCGCACAGGGGAAGCCGCATCGCGACGCCATCGTGGCTCGCCGAGTAGCCTTCGTTGAACACGAGATAGATCATCGCCGCGACGGCGGCGAGCCGCTCGGCGCGCTCGACCGCGCCCGGCGTCTCGAACGCCACGTCGGCGCGGGCGATGCGGCTCTTCGCCCGCGTGATGCGCTGCTCCATGGCGCTCTCGCCGACCAGGAAGGCGCGCGCGATCTGCTTGACCGAGAGGCCGGAGACGATGCGCAGCGCGAGCGCGATCTGCTGCGTCGCCGGCAGATCCGGATGGCAGCAGATGAACAGGAGGCGCAGCAAGTCGTCGCGGTAGTGCTGCGCGTCGAGCCGCTCGGCGAGCTCGGCCTCCTTGTCGTCCGCATCCGGCAGCGCGTCGCCGTCGGGCAAGGGCCGTTGTCTCGCCCGATAGCGGGTCTCGTCGATCGCCACATTGCGTCCGACCAGGACGAGCCAGGCGGTGGGATCGCGCGGCGGTCCCTTCTGCGGCCATGTCTTGATCGCGCGCAGGCAGGCCTCCTGGAAGGCCTCCTCGGCCATGTCGAGGTCACGGAAATAGCGCAACAGGGCCGCCAGCGCCTGCGGCCGTGCGGCGGTCAGCGCCGCGTCGATCCAGATCAGGTCGCTGGCGCCCTCGCTCACGCGCCGGCGTTCCCGGGCCAGAACTGCAGAATCGGACGGATCTCGTAGGCGCCGCCCGGGTTCGCGGCACCAAGCTCGCGCGCGGTCTCGAGCGCGTGCTCGAGCGACTGGCAGTCGATCACGAAGAAGCCGAGCAGCTGCTCCTTGGTCTCGGCGAACGGGCCGTCGATGACGAGCGGCGGATCGCGGTCCTTGCGCAGGGTGGTGGCGGCGGTGGTCGGCACCAGCCGCGCGACCGGGCCGAGCCGGCCTTGCTTGGTGAGCTTCTCGGTCACGGCCCCGAGCTTCGCCATCACGGCGTTCTCCTCGTCCTTGCTCCGGGCGCAGACCGTGGCTTCGTCGTTGTAACAGAGGAGGGCGTAGAGCAAGGTTCACTCCATTGTGGGATGCCGGCGGGCGGTCGCCTTGCAAGGACGCGCGAGCCCGCCTGCGCCCGACATGCGGCGGAAAAATTATATCGAGCAATGGCGCCGCCGTCCGCGCCGCTACTGGCTCTGTGTCAGGCAGCGCGCATCCGCGACCGCGGCCTGCGCCATCGGCATCAGGCCGGGCTCGGTGCTGAGCGCGCGCAGCACGATCAGCCCGGTAGCCCCCGGCGACTCGATGATCAGCCGGTCGGCCGCCGTCACGTCCTCGTCCTCGGGCATCCGATCGTGTTGCGCCGTGGTCATCAGGTAGAGCTCGATGGTGCGCCGGCCGGCGGCGCGGTCGTTGATGCCGTAATAGGCAACGCCGAGCTTGGTATAGAAGGTGACCGACGTGTAGGCCTGGCTCACCGGCGCGGTAAGCTTCATCGGCCCGTGGCCGAGGTCGTAGCGGCAGACCGCCATCGCGAAGGCCGGATCCATGAAGGGGAGCAGCGCCTTGGCGGGCGTCGGTCCCGGGATCGGCGTCATCGCGTTGACCGGCGTGATCGGGGTGAGGCGCTCGTAGGCGTCCTGGCTCGCGGTGCGCGGCAGCATGAGGATGGTCGCGAGATGGACGATGCCGCCGAGGATGACGCCGGCGAGCGTCCACAGGAGCCAGCGCGTCATCGGCAGCCTCCCGCGCGCTTGACCGACGGCATCGGCGCCTCGCGCTCGGCGCGCGTCGCGGCGCCGACCGAGGTGTCGTAGAAACGCAGCACCAGCACGTAGCGGTCGACGCCGCCGGTCGGCAGCCAGTTGCCGGCGCGGACGCGCGGCGCGATCGCGATCGCGAAGCTGCCGTCCTGGTTGCGATAGAGCTCCTCGCTGGTGAATCCGTGGCGGTTGAGCGAGTTCGCCACGAGACGGCCGTCCGGATCGTACAGCGTGAGCGTGAAGTAGCGCGCCGGCGGGGTCGTGCCGCTGACCGTGACCTCGCAGCGCCCGTCGAGCAGCTGCCCCTGGTCGTCGACCCTGGCGCGGAACGCGACGCCGTCGCCGAGGCTCACCGGCAGTGCGCCGCTGCGCGCGATCACGGCGCGCGAATAGGGATCGATGTCGGCGGTGCCGGCTTTCGGCTGCGCGATCCAGGGGCCGACGCGCAGGGTGCCGAAGCCGGCGCCGTGGGTGAGCGCGAACCAGGTCGAGCCGAGCCCGACCCCCGCCGCGATGATGAAGGTGTAAAGGGAGCCGAGCAGCAGCCGCACGGGTTCAGCCCACGGCCATCAATCGCCGCTCGTCGTGCGCGTGCGCTCGTCGGCAGCGGCGAATGGTCCGGTGTCGCGCTCGGCGGCGCGCTGATCGGTCGCGGCGCGGGCGTTGGCGGGGTGCGCGGCGGCGGGCAGCGCGTTCTTGGCGTCTTCCATCATGTGCTCGACCTGCACCAGCACCTGCGCGCCGCGGAAGGTCAGCATCGCGGGGCGCGGGGTGTCGTCCTTGTTGCTGTTCTGCGCGACCGGCGCGGTCGGCGACGGGTTGGGCGGCAGGCCGGGCAGGTTCTTGAGCTCGATGCCCTGGTGCGCGTATTCCATGATCTCGTGCCACGTCATGGCCGGCAGCGCGCCGCCGGTCATGCGGTTGGTCGGCGAGTAGTCGTCGTTGCCGAACCAGACGCCGGCGACGAAATTGCCGGTGTAGCCGACGAACCAGGCGTCGCGATACGAGTTGGTGGTGCCGGTCTTGCCCGCCGCCTTGACGCCGTTGAGCATGGCGCGCCGCGCGGTGCCTTCCTCCACCACCTTGTTCATCATGAAGACCATGTCGGTCGCGACCTGCGGCGGCAGCGTCTGCTTCGGCTTCACGCCGTCGCGGTCCCAGCGCCAGATGGTCTCGCCCAAGCCGGTGCGCACCTCGAGGATCGCGTGCGGCGCGACCGTCTTGCCCTGGTTCGGGAAGGTCGCGAACGCGACCGTGTGCTCGAGCACGTTGACGGCGTCGGCGCCGATCGGCAGCGAGGGCGTGTCGGGAAGCGGCGTGACGATGCCGAGCTTGCGCGCGGTCTCGATGATGCGGGCGCGACCGAGCTTCGCATTGCCGTTGCCGATCGCGATCGAAAGCTTGACCGCAACCGTGTTGATCGAGTTCTTGAGCGCGCTCCACAGCGGTTGGGCGCCCGAATAGCCGCCGCCGTAATTGTGCGGGCACCAGTCGCCGACGCACACCGGGCCGTCGACCACGATGGTGGTGGGCTTGAAGCCGTGCATCAGCGCGGTCGAATAGACATAGGGCTTGAACGACGAGCCGGGCTGGCGCATGGCGTCGGTCGCGCGGTTGAACTGGCTCGCGCCGTAGTCGCGCCCGCCCACCATGGCGCGCACGCCGCCGTCGAGATCGGCGACCACCACGGCCGCCTGCCTCGCATGATAGTCGCGCCCGTATTCGCGTAGCGAGTTCTCCACCGCCGTCTCGGCGACGTGCTGCAGCCCGGGATCGAGCGCGGTGCGCACCACGAACGCGCGCTCGGTCACCGAGGCGGGAAGCTTGTCGACGAGCTTGCGCATCTCGTCGAAGGCGTAGTCGAGATAGTAGTTGGGCGCGCCCGCGTCGCGCCGGTCGATCGGCGTCGCCGGGTTGCGGCGGGCGCCGAACACCTGGCCGTCCGTCATGAATCCGGCGTCGACCAGGTTGTCGAGCACGACGTTCGCGCGCGCGCGCGCCGCCGGCAGGTTGACGGTCGGCGAAAATTTGGACGGCGCCTTGAACAGGCCGGCCAGCATCGCGGCCTCGGCGAGGTTCACGTCGCGCGCCGACTTGCCGAAATAGTACTGCGCGGCGGCGTCGACCCCGAAGGTGCCGCCGCCCATGTAGGCGCGGTCGAGATAGAGCTTGAGGATATCGTTCTTGGTCAGCCGCGACTCGAGCCACAGCGCGAGGAACGCCTCGTTGATCTTGCGCTCGATGGTGCGCTCGTTGGAGAGGAAGAGGTTCTTGGCGAGTTGCTGGGTGATCGAGGAGCCGCCCTGCACGACGCCGCCGGCGCGCGAATTGGCGACCAGCGCGCGCAGCGTGCCGGCGATGTCGATGCCGAAGTGGTCGTAGAAGCGGCGGTCCTCGGTCGCGAGCACCGCCTTGATGAGATGATCGGGCAGCTGGTCGAGCGGGAGCGAGTCGTTGTGCTTGATGCCGCGGCTGCCGACCTCGTTGCCGTAGCGGTCGAGGAAGACCACCGCGAGGTCCGCCTTCTTGAGCCAGTCCTCGTCGGCGGTTTCGCGGAAGGCCGGGATCGCGAGCCCGAGCATGAGGATGAGCCCGCCGAGGCCGAGGGTGGCGACCTCGGACAGCGGCTCGACCAGGATCCAGCGCCGCCAGCCCGCCACGTGGAAGCGGTCCATGAACTCGACGAAGCGCTCGAACAGCTCGCGGCCCCAGATCGTGCCCTGAAAGAGGCCGAAGTCGAGGCGCGAATCGAGATCGAGCAGGAAGCGCTTGAAGCGCTGCCACCAGCTCCGCCGCGGTCCTTCACCCGGATAGATATGGCTCAACGCTCGAACCCTTCGCGACGCGCCAACCAACCTGCCTCGCCTGGCGCGAAGCAGCCGCGTTCGTCTTAGCCGAACTGTCGTCCCTGGCCAATGACCGCCATGGCGTACGGTGAATGGAGATTGGGGGCAATTTCGGGCCGCGCCGGCGGTCTTGCGCGATCCGGCTCCGTGGGAGGTCTGTGGCGAGTGACGAGTACTATATTACCTCATCTTCGGCAGATTTTCCCTATGGAGCGCGCCTCAATTGAAAGATTCTGTGCCGCAATGTCTTGACGTGCAGCCTTGAGTTGCTGGTAGTATCTTGGGGGCTTG
>Ga0209006_10004864_pt1 | contig 12193 bp, 11 predicted proteins | sample JacPin_JW_Ref_O2_FD_188567 | JGI IMG/M metagenome (GOLD analysis project Ga0209006, IMG submission 188567) | Forest soil microbial communities from Algoma, Ontario, Canada - Jack Pine, Ontario site 1_JW_Ref_O2 (SPAdes) (version 2) | ecosystem: Environmental > Terrestrial > Soil > Boreal...
CGCAGGCCTTTGCCGACCAGCGCCGTAGCTTGATCACCGAGATCCAGGGCGCCGAGGCGAACCGCCGTGCCGCTGCCGACGAGCTGGCGCGCGGCGAGAATGCGCTCGCCGAGGCCGACAAGGCCGCGCGCGCCGCACTCGAGGCCATGGGCACCGCGCGCGAGGACGCCGCCCGTGCCGAGGAACGCCACGAGGGCGCGAAACGCCGTCTCGCCGACGTCGCGCACGAGATTCGCGACATGCTCGAGGTCGAGCCCGCCGAGGTCGCGGCGCTCGCCGGCATCGAGGCCGGCGCCACGCTGCCTGACGTGACCGAGATCGAGGCCGAGCTGGAGCGGCTGCGCCGCAGCCGGGAGAACATCGGCGCCGTCAACCTGCGCGCCGAGGAGGAGCTGCGCGAGGTCGAGGCCCAGCACGGCTCGCTCGCGAGCGAGCGCGAGGATCTCGGCGAGGCGATCAAGCGCCTGCGCCAGGGCATCCTCAGCCTCAATAAGGAGGCGCGCGAACGGCTGCTCGCCTCGTTCGAGGTGGTGTCGACCCACTTCAAGCGCCTGTTCACCGAGCTGTTCGGCGGCGGCACTGCCGAGCTGCAGCTCGTCGAGCACGAGGACCCGCTCGAAGCCGGCCTCGACATCCTGGCTAAGCCGCCCGGCAAGAAGCCCGCGACCCTGTCGCTGCTCTCCGGTGGCGAGCAGGCGCTGACCGCGCTGGCGCTGATCTTCGCCGTGTTCCTCACCAACCCGGCGCCGATCTGCGTGCTCGACGAGGTCGACGCGCCGCTCGACGATCACAACGTCGATCGCTTCTGCGACCTGCTCGACGAGATGACGCGATCGACCGACACGCGCTTCGTCATCATCACGCACAACCCGATCACCATGGCGCGCATGAACCGCCTGTTCGGCGTCACCATGGCGGAACGCGGCGTGTCGCAACTCGTCTCGGTCGACCTCGAAAGCGCCGTGAAGATCCGCGACCAGCAAGTGGCGTAAGAATTCCACCTCATGGCCGGGCTATACACTTGTCCCGGCCATCCGCGTCTTTCATGCTGAGTCATCGATAAGACGTGGATGCCCGGGACGCCGTTCTTCGAACGGCTACGCCCGGCCAGGACGATGGCATGCCAACAAGCGTCCCACCGGACCTGCAAGCTGCGCTGAACGATCTCGCGCAAGGCAAGTCGCGGCGCGAGCTCATGCAACGCGCCGAGGCGATCTCGCAACGCTATCGCTCAGGCGCGCCATCGCGCGAGGCGATCCGCAGCGCAGACGATGCCCTCGCGTATGCATACACGCGTCTGCCCGCGACATATGCGGCGACGAGCTGTGCCCTCGCGACTCTACACCTGACCCGCCTCGATTTCGGCCCGCGCTCGCTGATCGATGCGGGCGCCGGCCCCGGCACCGCGGCCTTCGCCGCAGCCGGGCAGTTCGCGGCGCTGGGCACCATCCGGCTGGTCGACAACCATGCGCATTTGCGCGCGCTCGGGCGCGCCCTTATGGCACGGAGCACGGCCGCTCCGTTGCGCGAGGCGACATATGACGAGGGCGATCTGGCCGATTCGGCCAAGGGGACCGCCGCCGACCTCGTGATCGCGAGCTACGCGGTCGGCGAGCTTCCGCCTGGCGCCTTCCTGCGCGCCGTCGAGTCCCTGTGGGCGGCGACGCGCGATACCCTCGTCGTCGTCGAGCCCGGCACGCCGGCCGGATTCGCGCGCATCCGCGCGCTGCGCGCGCATCTGATCGCGCAGGGCGCGCATGCGATCGTGCCCTGCCCGCACGACCATCCCTGCCCGATCGTCGACCCCGACTGGTGCCATTTTTCGCAGCGCCTGCCCCGTTCGCGCGATCACCGCCAGGTCAAAGGGGCGACGCTGTCGTTCGAGGACGAGAAGTTCTCCTATGTGGCGCTCGCACGGGAGCCGCGGCCGGCGGTGGGCGCGCGCGTGCTGGCGCATCCGCGCGTCAGCAAAGGGAGCGTCAGCGCCAAGCTCTGCACGCCGGCGGGAATCGTCACCGCAACGGCGAGCCGGCGCGAGCGAGCGCGCTACGCGGCAGCAAAGCGCTGGCGATGGGGCGATTGGGTTGCCTGGCCGCAGACGCCGCCGTGACGCCGCCCATGGTTGAATTTCCCAGGCAATCTAATAGGTTGGTGGCGAGGCGGGCGCACCGCGGCGATCTCCGTGCTTGCCCTGGTTCCGTCCGCTAGCATGCCGCATTAGATTGACCGCGAGCCCCATCATGCGACGCGATTCCGCGTCGCGGCTGCCGTCCCCGAAGGAGTGCCGCAATGTCAACGACAGGCTGGATCGTCATTGCCGTGATCGTCGTTCTCGTGATCTGGGTGATCATGAACTACAACTCGCTGGTCGCGATGCGCCAGCGGGTCAACCAGGCCTTCGCGGATGTCGACGTGCAGCTCAAGCAGCGCCACGATCTCATCCCCAACCTGGTCGAGACCGTGAAGGGATACGCGGCGCACGAGCGCGGCACGCTCGAGGCCGTCATCAAGGCGCGCAATTCGGCGGTGGCGGCAGCGGGCCAAGGGCCCGCCGCGCAGGGCGCCGCCGAAAACATGCTCTCGGGCGCGTTGCGCCAGCTGTTCGCGCTGTCGGAGAGCTATCCCGACCTCAAGGCCAACGCGAACTTCCAGCAGCTGCAGGCGGAGCTGACCGACATCGAGAACAAGATCGCGGCGTCGCGCCGCTTCTTCAACAATGCGGTGAGCGAGTACAACACCAGCATCCAGGTATTCCCGGCCGCGCTGTTCGCCGGCATGTTCGGCTTCACGCAACGCACGTTCTTCGACCTCGGCGACGACCGCAAGACGGTCGAGGTCGCGCCGCAGGTGAAGTTCTGACGCCGACCAACGCGTCCCGGGCGCAGCGCACCGCGCCCGGGATACGCAGCGAGGTGTAGGCTTCATGGCCTCCTACGGACTTTATACCCATATCCAATCCAACAAGCGGCGCTCGATCGCGCTGCTCGCCGGGCTTTTTTTCCTCATCTATCTGCTCGTCTTCGCCGGGGCGCTCGTCGCCGAGGCGCTGTCATATCAGGCCTCGCTCGACTACCTGTTGCGCCGCGCCTGGCAGGATCTGCTCGTCGCGGCGCCGTGGGCGACCGTCGGGACGATCGTGTGGATCGTCATTGCCTACTACTTCCACCAGTCGATGATCGACGCCGTCACGGGCGCCCGCGAGGTCACCCGACAGGAGCAGCCGCGGCTCTATAATCTTCTGGAAAACCTGTGCATCTCGCGCGGCATCACGATGCCGAAGCTGCAGGTGATGGACAGCGACGCGCTCAATGCGTTCTCGACCGGCATGAACGAGAAGCAGTATTCCGTCACCGTCACGTCCGCCCTGCTCGCCCATCTCGACGACCCCGAGATCGAGGCGGTGCTCGGCCACGAGTTGACCCATATCCGCAACGGCGACGTGCGCATGATGGTGGTCGCCGTGATCATCGCGGGCGTGATCGGCTTCTTCGCCGAGCTCTTGTTTCGCCTGTGGTTCAACACCGGCCTCGGCTTCGGCGGCGGCCGTTCGCGCAGCGACGGTGATCGCGGCAAGGGCGGCAACATGATCGCGATCCTGATCGCGGTCGCGCTGGTGGCGATCGCCTGGCTGCTTTCAGTCGTGATCCGCTTCGCGCTGTCGCGCGAGCGAGAATACCTCGCCGATGCGGGCTCGGTCGAGCTGACGAAGAACCCGGACGCGATGATCTCGGCGCTGCGCAAGATCGAGGGGCGTGGCGAGTTGCCGGGCGCGACCTCGGCCGTCATGGAAATGTGCGTCGACAATCCGCGCGAGGAATTTGCCGACGTGTTCGACACCCACCCATCGGTCGAGAAGCGCATCGAAGCGCTGATCAAGGTCGCGGGCGGTCACGACCCGGGGCCGATCGCGCTCGACGCGGCGGCCCAAGCCGGCGAGCCCGTGCCCGAAGGGCCATGGGGCGCCGCCGCGGGCGGCGGCGCGGAACAAGCGTCGGTGCCGACGCCCGGCGTCCCGCCGCCAGGCAGCCAACCTTTCCTGCCCGAGCTGCCACCAGTCCGGCTCGGCGGCAACGCGCCCGGCCCTGAAAATCCCGGCGCAGATGGACCGTGGGGGCCGCATAACCAAGGATGATCCCAAAAAGACCTGCCCCGTATCAAGTAAGGGGTGGGTCTTCGGGAACGGTCATGCAGCCAAAGAGCGCTTCCGTGCGGGCCGGCGGTAGCGGCGTCCGCCATGGCCAACGCCAGCAGATTCCGCGGCCCACCGGAACATATCCACAGGCTCGGCACGCCTGCCGCACGGTACATTCGCTAAACGCTGTAAGCCGACGCGCGAATGGAATAATGCTGTTATTCGGTCATGTTTCTGCCGTATGGGGCCGTGCGTCCTAGCTGACGTCACGAATCGGGGAAGGAACTTCGATGTCCAAGCCAGCAGTCATCATCGTGGGGGCCGACAAGGGCGGCGTTGGTAAGACGACGGTCACGCGCACGCTGCTCGACTACTTCAGCGCACGGAAGATTGCGATCCGTGCCTTCGACACCGAGGCGCCGAAAGGCACGCTCAAACGTTTTCACCCGGACGTCACCGATGTGGTCGACGTGACGAAGATCCCCGACCAGATGCAGATCTTCGACACCATGAGCGAGTCGGCCGTGACCATGATCGACGTGCGCGCCGGACTGCTCTCGCCGACGCTCAACGCGCTGCGCGACATCGGCTTCCTCGACGCGGCGCGCAAGGGGCAGATCACCTTCTCGGTGTTCCACATTCTCGGCCCTTCGGTCGCTTCCCTCGACGAGATCGCCGATACCGCCGAGCACATGACCGACGCCAAATACTTCCTGGTGAAGAACTTCATCAACAACACGCATTTCTTCGAATGGGACCAGGCGACCTACAATTCCTACTTCAAGCGCATCAAGGACGCGATCGAGGTGACCATCCCCAAGCTCAACGAGATGGCCTGCGAGCAGGTCGAGCTTGCCTCCGTTCCGTATCTCTCCTTCATCGCCAACAAGGGGGCGAACGGCGAGGCCGCCGCCTATTCGTTCGTGCTGCGCGGCTATGTGCGCCACTGGCTCGGCCACGTGTGGGCCGAATACGACCGCATCAGGCTCGTCGACATCGTCAGCCCGAAGGATCAGGTGCGCATGCAGGCGAGCCGCTGAACGTGAGCTGACGCGGGCCGGGCGCGCCCGCCGGCTCGGCGGCCGGGTCGGCGGCCGCCGCCCAGTCCTTGAGAGTCGCATGAGCCGACCGACCCATGTCTATATCGTCGCTTCACCTCGGCCGCGCACCGGCAAGACGCTGCTCGCGCGTGCGTTGACCGAATTCTATCGCACCGATGGACGGCCGGTCGGCGCGTTCGATCTCGATACATTCGACGGAACGCTGGCGCAGTTCCTGCCAAGCTTCACCGTGCGCGCCGACATCGCCGACACGCGCGGGCAGGTCGCGTTGTTCGACGATCTGATCGTCGCCAACGAGAAGCCGAAGGTGGTCGACGTCAGCGCCCATGCCTTCGAGCCATTCTTCAAGGTCATTGAGCAGATCGGCTTTGCCACCGAGGCGCCGCTGCAGTCGGTCGATCCCGTCATCCTGTTCGCGACCGGTGCCGACGCGCAGTCCGCCAAGGCTTATGCGCGGCTGCGCGAGCGCTTCCCTGGCTTCACGCTCACGCCGGTCTACAATGACGGCATCGTGCGCGGGCACAACCTGCGCGACGATTTTCCCGCCACCAGCGCGACGGCGCTGCCGCTGCGGATCCCGGCGCTCTCGCCCACGCTGCGCGCGATCGTCGATGTGCCGCCGTTCTCGTTCAGCGAATTCCGCCGCCGACCGCCGGCGGACATGCGCGAGCCTCTGGGCGGCGAGCTCAATTCCTGGCTCAGGCGGGTCTATCTGCAATTCCGCGAGATGGAGCTGCGGCTGCTGCTCTCCAACCTGCGCGGCAGCCTCAAGACGTCGCCACCCGAGCAGCCGCTCGACGAGGCGCGGCCGCCAGCGTAGCGCTGGTCGGCACGGCACCACCCCACACCTCCATCATGATTCCCCATCCAGACACCTTCCGCGGGCGTATCCGGATAGGGCGTTGCAATAGCTGTGGATAACTCTGGGGATAACTCGACTCTCCACCAAACCACACCTTCACATTGGACAATCATGCTTGGGACATCCCGGCGCGCCGATGGCTCGCCTACGTGTCGTGCGTGGCACACACCCGTTGGGTCCCAATTCAAGTCGATCAGTGGAGGGCTAAGATGGCAGTGGCGGAAGGAACCGAAACCACCCCGAGGACGTGCGAACCAAACGTCGTCTATATCGGCGAAGGCGTAACGTTCAAAGGCGAGCTCTCGGCGCCCGAGCTCGTCGTCATCGATGGCGCGGTCGAGGGCGAGGTGCGCGCCCGCTGCGCCCGGGTCGGCGCGACCGGCTCGCTCAAGGGCAGCGTGATCGTGACCGACGCCGACATCCAGGGCTCGGTGAGCGACCGGCTGGAGGTCAAGCAGCTCCTGATCGTGCGCTCGACCGGGCACGTCGAGGCTGAGATCTCCTACGGCGAGCTGCAGATCGAGAAAGGCGCGATCATCTCCGGCGCGCTCACGTCGACCGACCTGCGCTCGGCCAACAGCGATCAGCCGCAGAACAAGGCGAAGCGCACCGGGCCGCCGACGCTGGAGCTCAAGCGCGGGTCGACGACGAACAACACGCCGATGGCTTAAGCGCGCCGACGGCGCACGCGCTTGCCGCCACAGAGACGATCGGGCGCCGGCCAACCGGCGCCCGCGGATGCTGGTGTATGTCCTTAATCGGCGAACCCGTGCCCACACCGGATCAAGTCCGGGACAGGCATTTGCTGGGACATGCGCTCAATGTCCCTCGAACGTCACCAGCGTGCGCACCGGCACATCGAGGCGGCGGATCTTGTCGGCACCGCCGAGCTCCGGCAAATCGATGATGAAGCAGGCCGCGAGCACCTCGGCGCCCATCTGGCGCAGCAGCTTGACGGCGCCCTCCGCCGTGCCGCCGGTCGCGATCAGGTCGTCGACCAGGATCACCCGCTCGCCCTTGGCGACCGCGTCCTCGTGGATCTCCATCTCGTCGAGGCCGTACTCGAGCGAATAGGCGATCGAGACGCGCTTATGCGGCAGCTTGCCCTTCTTGCGGATCGGCACGAAGCCGGCCGAGACTTGGTGGGCGACGGCGCCGCCGAGAATGAAGCCGCGTGCCTCCATGCCGGCGACCTTGTCGATCTTCGAGCCGGCCCAGGGCTGCACCAGCTCGTCGACCGCGCGGCGGAAGGCGCGCGCGTCGCCGAGCAAGGTCGTGATATCGCGGAACATGATCCCGGGCTTGGGATAGTCCGGAATGGTGCGGATCGCGGCCTTGAGGTCGTTTTCGAGAACGGTGGTCACCATGGATCGGCTCGTGAAAGAGGGGAACGGGAGGGGCGGGACGCTGCGGCACGGCGCACTTTGGCGAACGGAACGCGCGATCGCAACCATGAATGAGCGCCGATCCCCTCACGGGTGCGCCATGATCGCGCGCATGACGTATCGCGTGCCTTCGGCGGTCACGACGGCGACCGGGCAGCCGCAGCCCGCCTCGGCTTGATGCGAGCGCTACTTGACGGCTTCACGCAGGAAGCTTTCGTCGACGAACTTGGAGCGATCGAAAGCCGCGTCCGCCGGCACGAGTCCTGCCGCCTTCACGTTCGCGAACACGCGCCGGAGGCTCGCGTCGGTGAGCGTGAGGTCGCGCGCGAGCACGTCCATGCGCGCGGTGTCCGCGAGCGCGCGCCGCGCATAGGCGGGCGTGGTGCGAAGCTCCTTTGCGCCGAGCGCGGACGACTCGTCGGGGTGCGCGAACATGTAATCGGTGCCGCGCCGCAGCGCGCGCAGGAAGCCGACCAGCGCGGCGCGATGCGCCCGCGCCCAGCTTTCGTCCACCACGACGGAGGTGAACTGATAGTCGGGCACGAGCTTGGCGATCGGACCGAGGTCGGAGAAGCCGGCCGCATCGGCCTCGTAGCTCAGCGGATAGGGCTGCAGCCCGGCGTCGATCTTGCGCTCGCGCAGGAGCCGCGCCCGGGTCGGCGAGCCGCCGACCGCCTCGACCTTCACGTCAGCGAGCGCGAAGCCGCCGGCCTGGGCAATGTCGGCGACGAAGAAGGTCGTGCCCTCCTTCATCGACACGACGCCGATGGTCTTGCCCTTGAGATCGGCGAGCGACTTGATCTCCGCCTGCGCGATGATGTAGTGCGGCGGCCGCTGGGCAGTCCCGGCGATCACGCGCAGCGGGCCGCCCCGGTAGGCTTCGGCAATCAGGTTCTCGATGGAATTGATGCCGATCTGCTTCGTGCCGGCGCGCAGATCCTCGGAAATCCTGTCGGACCCGTCGTAGACCTCGATCTCGACGTCGAGACCCTCTTGCTTGAAGAAGCCGCGGTCGATCGCGGTCCAGGCCGGCAGATAGAAGATCGTGCGCGACACGACGCCGACATGCAGCGTCGTCTCGGCCCGCGACGGCGATGTGACGAGGAGCAGCGCGAGCGCGGCGATCGGGATCAACTTCATCGAGATGCTCCGTAGCCCGGATGAGCGAAGCGCAATCCGGGATTGATACGCGCGCGGAAGCGCCGACCCGCATTTCGCTTTGCTCAATGCGGGCTACTTGTCAGCGGATGCCGCCCCTGGTCGTCACATCTCCGGTATAGCTTTCGAAGCGCTTGCGCAGGTCGGCGAGCCGGACCGGATCGGTCACGATGTCGGCGAGATCGTTGGCGACGCGATAGTCGAAGACGGGCTTCAACCCGAACGGCGGCGGCACGTCGGTGCGCGCCGACCAGGTGCCGATCCGGCCCTGCGCCTCGCGCCCCATGTACCATTGCAGCCAGAGCCTCGCGGCATTCGGATGCGGCGCGTCCTTGAAGATCGCGCCGAGCTGGCCCCAGATCGGCAGCGGATCGCTCGTCGGGAACGCCACCTCGATCGGCTTGCCCTCCGCCTTCTCCTCCATCGTGTGGTGCAGCATCATGTCGAAGGTGGCGGCGCTCTCGCCCGACGCGACGCTGCGGACCACACCGAGATGACCCTGGATGAACTTCGGCTGCTGCGCCATGTAGCGGTCCATGAACGGCCAGCCATACGTCTTGACGATGGTATGGAACGCAAACAGCGTCGCGTCGTCGTCGTGCGGATAGGCGGTGATGAGCTTGCCGCGGAAGGCCGGCTTGAGGAAATCGACCGCCGAGCGTGGCACGTCGGCGGCCGCTACCTGCTGCGTATTGTAGGAGGGCGCAATCGCGAACACCGCGATCGGCGTGAAGGCGCCGTCGGCGTCGCGGAAACGTCGATCGAGCGCTTCGTATCCGTCGAACCGGAACGGCAGCAGCACGCCTTCGCGCTTCCAGCGGAAGAATTCCTGCACGGCCTGGAATGTGACGAAATCGACGTCGAGCTTCTTCGCGGCGATCTGCTTGTCGATCGCCGGCGCGAGGCCGCCCGCGTAGCCGCCGGTCAGCGTCACCCTGAGGCCGGGAAATCTCGCTTCGAACTCCTTGATCCAGGGCTCATAGAGGCGCGCCGGACCGCCGCCGACGATGTGCAGCGCGCCTTCGGGCTTCGCCTTGGCATAGAGCTCGTCGAGCGTCTCCGCGCGGACGACCGATGGTCGGCCCGTCACGGCGGCTGCCACGAGAAGCGCGAGGGTTGCTGCGATGACGGCGCGCATGCGCGGCTCAGGGCTTCTGTGGCGTCATCAGGTCCTCCGCCTTGAAGTACGTGCGGGCGTGGGCGACGAGCTCGCCGTCGGTCGGATGGTCGACCGTCTCGATCCCCTTGATGCGGCTCATCAGCGCCGCGTCGTGCTGGTGGATGTGCTTGACGAGCTCGGTCTTGGCGTTGGCCGGGCCCGTGATGAGGATCGCGCCCGCATCCGCCACGGCTTCGACCACGCGATGGTAGAAATCCTCGTCCTCGGCCACGTGACCGCTGCCGATCGCGTTCGCCTTGTGGTGGATGTGATGCGTCGGATCGTGCGGATGCACGACCAGCTTGTCGGCCTCCGCCGGATTGAAATGGAAGACGCGGGCCTCGCGGTGGTCGATCCAGATCACGGCGTGATAATGAGCCATGCGAGCCTCCTCTCGTGGTTATATCCGTTGGGCGCCGGGCGGCGCGCCGCCCACCCTACTTTTTCTTCCTGCCCAAGACACGCCCCGCCACCGCATCGAGCTTCTTGATCAGCTTCGGGTCGCGCGCGTCCGGCGCCGTGATGATCGCCGTATCGAGCACGCGGTCGGAGCCGATCGGGCACGGCTCGTGCTCGCGGGGAAAATCGCGCGCGAGCCGCGCCACCAGGCGCTTCGCCTTCTCGGCATTGGCGGTGAGCACCTTGATGATGTCCTGCACGGTCACGGCGTCGTGGTCGGGGTGCCAGCAGTCGAAATCGGTCACCATCGCGACCGTCGCGTAGCAGATCTCCGCCTCGCGCGCGAGCTTCGCCTCGGGCATGTTGGTCATGCCGATCACCGAGTAGCCGAGCTGCTTGTAGGTGAGGCTTTCGGCGAGCGAGGAAAACTGCGGACCCTCCATGCACACATAGGTGCCGTCGCGCACCACCTGGATGCCCTCCGCCATCGCGGCCTCGGCGAGATGGATGCGCAGCCGCGGCGACACCGGATGCGCCATCGAGACGTGGGCGACGCAGCCCTTGCCGAAGAACGAGCTCTCGCGACGGTGCGTGCGGTCGACGAACTGGTCGACCAGCACGAAGCTACCGGGCGGCAGCTCCTCCTTGAACGAGCCGCAGGCGGAGAGCGAGACGAGGTCGGTGACGCCGGCGCGCTTGAGCACGTCGATATTGGCGCGATAGTTGATGTCGGAGGGCGACAGGCGATGCCCGGTGTCGTGGCGCGGCAGAAAAACCACCGGCAGGCCGGCGATCTCGCCGACGCGCAGCGCCGCCGAGGGCTCGCCCCACGGGCTCTTGATGCGGCGGCTCTTCCCTTTCTGCAAGCCAGCCAGATCGTAGATGCCGGAGCCGCCGATGATGCCGAGCACGGATTTGGCCATGGCCGATCACCCATCCGTTGATCGTCATGGCCGGACTTGTTCCGGCCATCCACGTCTTTGCCGCGCAAAGCAAGACGTGGATGCCCGGGCCAAGCCCGGGCACGACGAGGATAAAGGAAGGGCCCCGGATCGGGGCCCTTTGTCAACGTCGCAGCGGCAGGAACGTCGCGCGTCTCAATGCACCGACGCCCACACCTTTTTCTTGGTGAAATAGAGCAGTCCCGCGAACACCACGAGGAAGATCATCACCTGGAAGCCGATGCGGTGTCGCGCCTCGAGATGCGGCTCGGCCGCCCACATCAGGAACGCCGCGACGTCCTTGGCGTACTGATCGACCGTCTGCGGCGAGCCGTCGGTGTATTCTACCTGCTTGTCGGTGAGCGGCGGGCGCATGCCGATGGCGTGGCTCGGGAAGTACTTGTTGTAATAGGTGTTGGGCGGCAGCGTGAAGTCCGCCGGCTTGTCGACGAAGCCATTGACGATCGCCGCGATGTAATCGGGGCCGGCCTCCTGATAGGGCACGAAGGCATCGAAGATGAAGCGCGGAAAGCCACGCTTGTAGCCGCGCGCCTTGGCGAGCACCGACATGTCGGGCGGCAGCGCGCCGCCGGTCACCTGGCGCGCCTGCGCGTCGCTCTCGAACGGCGGCGGGAAGTGGTCGGCCGGCCGCGCCGGACGATCGGCCATTTCACCCTGGTCGTTGAGATCCTTGACCTTGTATTCGGCCGCGATCGCGGCGACCTGCGCCTCCGTGAAGGCCGGCCCGCCGGGCTCGCCGAGATTGCGGAACGACAACAGCTTGAGGCCGTGACAGTTCTGGCAGACCTCGTGATAGACCTTGAAGCCGCGCTGGAGCTGCGCGCGGTCATAGACGCCGAACGGGCCCGCGAACGACCACTTGAGCATCGAGGGGTTCTCGGCCTCCTGCGCCGACGCTTGCGTGGCCGAGCCGACGAGGCCGGCGAGCCCGACCGCGAGGCCAACCAGCAGAACGGCAGCCGCCGGCTTCGCCTTCTTGAGCACCGCATCGGCGATCGAATTCGGCTGCGGCCGCGGCGTCTCGATCAGGCCGACCAGCGGCATCACGATCAGGAAGAACGCGAAGTAGAGGAAG
>Ga0209006_10004865_pt1 | contig 12192 bp, 10 predicted proteins | sample JacPin_JW_Ref_O2_FD_188567 | JGI IMG/M metagenome (GOLD analysis project Ga0209006, IMG submission 188567) | Forest soil microbial communities from Algoma, Ontario, Canada - Jack Pine, Ontario site 1_JW_Ref_O2 (SPAdes) (version 2) | ecosystem: Environmental > Terrestrial > Soil > Boreal...
GATCGTCCTTGGAGTGCGTTTCTGTGCGCTGGTCGAACTCTTTCTTCCCCAGAGGCGTAAACGGAACCACCACCGGTCCGCCATCCGGCCCGCGCCCTTGCTTCTGCATGTCGATGATGTAGGGCACTTGCCACATGCCCTTCGCCAGACCGCCAAAGTCCGGCTTTCCGGCGTTGACGCCGTAGAACGGATTGTCGGGCAGCCGTGGCGCTGGTCCGGCTGGCGGACCAGGAGGCTGCCTGCGGAATCCGTTCGCCGCACGGCCTCCCTCGGCAGGTGCTCCGGCCGCGGCTCCCGGAGCAGGAGGCGGACCTTCCTGGCCCAAAACCGGCGCAAGCGATATGCCAGCTACCATCGCCACGGTACCCAACGAGGACAATAGTCGATATCTGAATAATTGATATGTCACTCCTGAAATCTTCTCTCAGTCCAGGGCTGGAAGCAAGCCCTAGTTGGTGGGCGTCGGGGGCGTGGCTACGGCACTGGGAACCTTGTGATGGGCGCCGAGTGTGACTAACGTATGTCCGTCGAGAGTATTGAAGATTTCGAGCGTGCCGATTAACTTGCAGACGGGCGTCGCCATGGTGGTTGACGACGCGGCAGCGGGCGGGGGAATCGGCGGGATGGTCATGGTTGCGCGAATCTGTTTGCGTGCGTTTACTGCCAGGGCCAGATCAAGTACGGAATCGAGTACCAGGGGTTGGCTGGTCCCGGGCGACACGCTGACCGTCTTCGACTTCAAAACCTTTCCGTCGTCGCCTAAGAACGTGAGCAGCGCGGAACACGTGGCTGCCGTGGCCGAAGGTGCATCCTCCGGATTCAGAGCGTTTAATTGCGCCGTCTGGCCCTCCGCGATCCCAACCATCCCGGTGGTAAATGTGACTTGAACCGGCGGCGTGCTCGTAGTTTGCGCATAAAGCCCGCAGGCCGCCAGCGCGAACACACTAATCCTCTGTGCAAATTGAAACATGGTTTCACTCCTTCTTGAGGTAACTGCTAAGGGAGCGCGAATCGTGCTCCCTTCCTGCAAACCCAGCCAGGAAGTGAAAGTTCTGTCGACGCTCCGGCCTGTTACTTGGTGGCCACGTCCCAGTGTTCGGCAATTTTGCCGTTGTCGATGCGGAACATGTCGAACCAGGTTGTAGTGTACTTCTCCGCCTTGTTGGCCGGATCCGGCAGCTCGCGCACAAATGACAAGGTCACATAGTTGCCTTCCGCTTGGATGGCAACCAGGCCGGAAACCGTGTCTTGGATTGGCTGCGGGCCGCCCAGCTTCGTGAAGTACGCCTTGAAGCCCGCGATGCCGGTGTCGGCATTGGGATTGTGCTGGATGTAATCCTCGCGCATGTACTTGTCGGCCTCATCCAGATGCCGCGCGCGCAGCACCACGCGGAAAAAGTCGTAGCAGAGTTTTTTGTTGGCGGCTAGCTTGGGGTCCTTGCTCTTGAGCAGCGCGGCCTGGTCGGGAGCCGGCACAACCGGCAGCGCGGCGAAGACGGGAGCCGCGAACAAAAGCAGCGAGAGGGCGCAACGGAATCGAGTCATACCGGAGAGTCTATCGCAATGATCAGGGGGATTGACAAACGTGCCCCACTCGATCTAACATGTCGGCATGCGACATGTCGTTCCACAAGAGCCAGAGCCAGTCAGCAAGCCCCTGACGGAGCCTGTGCTGCTCATATTAACCAGCCTGGCAGCGCATCCGCGCCACGGTTACGCCTTGATCCAGGACATCGAACTGCTGAGCGCCGGACGTGTCCGGATGAGCACCGGCACGCTGTTCGGGGCATTGCGGCGATTGCTCGAAGACGGCTGGATTGAGCGCTTCGAACAGGAAGACACTTCGCGCCAGAAGCAGACCTATCGGCTTTCTGGAGCGGGTCGTAAGCAATTGCAACTGGAGCTGGATCGCATGAAGCAATTAACCCGTGCCGGATTCGCGCGGCTGCGGGCCAGCGAGGCCATATGAAACGCACCTATCAATTCTTGTTGCTGCTCTATCCGCGCGGGCATCGCGATCAATTCGCCGACGAGATGCTGAGCGTCTTTGAAGAAGCGCGCAACGAACGTCACTATCAGGGCTGGGGTTGGTATATTCGCTTCGCCCTGGGGGAGATGACGGGCCTGATCGGCGGCGCCGCGAGCGCGTGGCTGGAGGAGCGGCGCGAGGCCCCGGTCCCGGCCCAGCACCCCGCGCGCGGCTGGCAGCCGCAAGAATTAATCGAAGCGCAACAACGCGTGGACGCGAACGTCGCTGCCATGGTTCACGCCATCGCCAATCATCAGTTCGAAAAAGCCCGGACGCTGGCCAACCAGGAACGCGAGGCTCGCGAGAACTTGCGAGTTCTGCGCGAGAAATACGGCGACGAATACGGGATGAGCGTTTAGCTTCCCGCCGCCGTCTGCGCCGGAAAGGCGCGCAGCAGCTCTTCGGCGTACAATGCGCCAGCCGGCGTGTCTTCGTGTTTGAAGAACACGTAAACATCGCGGCCCGATTCGAGTAGCTGGTGGACGCGCTCCCCGATTTCCTTGCGATCCTCAGGCGAATATTCGGGCATCCGCAGTCGTGAATAAACAAAGCTGGAGGTGATCACTTTCGGAATCACCAGTTTTTCTGACTCCGCCAGGCACAACGCCACGCCATGCTTTTCCAGCAACCCGTACACGGCGTCGGTGAGCCACGAAGCGTGACGGAACTCGAAGGCGCAGCGAATGTCGCGCGGCAGCGTAGCGAGAAAATCGCCCAGCAACGCTTCGTCGCATTTGAGCGCGGGCCCCAGCTGAAACAGGACGGGCCCCAGCCGCCGCGCGGTCCGCAGCGGATCGATGGCACGAAAAAATACCTCGGTGAATTCCGACGGCTTCAGCCTCAAGATGTGCGTGATGCGCATGTGCGCTTTCAGCGGAAAGACGAAACCCGCGCCAGTATCCTTCACCCAGTTTTCAAGCGTGGATGCCGAGGGCAGACGCCGGAACGTGTAGTTGACCTCCACCGCGTTGAGGCGCGTCGCATAGTACGACAGGAACTTCTTGGCCGGAAGCTTCTCCGGATAGAACTCGGGCTTCCAACTGGGGTAAGCAAATCCGGACGTTCCTGAATAAAGCGTAGGCATCAGAATGGTGGCATCCCGTGGCGGGAGTGCTGCATCCCATACAATAGTTTAAACAGCAGTGATTCCGCAAAAGGCTCCCAAAAAACGCTCGTCGGAGCGCTTCCGCGAACTGTGGCCGGATATTCGTGAGATGGCGCGGCCGCGCTGGAAAGTGCTGGCCTTAGGCTTCGTGCTGATGCTGATCAGCAAGGTGTGCGGACTGGTGTTGCCCACCTCGTCTAAATACCTGATCGACAATGTAATCGGCAAGCATCAAATGGCGCTTTTAGGCCCCTTGGTGCTGGCGGTTCTGGCTGCCACCATTATCCAGGGCGTCACCGGTTTCGCCATCACGCAACTGGTCTCCAAAGCCGGCCAGCGCCTGATAGCCGAGCTGCGCGCGAAAGTGCAATCCCATATTGGCCGGCTGCCTGTGGCATATTACGACGCGAATAAAACCGGAACGCTGGTAGCCCGCATCATGACTGACGTAGACGGCATCCGCAATCTGCTCGGTACCGGTTTGATCGAATTCTTCGGAGGAATCCTGACGGCAGTACTGGTGCTCGGGTTTCTGTTGCGCCTCAGCACCTTGCTCACCACGATTGCGCTGGTCATCATCATTGCCTTCGCCTTAACCCTCCGCAAAGCCTTCGGCACCATCCGGCCCATCTTTCGGGACCGCGGCAAAATCAACGCAGAAGTGACGGGACGGCTCACCGAATCGCTGGGCGGCGTGCGCGTCATCAAGGGCTATCATGCTGAAGCGCGTGAAGAAGCGGTGTTCGAGAGCGGCGTGCAGCGGTTGCTCAACAATATCCTGAAGAGCCTGACTGCAACCTCGTTCATGAGCCTTTCTGCAACGGTTCTCATGGGCGCAGTGGGCGCCGTCATCATGTACGTGGGTGCGCGACAGATCAACGCCAAGGTAATGACGCTGGGTGATTTCGTCACCTTCACGGCGCTGCTGGCCTTCTTGATTGCTCCCATGTTCCAGCTGGTCAACATCGGGACGCAGCTCACCGAAGCGCTGGCGGGGCTGGAGCGTACCCGCGAGGTGCTGCGTGAGCGCCCCGAGGATCAAGACCCGCGCCGGACCGTTTCACTGCCGGCCATCACCGGCCAGGTGATCTTCGATGGCGTGAACTTCGCATATGACACCGGAAAAGAAGTGCTGCACGAAATTTCGTTCCGCTCCGATCCCGGCACCGTCACCGCGCTGGTCGGCTCGTCGGGCTCCGGCAAATCCACCATTATCGGGTTGATCGCCGCTTTTCACGGCCCCCAATCAGGAACGGTTTTCGTGGACGGCGTCGATCTTTCTACTGTCCGCTTAGATTCTTATCGCACCCAGCTCGGCGTCGTGCTCCAGGAAACGTTTCTGTTTGACGGAACCATCTGGGAAAACGTCGCGTTCGCCCGGCCTAATGCAACCCATGCACAAATCCTGGAAGCATGCCGCATCGCGCGCGTCGATGAGTTCGCCGAAGGATTCGAAAAGAAGTACGAGACCATCGTCGGCGAGCGCGGGGTGAAGCTCTCCGGCGGCCAGCGCCAGCGGGTCTCCATTGCGCGCGCGTTGCTAGCCGATCCCCGCGTTTTGATTCTCGATGAGGCCACGTCGAATCTGGATTCCGAATCCGAGGGGATGATCCAGGAAGGTTTGCGCGCCTTGATGCAGGGACGCACCACGTTTGTGATCGCGCACCGCTTGTCCACCATCCGCCGCGCTGATCAGATCCTGGTGGTCGAAGCGGGCCGCATTGTGGAGCGCGGTACGCATGCCGAGTTGTACGCCTTGCGAGGACGCTACTACGATCTGTACACGAAACAGCACGGCATCGAAGCCAATCTGTTTCTCGCGCCAGGCGAAGGGGACGACCAGCCAGTGCCCGATGGAGTGGGCAAGCCGGCCGGTGCTCCAGCCGGAGATCGCAACGTGCTGTCCGAAACAGTCCGGCTATTGGGCGGCTAGCTAGGTTTTGTGGCGCATCGCGCCGTCCAGGCTGTACGGTCCCGCGCCCGTCGCCGCTAGATACAAAAAGATGAAGCAGTATAGCACCGTGATCTCGCCGCCATTGAGCAGCGGGAAAGGCCACGGACCAACGTGGATATGGACCCTGAAATACGCGACGGCCATTTCGCCGCACAGGATGAAGGCTACCGGCCGCGTGAACAGACCGAGAATGATCAACGGGCCGCCAATGATTTCGAGAATCCCCGCAAACCACAGCATCGAATAGGTGGCTGCGGCATGGCCGCCTAATCCGCCTAGCGCGCCGAACTTTTGCGCGCCATGCAGCGTAAACGTGTAGCCTGCGACAATGCGCAGCAACGCAAGCGCATGGGACTGGAACGAGGAACCGGCTGGGGCCATTGCTCTATAAGATCGCGAAAGCAGGCCATTCGTCAAACTTTCCTTGAACCGTTGTCGGTTACTTCACCCGCCGCTATCAGATCTTCCGGCACTATATGCCTGGCCGCAAAGTCGGTGAAGCGCTGCAAGGCGCGCAAGTGGGATTGTAGAGCCTGCTGCTTCTGCTCTTCCGTAGCTACTGTGCGCAATCGTTCGCTCGAGCCCTGAAGGTCGGAGGCTAATACCTGCTCGATCTCGCGTAACCGGAACTTGTCGAGCCCGCGCTCGGGAGCCGCAGCACCCGCGCATTGGGATTGTCCTTTGATCTGCGCCATAACATTTCCCCCGAAATGTAAGACGCATAGTACGCTCGACTGTTTCGTACTAGTCTTGGGGATCGACCCGCCTATTCGCCGCTTTGTTGCAACAACTTAGCTACCAGAGCGGTCCAACCGGTCTGATGGCTGGCCCCCAGTCCGGCGCCGTTATCACCATGAAAGTACTCGTAGAACAGGATATGATCGCGGAAATGAGGATCGCTCTGGAATTTTTCGGCGCCGCCAAAAACCGGCCGGCGGCCCTGCGGATCGCGCAGGAACAAGTGCGATAGGCGCCGGGACAGTTGGCAGGCCACCTCCGCTAAATTCATTTTGACCCCGGACCGGGTGGGAAACTCCACCTGCAGTCCGTCGCCAAAATAGTGATTGAAGCGCTGCAGCGATTCGATCATCAGGTAATTCACTGGAAACCAGACAGGTCCCCGCCAGTTGGAATTCCCCCCAAACAGATTGCTGGTGGATTCCGCAGGCTCATAGCTCACGTTGTACTCCTGTCCGTCCGCCTGCAACACAAATGGGTGGTCCTTATGGTAGCGAGAGATGCCCCGGATGCCATAAGGGGACAGAAATTCGTTCTCGTCCAGCATGATTCGCAGTACGCGCTCCAGCCGGGAAGGTTGCACCAGGGAAAGCAGAGTGCGCTCTTCCTGACCCGGCCGCGTGATGGACGCAATATTGAAGCACAGGTCCGCGCGATGCTTGATGAACCAGTTCATGCGCCGCTTGAACCCCGGCATGCGGTTGATGGCCTCGGCGTCCAGAGTGGTAACGGCGAACAGCGGAATCAAACCCACCAGCGACCGGAGTCGCATCGGGATCCCGCGGCCATCGGGCATCCGCAACCGATCGTAATAAAAGCCGTCCTGTTCATCCCAGAGCCCGCCGCCGCCCAGCCGGTTCATCGCGCTCGCGATATAGAGGAAATGTTCGAAGAACTTGCTCGCGATGTCTTCGTAGGATTTGTCGTGCTGCGTCAGTTCGATCGCGATGCGCAGCATGTTCAGGCAGTACATGCCCATCCAGGCGGTCCCGTCGGCTTGTTCGATAAACCCGCCGGTGGGCAGCGGCTTGCTGCGATCGAACACCCCGATATTGTCCAGCCCGAGGAAGCCGCCCTCGAAAATGTTGTTGCCCTGCGAGTCCTTGCGGTTCACCCACCAGGTGAAATTCATCAGCAGCTTGTGAAACGCGGACTCCAGGAACTCGGGGTCCGGCTTGCCGCTCAGCTTTCCATCGATTTTGTACACGCGCCAGCAGGCCCAGGGATGCACCGGCGGATTGACGTCGCTGAACTCCCACTCATAGGCGGGCAGCTGGCCGTTGGGCGATTGATACCACTCCCGCAGCAGCAACGAAAGCTGCTGCTTGGCCAAATCGGGATCCACCATGGCCAGAGGGATCGTGTGAAACGCCAGATCCCAGGCGGCGAACCACGGGTACTCCCATTTGTCCGGCATCGAGAGCACGTCGTCGTTGTAAACGTGAATCCAGGCCCGGTTGCGGCCCAGCAAACGCTCGGGAGGGGGCGGAGGCATGGCCGGGTCGCCCTTCAGCCACTCTTCCACCACGTAGTGATAGAACTGCTTGCTCCAGAGCAACCCCGCGAAGGCCTGGCGCTGCACCATCCGCGCATCGTCGGACAGAGTGACGGGGGCGAAGCTGTAGTAGTCGTCAGCTTCCTGGATGCGATCCAGAAACACCTGATGAAAATCGGGCGCGGGCGCGTTCCCCGAGTACAAGCGGAAGCGCAGCACTTTAGATCCGCCCGGCTCCAGGTCCAGACGATACACTCCGCAAGCTTTAGTGCCCGTTTGGTCGGGATTGACCGCGCTTACCTCACCCTGCGTCAGGTAACGATGGAAAGAGTCCTTGTTATACGGCTGGCCGCTATCGTAGTCCCTCAATCGCAGGGTGTTGCTCTCGTTCTCGGTGAACAACAGCGGCGGAGCATCCTGCAGCCATAGCTTGAACTCGCCCAGCGACTGTTCGTGGATGCCGATGGTGTGCGTGTCCAGGCGCGTCAGTTCCGGACGGGGCGTTCCATAGCCCCAGCTCCAGGTATTGCGAAACCAGACCGTCGGCAGCAAATGCAGCGTCGCCGGCGACGGCCCGCGGTTGATGACGGTAGCGCGCACCAGAATGTCGTCGACATCCTGCTTGGCGTATTCGATGAAGATATCGAAGTAGCGGTTCTCGTTGAAGATGCCCGTGTCGATCAGCTCATATTCGCTTTGGGTCCGCGGCCGAGCGCCGTTGGTGGTTACCAGGTCTTCATAAGGGAACGGCGACTGGGGATATTTGTACAGCGCCTTCATGTAGGAGTGGGTGGGCGTGGAGTCCAGGTAATAGTAATATTCCTTCACGTCCTCGCCATGATTGCCTTCCGGGCCCGAGACTCCGAAGATCCGCTCTTTCAGGATCGGGTCTACGCCGTTCCAAAAGGCGAAGGCGAAACACAAGCGCTGGTGATTGTCGCAGATGCCGGCGATGCCGTCTTCGGTCCAGCGGTAAGCTCGCGAGCGGGCATGATCGTGCGGGAAATAATCCCAGGCCGTGCCATCGGCGCTATAGTCTTCGCGCGGATTGCCCCACGATCGTTCCGACAGGTAAGGGCCCCAGCGCCGCCAGTGCGACGTCCTGCTTCTGGCTTGGAGCAGGCGATCTCGTTCAGCGTGCATTCGTCTCTATGGAAACACAGGAAAGCGCAATCGTGATACCGGACCGCGCGCCGGCAGCACACGCATGGATGGCGCGTGAGCCAGCCGGCTTCCTGTTCATTTACTCGGCGGCTTCTCGCCGGATCATTAGGTCGTGGCAAAGGGGTTACTGCGAAACAATCAGAATCGTCCAAAACCATGAATCTGCCGGATCTAAAAGGAAAGGCTTGTTGCAGATAGTTCGTGGATTTGTTGTTTGGCTTGCAGTCTCTATTTAAGCGCCACCAGCGGCTTTTTGAATTACACTCGCCGCTGGGAACATTACGCCACCGGGCCGCGCTACGGAGCTGAGCCGGTGAGTCGCCTGCGAAGCTGAACTTTACTGACATCGTCTATTTCGGAAACTGGAAGAGCAATCGTATGTCTTCCGTTTCCAACGTGTTCATCGGACGCGGGCCAAGCGTAGAAGAGCCTATTGTGCTTCACATCTACGACTAGGAACAATCCTGGAATATTGGAGTTCGCCAAGCGATGATACGATCGGATGTCGACGGGGAAGCGCGCAGGGACTCGCTGAGGTGTAGCCTTAACCACGACTCCTGTTGTATTGATACCGCCCCTTGGATTCGAAAACCCAACGAAGAAATCGTAACCCAAATCAGTCGTGGGGCGAGCGAGGAAGGTTGGCTCAAGATCTTGAAGGAAGAGCTCGGCCATAAGCTCGGCTCTTCGGCCTACCAGCGAGGCATGTGAATGTGTGTCCATCATGCAAACACCGACGATCTCGGTTTGTGGTCGTTGCCAGCCCAGTAATCCCGAACCTCATCATGCAGTATACGAAGATTTTTGCTTGTCAGTTCATAGGAGACCGGAATGCGGGTAATCGCTCGTAGCGGAGTGCCCTCGTGCACGGACCGAACGAATACACGCTTCGACGGCTCGTGGACCCCGAGGATATAGGTAGGACCTGGAATCTGAAGAAGCCGTTCTATATCCCTTTTCCGGGTTGAAACGTTAAGACTCGTCCCTATACTTGTTGCCGTGGTCTTGGCTTGCGCGAAAAAGTAGGGTCTTTTGCCACGAACTGCTTGCAATTCGACGTAAAAGTCGATCGAAGGCCACTTGTCCCCCAGGAATCCTGGGCGGAAAAGTGGTCTAGCAAAGGTCTGGTAGTCTGTCAGGCAAATCTCGACGATCGATTCGCCTCTAGAACCGATAACATCGAGCAGTTCGGTTCTTATCGATGACGATCTTTTGCTCAAAGTTGGCGTTGTGCTCTATTTCGAGGCTCCCAAAAACGCAGCGTGGCCTACGCCGTAACTTCCACCGGCACCACCAGCGGCTTTTTGAATTTACATTCCCCGTTGGGACATTGCGCCACCGGCCCGGCCTTCAGCCACTTCTCAATCAAGTAGCTGGACCCGCAATCCGGGCACTTCTCCTGGATCGGCTTGCCCCACGCCACGAAGTCGCAGTCCGGATACCGGTTGCAACCGAAGAAAGTCTTGCCCTTCTTCGACCGGCGCTCCACCACTTCGCCTTCCGTGCAGTTGGGGCAGGGAACGCCAATGGTCTTCTGCTTCACGTATTTGCATTTCGGATAGGTGCTGCACGCCGTGAACTCGCCGAATCGCCCGTTCTTGAGCACCAGATTGTTGCCGCATTGCGGGCACTTTTCTTCCAGCGGCACGTCCGACTTCTTCTGCGTCCCGCCGATCTGCTTGGTCGTTTTGCAATCCGGATACCCGGAGCACGCGTAGAACTGTCCGAAGCGGCCCTTCTTCAGCACCATCACGCGGCCGCAGTTTTCGCAATACTCTTCCGCATCCTGCTCGCTCAGCCCCTCGGCACTGGCCGGATCGGGCGGAAGCTCGCGCGTGTTGGAGCACTCCGGGTACCCGGTACACGCGATAAACTTGCCGAACCTGCCCCACTTGATCACCAACGGCTTGCCGCATTTTTCGCAAGCCTCGCCGGTAGGCTCCTCCATGCGCTTGATGTCGGTCATGTGGCGTTCGGCGTGTTCCAGGTCCTTCTGGAACCGCTCGTAAAACTCCGACATGGCCTCGCGCCAGTCCATTTTGCCTTCTTCGATCTCGTCCAGCTCCACTTCCATGCGAGCCGTGTAGGTGATGTCGAAGAGATTCTTGAAGTTTTCGAGCAGCAGGTCCGTCACCAGCATGCCTAGCTCGGTGGGCACGAATTTGCCGCCGTCTTTCTTTACGTATTCGCGTTCCTGAATGGTCGACAAGATGGACGCGTACGTGGAAGGGCGCCCCACGCCGTCCGATTCCAGCTCCTTCACCAGCGTCGCTTCGTTGAAGCGCGGCGGTGGTTCGGTGAAATGCTGCTCGGGCTCGATCGCTTTGAAGCGCAGCTCCTCGCCTTCGGTAACCAGCGGAAGCCGGTTCTTCAATTCGTCGTCGTCCGAGTCCTTTTGATCCTTGCCTTCCTCGTATACTTCCAGGAAGCCTTTGAACTTCGGCACGCTGCCGGTGGCGCGGAACATGTAATTCGCGCCGTCCTTGCCTTTGGCCGCGACATCGATGGTGGTTTGATCGAACACCGCAGGCATCATCTGCGAAGCGACAAAGCGCATCCAGATCAGCCGGTACAGCTTCAGCTCGTCTTCCTGCAGATACGGCGCCAGATCGTCGGGAGTGCGCCGCGCCGACGAGGGCCGGATGGCTTCGTGCGCGTCCTGCGCGTCCTTCTTACTCTTATAAACGTTGGGCGATTCGGGAACAAACGGGGCGCCGTAGCGGTCCTTGATCAAGCCGCGAACTTCATCCAGCGCGTCCTGGGATACGCGGGTGGAGTCAGTTCGCATATAGGTGATAAGACCAACCGAGCCTTCCGCCCCCAACTCCACGCCTTCATACAGCCGTTGCGCCAGCATCATCGTTCGCTTGACGCTGAATCGCAGCTTGCGCGAACTCTCCTGCTGCAACGTGGATGTAATAAACGGCGGGACGGGATTGCGCTTCTTTTCCTTGGTGGAGACCGAATGGACCAGGTACTTGGAGCCATCCAATTGGTCCAGCAGGCTTTTGGTGGTGCTTTCGTCCGGCAGCTCAATCGCTTCGTCGTTCTTCTTGGTGAAACGCGCGGTGAGCACCGGCGGCTTCTTGGCGTTGAGCTGGACGTCGATGGTCCAGTATTCGCGTTTAATGAACGCGCGGATTTCACGCTCGCGGTCCACAATCAGCCGCAGCGCGACGGTTTGCACGCGGCCGGCGGAAAGCCCGCGCCGCACCTTATCCCACAGCAGCGGCGAGATTTTGTAGCCCACCAGCCGGTCCAGCACGCGGCGGGCTTGCTGCGCGTCAACCAGGTGCAGGTTCACCGAGCCGGGCTTCTCGAACGCCTTCTTGATGGCGTTGGCCGTGATTTCGTTGAACATCACCCGATAAAACTTCGGGCCCTTCTTCGATCCGTTCAGCTCCTCTTGCAGGTGATAGCAGATCGCTTCGCCTTCGCGATCCGGGTCAGCCGCCAGGTATACGGAATCTACGCCCTTGGCTGCTGCCTTCAGTTCCGCGATCAGTTTCTTCTTGCCTTCGATCACCTCATAATGCGGCTCGAAGTTATGCTCCACGTCCACCGACAGATTTTTTTTGGGGAGGTCCTTGACGTGGCCAAGCGAAGCCTTCACGACAAATTGCTTACCGAGATATTTGCCGATCGTCTTCGCCTTCGTCGGCGATTCGACGATGACGAGAGATTTTGCCATGGTCTTCCTGAATCGT
>Ga0209006_10004866_pt1 | contig 12192 bp, 11 predicted proteins | sample JacPin_JW_Ref_O2_FD_188567 | JGI IMG/M metagenome (GOLD analysis project Ga0209006, IMG submission 188567) | Forest soil microbial communities from Algoma, Ontario, Canada - Jack Pine, Ontario site 1_JW_Ref_O2 (SPAdes) (version 2) | ecosystem: Environmental > Terrestrial > Soil > Boreal...
CGGGTCACCGGAGTCTCCATTCTCCGCGACCCACACTACGTCAGCTTCCACAACTTTTCCGCTCGCCTCACGCGTAGCGTCCGCCGCGCCAGCGGCTTAGTCCTTGTCGGCAACCCGGAAGTTAACCGCGTCGCACTGGGCTTCAGCGTGGCTTGTGAGTCTTGAGAGGGTTTTGTTACACGCTCTAATATCCGGCTAACGCAATTTCTCAGCCGCTGTCGATTCAAGCTGCGATGGGGCCACGACTTGGAAGAACCTCGCACAGTCGCTAGTAACCGGTCGCACAGTTCTATATACTCTGCCGTAATCTTTTACAGGAGGTTAACATGTCTGCCGCTTCCCAACCACTTACCGCGACGGAACAGAACAAACTGCTGGTGATTCGCTGGTTCGACGAAGTATGGAACCAGACCCGTCGTGAAACGATCTTCGAACTCATGGGCGAATCCTCCATCATCCATGACGGCGCTGAGCGGTTCCGCGGCCCCGAGGAGTTCGCGCGCTTCCACGATTCCCTGCGTTCGCAATTCTCGAACTTCAAGATGACGCCGATCATTTCTCTTGCGGAAGGCGATCACGCCTGCGTTCACTGGTCCTGCTCAATGACCCACACCGCTACGCAAAAACCGTTGCAGTTAACCGGCACCTCAATCGTGCGCATCGAAAACGGGCGCTTCGCCGAAGGCTGGCAAAACTGGGACGCCGCCCACCTGTACACGCAGTTGACCGGACAATCGATTAGCTTGTTGTAGCGCCGCTGCCCCAAATATACGGGACCGTCGAGAGCGATGCTCTTCCACCGGCCTCACTCCAAAATGGCTCTGATAAACGCGCTACCTGACCAGTGGTAATCTGACAAAAACCTTACTGCAGCGCCCAATGTCCAATCATTTCCGTAAACGCAAATCCATATCGCGGATACTGCGTCCCCGCCCATTCCGCGCGCACTACTCGCGCCATACCCACATGCTCCTGCTCAGTCCCCAACATAAAAACATCCACGATAGCCCCGATCGTCAAAACCGCCGCGCAAGCGCAAAGAAAAGCGCCTTTACTGACGTTATCCGTCGTGCTCGGCAGGCTGAACTCCACGCCATTCGCGTCCTGGCCGTTCAATTTCAACGGCACCCGTAACCCCACGCGCACCTCTTTGCGGCGTTCCTGCCGGCGGCTATGCAACGCCTGCTCCAATGAATCGCGTAGCGCTTTAAAGTCCACCGGCTTCTCAAAATACGCCGCTGCCCCCAAATCCCGGCAAAAATCCTTCGTTTTTGCGCCGCCCTCGCCACTGATCACAAAAACAGGAATCAACTGCGTGGCGCTGAATGACGTAAGCGTCTTGCAGAGTTCGAATCCAGAATATCCTGGCATGCGCAGATCCAGCAGGATGGCGTCGGGTTTGTGCTCCAGTGCCAGCGCCAGCGCTTCCTCAGGCTGCCCGGTATCAAATACCTCATACAAATCCGTAAGATTCAGCCGTACCAGTCGCCGTATCGCTTCATCGTCGTCGACAATCAGAATTCTTGCCATCCCCGTGTCCTCTTAATCCTTCCCCTCTTAGCCCTTGTCCTTAAATGGACCGCTGTTTCGGCGCGCCGGCCAAGACCATCTCGCTGATACGCTGCCCTGGTTTGCTGCTATCTAGAACGTCCCGCACTTTATGGATGAGCGCTTCTTCGGTGAATGGCTTATTCAGCAAATTCGAATCCGCTCCCAGAACGCCGTGCCCCGCTATAAATGAATCGGTGTAGCCCGAAATATATAAAACCTTGATGCGCGGGTAGCTGGCCACCAGTCTTTCCGCTAACACCCGCCCGTTTTGCCCCGGCATGATCACATCGGTAACCAATAGCTGAATCGACCCCGCATGCGCTGCTGCGATACTCACCGCTTCTTCCGCGTTCGAAGCGCTCAACACCTCGAACCCGTGACTCGATAAAAATTCCGCCGCAAGTTTTCGAATCGCTTCGGCGTCTTCCACCAGCAAAATAGTTTCCGACCCGCGCAGATTTTCTCCGAGATACGGCCGCGCCACTTTCGACTCCGAAACCTCCGCCACCTGCGGAAGGAAAATCTGGAAGGACGCGCCCTTATTCGGCTCGCTGTCGACCCACACGTATCCGCCGCTTTGCTTCACGATGCCGTAAACCGTCGCCAGTCCCAGCCCCGTGCCTTTGCCCATCTCCTTCGTAGTAAAAAATGGTTCGAAAATGTGTGCCAGCGTTTCCGCATCCATGCCGCCACCGGTATCGGTAACTGACAGACACACGTATTGCCCCACTTTCGCGCCCGCATGCATCCGCGTGTAAGCCTCGTCCAGGTTCACATTTTTTGTGTCGATACGAAGTTCTCCGCCTGCAGGCATTGCATCGCGAGAATTCACCGCCAAATTCATGATTACTTGTTCGATCTGATTGCGGTCCGCCCGCACCGACTGCAGCTCCGGCTCCATCCCCATCGTCACCGTAATATCCTCGCCAATAAGCCGCGGTAGCATTTTCTGCATATCCGCAACCAAGTCATTCAGGTTCAGCACCGTGGGCGTAAGTATCTGTTGCCTGCTGAACGCCAATAACTGCCGCGTTAGCGCAGCGGCCCGGTCCCCAGCTTTTTCGATTTCATTCACGTGCTCCACTAAATGGCTGTCCGCTCCAAGCGCCCGTTTCAACAACTGGCTGTACCCGATGATCACTCCCAGCAGATTATTGAAGTCATGTGCGATTCCGCCCGACAGTCTTCCGACTGCCTCCATTTTTCCAGCCATGCGCAACTGCCGCTCCAAAATCCGCCTATCCGTAATGTCTTCCACGAACATTTCGAAATAAGCAGCCTCGCCGTCGTTATGAGCGATTCGCCGCCCGCTGCATCGCACCGTGATCGGCGTGCCATCCTTGCATTTCCATTCCGCTTCCGCCTCCTTGAAATCCTCGGCGTGATTGAACAAATCCATTAACGTGCGGAATTCCGTTGGAAATTTGAAAACATCCTGCTGCAAGTTAGCGTTCAGGAGCTCAGTGGAGCTCCCGTATCTCAGCATCTTTTGCAGTGCCGGGTTAACCCGAAAAAGCTGCCCATCGCCATTCGCGCGGTAAATTCCGTACGGCGCATCCTCTACCACCGACTTGAAATCCGCATCCGCCAAACGCAACGCTTCTTGCGCCGATTTACGCTCCGTGATGTCGCGATTCACGATGACGAATTTTTCAGGCGCGCCTTTGGCGTCCCGTATCACGCTGGCCGTCGATTCCAGCACCCGCCACGTTCCATTCTTGTGACGAATGCGATATTCCAGCGTCTGTCCCACTCCCGAGACCCGCGCTTCCGCCGCCGCCCGCTTCACCCGCTCGCGGTCGTCCGGATGAAGTTGCGCCAGTGACGATGAACTCTTCAGTTCCTCGGGCGAGTATCCCAGTACCTTTTGATACGAAAAACTGTTGTAGATTCGCCGGCCTTCCATATCCACCACTGCAATCATGTCCGTGGCGTTATCGCTGATCAGTCGAAACAGTTCTTCCCGCTTAAATAATTGCCGCCGAATCCGGTGAATCTGCCATTGCTGATAAATGGTGTAGAGATCAAAAAGCAGAACTACCGCCACCAGTCCGCGTACCGCCGGAGGAAAACCCAGCCACGAAAGCCCTTGGCGTTCGGCAAGTTCGGGAACGATAAACGAAACCACTCCCACCGTAAGCAGCAGCGTGACCGCGATAGCTGCGATCCACAACCACCACTCCCGGCGTTCCGCACGTCGCAGACTCTTCCACGCGTTGTCTGACGAAGGTGTGGACAAGTCATTTTCCCCGCCTGACGAGTCGCCTTTTTTCTTCACACAAATGCAAAGGCAATCGAACCGCCACTCCCTCAACCGTAAGTCCCACTAAAGAGTAGCCCGCCACCTAACTCTTCCAGGTCCCCTGCGCCACTTTGAACCGAGTTCCCTAATTGGTTTGTGGGTCGCGGCTTTAGCCGCGATATTAGTGCACAGGCAAACACTCGGGCTTTAGCCCCTGAAGCCCGCAACCATGGCCCCCAAGGGCCCGCCCGCAACCGACGACTTCAGCAATTGACAACCCCCCACCGCCCTGCTTATAGTCGCCTATCGATATATTGATTATCGAGCATCCATGCCAAAACGAAAACTTGATCCATTGCCCTCAGCCGCGTTTCAGATTCTCCTCGTTCTAGCCGGCGAAGATCTCCATGGCTACGGCATCATGCGCCAAGTGGCGGAGCAAACCGATAGCCGTATGCGACTGGGCCCTGGAACCCTATACAGTTCCATCCAGACACTGCTCGAAGCCAAACTTATCGAAGAACTGGACCAGCGTGAGGACGCAAAACTCGGCCAGGAACGCCGCCGTTACTACCGGTTAACCTCCGCTGGACGTAAACTCGCACGGTCCGAGGCTGAACGCCTGGCTGATTTACTCCGTGTGGCACGAACCAGGAAGATCTTAAGGGGGGACTATGTCTGAGAAGATATATGCCTGCCTGTTGCGTCTGTTTCCTTCCCATTTCCGCGAGTCTTACGGTGACCAAGCGCTGCAACTCTTCCGTGACCGCGCCCGTAATGAAAAAGGATTTTTCGCGCACCTTCGCCTTTGGCTTGACCTGCTCGCCGATTTAGCAATCTCCGTCCCACGTCAGTACCTTTATGTTAGGCCGGCGTTCACTGGCGCAGCCGCGCAGGATCGTATGCAGGGCGCGCCTGCCTTTTTCGTCCTCGTGGATAAATCACCGGGCGCTGCATCACTGATTTTTGGATGTGCGTTCTCGATGATTGCCTTGAGTTTCTTCTCGATATTACTCATCCATGCCGGAAACAATCGGCCCTCTAGCGCTTCAATCCATCAACCAGAACATGCAACCGATTCGCGCGTGTCCGCATTGGGCCAAGCAACAGGGCAGCCCCCCGGCGACGCGAATGACGTCATCGCGAACGCACATGGCGTGAATCCGGGTGAAGTCATGCACAACTATTCGCAATCAACGTCGCTCCTCCCTCGACTTCCCGTTGCGCTACCCCGGCAACTGCAGGATGCCGCGCAACGCAAACGTCTGATAAATGCCGTGATCGATAATCTAAACAAGCACTACGTTGATCCGGACGCCGCGCGCAAGACCGCGGTTGCGCTGTTGACTCACGAGAAGAACGGCGATGACGACCAAGTGACGAACGGCGAAGCCTTTGCCAATCTGCTGACCAAGCAAATCAGAGAGGTCAGCCACGACATGCACTTGGAAGTCGTCTATAGCCAGGCACCTTTGCCGAATCTCCTGCCGGAACCGGCAGCTGAAAACCTCGCACGTTATCGAAAGGCACTGGAGCACGACAACTGTACTTTCGAAAAGGTTGAGATCCTGACACATAACATCGGCTACCTGAAGCTCAATGCTTTTCCCGATCCGCGCGTTTGCCACGCAACAGCGACGGCTGCGATGGCTTCTTTGAATCCCGCGGATGCCATCATCTTCGATTTGCGAGACAACCGTGGCGGCTACTCAAGCATGGTCTCGCAAATTGCCGCCTACCTCTTTGACCACCCGGAGTACATGTACGATCCCCGCGAAAGTCCCACGCAGCAGTCTTGGACACGTTCGCCAGTTGCAGGAAACAGATTGGCGGACAAGCCTATATATGTACTGACTTCACATTCGACTGTCTCCGCTGCGGAGCAGTTCTGCTACGACCTGAAGATGCTGAAACGGGTAACTGTGGTAGGCGAAACGACTCGCGGAAGCGCACATGCCGGCGTTTTTCATCGCCTCGATGATCACTTCGGCATGGGAATTCCCGAGACCAAGGTGATCAATCCCTTCTCAAAGACCGACTGGGAAGGTGTGGGCGTGGAGCCGGACGTCAAGGTCAACGCAGCCGAAGCGCTAGAAACAGCCGAGAAACTAGCAGAGAGCAGGCTGCAGAAGAAGTAGACCGGAGGGGATTCAGAATCGCAGCCCTAGCTGATCCATTCACCGCTCTCCCATCAGCAACAGCGTCCGCTGCGAAAACGGCAAATACAAAAGCGCCGCCGCCACCGCAATCGCCAATCCCAACCCGATTTGAGCTATACACAAAAACGGCGTCAACGCCCAAATCTCATCCAACACCAGTAAAAACGGAAACAGCTTTTTAAATTTTCGGTTTAGTCCCTCATACCGGAAGGCCATCGCCGTCAACAAATACAACCGCACCGGAATCCCCACTGCCGCCGTCACCACCAAAGTCATCAATACCGTAAACGCATGTCCGCCCCAGCTATTCAAAACCTCCTCAGCAAATCGCAGCCGCACCAGGAAAATAATATAAAAGATCAAATACATCAGCTGAATCAGCGAAAAAAGTACCCTCACTGATTCCTTGCGCACCGTCGGCAAATCCTTCGTCTCGCTCAGCAAGGCCGAGCGCCCTTCTTCCTCACTCGTCGAAATTCCCGCCACCTCTCCAGATTCACTCGCGACGATCCCCTGGCTTGCCGCGCCATCAACTGCCGCCGCTCCATCCCGCCTCACAATTTGCACCGGCCCAATAAACCGGTATCCTCGTCTCGGCAAAGTCTGAATGAATTTTGGATTCGCCGCCGAATCTCCTAACGCCGTCCTTACCTGATTAATCGCCGTGTTCAATCCATGATCAAAATCGACAAACGTGTCCACAGGCCACAGCCGCTCCCGAAGTTCGTCTCGGCTAACCACCTCATCCGATTTTTCCAGCAGCATAATCAGAATTTGCAGCGCCTGGTCCCGAATGCGCGGTCGCGATTTTCCGTCCTTCCGTAATTCTCCCGTGTCGGAGTCCAGTTCAAACATGCCAAATCGAAAAAGCCGCGCCTGGTTATTACCTTCACTCAAGCAGGAGTCTCCCAAAGAGCCCTTATTCTAGGCGAGATGTTCTTCTAAAAGACGAAGTTTCATGCGCTTACGGAATGAGCTGTAGCTGATCACGATTTACCCGCAAACCATTGCTTACTCGCCGCCGTTTCCGCATATTGCCCGCATGCACCCGCCCGTCATGCAAAAACGCATCCGCATACGACTCATTCTTTTGGCCAGTCTGAGCCTGGCCTCGCCACTCTTCTCGGGCGAAACTCCAACGCCCAAAACTCTTAAAGCCTTTGATACCTATGTCCAAGCGGCCGAAGCTCGCAACAATGAAGAACTGCTCGCCCGAAGAAATTTCCTTTGGCCCGACGCATTGCCCGAGCCCGAACGCGAAACCACATATCGCCTGCTGAAGCGCCAACAAACCATCATTCGCCATTCCCCATCGTGCGCCTCGCCAGACTGTTCCAACATCCCCGGCGGAGTTATCCATGACTGGACTGGAATAACTTTTGTTCCCGGCGTCACTCTCCAGCAAACCCTATCAGCCCTTCAGGATTACGATCTCGACGCCGATTACTACCGGCCCACAGTCCTTCGCGCCAGACTCCTGTCGCGCGCAGGAAATTCCTTCCACGTCTTCCTGCGCCTAAAAGAAACCCACGTCCTCACCGTAGTCCTCGATACCGAATACGAAATCCAATATCTCGTCATAGACAGCACTCACGCCGCTTCCGCTTCCCACAGCACCCGCATCACCGAAATCGAAAACGCCGGCACTCCGCAAGAGCGCTCCACCGCGCCGAAAGATACCCACGGCTTCCTGTGGCGCTTGAATTCCTACTGGCGCTTTTATCAAGCCGATGGCGGCGTGTACATCCAATGCAACGCCATTTCCTTAACTCGTGACATTCCCACCGGCCTCGGCTGGCTCGTCACACCGTTCATCGAAAATGTTCCCCGCGAATCCCTGGATTTCACGCTGACAGCAACACGTGAAGCGTTGCTAAAAAAATTCCCAAACAAAACCGGCCAATAGTTGAGAAAGGAAAATGTCATGAATCCATTACAAAGCACTCGCACGTCCCAAACAAAGAACGGCAGCAACTCCAACCATCCTGCAAAGCCATTTCCTCGCCCGCCAAAATTTAAAAATGCCACCCGCCTTCAAAATAGCTTCACCGCCGTCTCAGAACGCAAAGCCTTGCTATGGCTAGCGCAGCGCATGCCAGCCTCCATCAATTCCGATCACCTCACCCTGCTCGGATTCGCCGCAATGTTTCTGGCAGGTTGCAGTTACGCCTTGGCCCGCTGGACTCCCTGGGGCCTGCTACTCGCCACCCTGTTCCTCGCATTAAATTGGTTTGGCGATAGCCTCGATGGCACCCTGGCCCGCGTCAGAAATCGCCAGCGCCCGCGTTACGGATTTTACGTCGACCACATGATCGACTCCTTCGGCGCCCTCTTCCTCATGGGCGGCCTCGCAGCCTCTGGCTACATCGACTGGCGCATCGCAACGGGCCTGCTCGTTGCTTTCTTACTCCTCTCCATCGAATCCTATCTCGCGTCTTACACCCTCGGAGTCTTCCGCCTCTCTTTTGCAAAGTTTGGTCCGACCGAAATTCGCATTCTCCTCGGAATCGCCAACGCCGTTTTATTCTTCCTCCCAGCCGCGCGAATTCCCGGATGGTCTCATCGCCTTCTCGATATCGGCGGTGCAATCGCCATGGTGGCCATGACCGCCATGGCCATCTTCGCCGCAGTGACCCACACGCTCAGTCTTTACCACCAGGAAACTTTGTAGCTCGTTAAAAGCGCTCTGCGACGACCAAATATTTCGGCGGTGAAGCGGAAAAAATCAGAAATTAATTACGGACATCGTAGTGAAGGCTGACCACCCCATCTTCAAACTTCGTAGACGAAATCAGTTTTAGCGGAATAGTTCGACGACCAGGCCCGAGCAATGGAATCCCTTCACCTATAAATACAGGAATCACGGAAATCATGAACTCGTCGATCTCTCCTTCATCAAGAAACGAGCCAATTATGCCGCCGCCACCCATCATCCAGATATCTTTCCCCTCAGACTCCCGCAGGCGTGTTGCAAAAGCTTTAATCGGTTCCTTCACATACTCCAACCCCGCGGGCCCCGCCGATTGCACCGCACCGCGTGTGAATACATAATTCTTCACTGTGGTATCAAAGGCCGCCTCCACTACGCCTTTCTTTTGAAACTCGATCGCCATATCGCAGGTCTTCCTGCCCCACAATATCGTGTCGATCGATTTATAGAACTCATCCATCCCGTAATTACCTTTCGGACTCGGACGGTCCAGCCAGTCAAACGAACCGTCGCTTCGCGCAATAAAACCGTCAGCACTCGTAGCAATGCGGACAATGATTTTTCGCTTTTGTGCCATGTCAAAACCCGCAGCCAATCCTAATCCGGACGCGTTACAATTTCCAAAGAATGGGTTGAGGTAAGCAGGCTGTCGCTGTCAGCTTTCCTCGAGAATTCACATATTCATCTGCAGCCACTAGGCCTTTTGCTCAAGCTGCACTATTGTGTCTACCTGGAGGCAGCATGCCATCCGATAAAAGTTCGCCCAGCGCGGAAACACCCCCGGGCCTGAAAATCGAACGCGCCGGCGATGTCCTCACCTTCACCCTCGACAATCCCGCCGACGGCAACCGCGTTACCGGCAGGATGCTGGACGCCATGCTCAACGTGCTTCGCTCCGAAGCCACGCACCCTTCAGCCCGCGTCCTGGTAATCCGCGCCACAGGCGATGTCTTTTGCACCGGTCGCGAACGCGCCGGACGCGACGTCGCCGCAATCCGCCAGGAATCCGCGCGCATCCTCGAATTCAAACGCGCCCTCAGAACCACCAATCTCATCAGCATCGCCGCAGTCCAAGGCGACGCCATGGGCTTCGGTTTCGGCCTCGCAATAATCTGCGATTTCGTAGTCGTCGTCCAACACGCCTCTCTGGGCTTTCCCGAAATGTGTTCCGGCCTCGCCCCCGCGGCCATCATGTCCTATCTCGGCGATTACACTCTCCCGCGTTTCGCTTTCCCCATGGTCCTCTTCGGCGATCCCATCGACCCGCAGCGCGCCCTGCAAATCGGCTTAATCTCTCAGGTCAGCACAAAGGAACGCCTCACCGAAGACGTAAATTCCCTCGTTCAGCGCATCTTAAAGCTTGATCCCACCGCCGCCCGTAAATGCAAAGAATTCTTCAATGTCGCCGCGCAAAATTCCTTCGAACAAAATTGCCGCCTGGCCACCGAAGTTTTAACCATCGGCAGCCTCTCCGTCCTCGCCAGGGAGAAATAATCTGCCCGCTACGGTAAACGGAAATGCCGGAGCCCGCCTCGACCGCCTCCCCATCTCTTCTTTCCATCGCCGCATCATGGGCCTCATCGGCATCGGCATGTTTTTCGACGGCTTCGACCTCTACCTCATCGCCACCGTCCTCGGCGCCATGCTGCGCAGCGGCTTCTCCACCCTCGGGCAAAACGCCCAATTCATCGCCGCAACCTTTCTCGGCATGATGCTCGGCTCTTTCGCCACCGGATTTCTTGGCGACAGTTACGGCCGGCGCTTCACCTATCAAACCAATCTCGCCGTTTTCGGATTCGCGTCCTTAGCTTCAGCATTCGCGCCCAACATTCATGTACTCATTTTCCTCCGCTTCATCATGGGCCTCGGACTCGGCGCCGAAAATGTCGTCGGCTATTCCACTATGACCGAGTTCATCCCTCCTCAAGCTCGAGGCAAATGGCTCGGCGCCATGTCCTTCATCGTCGTTCTCGGCCTACCCGCCACCGCGCTCGTCGGCACCATACTCATTCCCATCTTCGGCTGGCGCGCCATGTTCGTCATCGGTGGTCTCGGCGCTCTGGTAGTCTGGTATCTGCGCAAAGCCCTCCCCGAATCGCCCCGCTGGCTGGAATCCGTCGGCCGCTACGACGAAGCCGAAGCCCTCTTGCAATCCATCGAACGCGAAGTCTCCCACCAGCACGCCACGCTTCCGCTGCCATCGCCTGCGCCATCACCCTTACCTGCAAATGTGCCATCCAGAAAACTCAATTCTCTTCTCAGCCCGCTCCTCTTCCCCCGCATGATCGTCGGCTGCATCACTCTCATCACCGTAAACACATTGATCTTCGGCTTCGTCACCTGGCTCCCCACATTCTTCGTTCACAGTGGCCGCAGCATCGCCCAATCCTTCAGCTATTCCCTGATCATCTCCATCGGCGCGCCCATCGGCTCCGCAATCGCCGCCCTCACCTCTGACTCCTGGGGACGCAAACCCACCATCGTCGGCGCCTCCTTGTTAACCATCCTGGTCGGCAGTTTCTACCCCTTCATAGAAAACCCTCTTCTTCTCTCACTGATAGGTTTCGTCTTGATGATCCCCATCTACGTCCTCGTCACCGTATGCTTCGCCGTGTACATCCCCGAATTATTTCCCACCGAAGTCCGTTTGCGCGCCTCTGGCATCTGCAACACCTTCGGCCGCGGCTCCACTATCCTTACGCCCTTCCTCGTAGTCGCGCTCTTCCGCCATTACGGCGTCGGCGGGGTAATCACCATGTTAGTGGGCTTGCTAATCATCGAAATCATCCTGGTCCTAATCTTCGGCATCGAACCCAAAAACCGCCGCCTCGAAGAAATAAATTTGTAACGACATTCTAGTTGAGGATTCTACTTGCGTCGTCAGGTACAATTCACCGGATCAGTTCAAGGTCCCAGCGGTGCACCACCGGTCTCCAACGCTAGACCGTGCGGTCTGTGAAGAGGCTGCAGCAGTTTCTGTGCTTTCAGGCAAGATGATCTACGGAACCGTAAGCTTTTGTGCGAGAGGAGCAACTTACGATGGACATGACGCGTCGACAATTCACCCTGACTCTTGCAGCTGCCACCTACCTGCGGCCCTCCTTGTTCGAGCCGCTTTCCCCATTAGGAGTTCCTCGCGGCGTCGTTCCCGGCCGAGTCACTTGGGCGCACGATCCGGCGGCCGTGACCTGGGATGGCACCGGTTCGTGGTGGACCGATGCTAATAACCACCAATCTGTGATTGACCGCATGGTTTCCCGTTCCATTTGCGGTCTTACAAATCAAAAAACCGACGCCCAGGCATGGAACTCCATCTTTCAATACTTCAATCGTACTCATGGTCGCGGCAACGCCGGATACAAAGCCGGCGAGAAGATCGCGATCAAGGCGAACCTGAACAACACAACCGATCATGGCACGATCGAACGCCTGAACTCCTCGCCCCATTTGATCCTTTCGCTCGTCCGACAGTTGACCGGCCCGGGACGAGTGCCGGAATCATCGATCACCGTGTTCGATTCCAGCCGGTT
>Ga0209006_10004867_pt1 | contig 12191 bp, 6 predicted proteins | sample JacPin_JW_Ref_O2_FD_188567 | JGI IMG/M metagenome (GOLD analysis project Ga0209006, IMG submission 188567) | Forest soil microbial communities from Algoma, Ontario, Canada - Jack Pine, Ontario site 1_JW_Ref_O2 (SPAdes) (version 2) | ecosystem: Environmental > Terrestrial > Soil > Boreal...
TCCCCTAGCCCCGCAATCCATGGACCGGCTACCCCACAACATGCCCCGGCGGCAACAGCAGATTGGACATTCCGCCGCAGGATTGCACCGCTAACCCGCAAAACGCGGCACAACGAAATTAGAGAAACACGGCCCGGCAGATTCGCCATAACGCGGATCGCCGGGCCGTTTTTCGATTTAGGTGAGAATGACGGAACAGTCCAAGTAAGCCTCGGCCGATTTTCCTCGCGACGAGTAAATGCGATTGTTGGCGCGCGGAGGAAATACGGCGACCGATCTTGAACTCAGCATCCGCACATCCTACGAAGCAAAGGTCAAAAAAGAGGGCGCGGGCACTATCCCAGCAAAAAAACTATAGCGAGCGATCCCGCCTCGAACGAACCTTCCTAGGCTTGCAGTACACCTCAGTTACATTTAGTGATACGTGGGGGAGTCATTTCGGGAACTTTTTCCGGTGTTTCACGGAACTTCATTGTGGGCAAATCTTGTTTGTCAAATGCTTGTCAAAAACTCGCTAAGGCGCGACTTTTAAATCCTTCGAGTGTTATTCCTGATGGATACCTCTTATTGCATGTTTCACCGGATGTGGTGTTCCCGGATCGTAGTTCGGCGGGGTTTTGATTTAACGCAACTAAAACATCGTTCCACGAATCAAATTTACGATTCCGTCTTAATCTAAATCTTGGCAGAAACCAATGGGAGGAAACAATGAGTAGAACTTTACGAGGCCTGGGGTTGTTAACCCTGCTGGCCTTGATGTTGAACGCAGGAGCGGCCCACGCGCAGACCGCCGCGGCGACGACAACAAAACCGGCTATTCCGCCGAGATACGACATGAGCAAAGAAGTGACGCTAAACGCAACGGTCGAAAGTGTCCCGTCGAAATCATCCGCCGGACTGTTGCACTCCGGGTCGAGTGCGGGATTTGTGCTGCAAACAAGCTCGGGGCCGGTGCAGGGACGATTGACCCCATTCGTTCTCAATGGAAAAGGAGCGATTTCCATTTCAGTCGGTGATCACCTGCAGGTTACCGGCGTGATGATGACGGTCAAGAATGATAGACAGGTTTTCGTGATTCGCACTATTAGAGTAGCCGGACGCACGTATGCGATCCGCAATGAACGCGGATTCCCGCTGGCGCATCCGGGGCAGAATGCCTCCGCGACAACTGAGTCGAAAGGAGGTCAGCTATGAACCGCAAATCTCTTTGGATTTTCCTGCTAGCGTTGGGTGCTACCTACGTATCCGGCTGCGGCTCAAACCACCACCTAATACTTGTAAGCATCAGCCAGGCGCCTCCTGGAATATTGGTGCCAAATGCGACCGCTTCAATCACTGCGACGGTAACCGGAGATTCATCGAATGCCGGAGTTACGTGGAGCTGTACCGCTGCCACGGCTGGCAGCGCTTGCGGTTCATTCAATCCAATGACTACGCCGAGCGGCACTGCGACCATGTATACGGCGCCGGGCACGGCGGTGGGTAGCGTAACTATTACTGCCACGTCTGTGACGAATTCTGCAGCATTCGCGACCGCGAACGTGAATATCTCAACTTCCGGTGGTCTCGCAGGGAATTATGCGTTCTATGTTGGCGGTCTCGATTTCAATAGCCTCTATTCTCTTGCGGGTAGCGTTACCATCGCCGCCGATGGCACTCTCACGGGCGAGCAGGATTACAACGATGGAAGCGGAATCACATCCCCGGAGCCCGGCGGTGACATGATCACCTCGGGGAGTTTGTCGTTCGATCCCACGAGCGGCCTCGGTACGTTAATTCTTATCACGAACAACAAGAACGTCGGAACGAATGGAACGGAAACTCTCGCGCTCAATTTCGCAAACAACAACCACGCGCTCATTATTGAAGCAGATGGGAGCGCCACATCCAGTGGTAGCTTCGACCTACAGACCTTGCCGAGCACGCCGGCCGGAGGATTCTCGTTTGTGCTTTCAGGCGTAGATAGCGGCGGCAACACGACATTCTTTGGTGGCGTGTTCAACGTCGCCGGGACTAGCGTCACGAGCGGCATCTTTGACGAAAATAGTGCCGCCCACAGCCACCCAAGTCTTAACAATTCCTTTACGGGGACGCTTTCGGCAGCAGACTCATTTGGCCGTGGCACCTTCACTCAGACCGGGATCGCCAACACGATTGTTTACTACATTGTTGGCCCGGAAGCCCTGCGGCTCATCGATGTGGATTCCAATAGCACCAGCGTTGGCTCGGCTTTCGGCCAAGGCGCAAGTGCGGGAACTTTCACCAACGCCGCAATCGGAAATTCGGTGTTCAGCATACAGAGCAACTTTGCTGGAAACCTCTATACGGCAGTGGGTCAGATTGTTCCATCCGCCGGTAGCTTCAGTGGGGTTGCAGACGTTAACGAGGATCTAGTCGTATTTGCGGATGCTCAGCCAATCTCCGACGGCACTTTTTCCGTCGGTATCAACGGTTACGGAAGCTTAACAATTCCGTCTGGACAACTGGGCGACGTAAGCGCTCTCGGGATCTATGCGACGGATCCAACTCTAAACCTGAATGATCCGAATAACACGGCATCCCCGGGCGCTGGAAACACTTTCGCGAGCGCTCTGGTCGTCGACCTGGACACAAATCTCATCGGTTCAGGCGTCTTGGTGCCTCAAACGGACAATGCCACGGCCAGCTTCGCCGGCAATTACGCGCTGGGCTTTCAGGATTTCGTCGATGATGGCGTCCTCGTAAGCGGCGAACTTGATTTCGTTGGAAACGCCACGGCCACAGCGACCGCCCCGGCCTTGCTGACGGGAAACGGGGTCATGAGCGATCCGTTTGATCTGCTGCTAGGAGCGTCGTTTTCGGAGCCGGGAACGTTTACGAGTCCGATTATGCCGGACACAACAAATCTTGGACGCTACGAGATAAGTCCGTTCAGCGTTTCCGTCCAGACGGTCACGACTCCAATCCCATATCTCGCGATAGTGTACCAAGCGAGTGGCGGGCAGTTGTTCTGGATGGAGGATGGAGCCGACGGTCAGGCTAGCGTGTTTGGCGGGCAACTGCAACAGCAGGTGCTGCCGTTAGGGGCCGATGCCAAGAAAGCCGCGGCTGCGAAGACCGGGAAACCCTAACCTTCAGCAGCAAGAGCGGCACGACGATGGGCGGCACGGCTGGAGCGATCCGGCTGTGCCGCTCGCCATATTGCGCCCCGCGTCACGCAGCGCACACTGCGGGCCCGTGCCTCTACACCCTCGTCCAGTGCGCTACACCGAGCCAGCATTGCCGCAGCGCACACTGTGCGGGCCTACCGCCTCTGCACCTCGCCTTGACTTCTGCGTTAGCGCGATGTGGCGCTTGCTCCTAAGTCGCTACACCCTCTCCTTGAGTGCTGTGCAAGCGCCTTGTGCCGCCCGAGCTTGATCCCAATACGTGAGCACCATCATCACCGTGGTTCCTTGTTCGGCTGCACCGCAGCGTATGTCGCTGTGGGCTATGTCTAGTTGCGCTACACCAAGCCAGCGTCACCGCAGCGCGCACTGCGGGCCTGCGCCGCTGCGCTTTTCCTTTACGCCTGCGCCAGTGCCGCTGCACTGCATCGTATGTCGCTGCGCCCTCTTCATGACTCGTTCGCCAGCGCCACGAGTCGCTGCGCTCGCCCCTTGACTTCTGCGCCATCGCCTTCGGCGGCTGCACCGCATCCTAAGCTGCTGTTTGGACCCATGCGCCTGGCGGTACACCGCGCCTAGCGCCAGCCAAACCGCGGCCTGCGGACCTGCACCGCGCCCAGCCACACCACGCACGCTCTGCGAGCTGCATCGCGTCCAGCGCCACCCCCAACCCAGGCGGCGGCGCTACGCCAACTCCAGCGCCACTGCAGCGCGCCCCTGTGCGCCTGCGCTGTGTCCTTACCGCTGCACCGCGTCCTATTGTTGGGGGTTGTTGGCGCGGGGCTCGGCCATGATTTTTTCTATTTCGTCGGGGGTGCGCGGGAGCTTGGCGGTTAGGAGCTGGTTGCCGTCCGCGGTGACCAGGACGTCGTCTTCGATACGCACGCCGATTTTTTCTTCGGGAATGTAAATGCCGGGCTCGTCAGTGATCACCATGTTGGGTTGAAGCGGGCTGCGATCGTTGGGATCGTGGACATCGAGGCCGAGGTGGTGGCCGACCCCGTGGAAAAAATAGCGGCCGAGCGAGTTGCCTTGAAGATCGTGGCCGTGAGTGTTGATGTAATCATAGGCGACCTGATGGACACTCTTCGGTCCACCGATGAGCATGGCGCCCGGTTTGATGGCGGCGAGCGCGGCGTTTTGGGCGCCTAAAACGATCTCGTAGATTTCGCGCTGGCGCGCGGTGAATTTGCCGTTGGCGGGAAGGGTGCGAGTGATGTCCGCGGCGTAACCACCGTATTCACCGGCTACGTCGATGACGACCATGTCACCATCTTTTATTTCATTCTTCAAGTCGTCGTAGTGCAGGACCGTGGAATATAAACCCGCGCCGACGATGGGGGCGTAGGCTTCGCGCGTGCAGCCCTCCATTTCATGGACTTCCTTCATGCGCGCAGCAATCTGATATTCAAAAAGTCCAGGGCGCATCATTCTCATGGCGGCGAAGTGCGCGTCCACGGAGGCATCGACGGCTTTTTGAAGCAATGCGATTTCGCCGGGAGATTTTATCTGGCGCAGCGAGGCGAGGGGAGGCGCGATGTCGTTGATAGTGGATTGCGGCAAAGCGCTGCGAACCCAAGCGCTCCAAGTGGCGAGGTGCGGATAGCCGTTTTCCTGCTTGGGTGGGAGCTCGGTGTAGAAAGTGGCGTACGTTTTTGCGAGGTTCACAAGGTCGGAGTGAAGATTGGCGAAAGGCTCGACGGCCTGAAATCCTGTTTTTTCCGGAGCCTCGGGATCATCGGGGCCCATCTTGGGGCCGCCCCATTTTTCGTCGTTGGGATTGCGGGGAGGGAGGTAAAGAATTTCGTGCGTGCCGGTGGAAGACTTGGCGTCCGGCGAGTCGGGGATCAGAAGGAGCGCGGCGTCAGGCTCACTGTGGCCTGTGAGGTAATAAAAGTTTTCTTCTTGAGCGAAGACGGCTAGCTCGCCTGAATACTCATGGGCGGTGTAGCCGAAAACCACGATAGGGGCGCTGATCGCGGCGCGAAGCTTGGCGCGGCGCGCCTGATATTCCGCGTTGGGCTGGCGGAAGCGGGCTTGGATGAGCAGCGACGCGCAGGTGACTGCGAGAACTAGAAGAGCAGAACGCTGGGCGATTTTGCGAAGGTTCATAGTTTTTCGATTACCACCTTTGTCGAGATTGGTTGAAACTTTGGTGATCCAAACGGGCAATTCTAGTGCCGGTTAGACAGGGTTTAATCATTTGTTTTCTGTAACTTCTATTTTTCGGCCAGAACCGGTTAGAAGTGCTCCCACTTTGCAGAAAACGCCTCTTTTCCAACTCCTGCAGGTCTGTGCTTTGAGACTCAACGGTAGCGAAATCGTGAGCGATTTTCGTGAAAATTAGCGAAAGCCCGCCACGGCGGGCAGGTCTAATGTGTGTTCTGGCCTCGGTTAGACGGGGTTTAGTGATTTGTTTTCTATAACATCTATTTGCGGGCCACTTTCGGTTAGAAGTGGGCGCCCACTTTGCCAAAACCGGCTGGTTTTTTTGCGTCAAGCAGCACGTATTTTGAGCGCTGACGATGGTGAAATCTCGTCGCGACGAGCGGTCTGGCAAAGGGTCTGCAATTTGGCGATTTGCTCTTGCGAATTCGCGTTCAGAGAGAAGCTTGGTGGCGGGGAGAAAGTGCGGGAGGTATGGCTTCGTTGCGTTTTGTTGAAGGGCCCGATGCTGCTCTATTTGAGTCACGCGCAACGGTAGCATTTTGTTTTGCGGATTTCAAGGAGTGGTGTGTGTGGATGGGCTAGTACTCGTACTGAGTTCACGCCGTTTTGGAATTGCCCGGGAGTTTAGTCACTTGCTCACATTAGAGCTAAGCCTGCCGATTATAAACAAGCACATGAAGACATGAAAACTCGGATATACTTGCGATAATTAGCGGCTTGAATAACAATCTCGCCTAATCGAGGAGAAAAACGTGCGCTGGAAGACACTTGCAGGAGCATTTGCGCTCGCGCTCGTAGCGGCGACGGGTGTTCCAGCCCAGGAGCAGACGACTTCGCCGCGGCAGTCTCAGGGGCAACCGTCCACTTCCCAGGATTCTTCAACCCAAGTTTCCGGCGACTCCAAAACTCCGCGTTCAATTCGCGTCGGCTCAAACGTTGAGCAAGCAAACCTGATACACCAAGTGGTGCCGGTCTATCCGGAGGTTGCGAAGTCGGCGCATATCACCGGTACGGTCCTTCTGCACGCCATTATCGGCAAGGACGGAATGGTAGTGGATCTCCGATACGTGTCCGGGCCGCCGCTGCTGATGAAGTCCGCGATCGATGCAGTGCGGCAGTGGAGATACAAACCCGTGCTGTTGAACGGCAGCCCGGTTGAAGTGGATACGATGATTAGTGTGGTTTTCACGCTGGGGGGGTCAAATACTGCGGCGACGGCAGGGGAGGGCGCGCCAATGCCGACGGCTTCGGTCGATCGGTCGCAAGAGCCGTTTATATATGAGCAAGTGCGTGGAAAGATGCGTTACGAAAACGACGGTACCGGCACGCGCGAGGTATCCGCTCGAATGCGCGTTCAGACGCCGGCTGGCCTACCCAGGGCCGGCCAACTGGTTTTCGACTACAACGCTGCCAACGAAAAAATTGAAATTCGAAGTGTGAAGGTAACGAAGCCGGATGGCAAGGTAGTGACGGCGGGCCCGAACGCGGTGCAAGACTTGAGCGCCCCGGTAACGCGCGAGGCACCTATGTACACAGATGCTCGACAGAAACATGTGACCGTGCCAGGGGTCGCGGTGGGCGACATCGTTGAGTACGACGTTGTAATCACGACATTCGAACCGTTGCTCGCGGGGCAGTTCTGGCAGACGTGGACTCTTATCTCGAACGCGATCTCGCTTGATGAGGTGGTGGAACTGGACGTCCCGCGGGATCGTGCGCTGAAAATCAAGGCTGCGACGGGTGTAGATTCCAGCGTGCGTGATGAAGGGGACCGCCGCATCTATCATTGGGCCACATCCACGCTGCAGTACGCGGACCAGGCCGCGTTGACGAAGAATTTCAAATTCGACGTAAAGGCCATGCTCGAAGGCGTAAAGCCCGCTCCTGCCCGGACGATCATGTTCTCTACGTTCCAATCGTGGGAGGAAATCGGGACTTGGTATTCGAACCTGGAGCGTGAACGCAGAGTGCCGACGGCTGAAGTTCGCAGCCAGGCTGACGAAATCGTGCACGGGCAGAGCAGCGATATGGAAAAAGTTCGCGCGATGTACGAATGGGTTTCGCGCAACATCCGTTACGTGAGCCTTTCTTTCGGCGTGGGACGCTATCAGCCGCACTCCGCGGTGGAAGTTCTTCAAAATCGGTATGGCGACTGCAAGGACAAAGCTACGCTTCTGGAAGCCTTGTTAGAGGCCGAGGGATTTCACGGAGTTCCGGTTTTGGCCAATTCGAAGGCCGATATCGATTCTGAAGTGCCGACGCCGTTACAATTCGATCACGCATTTACGTTCGTGTCTTTGGATGGCCACGATTATTGGCTCGATCCGACGGTGGGAGTCGGCCCGTTCGGCTACTTGCTTCCGCAATTGCGAGGGGAGAGCGCTCTGTTGGCGGCCGGCAATGGCAGGTCTGAAATGCGAAAGACGCCGCAGGATTTTCCGTATGCGGCGCTTTACCAACTGAATGTTGAAGGGTCCGCGAGCGAGAGCAAGGATGTCGATATGAAGCTAAGCCTCGATACGCGCGGTGACCTGGAAGTGCTGTTGCGGATCGGTTTCATGAGCATGTCGCCCGGGCAGTTGACGACGGTTTTGCAGAACATGCAAAACGGAGCCAATGCGGCGTCGAAAACTGGGAACGTTACCCTGAGTGACTTGAAGGGAAGCGACGCGAGCGACACTCGAAATCCTTTCCATGTAGAGATTCGGGTGAAAGGCGATTTCCCAGACACCAAGAAGGATAATGGAGGCGTCGAGCAGAAATCACGCGAGCAGAACATGGAACAACTTCAGAGCTTATTGTCATACGTGCTTCCACCCCTGGCGGCCAAGGGAGGTAGCGATGGCAAGTCTGATACGCAAGAACTAAAGCTCGACGAAGGGCGAGAATTCTCGCTAAACGTTGTTTTCACTTCACCTGAGATAAAAAAGCCGTTAGCTGACAAGCCCATCCACATAGACATCTCCAAGGATTTCGCGGAATTCAAAGCGGACATTGTGCGGGACGGGCAGACCGTGCGCGGTAAGGTACTTTTGAATCTTCGCACGCGCGAAGTGCCGGCCAGCAAGGCAGATGATTATGCGGCGTTTCGCGAAAGCGTAGTGGGCTTGCTGAATTTCGACACGCCGAAAGACACCAAGTCAGCTTCAGGAACCAAAACCGATTCTTCGAAAGCTACTGCGGATGCTGTTAACCGAGGGATGCGGCCGCACGCCGAGGAAGTGAACAATCTTTACGAGCAAGGCCTTGCCGAATACAAACGGCAAAACTACGCGAGTGCCATTGAGAGTTTTACGTCAGCCGTGAAGTTGGATCCTGATTACGCCGATGCGTGGCGGGACCTGGGAGCGGCGCGGATGAACCTGCGGAGTTATGAGGATGCCGAGATAGCCTTTCGAAACTACCTGGCGCTTGCGCCGGACGACCGCCGAGCGTATGTGGACATGGCCTGGGTGTTGTACAACGAGAAGAAGTTCAGCGAAGATGTTGAGCTACTCGAGAAGAGAATTGCGAATTCGGCGAATGATGGCGACACGGATGCACGGCTAGGGGCGGCTTATTTGGCGCTGCATCAACCGGAGAAAGCTCTTCCCCATTTTCAAAAGGCCGTCGCGCTTCTTCCGAAGTATGAGTACGCACAATTCAATCTCGCTCGCGCCTATCTGCAACTACATCAGGACGACAGCGCTGCTGTGGCTTTTCAGCGCGCAATTAAGCTCGACGATACTAGCAACACGCGCAACAGCGCAGCTTACGCGCTGGCTGAGGCCAATACCCATTTGGAGACTGCAGCGATGTGGGCCGATGACGCTATTAAATCGGTGGAATTGGAATTGGATCAGGCGAAACTGCCATTGCAGCCGGCAACGATGCGGCGCGTAAGTTCGCTCGCCGCGTACTGGGATACGATGGGTTGGATCAGATTTCAGCAAAGCAAACTGGACGAAGCAGAGAAATATATTCGCGCGGCTGCCGAACTGGCAGGCGATTCGACCATGCTGATGCACGTTGGAAAGATCTATGAAGCACAAAAACGAAAAGACGAAGCCATCGAGGCTTATGCAGAAGCACTTGCTTCCGTGCCCACGACGCGCGAGGCGGATGATGACGAAAAAGAGGCCCGCGCTCGACTGGTAGAATTGCTAGGGAACGAATCGTTTATTGAAGACCGAGTAAAGCAAGCGCGCCCAAGACTCAGGGAGCGCCGTTCTGTTTCGATACCGAATCCCGCGAGTTTAGAAGGAATAGCTCAGTACATCTTGATGGTCGGTCCAGGATCGAAGGTGATTGATCTGCAAGGCGTGAGCCCCGATGATTCTCTGGCCGAATTGAAAGGCGCTGTCCGCGGCGCTGCAATGCCGCAATCGTTTCCTGACGAGACTACTCATAAGATTCCGCGCGTGGGAACCCTGTCCTGTCCGCGAGCAGAGCAGCCATGCACTTTCACTTTCACACCTGCCGCTGCTGCCGCGCGAGTCGTCTCTGCAGATTGAGCGATTTGTTTGCACTCGGTGCTGCTAAAACTGCTCAACCCTTTTCACGGTCCAACAGCCAGCGGAAGCTCGGCGAAAATTCCGCCCAAAGGAAGTCTCTTTCGGAGTTTTTTATGTCGTGGCTGTCCTTCGCCGACGCGCTCAGGATAAAAAGCCCCGCCACGGCGAGCAGGCACGACACACAAGGACTATTCGCGGCCAAATCAAAACAGCAAACAGCAGGTTCCTCGTCGGCGGAAAGCGCCTCGCTCGGAATGACAACGTAAAGCGAGGGCGTAAACGTCAAAACCCGCACCCTTCGAAAACCGAAGGATGCGGCACCCGAAAAAGATAATGCGATCAGAACCCTGGGGCACCGCCGGAGGCGGGGCAGGACGCCGGGGCGAAGGCCCCCGCCACGGCGGGCCGGCGCTAGATTCAAGCCTAAGGCAACAGCGGAATCACGTTAGGCGGCGGTATCACCTGTCGGAATCGCGGACGGGGAGACGGTCTTGAGCGGGACGAGCGGGCTATAGACATGCCAGAAATCGCCGTCCGATTTCGCGAATTCGACGGCGACCTGCCTGCGGCCGCCGGCCTTCGAATCGACAAACACTACACGGCATTCGCGCTCTTCTTCGGTGAAGCTATTCACGATAAGGATTTTCTGGCCGAGTTTTACGAGGGGCTTCATCTCGAGCAACCCGCCATGCAGGCTGACGGCCATGGTAGCGGTTACATCGCGGAAGGGACGGTTTCGGGGAGTGCGTCCGTAAACTTTGACGGGAATCGTATAGGGAAACCGCGGGCAACGGCGGCGCTCGATCATCGAAACCTCCTCAGTAACCCCAAGAACTGGCACTGTTCAAGATTAAGCTGGGCGCACTTTCCGAGGCAATAGTACTTCGTTGCTCAAATAGATACGGGATTAGAAGCCGGGGGCGCCTGTGGAGGCGGGGCGGACTTCGGCGGATTCTACGGTGAAGCGGAGGCGCTCGATGTAGGTTTGGGCCAGGGACATTATTCCGGTGTAGAGGTAGCCCCACACGAAAAGGAAGAGGAAGGGGACGGTGGCGTAGTTTTCGTTTTGCAAGGCGTAAACGACGGCTAGCAAAAAGTAAATTCCCAGGGCTACTTCTGCGAAGGGCATTAGGCCGGCGCTTTTGCGGTAGGTTTTTTTGGCCCAGTCGCTGCTGCTTCCGTGCGCGCCGGCTTCGACGCGGTATTTTGGGGTGCGCACGAATTCGGATTTTACGTTGAAGATGGCTTCGAGAACGCCCCAGGCGTTGCGTACAGAGAGGCCGATGCCTACGGCCATTACGAAGGGAAGATACAGAAAAGTGCGCTTCCAAGATTTGGGGTAGAGCGCGCGTTCTGCGGCGAGATAAAAGGACGAGATGGAACAAGTGGAGGCGAGGAACAGAGGCAGGTCGATTACCAGGACCTGGAACCAGCCTTGGTAAAAGCGGACGATCATGGCGGGGAGCAAAATGATGGACATGACGACCATGAGCGGATAGCTGATGTTGGCGGTGAGATGGAAAAAGGCTTCGGCTTTGACGGCGGCGGACTCGTTTGAACGCAGCACGCGCGGAAGGATTTTCTTTGCCGTTTGCATCAAGCCTTTGGCCCAGCGAGCTTGTTGCGATTTGAAGGCGTTCATTTCTACCGGCAGCTCAGAGGGGCATTCGATATTCGGCAAATAGAGGAAATGCCAGCCGCGGAGCTGCGCGCGATAAGAAAGATCGGTGTCTTCGGTCAGGGTGTCGTGCTGCCATCCGCCAGCGTCTTCGATAGAGGTGCGACGCCAGATGCCTGCAGTGCCGTTGAAATTGAAGAAAAGGCCGCTACGAAAGCGCGCGGAATGTTCGATGACGAAATGGCCGTCGAGCAGAATGGCTTCGACTTCGGTGAGCGCGGAATAGTTGCGGTTGATGTAGCTCCAGCGCGTTTGAACCATGGCGAGCTTTTCGTCGGCAAAGTAAGGCACTGTGCGGCGCAGAAAATCGGCGGGCGGAATAAAATCGGCGTCGAAGATAGCGACGAACTCACCAGCCGCGGATTTCAAACCTTCCTGAAGCGCGCCGGCTTTGAACCCTTCGCGATTGTCGCGATGGATGTAAGAGATGGGCAAGCCCAACGCGCGGTAACGGTCCACGCAATCGCGAGCGATTTGCTGGGTCTGGTCGGTGGAGTCGTCGAGGACCTGAATTTCGAGAAGGTCATGCGGGTAGTCAAATTGCGAGACGGCTTCAACCAGGCGTTCGATGACGTAGCGTTCATTGTAAATGGGAAGTTGAACGGTAACTTTGGGCCAGGCGGCGATTTCCGGCGGCGGGCCGGCGACGTGTTTGCGATTTTTGTAATAGTTATAAACCAGGGCGTAGCGATGAATGCCGTAGGC
>Ga0209006_10004869_pt1 | contig 12187 bp, 9 predicted proteins | sample JacPin_JW_Ref_O2_FD_188567 | JGI IMG/M metagenome (GOLD analysis project Ga0209006, IMG submission 188567) | Forest soil microbial communities from Algoma, Ontario, Canada - Jack Pine, Ontario site 1_JW_Ref_O2 (SPAdes) (version 2) | ecosystem: Environmental > Terrestrial > Soil > Boreal...
CATGATCGCCGTGTGGTCGTCGGGCGTGTCGATGCGCTCGACCCGCGTATAGATATCGGACCGGTAGAAGCCCGATTCAGGGCTCTTCCCCAGCTCCCACGAAAAGACGACGTCCTTCGCGGTCACCGGAACGCCGTCCGCCCATTTCAAATCCGGCGGCAGCTTGAAGGTAACCGCCATGCCTTTGGTGCCGCACATCGTGTCATCGCTCATCCAGGGTGTTTCGAAACCACTTCCCGTCAACGCTTTGTATTCGATGTCCTGGGCGGAGAAATGCTCGAGCGGCCGAATGGAGAACGATTCGATCCACAAACCGGGTGCAAGGCGTCCCGCCCAGGCACCATGGGCAAAACTCATGTCTCCGCGGGTGCGAATGTGGGCCGTTATTTGAATACGCAGCGACTCGGCAGCGGAGGGATCGAGCGCGAGCGGCTTGTCCTTCACTGGCTGTGCCGCCGCCAGCGGTCCAATCGGCAACGCCTCGTCGCGATTCGCGTCGAGACGTTCCACTTTGATCGTCAGCACTTCTCCACCCGGCGCACGTACCGAGGTCAGTACCAATGTGGCGCCCAGATTGCCGACTTTGGTGACCAGCAAGTCCTCCTTGGCAAATAGCCACGCGCCGTTCGTCGCCGGTCCAGCGATGAATTCGACCTGATCCGAGCGCACGCCGGGACCCAAGCCCACATGAAGTGCGGGCAACCGCAGTTGTCCGTCCGACTGAATGCCATTCGCAGCGGATGCCTTGACCGAGAACAAGTACAGTCCCGCCGGCAGCGGCAGAATCTGCACCGAAGCACTCAGGGCATTTGTCAAATCGGCGTCAGGTGCCTTCATCATGTCGCATTTCCGTGCTGGTCTCTCGTGATGGCAAAACATATCGCAACTGACTGCGACCGTAGAGAGGGGAGGCACAGTAAAGGCACACGAACCAATGGGCTCGCCGCGAAAGGCATTGCGTACAGCCGATATCTAAAAGCGCAAAAATTCCTGGATGTTTAGGAAGGTTTGTGCGTCGTGATATCGAACTTGCCGAGATCCGTCACGCCCTTCAGTTCGATCGTCGTGCTGCCGCCATCAAGTTTGATGATGGTATTGCCGCCGATCGAGCTGATTTCGTGACTTTGCTGTAGTTGGGCAAACGAGTAGCCGTCGATGTACAGCTTGTCGTGCCCCGCCACGAAGTTCGTGATGACGTGCTGCCCCACGTCCTTGGACAGAAATTCCAACACATGCTGGGATTGACTCCCGCCGGTGATCGTATCGCTCGACACGCCGCCCGCGGAAGACTCCTCACCGATGCTCAAGCCTCCCTGCATTAGGGGTTTGCCGGCGCTGGAGAGGAAATCGTGCGAAAAACCGCCGCCCAACAGGGTGGCCTTTCCGCTTAACGCTACTGCGTCAGCGCCGGCGTGGATGACCTGGACGGTCCCGCCGCTCAGCGTCGCCTGGCCAAACAAACCATGAATGGTGGCCTGGCCCTTCTCGAAGATCGTATCCTGACCCTGACCGAAACTGATCGTGTCGTTGCCATCGCCGGGCTCATGGTGGTTATGGCCGCCGGAGACGTGATGGTGGTGGTGACTGCTGACCGAAGCGGATCCACTAGGCAAGTTCTCTCTCCCGAAGCCCTAAAAGGCTAAAGTTTGGCTACGCCGCGCCGACACCCCCAATTTACAATTCCAATGTTGCAACTTCCGTACCCGAACGAAAAATATGTAGATTTTTTTCAAATCTCCAGAAAGTAGAGTCTTAACCGCTTGAATTCACTGTTTTTCCCCGCGAGCAGTAGCGACGCCCGGCGCGGCCAGCTGGTCGCTTCGGCAGCGGTGCGCGCGCTGCGCTGGCGCATCAAGGCACTGAATGCGCACCCTGCTAAGTCATCCGCGGGGCCGTCGAACTCTGCCGATTGATTATGTAAAGTATCAGTCGCTCGAACTTCGGCAAGCGGCGACCGGGCGCGCAGGGCGCATGAAATCGTCGCGATTGAATTCTCCGATTTGCTTGCTAACTTAACGCTCGCTCCCTCATCGTCTCGCAATTGGGCCGCCGCCGTGTGCATCCGCATGGATGCGAGGAAGGACAAATTTTGACGATTTTGTTTGACGAGTACGAGTTGGTAGCAAGATCCGGTCTGTTCGATCCGAACTTCTACGCGCAAAACAATGCCGATATCGCGGCACTCAACGTCGATCCGCTCATCCACTATCTGGAATCGGGTTGCCGCGAAGGTAGGGATCCCAGTGCGGATTTCGACACAGCCCATTATCTTGCTCAGTGTCATGCGCTCGGAGAGCGGCCGCCGAATGCGCTGTTGCATTACCTTCGCGTAGGAATCAGCCGTGGCCTCACATTGAAGCCACGTACACGCCGCGCTCGTGGTATGTCGAAGCCGACGTCGGTTGGCAAAACGTTGCGATATTCGCTGAAGCCACGCGCCTTCCGGACCGCATCGTCGAGTTCCAAGGGCTCGATCAGCGCCGCAGGGATATCACTCGGAGGGATCGAGGCGTTCGGATATGTAGACGCTGCGGGGGGCTGGCTATTCAGTGGATGGCTCCCTGACCGGAAATCCACTTCGCATCCCGACTCTGCGGTTGTCACCAGTCACTTCGAGCAAAGCCAACATCGAGGCAATGCGACTCTGGCCTTCCATCAACGCCGAAGTGACAGCCACGGCACGATCGGATTCGTGGCATTCGTTCCGGGTACGCGTGATGTCGTCGGACGATTGCTTTTTGTGGCCGTCCGTACGGAGGGCGCGAATTACCAAGCACACGCCGGCGATGCCACTATCGCGTTATTCGACGACAAACTCATCGATCACCTTCGGCCCAAGCTCATGTCTCACGCCTTCACGAGTCGCGGCCGGGACAGCCTCATGTCGTTGGCGTTCCGGCAACGATTTACCGGTCAGGACACGCTATCGGCCTTGAGCCAGCCCGTGCTCATGGAGATCGATGAGGGGATTCACTGTCCCCCTAACGGCGTTCTCTTGATGGGATGGATCATCGCGGCGAGAGGCGCCATCCACAGCATTCGTGTTCGATCGGGGGGGCTGGTTGCCGATACGGTGGTCAGCAATTCGATCCGCATTTCGCGCCCCGACGTCATCTCCGCCGTGGGTCATCAATTCAATGTGGTTGACGACCGATGCGGGTTCATGTCCTTCGTGGCGGACGCCATATCGAATGGCGAAACCACCTACCTCGAAGTCGAACTCAGCAGCGGCGAGATCGGTTTCAAAAACCTCAAGATTTCGAAGCGCTGCGGGATCGACGCGATCCGGCGAATCTTGGGCGATGTCCGCTTCCGGTACGGCGAGATTGACCCAGCCTTCGACAAAGTTCTGGGTCCGGCCATTTCATCGCTCAACGCGGCTCGGCTAAAGGAGCCCGGCACGCCGGTCGAAGTCCTGTTTGGCGAGATACCGGAGAAGCCGGCGGCCAGTCTCGTGATTCCACTGTATGGCCGAATTGATTTCGTCGAATACCAAATGGCGTTATTCTCTCGGCACCGAGGGATGGCTCAAGTTGAAATCATCTACGTTCTCGACGATCCCGGGAAACGCGACGAACTCGAAATCCTGGCGCGATCGGTGTTCGAGCGCTTTCGGCTTTCATTTCGTCTGCTGCTTTTGCCTATTAATATGGGGTTTGGACCGGCGTGCAATGCGGGTCTCGGCGCCGCAAGAGGCGAGTATGTCTGCTTTCTGAACTCCGACGTCTTTCCAATCACGGAGAACTGGCTCGAGCGACTTATCGCGCGACTGAGGTGTGAGCCCGGCGTCGGTGTCATTGGCGCTCGGTTGCTGTTTGAGGACGGGTCGATTCAACACGAGGGCTGCGTCTACCGAACTGTCCCGGAATTTGGAAACTGGACCTTCATCGATCACGTCAACAAAGGGAGCCGTCCGGACGGCGATACCGCAGTCCGCCAGTATCCGGTCGTGACCGGTGCATGCATGGTCATGGAACGGTCGCTGGCGCAAGAACTTGGTGGTTTTGATGTCGCATACGTCATTGGCGACTTCGAGGACGCGGACCTCTGCCGTAGGATTCAAGCGCGTGGATTGTCGTGCGTGGTTGACAACGACGTGCACCTCTATCATCTGGAGAGAAGATCACAAGCGGCACCCAGTCAGAACTGGCGGATGAATCTGACGCTGTACAACGCCTGGTTGCACCAGAGACGGTGGATTCACGTCTTACCGTCCCCCACGTCTTTATTTGCGTCCTCATAGCGTGACCAGGGCGGCGTCCCGGCGGCGCGGGAAAGTCGTGCCATCACCGCCCAGCCGTGATGGCGACAGCTCGAGTGACTCCATCCTCAAGATTCTGATCGCATCGCATAGTCATCCCCAACTATCGAAGGGAGGCGCCGAAATCAGCGCCTTCGAGCTGTTCAAGGAGCTGCAGCACCAACCGCAGTGCGAACCGTGGTTCCTGGGTTGCGACCGGCGCGAGACCGATCAAAAACTCGGTGCCAGGATAAGCCAGCCGTTTTCGGATCGCGAGTATATCTATTCAGCGGGGGCCTACGATTGGTTCAAATTTGCCAACCGGGATGCGGGATTTCCGCACGACTTTCGGCATTTATTGCAGCGCCTCCAACCACGGGTGGTTCATTTCCATCACTATCTCGGCTTTGGTGTCGAGGCATTCCTCCATGTACGCGAGACGTTGCCCGAGTGCAAAATCGTACTCACGCTGCACGAGTACTTGGCCCTTTGTCATCACTTCGGCCAGATGATCACCAAGCCGGATAGGTCCCTGTGTTATGAATCCAAGCCGGAACGATGTGCCGAATGCTTCGAGAACATTGCCGTTTCGGATTTCTTCCTTCGTCGGCTGTACATCGAGCGATTTTTCGCTCTCGTGGATCTGTTCGTCGCGCCAAGCGAGTTTCTGGCAGAACGCTATGTGGCTTGGGGTGTGCCCAAGGCCCGTATGACCGTCATTGAAAACGTGATTCCGGCGCCGCTGAATCAGCCCGCCGCCGCCGCACTCGATCGACCGGATCTCTTGAGGGTCGGGTTTTTTGGACAGATATCCTTCTTGAAGGGTATCAACGTGCTGCTCGAGGCGGCGGAAATCTTACTGAACCGGAAGGTCGACGGAATCGTCTTTGAGATCTACGGCGACTATCGCGGCCAGCCGCCGGAATTCAAGACCGATTTCCTGGCTCGACTTGCCAAAGCAGGCCGGAATGTAAAGTTCCATGGGCCGTACGACCAGGGCCGCGTGGACGGACTCATGCAGTCTGTCGATCTAGTATTGATGCCCAGTATCTGGTGGGAGAACTCGCCGGTGGTCATTGAGGAGGCGCTTCGCAACCGCCGCCCCGTGCTGTGCTCGGACATCGGCGGAATGGCGGAGAAGATTCGCGATGGCGTCGACGGCCTGCATTTTCCCGTCGGCAATTCGGCCGCGCTATCGTCCCTGCTGTCGAAGCTCGCCAAGGCCCCGGGTAGATTGAAAAACCTCCGATCCACGCTGAGACCTCCGAGCTTGACCCAGGACGTCATCGCCCGCCACCGGGCTTTGTATGCCGAACTCTTGCTCGGCGCATAAGATGGCGCAATCCACGAGGCGCGGATGAATATCGTTCTTCCAACCAAAGAACAGCTGTTGCGCAACCGTCACCTGACGCTGTTGCAGCCGGAAAGGGCGTGGAAGCGACATGCCCCGACCTTGGTCTCGAATCTCTCGGGTCGTGACATCAAGCCGGGATTGTCCACCGATTTACGGCACACCACGCACGCGACTTTCGTGGGCCAGTACTCCCATCAATATCTCTTTGGATTTCATCATTTTCATGGACTGATCGGAAAAAGCGGTGAGTTCAATTGCCAGGAACTCGACAATTACGCAGGCCGCCTGAACTGGCACTTGAACAATCTGCCGCCGGCATCGAATGCCATTCCCAAGATCGCGTCCCGAAGCGGCCAGTATACGGTTGATGTCAGCCCTCTCAATGACGGCAACATCGTCAACATTCATGGACCGGTGTTCTTCGGCAGCCCGATCGAACCGGCGAATTGGGGCATGTGGCTGTTGCATGGATTGCAAAGCGCGATCGCCTTCGTCGCGGCGGGCCAACCCGGCGGATTTTTATGTTATGCCCCTGAAACCTGGCAGCAGAAGCTCTTGGGATTCGTGGGTGTCCATGCGGAGCGGCTCATTCAGCAAAAGCCCTGGCAAACTTATTTCTGTCAGCAACTCGCGCTCCACCAATATTCCACAGTGGACCTGGTCGTAGATAGCTGGGCGCGCACCATTTTGGACAATATCCGTGCCCGGTGTCGAGCCGCAGCGTTCTTGCCGCCACCGAGCAAGCTGTTCGTCTCACGAAAGTCTGTCACGCAAAAACTAGGCGGCAATTACCGGGCTCTGCTCAACGAAGTTCAGCTGATCGCGGCCCTCGAGACTCGGGGTTATGTCGTAGTGGAACCCGAGACGCTAAACTTCGAGGACCAAGTTCTGCGATTCAGTCAGGCCACCGCCGTGGTTGGCCTGGGCGGCGCGGCGATGTTCAATACGGCATTTTGCAATCCGGGAACCAAGGTGGTCAGCATCGAGGGAACGGACACGTTTACCTTGAATCATGCCCGGTTTTTTGCGAGTTTGAATCTTGAATACGGCTTTGTGATCGGTCAGGAGGACTCCACTCAAGGCCGTCATCCGCACAACCCCTGGACCGTGGATGTCGAACGTGCGGTCAAGGCAATCGAAAGCTTCATCTGAATTGCGCGGGCATTGTTGGTGCACCCCGCTGCACCATCCTCGAGCGTAATCGTCCCGAAGCGATGGAGTGATTTAGTGGTTGTTTGATCGGTTGAGCTTCTCGTAAGCTAGGGTCGCGCGCGACGGACCGCGAAGTGTACCGTCCCGCACCCACCACTGCTCATCGGGATTGGATCGCATGCAGGATAGCGCTACGTTTGAGTCCATCGACGACACCGTCGAGATCCGCAAGCGATTGTCCGCCTCCCTGTTCTATGCGGACTCTCCGCTGCGGTGGCGCGGTAAAGTCGATCTGGTCAGTCTTGAGAACGGCGTCGAGGGCTGGGCGCTCGATTTGGATGCGCCCGCGATTCCGCTCCGCTTGCAACTGCTGGCGGGAAACGAGGTGGTCGCCGAAACGTCCACCGGGCTCAAGCGCCCGGATGTCGTCGCTCTTCTCGGGGCCGCCGCAACGCCGGGGTTTCAGTTTCCCCCGGAAGTTCTATCGAATCTGCGTCGGGAGCAGTCCAAGATCCCGTTGCGCGTTGGTTTGGCCGGCGAGCGCGTCGAAATTCTCGGCGACAGCGAACTGCCCAGCGTCGTCCGCTTGTTGACTGCCGAGCCTGCCCCGGGCCTGGGGTACGACCTCATGGATCGCCTGGGCGCCTTGAGAAATGCCGGTGCGGCGATTTCCGCACTGCCGTTACGTCCGAGTGCCTCGAAGGAAATTGGATTCATCGAATTATTGGCCATCGACCAGAGCGGCTTGGTCTGGATCCAGGGCTGGATGAACCGAGTCGCGCTAGTCGACGCTCCCGCGGTGGTGGTCGATGGTCGAAAGGAGCCGGCGGGGTTCGCCTATACGTTTTTCGAGCGAGATGATCTCGATTCGACCAAATGCGGTTTCGTCGGAGTGGTTCACTCGTCATGGGCGCCCACGCTTGCCACCATCCCGTTTATCTTCATCAAGGGGGAGAATCTTGCCTATCTGCGCTGCATGAGCCCGGCGCGGATCGTGAAGCACCAAGAATTCGTGACCTCCTTTCGACAGCTGGCGAACCGATGTCACACAGGACCGACCGCTGCGCTTCTCAAACTCATTGACAATCCGGGCAGTTGGACGCCGCAGGAGAGTCAGGCCGCGGCGGCGCTGGATCGGGTGTTCGTCATACCCGACTTTGGGTGCATCGCCAGCGGTTGGGTCGTCAATCCGATGGGCAGCCCGCAGTCCTTCTCCATGCGTTTTGGCGCGACCATTCTGAGCTGCGATGAGAGCAGCATCGCCTTTCGTCCGCGACTGGATCTCGACGCCGTCTCCCCCGGGTGCGATGCGCTCTTGCCACGAGCCGGCTTTGTTGCGCTATTCCGCGGTCCGATCGGCGTTCGGGACTGCGCGCAGCCCGTCATCAAGATTTCATACGACGATGGAACGACGAGTTGTCATTTCATCGATCCGAAGGCCTGCAAATTGGTGGGCGCCGCGGTTGAGCCGGAGGCGCTGCTGGCATGCTATCCCGCGCTGGTGTCGGAGCCCTTCTTTCCGGATCTGGCGCGTGCGCTCCGCTCGTTGGATCGGGGGAACGCGGCCTTCTGGCGCATGCTGAAAGCAGCGCCGTCGCGGCGAACCCTCGTGTGCGTCGTATCGGGCGGCCGCTCAAACGCGTTCCTGGTGGCCGAACAGATCCGCGTGCATCTCGCGGATCAAGGATCTCCCGGGGTGGTTCTGATCGCCGACGAAGCTGCGACGAGGTCGGACGTCTTGCTGCTGTGCGAATCCTTGGCGGCGACCACCGGTCTCTCGTGTACCCTGATTTCGGCACGGCGTCCGGCGCAGTCGCTGTATGCGCTCGATACGATTCTGGAAGCGCTGAGCTGCGATCGGTTCGTCTTCCTGGGACCGGGAATCTATCTCACCGATTCAGGCTGGCTGGCGGCGCGGACCTTTTTGAATTCGAACGAGAACGGCGGCTGTTTTTTGGGAGTCAACGATCCCAGTTCGGATAGCGAGGCCAACGTTCAGTCCGCCGCGGCATTTGGATGGACGCGAACCGCGTTGTCTTCCTGGTTGCAACAGTCCCCCGCAGTGCTGGGGGGGTATGCCGGCACGAATGGTCTAACCGCTCATCTGGCCGACACGCACGCCGGCGCGGCTTGGTTCACTCGTCCGCTCGATGGATCACCGTTCGTGCAGGCGGTGAACCGAATGGCGACATGAGCGAGTCCACAAGCCCTCGAGCCTACCCACGCATTGCGCCGATCGCGATCATCAGCCACAGTCATCCCTCCTTGAGCAAGGGCGGCGCCGAGATTTCGGCGTACACCTTATTTTCCGGCCTTTCCGCTCTCGATTGTGATGTGACGTTCATTACGGCGTGCGGCGACAAGGACCGATCCAAACTCTCCCTCGGGTCGGCTCGAGAACGCGCCGTTTTTCACGATCAATCCGAGTTCGATCATTTTCACCAATGTGCCAAACCGGAATTGGTGACCGCACTTCGTCAGGCATTGCCGCGGCGCACACGGACCGTCAATTTCCATCATATCCTGCATTTTGGGATTGGCGCCGTTCGGTCGATCGCCGAGGATCCGGAGATCGTCACCGTCTTGACGCTGCACGAACTGCTCAGCATTTGCCATCATCACGGTCAAATGATCACCCGGCCGGCGCACAATCTGTGCCGCCAAGCGACGCCTGCGGCGTGCATCAACTGCTTTCCCGAATATACGCGTCAAGAATTCTCGCTGCGCCGTCAGGCGTTTCTGGACTCCTATCGGCCCCTCGATGGGTTTATTTCCCCCAGCCATTTTCTCGTTGACCGCTATGTCGCGTGGGGTCTCGATCGGAATCGCTTGACGGTCGTCGAGAATGGGCTCCCGCATGGCGGGACCGTGGCGGATCGGCACCCGGGACCGTACGTGTTTGGATTCTTCGGCCAGATCAATCCGTTCAAGGGTGTCGACACGATTCTTCGGGCCGCCGAGGCGATCTCCAAGCTCAACAGCTTGTCCGATCGGATTCGAATCCGGATTCATGGCAACGTGATCGGCCAGCCCGCCCCCTTCGTCGACCGTCTACTGAGGCTGGCGGAGACTCTGCCGTGCCTGTCGTTCTCCGGTCCTTACGACAATGCGGACGTCCTTCGGCTCATGTCAGGCTGCGATTACGTGGTGGTCCCGAGCGTGTGGTGGGAGAACTCGCCGGTGGTCATCCAAGAGGCCTACGCTGCGGGACGGCCCGTAATTTGCACGGGTATCGGGGGTATGGCAGAAAAGGTAATCGATGGGGTTTCAGGATTGCACTTCCGAATTAACGACCATGTGGACCTGGTATCGGCCATCGAGCGTGCGGCAGACGAAAAAACGCTGACGCGGCTCAAGGCGGGAATTCCCAAGGTCATGGATTCCAAGGCGATGGCGCTCAAATATTTGCATGCCTTTCTGCGCTTTAGTGGCGCGAAGCTGAAAAGCCGCGCTCTCTAGTGGTGCGGCCAAGGCTCGAAGGGAGGTATCCATGTTGAAAGGTGCCATCGACCATATCTCTCCCAATGAAATCGGAGGCTGGATCTATTCGGCAACGGCAAGTCTGCGGAATCATACGGTGTTGGCGTTCATCGACGACGCCTGCATCGGCGCGGGACGTGTTGACCTGTATCGGGAGGATCTCGCCGATGCGGGACTCGGCGACGGATTTCTGGGATTCAAGTTTCCCGTCAATTTGGCAAACATCGATGAAGCGCCCTTGGTTGTCGTGAAGCTCGAGGGGAGCGATGCGGTCATCATCCAACCGTCGGCGCGCCTCGTGCGCCGCACCCTGTCGAGACCGCGCACCATCGTCACGGCCCGCACCCTGGCTTCTATCGAGTGGATGCGAGCACGCGCCTGGCTCGATCAGACCGAATACGATTTCCTGCGCATGATGTTTCGCTTTGGCGCCTACGATCTCAGCCTGCGCCAGCGAAGGCCCGGCGAGAAGCCAAGCAGCGATGGATTGCGGGATCCCCTGGAAACGGCCCAGGACATGTTTGATTTGCTGTGCAATACCCGTACCGAAGTTGCCACCGACGTACTGACCCAGGAATCGGGGTGGCGCTCGCTGGCGGAGCGGTTCCAAGAGGGAACGACTGAGTCCATCATTGCGCTCTGGAGTCCTCAACGGGCGAGTATTGCGTTGGTCGAAGGGTCGCATCAGGATGGGGCATGCTCGCCTGACGAGGAGATCGTAGGGGCGGTCGACTATGCGGTGGCACCCGACGGGCTGTTGTTCATCGATTTGCGATGCCGCCTCAAATGGAAGGTTGAGCATCCGGTGAGGTGCTACTCGGTCGTATTGGGAGAAAGTGCGTAGATTTCACGGTTGTCGATGCGAGAACGGCCAAGGAAGAATTAGAACATGAGCGTCTTTGCACTCACATTCGCTTACAACGAATCGTTTTTCCTGCGGCGCTGGGCCGCTTATTATGGATCACAACTCGGGCTCGAGAATCTTTTCGTGCTCGATCACGGGTCGAACGACCTGTCAACGATCGGGCTAGGCCCGGTCAACATCATCAAAGTGCCGAGAACGTCGTACGACGAAGTTCAGAGAATCTTCTTCGCATCTTTCATGCACTCGGCGCTGCTTCAATATTATTCGTCTGGTTTCGTGATGGATGTCGACGAGTTCATCGTGGCCGATCCCACGAAGTACAAGAATCTGCGAGCGTTCGCCGAAACGACGCAGGCGACTGCGCTCGCGTGCATCGGTCTGGAGCTGTGTCATGTGAGGGCGGTGGAACCGGACTTCAGCGAATCGTTGCCCATTCTCTCGCAACGCGAACATGTGTACTTTGACTCCTGGATGTGCAAGAGATCCTTTGCCCGTGCGCCCATCCGTTTCGGCGGCGGCTTTCACACCTCGGATCAGCCGGTCGAATTCGATGAAGGTCTGTTTCTGATTCATCTCAAGAATTTTGACTACCGGTATCGGTTAGTTCGTCAACAGATCACGGCAAACTGGAACTATTCGGGTGACTTTGGCCTCCACGCACGACGAGCCGCCGAATACGTCAACCATGTCTTCGACGGCGTCGATTCGCGGTTGGCATTCGGGAACGTATCTCACGACTTCAATTTCAAGAAGGAGATCGAATTGTGCGTTGAAAGAACCGCGATGAATCCGTCCGGGGAATACGACTTCAATTTGGACGGCGGATTTCAATCGCCGGACCTGTACTTGCTGCCGTCGTATTTCCACGATCTTTTTTGAATGGCATCGCGGACTGCAACGTTAAATCGTGCTTTCCCTGACGTTTCTCTCCACAGCGTGCGCTAAGTCACCAATGTTCTTTAGCCCGTCGATGTCAGAGCGCGGGAATTTAATGCGGAAATATTCTTCCGTCGCCATGATGATGCTTACGTAACGAAAGCTGTCCCAGCCGGGGACGTCCGCGGCAGTGGTCTTGTCGGTCAGAACCAACGAGTCG
>Ga0209006_10004870_pt1 | contig 12185 bp, 12 predicted proteins | sample JacPin_JW_Ref_O2_FD_188567 | JGI IMG/M metagenome (GOLD analysis project Ga0209006, IMG submission 188567) | Forest soil microbial communities from Algoma, Ontario, Canada - Jack Pine, Ontario site 1_JW_Ref_O2 (SPAdes) (version 2) | ecosystem: Environmental > Terrestrial > Soil > Boreal...
GCGCTGCGCTGCTCTCATCTCAATGGACGCTTTGAGGACTATTGGGACGAGCGCCGCGAGGCTCGCGCCGCATGATATCCACTTCTATGTCTCACACCCGCGGTTGCGCGCGTATTTACAAAACGTTCCTGAAAAGAACAGTGTGGAAAAGTCCAGCAAAATCCCAGCTAAGGCGTTGATAATTTCGCCCGGTGGTGAAGGGATAAAGAGTTAAGTTGTGGAAAAAGTGTCTACTTTCGTGGACGTTCGAGTACACGAAAGCAGACTTGACGGGAGCGCTGGTTCGTCTTGGCTGCCCACGCTAGAATCCGCCTTTTTCCAGCATCGTTGCCGTGACCAGCTTTTTCTCGATGTGCCGCTGCAGGGTCTGGATCAAGAATTTTCGGAGGTCGGCGGCTTGCGATTTGGGCCAAGGCGTTCCGGCGAAACTCTCTACCGGGGCACGGAACATTTGCGCGGCCAGCGCGCGCGATTCGCTGGAAATTTCGGACGACGCCAGGCGCTTGTCTTCGGGACACATCAGGCCATCGGCCAGGGCGTGGAACCAGGCGCGACTGCCGTTCAGGGTGCGGCCACAGGCGATGCATTCGGTGAGTTCGGGAAGGAAGCCGACCAGGCGCGTCAGCCAGAGTTCGAAATAGGTGACCGGCATCCAGATGTCTGAGCAGGACTTTGTGTCGGAGTTCGTCTTTTCCGACCCTGTTTTTTCCGCGCCCGTCTTCAAACCTCCGCCCGTCTTTATTATTGCGGCATCGATCTCAACATGCTGCAGGGCATGGAGGGCGGAAAGTGTCAGGCGGAAAATGGCGTCGTTGGCTTCGCGGTCGGGGAGCAGTTCGTCGAGCAACTCGGCAACGTGCGCCAGCGCGACGGCGCGCGCGTAGCTGACTTCGGTGGCCAGCGGAGACTCGATGACCTCGCAGGCATCGAGGCGCACCAGCTCCTGGCGCTCGCGGACGTCGTAAAACGCGCGCACATAGGTCATGGGCTCGAGCGCGCCGCCGAAGCGGCGCTTCGATTTTTTCGCCGATCGAGCCACACCGCGAACTTTGCCTTCGGCGCGTGTGAACAGCGTGACCAGCAAATCGGCCTCGCGCAGAGGATAGGTGCGCAGCACGATCGCTTCCGACTCCATCAGGGCCATGATTCTCAGCTGCGGAACTAAGTGATTGTAAATGCAGGAGAGCTGTCCGACGTCAGGGGTCCGGGGTCAGGAGGATCAGCGGAACTCCAAGGTCAAAGGCGGCGGACTAGACTGTCCGCCCTAGACAAGCAAAGTCAAAATCCCGTCCAGCCCTGCACTGCGGCCTGGGGGAATCTAGTTGCTACCGTTAACTAATGCGTTATCAGGCTTTTATATCAGTAATATCCGTGATATAACCGCCACTGAGCAGGAGAGCGGGTTTCTGCCCGCCAGGAGCTTGGTTTGACGGCGATGGTATCGTCCGCTGAACAATACAGACCAAGCCCGTACAGAGGAGGAACTGTGTCCGAAGAAGCGCGGACCGGCAAAAGGTTTCCCCTGGAATTGCCGATCAAGATTCACCAGGAGACCAGCGGAGACGCAAAGGGAGTTACCGGGAACCTGAGCGCGGCCGGCGTGTTCATTCGCGCCGATGCTTCGTTGAGCATTGGCTCCCCCGTGGAATTTGAAATCACGCTGTCGCCCGAAATGACGGGCGGAACAGAGAACGTCAAAATCCAGTGCAAGGGGCGGGTGGTGCGCGCCGACGAAACTGGAGAAGGCGGAGAAGGCCGCGGCGTGGCCTGCGTGATCGACTCGTATGAGTTCGTCCGGAGCTAAATTTTTGGAGCGCTGATCAACATGCTCAAATTGATTCTGGCGGATAATCAGGCAATTTTTCGGGCGGGCATCGCCAAGGTGCTGGCCGTGGAAGACGAGATGCGCATTGTGGCCCAGGCGCAAACTCCGGAACAGATGTTCATGGCCCTGGACAAGTTCCGGGCCGCGGTTCTGGTGGTGGCGGCGGGATTCCACAACGACTTTGCGGCGATTGTGCAGGCGGCGAACCGCGCCAAGACTCGCGTGGTGGTGCTGGCCGATACCGGCGAGAGCGCGCAACGCCACATGGCCAACGGGGCGCATGGGGTGGTCTATCGCAACGTAACCAGCGCCGCGCTGGTGGATTGCGTGCGCAAAGTGGCGCGCAACGAAACCTGGGTGCAGGATGTGGCCGTACCCAGCGAGCTCACCGAAAACGATATGGTCGGATTGCGGGTGCGCGACCGGCTCACGGCGAAAGAGTTGCGCATTGTCGCCCTGATCGTGCAGGGATACAAGAACAAAGAAATCGCTTCGCAGCTGGGGACCACCGAGCAGGTCATCAAGAATTATCTGCGCAACGTGTATGACAAGATCGGCGTGTCGGACCGGCTGGAGCTGGCGCTGTTCACCATCCACCACAGGATTCTGAACGAGGCGGCAGCCGCGACTGCGGCGGGTACCGTGCCACAGCCACCGGCGGGGGTTACACCCTAAGGTTTTTGATTTCTTGTGCATCGAGGCCGCCGCGCAGGCGGCCTTTACTTTTTTCGTGTGGGGACGCGCACTCTTGCCCGTCCAGCCGAGCGCAGCTCGGCTGCTCTTTTCTTCTTCCACCCTTTTCCAACGAGCGCATCGTTTGTGAGTTGGGCCGCATCTACTTCCCATGGAATTTCGCACGCTGGGACGCTCTGGATTGAAAGTCCCTGTGCTGAGCTTTGGCACGGGAACGTTTGGTGGAGGAAACGACTTCTTCCGCGCCTGGGGCGCGACGGAAGTGGCCGAGGCCACACGCCTCGTGGATATCTGTCTGGAAGCAGGCGTCAATCTCTTCGACACGGCGGATATTTATTCCGACGGCCTCTCCGAAACGGTGCTGGGAAAGGCCGTTGCCGGACGGCGCGCCGATGTTCTCATCTCTACCAAGGCGACGTTCCGCATGGGGCCGGGGCCGAACGACCTGGGCTCGTCGCGCCATCACCTGATTCGCGCGTGCGAAGCCAGTTTGCGCCGGCTGGGGACGGACTACATCGACATTTATCATCTGCACGGCTTCGACGCGCTCACTCCGATCGAGGAAGTGCTCAGCACGCTGAATAATCTGATCGTCAGCGGGAAGGTTCGCTACATCGCGTGCTCGAATTTTTCCGGATGGCATTTGATGAAGTCGCTCGAGGTTGCGGACAAATATGGCTGGGCGCGGTACGTGGGCCATCAGGTTTATTACTCGCTGATTGGAAGAGAATACGAATGGGAACTCATGCCGCTGGCGGTGGATCAGGGGATTGGGGCATTGGTGTGGAGTCCGCTGGGATGGGGGCGATTGACAGGAAAAGTCCGACGCGGGCAGCCGTTGCCCGCGGAAAGCCGGTTGCACAAGACTGCTGATATGGGCCCGCAAGTGGACGATGAACATTTATTCAAAGTGGTAGACGCGCTTCTCGAAGTTGCGAAAGAAACGGGAAAAAGCGTGACCCAGGTTGCGCTCAACTGGCTGGTGCAGCGTCCGTCGATTTCGACGGTCATTTTTGGAGCGCGTAACGAAGAACAGTTACGGCAGAATCTGGGCGCGGTGGGATGGAGCTTGTCCAGCGAGCAGATCGCCAAGCTGGATGCGGCGAGCGACGTGACGCCGGTATATCCCTATTGGCACCAGCGGCAGTTTCTGGAGCGGAATCCATTGCCAGTAAGCGGCCAGTGATCTGTTTGTGGCTTATGTCGAGCGGGCACTGCTCCGCACGAACCCACAACCGTTCAGACGATCTTCTCGCCTACGACTTTTGCCTGAGTGAATAGATACAGGTAGTCGGGGCCGCCGGACTTGGAATCAGTGCCGGACATGTTGAAGCCGCCGAAGGGATGCGCGCCCACCATGGCTCCCGTGCATTTGCGGTTGATGTAGAGGTTGCCGACATGGAAGTCACGAACGGCGCGATCGATTTTGTCGCGCGACTTGGTGTAGACGGCGCCGGTGAGGCCGAATTCGGTGTCGTTGGCGATTTCCATCGCGTGGTCGAAGCCGTGGGCTTTGATCACGGCCAGCACAGGGCCGAAAATTTCCTCCTGCTCGAGTTTCGATTTGGCGGGGATGTCGGCGATTACGGTGGGCTGGATGTAGTAGCCTTCGCCAGCTTCGGTAGAGCGTTCGCCGCCGGTGATGAGGCGGCCGTCTTTTTTCCCCTGGGCGATATATTCGAGAATCGTGTTCATCGAGCCTTCGTTGATGACCGCGCCCATGTTGGTGTTTTCGGCAGGATCGCCGAGGGTGATTTTTTCCACGCGCGCTTTGAGTTGTTCGAGGAATTTGTCGTAGACGCGCTCGTCGACGATGGCGCGGGAACAGGCCGAACATTTTTGTCCCTGAAACCCAAAAGCCGCCTGCGCGACACCTTCTACGGCGGAGTCGATATCCGCATCGGCGTCGACGATGATGGCGTCTTTGCCGCCCATTTCGAGCACCGTGCGTTTGATCCAGAGCTGGCCGGGAGCCTGCGTGGCGGCGGTCTTGTTGATGTGGAGACCAACTTCGCGAGAGCCGGTGAAAGCGACGTAACGCGTTTTGGGATGAGCAACGATGGCGTCGCCAAAACTTGCGCCGGCGCCGGGGCAGAAGTTGACCACGCCCTCGGGCATGCCGGCTTCTTCCAGTAATTCAATGAATTTCGCGGCGATGGTGGGCGAATCGCTGGACGGTTTCAAAATCACGGTATTGCCGCTGACAATGGAAGCCACCGTCATGCCGGCCATGATGGCGCAGGGGAAGTTCCACGGCGGAATTACCGCGCCGACGCCGAGCGGGACGTAGATCAGGGAATCACGCTCGCCGGGCAACTGCACCGGAGTTTCTGCCTTGCTCAGGCGCAGAGCCTCGCGCGCATAGAACTCGAGGAAGTCGATGGTCTCGGAAATGTCGGCGTCGGCCTCAGCCCAGTTCTTGCTGACTTCGAAGACCAGCCAGGCCATAAAATCCATTTTGCGCTGGCGCATGAGGTCGGCGGTGCGGAACAGGAGGCCGGCACGTTCCTGAACGGTGGTGCGGCTCCAGGATTCGAACGCCTGCAAGGCGGCGGCCATGGCGGGTTCCACGTGATCTTTGCCTGCCTTCTGATGGATGCCGACAATCTCGGAAGGGCGCGACGGATTCAGCGACTTGATCTTGTCGGCGGTCTTGACTCGTTTGCCTCCGATGATGAGGTCATACTCGCGGCCGAGTTGTCCGCGGACGCGTTCGATGGCGGAGCGCATTTTGCGCGCGTTCTCTTCGTGGCGGAAATCATAGAACGGCTCGTTGATAAAAGGGCCTTCATGGGATTGCGATGATGAGGATGTGCGTGGCCGGACTGGGAGTTCGAGGGTTGCCATGGAAGTAATCCTTTCGACCCTAAGATCTTGGACCGTAGTAGAACTTGTATATTTTACACCCCAAGCCATTAAGCCATTGGGTGGTTGGGCGTCGAAACCCGTCTGGAATACTCGCTATGTCGGAACCGAGCATCAGGGTTCTCGGGGTTTGCAAACCCGAGATCCTCGTCGAGTGTTTATCGGGAGCCGTGGCAGGTTACCGAATCGGACTCGGCGACCGACGCACACTTTGAAAGGCTCGTACTCATTGAGGGAGTCATCTCTTACGCGCACGAGAGATTCACGATGAAAGATCTGGGGCAGGCTGTGGACGTCCCAGGATTTCGACGGCCTGTCCAGCGCGCCTGCGATGAAGCGTTACGATCGGCCGTTGGGAATACTTTGATCCACAGACGTATGAAGTGCGTCTATGGTACCGGCGACTTCGATTTGCTTTTTACCTTCACTTCTATGACCCGGCGCGTCCTCTCGAGTCGCTTTACGGCCTCGTTGAGTGTCCGACTATCCAGCCAGTTCCCGTCCAACTCAAAAATTCTGGTGCCGTATCGAGCCTGCACTTAGACGGTTGATCGGACGAGAAGATCGAAAATATCGCAACCGTAGCCAACCTAGGCTTCGGTTGTGCCGGGCTTTCTCTGACGGATCGAAAGTCAAAACCCCCACCTTAACGTTGCAAGAAGCGCGACGTTAGGATGGGGTACCCTCGGGGTTTGTCTGGATTGAAAGGGTGCCGCGAGCGACGGCACTTCCGACACGACGCCGGATGATAGACTCAAACGTTTTCCCAAAGGCAAAGTTTATGGATATCAGGAATGTTGGAGTGATCGGCGCGGGCACCATGGGCAACGGCATTGCGCATGTGTTTGCCCGCAGCGGGTACACGGTGACTTTGTGCGATGTGGAACCGCGGTTTCTGGAGCGGGGGATTGAGACCATCACAAAAAATCTTGATCGCGAAGTGGCCAAGAACAAGATTTCGGCCGCCGACAAGGCCGCGACGCTGGCACGGATCGCGAGCGTGGTCGATCGCGGCGCGCTGACGAAGTGCGATTTTATTGTGGAGGCGGCCACCGAGAAGTTGGAGGTCAAAGCGGAGGTTTTTCGCGATCTGGACCGGTTAACGCGACCGGAAGTTATTTTGGCATCGAATACTTCCTCGATTTCGATCACAAAACTCGCGGCGCTCACCAAGCGGCCGGAAAAAGTGATCGGGATGCACTTCTTCAATCCGGTGCCGATGATGAAGCTGGTGGAGGTGATTCGGGGGCTGGCTACGTCGCAGGAAACTTTTGCGGCGGTGCGCGAGCTGGCGGTGAAGCTGGAGAAAACTCCGGTGGAGGTGAACGACGCGCCGGGATTTGTCTCCAACCGGGTGCTGATGCCGCTGCTAAACGAGGCCATGTTCGCGGTGATGGAAGGCGTGGCTACGACGGAAGCTGTGGATGAGGTGTTCAAGCTGGGGATGGCGCATCCCATGGGGCCGCTGACGCTCGCGGATTTTATCGGGCTCGACGTTTGCCTCGACATCATGCGCGTCCTGCAGGAGGGGCTGGGAGATCCCAAGTACCGGCCGTGTCCGCTGCTGATCAAGATGGTGGATGCGGGGTGGCTGGGGAGGAAGAGCGGGCGGGGGTTTTATCGGTATTGAGGAGGGGCAGGGATCAGGGATCAGGGGCCAGGGGTCAGTATGCGGAAGTCAGATTGCAGATTGTAGAAGATCAGATTGCAGAATCCTGGGTGCTGAGTGAAGAGTGCTTCGGATGACGACTAAAGGAGGCCGCGACGCACTCTTCTACGCCTTGGCGGCGTTGTGCGGGATCGGCACGGGATGGGCCGACGTCACCGTTAACGACTTGCTGTTTACGGCGTTGCTGGTGCTGGCTTCGTGCATGCTGCTGGGGACGCTGCGTCCGCGATGGCCGTGGCGGTGGGTGGTGGTGGTGGGAGGGTTCATTCCGCTGACGGAATTCGTGGCTTTCGTGGTCCTCACGCTGAAACCTACGCGGGCGCAGGTGTATGGATCGTTTCTGGCGTTTCTTCCCGGGATTGCTGGAGCTTACGGCGGATCGCTGATGCGCGGGGTGATGGATAATTTGTGGCAGGGAAAGTAGGGCGGGTGGCGCCGGGCTTCGCCCAGGCATTGGACAGCCGAGGCGGCTGTTTCTACGTGGGCCGCGGCGGACACCTGGTACCGGAAGGCGGAAGCCAAAACTATCGGCTAGCCAAAAAGTTACTTCTGATTCCACAGGGTGCGCGAGTATGCTGCGGATATGGGTGTGAGCGTTTCGATGCTGGCCAGCGGGAGCCGGGGAAATTCGGCGGTGGTGGCCAGCGCCTGCACCAAGATACTGGTGGATGCCGGAATTTCCTGCCGCGAGACCTGCAAGCGGCTGAGGACGCTGGGAGAGGATCCGCATAACTTATCGGCGATTCTTATCACGCATGAACATTCCGACCATGTTTACGGATTAGTAACGCTGGCCAAGCGACTGCGCATCCCCGTGTTTATGACGGGGGCAACGCACCAGGCGTGGGCGCGTGCGGTGCGCGATGCCAGCGGCGAGAAACCGCAACTGGAGAAGCTGGAACGGTTTGAGTCGGGATACGGGTTCCAGGTGGGCGACATTGCGGTGAAGCCGTTCACCATTCCACACGATGCGGCCGATCCGGTGGGGTTCACGTTTCGCGCCGAGGGGATCAAGATTGGGATTGCCACCGACCTGGGGTATTTGCCGGTAAGCGTGCGCGATCATCTTCGCGGGTGCGACGTGCTGGTGTTGGAATCGAATCACGATCTGGAAATGCTTCGGGTGGGGCCTTATCCGTGGTCGGTAAAGCAGCGGGTGATGAGCCGGGTGGGGCATCTTTCGAATGATGCCCTCGCGGATTTCCTGACGAACGACTATGATAATAATGCAGCCTTTGTCGTGCTGGCGCATCTCTCAGAACAGAACAATCATCCGGAAATAGCCCGGAGAGAAGCGGAAAAGGCGCTGGCCAGCCGGGGTAGCCTGTTTCAGAACCCGGTGCTGCTGGCGTCGCAGACCGAGGCGCTGGCGCCGATACGGCTGTAGTCGGGCTTGGTTGTTTTCCCCCCATGAGTCAGCAGTGCGTTGATCCGATTGTTGGGAAAATTCTGGCGGGCTGGAGGTATGACATCTCCGGGCTGGCGCCGGAGATGCGCGGCGATTACGAGAGCCACTTCGCAGCCTGCGAACACTGCCGGGGCCGGCAGCAAATTCATAGAATCATCGATGTAGGACTGATTGCGCTGGCTTCGGTCTCCGCCTTCGTATTTCTGCTGGCTTTTGGAGTGATCCGGCATTTCAAGCCGAGCCATGCGCTGTGGCTGGAACTGGCGGCGCTGTCGGGCTTCGCGCTGTCTGCGCTGATCTGGCTGGGCGTGGCCGTGGCTACACCGGCTCCGGTGACCGTGCTCGATGCCGCCAAGGAAGGTGCACGGCGGGTGCATGACCGTTTGCCGGAAGAGATTCGCCAGCGGCTGCCAGAAGAGATTCGCATCAAGATTACGGGGACGTAGTGTCATGTGGCCCAAGGTTTCTCGCAAGATCGCCGTCCGTGACCTCGCATTCCGCACTGTGGCGGTTTTGCTGCTGGGGATGACAGCTGCGAGCGCGATGAACGCCGCGGACGTGGCGCTGCCTGCCGGAACTTTTTCCGAGCGGCACTCGGCAGATCCGGCTTTGCAACCTGCGCGTCCGGCGAGATGTCATAGTCATGAAAGCCTGGCTTCTCTGCCCCTGCCGATTGTTCCCGCAACGGTTCCTCCAGCGCCTCGCAGCTACCAATGCTGCGTCGCCGGACATCACGCGGTAATTCCGTTCGCTTCGTTCTCGCTCCGGCTCGTCTTGGCACGCGTAGGAGACGTAAGTAATGCGGTGCGACTTTCTTTGGGGACGGCGGTGCATTCCTCTTCTATCGCGCTGATTTCACCTTTCGGCAGCCCGCCTGGTGGCTTCTCTCTACGGATCTAGCCCGGGGCATTCTTTTCGATTCTTTTCTCCGTCACGCTTAAAGACATTCACCACTCAGGGCACTAAGAGACACGAAGGAAATCCCACGGCGTGTCTGCTTTTGTGTGCGCGCGTATGAAAGGAGCTCGCTTGCGGAGGGTTATCTTTTGGTTGGTTTATTTCTCTGTGCTGTCCGCGCTGGCGGCTGGGCAGGATTCTTCCATGGGCGGAATGCGGATGGGTGACACGAAAATGGAACCGCAGGCAGTTTCCACGCTGCCATCGCCGCATGCCGGGTCGGGCACGGCGTGGGAACCGGCGTCGGTGCCAGCCCATGAGTGGATGGTGATGCGCGGCGGGTGGGAACTGATGGCGCACGGCGTGATCTTCACCGACTACAACCAGCAGGGTGGGCCGCGCGGAGAAGGCAAAGCGGAGTCGGTGAACGTGGGGATGCTCATGGAACAGCACGCACTGGGTTCGGGGACGATTCTGTTGCGGCAGATGTTTTCCGCGGAATCGCTGACTTCTCCGCACCCCGGCTTTCCGGAACTTTTCCAGACGGGAGAGACGTATCACGGCGAGCCGCTGGTGGATCACCAGCATCCGCACAATGTGTTTGCAGAGCTTTCGCTGCTTTACACGCTGCCGCTCGGCGAGAAATTCTCTTGGGAGCTTTACGGCGGGCCTTCGGCCGAGCCGGCGCTGGGGCCTGTGACTTATATCCATCGCACTTCGGCCGCGGAGCTGCCGATGGCGCCGCTCAGCCATCATCTGCAAGACTCGACGCACACCAGCTTCGGTGTGGTCACGACGGGGTTCAGGATTGAGCGTGTAAAACTGGAGGCCTGCGTCTTCAATGGACGGGAACCGAATGAGGAGCGCTGGAGCATCCAGCCGGCGGCGCTCGATTCGTGGTCGGGACGCGTCAGCGTTGCGCCGACCCGCGACTGGACGGCGCAGTACAGCGTTGGACGGCTGGAACATCCGGAGGCGCTCGAGCCAGGCAGCCAGTGGCGTCAGACGGCGTCGGTGGAGTACAACCGGCCGATCGCGGGAGGCAACTGGGCCAGTTCGGTGGTCTGGGGGCGAGTACAGAAGATCGCGACCAATACGATTCTGAACGGATACGTGGCGGAGTCGACGCTGAATTTTCTGCGCCGCGATTATGCTTTCACGCGGCTGGAACTCGTCGACAAAGACGAACTGTTTCCGCAGGCCACGGTGCATCCGGCTTACCGCATCGGGGCCTATACGTTCGGCGGGGTTCGCGATCTGGTGCAGACGCGGGCGTGGCAGCTGGGCCTAGGCGGGGATGTGATTTTCTACTCGAAGCCCGCCGTGCTCGACGCGGCTTACGGAGTGCATCCGGTGTCGTTTCAAATCTTTCTGCGGGTGCGGTCGGGGCTGGCGAAGTCTATGCACTAAGATAAACGCGAAGACAATTGTCGAGGCTTGGTCGGTCGAAGATTGACTATGCGGCTTTGGCGCAATTTGGGGATGCACGGCAGATCGATGCGTCCCTGGCGGGGTGGACTAGCGGTTGCGCTAACGACGCTTCTCGGCTACGCCGTGATCGCGCCCGCGCCGGCCGCACAGGAATCAGCCTACAGTCCTCCAAGAGCGGCGTTGCTGCCGGCCGCGCCCGCAGCGATCTATTCCAGCGATTCCAGCGATCCGTGGAACCGAATTTTTTATTATTTGTTTTCGCGTCGCATCGGGACGCGTCTCGACTATGAGTTTCCGGAAGGCGCACCCTTCGTCGATAGCGTCAGCACGCGTACATTTGAGCGCGACGAAATCGGCGACCGCGCCATTGACCCGTTGTATCCGTCGCATTTTGTGATCACCGGGAGCCGCTTGGTCCTGACCGAGCCGGCTTATACCGACTTTAGACAAGCGCTGAACGAGGCACTCGCTGAAAAGGCCGCGCGTTCTACCATCGCCAGAGCCTTAATGCAGAGCGATCTATGGGGTGCTCACGACACACTGTTCTTTCCATTTCAGCCGGCAGACGAAAAGGAACTTGGACAGCACCGGCTTGCGGTTCTGGAGTTGATCTCGCGCCTGATCCGAAAAGTCGCCTTGACGCGGGAGGAGATCAAAGCGCTTCCCGATAATTATTCTAAGGCGACGCAGAATCATGCGTTTCCTGACGTGTTCGGCAAGGACAGTGGATGGGTCGAGGTGGTGTGGTTCCATCCCCGCGCGCACGATAGGTTCGCCGGTTTTCGCCGGACTGCAAGGGTTTTCCTAAAGCCCACGCAACCACAGCGCAGCGTGCAAACGTTTCTGGATGGACTGCCGGAGCGAAATGAAAGCGATCCGATCGCGGGACTGGATGGAGTCGCGCTGATCACGCAGCTTCTGCTGATTGACTCGCGAGGTAGGTTGAGACCGACGGCTCACTTCGGAGGCGCAAGTTCGGCTCTTCGGAAAAACAAACGCCGGTCGTCTAAAAAGGACTTCGTTAGAGGTGTGTGAGATCAGCAGGAAGCTTTTCGTGCGAGAGCCGCGAAGCGGAGGGTTGGTTTCAGAAGCTGAGAGCACACCCGCATACGGCGGCGGTTATGGCTTTGCGGAAGGCGAGCAAGCCGGGCCGGATGCACCTCTGGTCAGTCCGCCGGTTCAGGTTACGCTGAGGGCGCGCTGCGCCTTTTGTCATGGCGACGATCTGACGCAACTGAACACATTTTCGATTGCCCGTCCGCCCCATGCCCCGCGCCCGCCGGTGAAGCAATTGAACCGTGCCGCTCACGAGACCGCAAATTTTGACATCACGCAGAAAACCAAGGATAAGAGCTTCGAAGGCTTGCACGAGTTCTTCGACGAAAATACGCCCGCGG
>Ga0209006_10004871_pt1 | contig 12185 bp, 11 predicted proteins | sample JacPin_JW_Ref_O2_FD_188567 | JGI IMG/M metagenome (GOLD analysis project Ga0209006, IMG submission 188567) | Forest soil microbial communities from Algoma, Ontario, Canada - Jack Pine, Ontario site 1_JW_Ref_O2 (SPAdes) (version 2) | ecosystem: Environmental > Terrestrial > Soil > Boreal...
CGCTTTGGCACAGGTCGCAGCGACTATTTGAGCGGCGTCAAGCGTTCACAGCCGCCCATGTAGGGTTTGAGCACTTCCGGAATGCGCACCGAACCATCCGCGCTTTGATAATTCTCAAGAACGGCAACGAGCGCGCGGCCGACCGCCACACCAGATCCGTTTAATGTATGCACGGGTTCAGGCTTGCCCGTCGCGGGATTTCGCCAGCGCGCCTGCATGCGCCGCGCCTGAAACGCTTCGCAGTTGCTGCATGAGGATATTTCACGGTATTGGCCCTGGCTCGGAAGCCAAACCTCCAGGTCATAAGTTTTCGCGCTCGAAGGGCCTACATCACCCGCGCACAAGGCGACCGCCCGATACGGCAGTTCCAGGCGCTTCAGGACTTCTTCGGCATGAGCCGTCAGATTCTCCAGAGCGGCGTACGAGTCGGCGGGCCGCACGATCTGCACCAGCTCCACCTTGTCGAACTGGTGCTGGCGGATCATGCCGCGGGTGTCTTTGCCGTGCGAGCCGGCTTCGGAGCGGAATGAGGGGGTGTGGGCCACGAGCTTCACGGGCAGACTCTCGGCAGGCAGGATCTGCTCGCGCACGAGATTAGTCAGCGAGACTTCTGCCGTGGGGATCAAATACAGAGGGGGATCCGCCTTGACGGCGAACAGATCTTCCTCAAATTTGGGCAATTGGCCGGTGCCGATGAGCGCTGCCCTGCCGACAAGGTACGGCACATAAGCTTCGGAGTAGCCGTGCACACGCGTATGCAGGTCGAGCATGAACTGCGCAAGCGCGCGATGCAGGTGAGCAAGCTCCCCGCGTATCACTACAAACCGCGCCCCGGAGATGCGCGCGGCTGCCTGAAAATCAAGACCCAAACGCTCGCCGAGTTCCACGTGGTCGCGTGGCTTGAAATCAAACGGCGGCAGCGTTCCCCAGCGGCGCAGCTCCACGTTTGCGCTCTCATCGCGCCCCTCCGGCACCGACTCATCCAGCAAATTGGGCAGCTCCAGCTGCCAGGCATCAAGCTGCGCCTGCACCTCTGCGAGTCCCCGATCGGTATCGGCGAGCTCGCTCATGAGGGCTTCACCCTCGGCAATGAGCGGCCCCATATCCGCATTGCGCGCCTTGGCCGCCCCCACTTTCTTCGCATTGGCATTGCGCGCGGCGCGCAACCGATCGGACTCCACCTGCCAGTGCTTGCGTCGATCCTCGAGCGCACGCGCGCGCTCGACGTCGAGCACGTAACCGCGACGCGCGAGCGCAGCTGCGATGCCCGCAAGATCGGAACGCAAAGCCTTGGGATCAAGCATGGACGGCGACCTTTACGAGAGCCGCGCGATGGCCATGCCGAGGCGCGTGCCGATGAGGCACAGCGCCACGCTCGCCGTCACATTCAATAGCGCCCTCCCGTAACTTGCTTCCATCATGAGTGTCACGGTCTCAAGCGAGAAGCTGGAAAATGTCGTGAAACCACCGAGCACCCCAATAATCAAGAGCGGACGCAGCAGCTGCGGCGCACCGATCCGCTCGATGAGCCACACATAGAGGAGGCCAATCGCAAAGCTGCCCAGGATATTGACGATCACGGTGCCGAGCGGAAAGCTCGTGCCCGCCCAGCGCTGCACGGTGAGCGCCAGGACGTAGCGCAGCATGCTGCCGACCGCGCCACCGGCACCTATCGCCAACAACACCTTCAATCCGTCTCTCCCCTTGATCCCCGCGCGGGCTTCGCGCGCAGCCGTGCAAGGGCCTCGCCGATTTTAATCTCGAGGCCGCGCGGCACGGGGCGATAGTAACGCCGATCCGGCAACTCGTCCGGCACATAGCGTTCGCCCGCCGCAAAGGCGTCCGGCTCGTCATGCGCGTAGCGGTAGTCGCGGCCGTAGCCCAATCCCTTCATGAGGCGCGTGGGCGCATTGCGCAGTCGCAGCGGCACATCGAGCGTCCCGAATTTCTCGACATCCTGCATGGCCTCGCCCATGGCGACATAGACCGCATTGCTCTTAGGCGCGCAGGCGAGATAAACGACCAGGGTCGCAATGGCAAGCTCTCCCTCGGGACTACCGAGGCGCTCATAGGCGTCCCACGCATCGAGTGCCATGGCGAAAGCGCGCGGGTCGGCAAGCCCGATATCTTCCACCGCCATGCGCATGGCGCGCCGCGCGATATACAGAGGATCGCAGCCGCCGTCGAGCATGCGGCAAAGCCAGTACAACGCCGCGTCCGGATCGGTGCCGCGCACCGCCTTGTGCAATGCCGAAATCTGATCGTAGAACTGCTCGCCGCCTTTATCAAAACGGCGCCGCGCGCCGCCGCTGACGATTTCCTGTGCCACCGCAGCATCCAAGACAGCCGCCGTCGCGGAGGCTTCGATGAGTCCGGCAGCCAGCTCCAGCATGTTGAGCGCGCGGCGCGCATCGCCGTCGGCGGCGTGCGCGATGAGCTCGAGCGCCTCGTCCGTGGCATCGAGCTCCTGGCTGCCCAAGCCGCGCTCGCGATCAGCGAGCGCTTTGCGCAGGAGCGTAACGATGTTCGCGACGGACAAAGTGCGCAGCACATACACGCGGGCGCGCGACAAGAGAGCGTTCACGAGCTCAAACGATGGATTCTCGGTCGTCGCGCCGATGAAAGTCAGGGTGCCGTCTTCGACGAACGGCAGAAACGTGTCCTGCTGAGCTTTATTGAAGCGATGCACTTCATCGAGGAACAGCACCGTGCGCGTCTGAGTGCCCGCGCGGGCGGCGCGCGCCGACTCAACCGCCGCGCGGATGTCCTTCACGCCGGCCATGACGGCCGAGAGGGCGATGAACTGCGCGCCGGAGCGGCGCGCAATGAGCCGTGCGAGGGTCGTCTTGCCGGTTCCGGGCGGCCCCCAAAGGATGATCGAATGCAGCTGCCCCGCCTCGATCGCCTCGCGCAACGGCTTGCCCTTGGCGAGCAGGTGTTCCTGTCCGACGAACTCATCGAGTGATTCGGGCCGCATCCGATCGGCCAAGGGACGCAGGGGATCGGACGTGCGCGCTACTTCCGCGGCCATCGCGCTAGGTGCGGGGCGTACCGATGACGTCCACTCCCGCAGGAGGCGTGAAGCTCACCTCATCAGGAGCCACCGGGCCGTTGCGCACCGCGTGGTCAAATACAATAGTGGCCGTCTGCCCGAGTTTGTCTTCGAGGATCATGCGGCTCAAATCCCCGTGTGCAAATCCGAGGCGCGCCCGGCGGAAGTCTGAATCGGCGCTCCTCGGCGCAACGCTCACCCAATTCAAGCCATCATGCTCACCCGCATCCGTGAGCACAAAGTTCTGCCGCACATCGACGGCGCCCGACAACAGCATCGCCGGAGTTCCCGAGAGTCCCGCATCGATGGGCTTGACGCTCACCTGCGCAAGATCCGGATCGTAGAACCAGACGTTCTTGCCGTCGGCCACCATGAGCTCGCCGGCTTTTTCGCGCGCGCCCTGCGGGCGCAATTCCCAGCGCAGTTTGCCGGGGCGCAGGACGACGAGCGTCCCGGCACCGCGGTCGATTTCGCGCCCGTGAGCATCGGTCAACGTTTGGGAAAAGTTCGCGCGCAATGTCTGCAGGCCGTCGAGATAGCGATCAAGCAGCGTGACGCCGTTGGGCGCATCTGCGAGGGCAGCCCCGGCGGCGAGCGCGAGGAGGAGCACGAGCGCTTTTAGGCTGCGCAATTTTATTCTCCGCGCGGCGCCGGCACGAGCACTTCGCGCGCGCCGTTGGTCTGCAGGGAACCCACAAGCCCCGCCGTCTCCATCGCCTCAAGCATGCGCGCCGCGCGGTTGTAGCCGATTTTCAAGCGCCGCTGCACATACGAGATCGACGGCTTGCGCTCGGTGGTGACGATCTTGACGGCCTCATCATAGAGCGGGTCCTGCTCGGCATCGTCGCTTCCCCCGGCGACGAAGTCCTCCGGATCCTCAGGGAAGCCGGCAATCGGCGTGCGCGGTCCCGTGAGCACCTCCTCCACGTAGTTGGGAGGCGCGCCCTTCAAAGCCGACACCACACGATGCACCTCCTGGTCGGAGACGAACGCGCCGTGCACGCGCGTCGGCAACGATGTACCAGCGGGCAAGTACAACATGTCGCCGTGCCCGAGCAGCGTCTCCGCGCCCATCTGGTCGAGTATGGTGCGCGAGTCCACGCGTGCGGAAACCTGGAAGGCGATGCGGCAGGGGATGTTCGCCTTGATGAGCCCGGTGATGACGTCGACGGAAGGTCGCTGGGTGGCGAGCACCAGATGAATCCCCGAGGCGCGTGCCTTCTGCGCCAGGCGCGCGATCAGCTCCTCGACCTTCTTGCCGACGACCATCATGAGGTCGGCGAGCTCATCAATGATCACGACGATGTATGGCAGCGGCGTCAGATCAGGAATCTGCGACTGATCGATGGTCGGATCATTTGCTGCGCGCTGCGTGAGAACCGGATCGACGATCGGCTTGCCCTCCTTGATGGCATCGCTCACGCGGCGATTGAAGCCTGCAATATTGCGCACACCGAGCGCCGACATGAGCTGGTAGCGGCGCTCCATCTCCGCAACGCTCCAGCGCAGCGCGTTGGCCGCCTGCTTCATGTCGGTCACGACCGGCGCAAGCAAGTGCGGAATGCCCTCGTACACTGAAAGCTCGAGCATCTTCGGGTCGATCATGACGAGCCGCACGTGCTCGGCGGTGGATTTGTACAAGAGCGACAACACCATCGCGTTGATGGCGACGGATTTGCCCGAACCCGTCGTGCCCGCGATCAGCAGATGCGGCATGCGCGCAAGGTCGGCTACCACCGGGTGACCGCCGATGTCCTTGCCGAGCGCGAGCGCAAGCGGCGAATGCATGTCATCGTAGGCCTTGGAGCGCACGATCTCGCCCAGCGTCACGACCTCGCGCTTCTCATTGGCGATCTCGAGCCCCATGACGTTCTTGCCCGGAATCACTTCCACCACGCGCACACTCAAGACCGCCAACGCCCGCGCCAGATCCTTGGCAAGACCGGTGATCTGGCTCGCCTTCACGCCCGGCGCAGGACGCAGCTCGAAGCGCGTCACGACGGGCCCCGGCTGCACTGCGACCACCTCCGCCTCGATCCCGAAATCCTTGAGCTTCATTTCCACTAGCCTGGAGAGCGCCTCGAGCGCCTCCGCGGAATACGAAGCCTCAACAGGAAGCGGATCATCCAGGAGCTTCAATGCCGGCAGCTCATTGGCGGCGGGCGGCTCAAACAAAAACGCCTGGCGTTCCTTCTCCACGCGCTCACTCTTGGGCACGGTCGGTAACGGCGTATCGATACGCGGCGGCACGCGTGCGGCTGATTTCTTCTGCTCGGTGATCGCAGCATCCTTGCGCGCCTGCTTGCGCTCGCGGCCCTGCGCGACATCGCGCGCGAGCCAGCGGCGCGCGCGTGCCCAGCCGATGCCCTGCCATGTCCAGGCGCCCAAGCGATCCATGATCGTGAGCCATGAGACGCCGAAGGCGAGCGACAGGCCACCCATCCAGGCCGCGAGCAGGAGCAGCGTCGCGCCCAGATCCTGCACACCGGCCACCAGGTGCTTCGCAATCACCGCGCCGACGACGCCGCCCGCAGTGAAGTGCAAAGAACCGTTGTCCCAGTGCAGAGCGGCAAGGCCGCAGCTCGCGGCGACCACCAGCACGAAGCCGCCCACGCGCACGGTGTTGTTGGCGCGCGAAGCGGGCTCCTCTTTGCCGCGATTGCGCATGAGCGCGAAGCAGGCGACCACCAGCATGATCGGGAACAGGTAGGCGGGCCGGCCGAACAAAAAGAACAGCACGTCGGAAAGCCACGCACCAATGGGCCCGACGCGGTTGTGGACCACCGACGAGTCGCCGGTTGTGGTGTAGCCGGGATCATCGGGGCTATAGGATGCCAGCGCCGCAAACATCACGATGGCGATCACACCGAGCGCGAGAAACGCGCTCTCGCGCAACCCGCGATGCACGGCAGCGGTGAAGCGAATGGGGGCGCGCGAGCGCGCGGAGGAGTCCGACAATTCTTCCGCCTTGGTGCGATGAAAATGACGTAGAAGCTTGATTCTACGGGGGAGAACCCCAAGCGAACAAGGTCGAGGGGCTCGCGATAAGAGTTGTTATTATGAACCGGAAAACCCGTGCGCACTCATGAAAAATCGTCGCCATAACCGCCTCATCATTCTAGGGTCCGGCCCCGCGGGCTACAGCGCTGCCGTTTACGCCGCGCGCGCCAATCGCTCGCCGCTCCTCATCACCGGCGTCGAGGAAGGCGGACAGCTCATGACCACGACCGACGTCGACAACTGGCCTGGCGACGTCGAAGGCCTGCAGGGACCGGCGCTCATGCAGCGCATGCGCAGCCACGCCGAGCGCTTCGCTACTGAGATCGTGAACGATCACATCGATACTGCGTATCTGTCGACGCGGCCCTTCGAACTGCACGGCCACGGCACGGTCTACAGCTGCGATGCTCTCATCATCGCAACCGGCGCAGCCGCCATGTATTTAGGTATTCCATCGGAGGAGAAATTTCGCGGCAAGGGCGTCTCCGCCTGCGCGACCTGTGACGGGTTTTTCTTTCGCGGGCAGCGCGTCGCCGTTGTCGGCGGCGGCAACACGGCGGTCGAGGAGGCATTGTACCTGTCGCATATCGCAACCCATGTGACGCTAGTGCACCGCCGTGACCGGCTGCGCGCGGAGAAGATTCTGCAGAAGCGCCTTTTTGACGAGGTCGAGGCCGGCAAAGTTTCAGTGGTGTGGAATCACACCGTCGATGAAGTCCTGGGCGATCAGAGCGGCGTCAACGGCGTGCGCCTAAAACATAGCGCCGACGGCAGCACGCGCGAGATTGCCGTCACCGGACTCTTCGTCGCCATCGGCCACACTCCCAATACCACGCTCTTCACCGAGCAGCTGGAGACCCGCGGTGGCTACATCGTGGTGAAGAGCGGACTCTCCGGAGACGCCACGGCCACGAGCGTCCCGGGAGTCTTTGCCGCCGGGGACGTGGCGGACCATGTGTATCGCCAGGCGGTCACCTCGGCAGGCGCGGGCTGCATGGCCGCGCTCGACGCCGACCGGTATCTTGAGGGGCTCGACGCCGGCGGGACCTGACGGAATGCGCAGCGGCATTCACTCCCGCATCGACGCCATCGAGCCCCATCAGTGGAACGCGCTCAGCGGCACGCATATTCCGTTTCTGCGGCATGAGTTTTTGAGCGCGCTCGAGCATACCGGCTGCGTGGGCGAGCACACCGGCTGGGAGCCACGCTACTTCACGTTGCATGATGACGCGGGACTTTGCGCCGCGGTGCCCGCCTTCATCAAAATGCACTCCTACGGCGAATTCGTGTTCGATTTCGCCTGGGCTCAGGCGTACGCACGAGTGGGCGGCGACTACTACCCCAAACTTACGATCGCGGTGCCCTTTACGCCGGCGACGAGTCCGCGCCTCCTCGTCCGGCCCGGTGCGGATGCCCACTCAGCGCGTCGCCTGCTGCAGGATGTGCAGACCTACGCAAGCTCGCAGGGGCTCTCTTCCGTGCACGCGCTTTTTCTAGATGAGCCCGCGCGCCGCGCCTGCGCTGCCGCTGGTTGGCTCCTGCGCCGTGACTGCCAATTTCATTGGACCAATCGCGGCTACGAGAGCTTCGAGCATTACCTTGCAAGTTTCACCGCCGAGAAGCGCAAGAAGGCACGCCGCGAACGGCGCCGGGTGACCGAAAGCGGTATTCGCTTCGAGACCCGCTTCGGAAGCGATCTGGATCGCAGGCTCCTCGATCGCGTGTACGCGCTGCACCGGGATACGTTCCGCCGCCACGGACACGAACCCTACTTGACCCGTGCCTTCTTCGGCGAGATTGCGCAGACTTTGGGTCAGGCGTTCATGGTCAAGGTCGCCATGCACGGCAGTGAGCCGGTGGCGGCGGCGGTGTTTTTCTGGTGTCAGGAGGCGCTCTTCGGTCGCTACTGGGGCGCGGCCGCCGACTATCACAGCCTGCATTTTGAGACCTGCTATCACCAGGGCATCGAGTTTTGCATCGAGCGGGGCATCGGCCGCTTCGAGCCGGGTACGCAAGGAGAGCACAAGGTCAGCCGCGGCTTCGAGCCTGCGCTCACCTGGTCGGCGCATTACATTCGCGATGCGCGCCTGCGCCACGCGATCGGCGCTTATCTCGAGCGCGAGGGCGAATCGGTGGATGAGTACGCGCAGGAGGTGCAGACCCACGTGCCATTCCGCGCCGTCCGCGAAGAAGATGCCTAGGTGAAAACCCTGACCTGGCTGTCACCGCGGGATGCTCCGGAGAATTTTCCGCCCCTCGAGCAGGCGCTCGATGAGCCCGCGGGCCTCCTCGCCGCGGGCGGCGATCTGTCCGCAGCGCGGCTCCTGGCCGCGTACCGGCTGAGCATTTTCCCCTGGTACTCGCCCGGCCAGCCCGTCCTTTGGTGGGCGCCCGACCCGCGGGAGGTGCTGTTTCCGAAGGAGTTTCGCGCCTCGCGCAGTCTGCAGAAGACGCTGCGCAACCGCGGCTACCGCAGCCTGATCGATCAGGACTTTCGTGCCGTGATCGAGGGCTGCGCAGCGCCGCGCGCGGCGAGCGCCGGCACCTGGATCACGAGCGATATGCAAAAGGCCTACGCCGATCTGCACGCGCGCGGCTTCGCGCACAGCATCGAGACTTATCTTGGCGAGGAGCTCGTCGGCGGACTCTACGGGGTGCGCGTCGGCAGCGTCTTCTTCGGCGAGTCGATGTTCAGCCGCGAGCGCGACGCCTCGAAGATCGCCCTTGCACACCTCGTCGAGACCTGCCTGCATAACGACATCGTGGTCATCGACTGCCAGCTGCCCTCAAGGCACTTGCGCAGCCTCGGCAGCCGGCCGATTTCCCGGGCACAATTTCGCGCCCTGGTGTCCACTCATGCCGCGCCGGAGGCGCTGCCGATACGCATTCGGGACTAACTCAATTGCAATGCCGCGAGGGTTTATGCAGAATCCGCGCCCCCATGGCAAAAGAAGACGCGATTCAGTTGGAAGGTGAGGTCGTCGAGACCCTCCCGAACACCACTTTTCGCGTAAAGCTCAAGAACGGCCACATCGTGACGGCGCATATCTCCGGAAAGATGCGCAAGAATTACATTCGCATCCTCACCGGCGACCAGGTGACGGTCGAGATGACTCCCTACGACCTGACGAAAGGCCGCATCATCTACCGCGGCCGCTGATCAGGCAGTGACTTCCGGCAGCTGCGCCGGAGTGCATTCGAACTCGAGCTTCGTGCCGTCCGCCGACACGCTTACCTGCACCTGACCGCCGCCTGAGAGGCGACCGAACAAGAGCTCCTCGGCAAGCGGCCGCTTGATATGCTCCTGGATGACGCGCGCCATGGGCCGCGCCCCCATCTTCGGATCGTAGCCTTTCTCTGCAATCCAGCTGCGCGCGGCGTCTTCCACGCTGAGTTGCACGCCCTTCTGCTCGAGCTGCGTTTCCACTTCGACGATGAGCTTGTCGACGACCCGTTCGATGGTCGCCCGATCAAGCGGCGCAAATTGGATGACGGCATCGAGCCGATTGCGAAACTCGGGCGTGAACAGGCGCCGGATCGCCTCCATGCCGTCGCTCGTGTTGTCCGAGTGCATGAAGCCAATCGAGGGGCGGCTCATTTCCTGTGCGCCGGCATTGGTCGTCATGACGATGATCACGTGGCGGAAGTCGGCCTTCCTGCCGTTGTTATCGGTGAGCGTGCCGTGATCCATGACCTGCAGCAACAGGTTGAATACATCCGGGTGAGCCTTTTCGATCTCATCCAGGAGCAGCACGCAGTGCGGATGCTTGGTGATCGCCTCGGTCATGAGCCCACCCTGATCGAAGCCGACGTAGCCCGGCGGCGCGCCGATCAGACGTGAGACGGTGTGGCGCTCCATGTACTCGGACATGTCGAAGCGCAGGAACTCGACGCCCATGGCGATCGCGAGCTGCCGCGTAACTTCGGTCTTGCCGACGCCGGTGGGACCTGCGAGCAGAAAATTGCCGAGCGGCTTTCTCTGATCGCCCAATCCGGAGCGCGCCATCTTGATCGCCGCGGCGAGCGACTCGACCGCACGATCCTGGCCGAAGATCACGAGCTTCAAATTGCGTTCGAGGTTTTTGAGCACCTCGCGGTCCGAAGTCGAGACGCTCTTCGGCGGGATGCGTGCCATGCGCGCGACGACCTCCTCGATGTGGCGCACCTCGACCGTGTGCTCGCGCTCGGCGAGCGGCTTCAGGCGCAGCCTCGCGCCCGCCTCGTCGACCACATCGATGGCCTTGTCGGGCAAATGGCGCTCGCTGATGTGGCGCGCGGAGAGCTCGGCCGCGGCGCGCATGGCGTCCACGGCGTAGACAATGCTGTGATGCTCCTCGAAGCGGCTCTTGAGCCCCAACAGGATCTCGATGGTTTCCTCGATGGACGGCTCGACGACGTCGATCTTCTGAAAGCGCCGCGCGAGGGCGTGATCCTTCTCAAAGATGCCGCGATATTCCTGATAGGTGGTCGAGCCGATGCAGCGCAGCTCGCCGTTGGTGAGCACGGGCTTGATGAGATTGGAGGCGTCCATGACGCCGCCGGAGGCGGCGCCTGCGCCGATCACCGTGTGTATCTCATCGATGAAGAGGATGGCGCCGGGCTGCTTCTTCAGTTCCGTGATGACGCCCTTCAGGCGCTTCTCGAAGTCGCCGCGGTATTTCGTGCCGGCAATGAGCGCCCCCATGTCGAGCGCGTAGACCGTGCAGTCGGAAAGGACGTCGGGCACCTTGCCCTCGACGATGAGGCGCGCCAGGCCTTCTGCGATTGCGGTCTTGCCGACGCCCGCCTCGCCGACGTAAAGGGGATTGTTCTTACGCCGCCGGCACAGAATCTCGACCGTGCGCTCGATCTCAAGCTTGCGGCCGATGAGCGGATCGATGCGGCCGTCCTGCGCCAGGCGATTCAAGTTTGTCGCGTACTTATCAAGCGCGCTGCCGGTGCCTTCCGGATCGCGATCCCCATCCGTCTGCGTCTCCTCCTTGTCGGAGCGCTCATCGGCGATCTTCGAAAGGCCGTGGGAGATGTAATTGACGACGTCGAGCCGCGCAACATGCTGGCGGTTCAAGAGAAATACCGAATGGCTCTGTTTCTCGCTGAAGATCGCCACCAGCACGTTGCCGACGCCGACTTCCTTCTTGCCGCTCGATTGCACGTGAAATACCGCGCGCTGCAGCACGCGCTGAAAGCCGAGCGTCGGCTGCACCTCGCGCTCCTCGGCCTCTTCGAGGTGCGGCGTCGACTGGTCGATGTGGTCCTTCAGATCCTGCTTAAGTTTAGTCAGATCTGCTCCGCAGGCGCGCAGGATCTCGCGCACCTTCGGCGTGTCGAGAATGGCAAGCAGCAGGTGCTCAACCGTCAGGTACTCATGACGCGCCTCGCGTGCCCGATGAAACGCGTCGTTGAGACAATATTCCAGCTCGTTGGACAACACGATTGAACCTTCCGCCCTTTCAGGCCTCTTCCAAAGTGCACATCAGAGGATGCTGCTGATCACGCGCATAGGTGGTCACCTGCGCTACCTTAGTTTCCGCGATCTCATATGTGAAGACTCCACAGACGCCCTTACCCTTGGTATGAACCTCTAGCATGATCCGCGTCGCCGTGGTGCGATTGAGTGCAAAGAATTTTTCCAGCACATCGACTACAAACTCCATCGGCGTGTAATCGTCATTGAGTAACACCACCTGGTAAAGCGGGGGCTGCTTGACCTGCGGACGGGCTTCTTCAACTACGACGCCGCTGTCAGGGCGGGCAGGCTCATGATCCGGCATGGTGACTTTATATGGGTCGCCAAACGGCAACACAAGAGGCGTCTGGGACGTGAAAGTTTACCGAGTGAAAACAATTGCTTGAGAGCGCAAGCGGCTGCCCCGTATGATGGCCCCCGCTCGGCTCCAGCAACGCTGGCGCCGCGGCTGCGGCGCAATGTCTGTCTGAAGGAGTTTCGAGGACTGATCCTGCCATGAACCCTGGCTCCTGGCTCAATCGTTTCCCGGCGTCCCACCAATGGCGCGCGCTGGCGCTGGCGCGCGGACCGCGCATCGCCACCTGGGCGCTGGCGCTGGCGCTCGGTGTCCAGGCGGCAACGATCGTGACAGATCTCGCCGGAGGCGGCCAGCCCCGCAAGACCGAT
>Ga0209006_10004872_pt1 | contig 12184 bp, 12 predicted proteins | sample JacPin_JW_Ref_O2_FD_188567 | JGI IMG/M metagenome (GOLD analysis project Ga0209006, IMG submission 188567) | Forest soil microbial communities from Algoma, Ontario, Canada - Jack Pine, Ontario site 1_JW_Ref_O2 (SPAdes) (version 2) | ecosystem: Environmental > Terrestrial > Soil > Boreal...
GCACGCGGTGGCTGTGGTTGCCCAGAAGGATGAGACATTATGGACGCAGCTTGACGCAACCTACCCAGAAATCCCGAAGCCCAGCGCTCGGATCGAGTGAATATGTGGTGCCCGAGGCAAAAACGGGACTTCCCACAGGTCTGACTCTCTGGCAACACGTGGCTTATTGAATGCTAACGAATGTGAGGGGCAGCAGACCATGGAGTTGCGAGTGGTGACAGGCGAGTCTTCCGCGCGAAGTGGACTGTCAATTACGACAATATCTAATCCTAAAATAGAGGGTGAAACACGGAATAAACCGTGTTTCGTTGGTCTTTGGCTCGCAGCAAATCCATCGTGAATATTTTTCTAGGCCAGCCCCGCGACCGCTGCCTCTGCGACCTCCACATCTTGTTGGACGCTGCCTCCGCTTGCGCCGACTGCGCCGATCACGACACCATCGCGTTTGAGAGGAATTCCTCCGCCGAAAATCACAACCCTGGATTCGTTGGTGGTATTGATGCCGAACCCTTGCTGGCCACTTTGTGCAAAATGCGAGAGTTCATCGGTAGACATGTCAAATGCACGCGCGGTCCAGGCCTTGTTGATTGCAATATCCACGCTACCGAGCCACGCGCCATCCATACGGATATGTGCGACAAGTCCTCCACCAACATCGGCCACCGCAATGTTGTACGGTATTCCGAGCTCAAGCGCCTTGCGTTCGCCCGCGGCTATGATTCGTCGAGCATCGGCGAGGTCTAAGGATACGGCCTGTCTAGTCATGTAAGCCTCCTGGTTCGGGTTGTCTGCCCCAATCGAATCACAGAAATGAGTGTGTTTCGATTGAACCAAAGTGTCGATCGGCGCCCGGCGATCGAGCGCGACAGGCAATCGATACCAACGTCCAATAGTTATTTGGATGGCCTCGGCCCAAGATTCGCGTTTGCGAGATCCATTTCAAAGGAGTCAGCGATGAACCCGACAATGAAAGCCGAAATATCCAACGCAAAGCAAATTCGGGTCAGCAAGGCATCGGCGAATTATTGGCGAGTCACATTCGACAATCCGCCGCTAAATCTCATGGGTCCCGCATTTCTCGTCGAGTTTGCGGAAATCGTGAGAGCAATTGAGTCCGATGAGCAGCTCAAGGTCGTGGTGTTCGACAGTGCAGTCGAGGGTTTCTTTCTCAATCATAGCGATTTCACCGTCAAACTCGAGGAGCTGACCAGCCTGCCACAAGGGCCGACTGGGCTGGAAGCATGGCCGGACATTCTTGTGCGGCTCACGCTTGCGCCTGTTGCCACCATCGCGAAAATCCGCGGCCGCGCGACGGGTAACGGAAGCGAAATCCTGTTGGCCTGCGACATGACCTTCGCCAGTCGCGAGAAAGCACTGATTTCGCAGTGGGAAGTGGGCGTCGGCATGGTCGCCGGCGGCGGACCCATGGCGCGTCTGCCGCGGCAGATCGGCAGGTCGCGTGCCTTGGAAGTACTCCTGGGATCCGATGATATTCACGGTGACCTCGCCGAAGCTTATGGATACGTAAATCGATCTTTACCTGATGCAGATCTGGACGTCTTCGTCGATGCTTTGGCGACACGCGTTGGTTCGTTTGACAAATGGGCGATCTTCAACACTAAACGCCTGGTGAACGCCGCCAGTCTGCCCACGGATGTCGAAATGGCGGCCGGGTGGGATGCTTGCATTGCCTCGGTCAAGCGACCGGCAACGCAGGCCAGGATCAAAGCCTTCATGGACCTCGGCTTTCATAAGCCGGGAGACGCTGAGAATCACATCGGTAAGTACCTGGAAAGGCTCAACCGCTGAACTTCCAGCAAAAGGCCGGGATCCGAGAGCAGGGAAGCATCCAACAATCGTCGCGCTGTTGCTCCTTACAAAGCAAGGAAAAGTTCCATGGACCGAGAGGTCGAAGAAATTGATCGAAACCGCCGCCGGTTCTCTGCCATGGCGGCTTTGACCCTCGCTGCAGCCCAATTCGGGGTTGTTCGCTCGGCATCAGCACAGTCCAAATCGACAACTTTGTCAGGCACCAAGCCCAATACATTTTTTCCGGGCTTCTCAACTGAGATGATCAAGACCGGCGGAACCCAGATCCAGGTGTTGCGAAAGGGCACCGGTCGTCCGCTGCTGCTGCTGCACGGTTACCCTGAAACACATGTAACCTGGCGCAAAGTTGCGCCTCAGCTAGCGGAGCAATTCTCTGTGATTGTGCCGGATCTACGCGGCTACGGGAAATCTGGCAAACCACAAGACGGAAAACGTCACGAAAACTATTCATTTCGCGCAATGGCGCAGGATCAGATCGATGTGATGCATCATTACGGGCACGAGCGCTTCATGGTCGCGGCGCATGATCGCGGCGCGCGCGTGGCGCACCGTCTCTGCCTCGATCACTCCGAGAGTGTTGAGAAAGCTTGTCTTATGGACATCGCACCTACCCTCACAATGTATCAAGGAACGAACCAAGAGTTCGCCACCAAATACATGTGGTGGTTTTTCCTGATTCAGCCATTCCCGCTTCCCGAACATATGATCGGGCGCGATGCGGAGTTCTATTTGAAAGAAGTCTTTGGCAGTCTGAACAAGACGCCCGGCGCCATTGCGCCGGACGTGATGAACGAATACGTGCGCGAGTTTGCGAACCCGGATACGATCCACTCTACTTGCGAGGATTTTCGAGCTGCCGCAGACATCGATTTGGAAATGGACAATGCCGACGATCGGGCGGGCAAAAAGATTGAGTGTCCACTTCACGTTCTCTGGGGCGGAAAGAACGTAATCGGCTCCGAGTGGGATCTACTCGGCACTTGGCGGGAGAAGTGCACCGCATCGGTGACGGGAAGGGCCCTCGACTGCGGTCACTTTCTGCAAGAGGAACGTCCTCAGGAACTCCTGGCGGAACTGCGCGATTTCTTTTGAGTTGAGTCTGCGACCATCCAAAGGCACGCGCCGATGCGGAGCCCCAAAGGACCTCTAGTTAGGGACTGTGCAAAGTGCGCGGATCATTGTTCGGCTCAATGTAGGTGAAACCCAGTGGACCTATTGCGGTGATCTGAGTCATGTATTCGCCGGACTTTGCCCAGTGGAAATGGGGCTGGTTGCCGGGCAGAATCACGATGCTGCCAGGGGCGTACGCGCTCAACTTACCCTCATCGAACTGCTCCCCCAACCCTACGTAGAACACTCCTGTCAGTACTGTATAGATGCGATCTTCCGGATGTTTATGAGGCATCATTTTGATTCCTCCGGGCACCCTTACTCTGATCGTATAGGGTCCCGGCTTGGTTGGATCCCCCACCAGGATCGCCAGGCGAACTGTCGGCGGGTATGCCGCGAACGTGATCCACTGTGCGTCCTCGGCTCGGATGGCGTGAAATCGGTCCTGGTCGCGCTGGTGGGCTCGGGACGGAACATCAGTTTGGTTAGTTTCTGACTTATTCAACATGCCGATCCTCATTCGGTTTTTAGAGAGTTGCGAAGCTCGATAGCCATGAGGACACGCAGACCGCCAATGGAGGTTGAGCGTCTTCGTTAGCCTTCGAGAGAAAAACAAAGTCATCAGAACAGGTTGCTCGAGGCAGATCTATCGGACGATGGTATCGAAGATGATTAGGTATCGATCCGGCATCGGCTGGCAGTCAGGCAGACACGCAATGGACGATACCATCGTCCAATGGATTCATCGCGTCGTTACTGGTCTGATGGGCGGAGTGAGCGACAATTTCGACTGCCGTAGATTGCAGCAATTGATGCCCGAGCCAATTCACTCCTTGTGGAGGACTTGAGATGTCCGTTGCCAACGACCACGCACAGACACTGTGTAGGACCAATCCGGCTACACCGATAGCCTCGTCAGGGGCTGACCTAGCAGTCGAACAGATCGCTGCATTCGCAGACGCGGCCCGCCCCGAGCACTTGTCCAGCGAGGTCCGCAGGCTTTTCAAACGCAACATTCTGGACAGTCTCGGTTGTGCGCTGGGCGCGCTGCCCGGCAAGCCCTTCGCGCGACTGCGTGAGCAATTTAGGGATTTTCGAGCCGAAGGACCAAGCACGCTCATCGGCGGCGGCGCTACTTCTGTTGACCAGGCCGCGCTATACAATACCGGTCTTGTCCGCTACGTTGATCTTCTCGATAGCTACATGAGCCCCGGAGGGCTTTGTCATCCTGCCGACAATTTTGGTGGTGTTCTAGCCGTAGCAGAGAGTGTCGGTGCGAGCGGTGCAGATTTCATGCTGGCCCTCGCCGTTGCCTACGAAATCGGTTCCCGTTTCACCGCTGCGGTGCCGGTGATGGGTAAGGGATTCAATCACGCCCTGCAGCTAGCAATATCCCTGTCGGCCGCAAGCGGCAAACTAATGAAGCTGACATCGAATGAGATAGCTCACGCCATCGCCATTGCCGCCGTTGATAACGTATCACTTGCGGCAGTGCACTCCGAACCGGTTTCGCAATGGAAGGGATTCTCTCCTGGGATCACGGCCATGCGTGCTGTTTATACCACCGCGCTTGCAAAGCGAGGGTTCACCGGTCCGCTTCGGCTCTTCGAAGGGCCCAATGGGCTGAACCGAATGTTCGGCCAGGAAATCCTCATTGACTGGGCCAATCCATCATTAGAGATGATTCGTCATACCGTGATGAAGAAATACTGCTCGCTGATTCATGGTCAGCCCGTCATCGAGGCAGTGCTCGCGCTGAGACGCCAGCACACCCTGTCAGCCGATGCAGTCGCGTCGGTTACCTGTCAGACATTCCAGGGTGGGTTCGACCTCGCTGGTGGTGGTAGCTTCGGTCCCAAGGACCATCCAACTACCAAAGAGCAAGCCGACTACAACCTGAAGTATCTGATCGCTGTGGCTCTACTTGACGACCAGGTAGGACCTGCCCAGCTTGATGAGGCGCGCGTGAATGGCGCTGATGCCCAAGCGCTTCTGGCCAAGGTTAACGTCGAGCCGAACCCACGATTCACGCAAGGCTATCCCGATCATCTAGGCTGTCGGATCGTGATTTGCACTCGGAGCGGTAAGACTTACATCAAAGACCAAAACGGCTACGAAGGCGGCCAGGATCAGCCACTGACTTGGCAGAGAGTGGTGGAGAAATTCCATTGGCTGGCAGAGCCATACGCGGACGCAAACCTACGGCAAGCGATCATCGCCGAGGTCGAGATCCTTGATGAGCGGCCTCTTTCCGTCTTGATGGGGCTGTTGGCCCGAGTGAAGTCTGACGCAAGATTCCCGCCCACGCTCCGAGGGCTTCAATGACGGCTCCTCGCATCGCTAGACGCGAAACACCATCTGCGCCGCTGTTACGGGGCTACCGAGTCCCCGCGTGTGGAATGGAAAACCAGAACGTGGCTCCCGGACCCTCGTTCGGTACCGCCCCGAGTCGGCCACGGTGGCTTTCGACAATCGAACGACTGACCGACAGTCCGAGCCCCATACCACCGCTCTTGGTGGAGTAGAACGCATCGAATAGACGATCAACGCCTGAAGGTTCGAAACCAATTCCCGTATCCTGTACAGTTAAACGCACACGATCGCCTTCGTCACCCTCGCGCTCGGTTTTAATCAGCAACTGCCGAGGTCGATCTTCGACGCCGCGCATTGCGTCCGTAGCGTTCAGCAGCAGATTCAAGATGACCTGCTGGAGCTGCACACGATCCCCACTGACAGGCGGAAGATCCTCGGCTAGCTCAGATCGCAGAATCACCCGGCCTCCCTGCAGCTCGCTCTCAGACAACGCGATCACCTCCCGCGCGGCCGCATTTAGGTCCACCACTTCGCTCGCCATGCCCTTCTTGGTAAACAGCGCGCGCAGTCGCTTGATTACATCGGACGCGCGCGTGCCGTCGCGAATCGCGCGCCGGGCCGTTTCGCGCGCACCGTCGATGTTTGGGGGATCGGCGGCGAGCATCCGCAGACAGGTGCTGGCGTTGGTGATGACGCCCGACAGCGGCTGATTCACTTCATGGGCGATCGACGCCGTCAATGCTCCGAGGCTCGTGATCCTGGCGACATGGGCGAGCTCAGATCGAGCCTTGCTGAGCGCATCTTGCGCCAGCTGGTTCTGCGTCACGTCCTGCGCGGCGCCGATGTACTCCAGGCGACCGTTCCCATCCCGGGTCGCATGCGCGACCAGGTGTATGTACTTCACCGAGCCGTCGGGCATCAACAGCCGGTGCTCGTATTCAAAGTCGGCGGCCTCGTTTCGTGTCCGCTCGAGCATGTCGCCCAGCATCGGCAGGTCTTCGGAATGGACTCGAGAAGCGATCAGCTCTAGCGTCACGCGCACCGCGGGATCGAACTCGAATATCCGATAGAGCTGCTGCGACCAAGCTATTTCGTCTGTCGAGATGCGCCAGGCAAAACCGCCTGTCAAGGTGAGGCGCTGCGCTTCCTTGAGAAACTCCTCCCTACGTCTAAACCTGTCTTCGCTCCTGCGCAGTTCCTCCTTGGACCGTTTGCACTCGCAGATTTCCCGGTACGAATCGGTATACAGAAGTGCATTCTCGAGTGAAGTGGCGGCTTGCGAGGCGAGCAGCTCCATCTGCGCGACGCGGTCCGGCGTGAACGCACCCGGCGTCAGCCGGTTCTCGAGATAGAGTGCGCCGACCAGCCTTGTCCGGACGATCGGCAAACACAACACGGATCGCGGCCCTCTACGCCGCACATACTCGTCCTCGAAATACGAGCTATTGGCCGAAGCATCATCGAGGACCACTGGCTCTCGCGTCCGGAGCACAGGGTAAAGCGCGAATTGAGGAAGGTCAGCCGGCATGACGACCGCGTCCCCGAAGCTGACCTCGACCGTATCGCGGACACAAACGGCCTCCGCTTCGATTCGAGGCTCGTTGGCCCAAAGGATGATGAGAAGCGCCCGTTGGGCACCCGCGTGTTCCACCGCGATCTTCACGAGCGTCTCGATCGGGCTGTGACGGACCAACTCGCTCGAGAGGGCCTGCGAGGCATTGATCACGGTCGCGACGTCAATCATCAAAATCTCCTCGACCTCCGAGCGGACCGATCAGTGGACGGTCATTTCTTCCATTCTGAGGCGGTGTGCAGCTTTCCGGCCATGGTCACCAGCTCGGCAAGCGACTTCGCGTTCATCTTCCGCATCACTTTCCCTCGATGGGCCTTCACCGTGATCTCGCTGATGCCGAGCTCGACACCAATCTCTTTATTCAAATGACCGCGGACCACCAACGCTATGACCTCTCGTTCGCGACTGCTAAGTGACGTGTAACGGTTCCGCAGCGCGCGCATCTGCGCCTCCTGAGTCAGTGCCTTTTGACTGCGCTCGATCGCGAGGCGAATTGCGCTCAACAGAACCTCAGTGTCCAACGGCTTCGTCAGGAACTCAAGCGCTCCGGCTTTCATTGCACGCACCGTCATCGGCACGTCACCGTGACCCGTGATGAAGATGATTGGCATGTCGAGCCGTTCGACACCGATGAGCCTTTGCAATTCCAGGCCATCGAGGTCCGGAAGCGTCACGTCAAGCACCAGGCAACTCGGTGCAACCAGTCGTGGGCGGGCGAGGAACTTCACTGCCGATTCGAAGAGTTCCGTCTGCCACCCCTCGTAACGAATCAGCGGTTCCAGCGATTCGCGAACTGAGACGTCGTCATCGACGACGAACACGACGGGCGTATCGCGCGACATGAAAGATGACTGCAATTCATGAAAAGAAGGTGCACTCGCTGAATTCAATTCGTATCTCCCTGGTGTCAGACCGCTCAGCTCACTTGAAATGCGGCATTGAGGGCTTCAAAAAGAGCCGCATCGCTGAACGGTTTGAGCAGGCACTCCACGGCACCCTGTTCGAGCAAGCGTGTACGGAGGGTCTCATCTGCTTGAGCAGTGATGAAGATGATCGGGATCTCTTGCCCGCGAACCGTCAACTCCTGTTGCAGATCGGGTCCGGTCATGCCGGGCATGGCGATGTCGAGGATCAGACATTTCGTCTTTCCGACGCAATCCGATGCGAGAAACTCCTCAGCCGAAGAGAAAGGCCGAACCAAATAGCCCGACAGTCTCAACATGTCGGGCAGCGACTCGCGCACCGACTCGTCGTCATCGATCACTGAAACGAGCGGACGTTTGACGATTACGGTCACAGACTCCTCACGTAGTGACGGGCAGTGGACGTTTCAGGTGGATCAGTCCGCCAACCCTTGCAACGATTCCGGCTCTGCCGAGCCCGACCCCCGCTGCTCGGTCCTCTGCCGGGGCACTATTTCTGGCGTTCGTGGTGTTCCTGGACATTCCCGGTTCTCCATGGGTAACAGTGCAGACCGCCTCCGAAGACCGACAGGAAACGCCTGCTTCCCGTTTTTGCAAAGGCAGTGGTTCAGTTCGAAAGTCGGGGAGCCAATTTGCGGTTTGCTTGTGCGCTTAAGCTAAGCGGTCGGGAACTTCGGCGGAAGCCTATAAATCTCGATGGCCACCATCGATTCCTAAGATAGATGCGGCCCAAATGGCAGAGAGACCGTATGGCGAGCCTCGAAAGCTCAGCCACAGATCCGGATCGACCTCTTCATTACATTGGCACCGGTGTGACGGCAGCATGGCATCGACTCCAATACCAAGGTGCCGTGATGCTGTTCCTGGGGGGAATCGGCCTGCGTCTGGTCCTGATCTTGTATCCCTACGTAGCCCTACGTTGCCCCACATACCGCGAAAATTCACACGCTAATCACACTTAGAATCCGCAATCGCACCAGAGCGCTTGTTTTAAAGGCTCGGAAGCACCGCCCGTGTAGGTTCGATTCCCATCGCCCGCTCCACTTTCCGTTGTCTGGCGTGTCTGTGCGTTGTTCTGGGTCCTATAACCGAATGCGTCGGCTCCCGGTCGAGTCCGTTTTCGCTGGCCTCATCCTTCTACATCGATCCTCCGCCGCCAGTCGTGAACGGCCGTTTCGAGGCAACCAAAATTGCAAACATGCCCCAAAGAGAGCATTGGCGCTGACGCACGAAGATTCAATTACGCAATATACCTCCGGCAGAGAATTCCGCCCGTTTCGGCTCTTATGGGAAAGTCTCTATCGAACGTCAATTTCGAATTGCAATTGTATTCCATGTCGCTCGAGCCACCTCTCGACGTTCGTTTGGTCTCACGTCACCATCATAAATTCTATAGCCTAGCCGCTTTAGTAGATCGGTCACTTCCTCCGAGCGTTCTGAACACACTTCGCAGATGATAACCGGGCAGGCCCGCTTGAGTAGGTTGCTACCTCCCTCAAGCACTTCAAGTTCAGCTCCTTCCACATCGATCTTTAGTACGTCCGGCGCAGGTAATCTGTCTGCCAGCCAATCCAGTGAAACAGCAACCACAGCCTGCCGCTCTGTTACTCCGCCTGTTTGACTTTGTCCGTAGCCAGCAAGGAAATTGGACGCTCGTGATCGCGACGCTATGTTGAACTCTCTAAGGTCGCAAGCTTTCGCGACCGCCGTCGGAACGATTTGCACTGTCCCCGATGTACTTGGCTGTATCGAGGCTGAACGCCGCAGTAGTTGCACTAACCATACATCCGCCTCGAACGCGAATACTCGACCGTTGCGCCCGGCTAAGTGTGCTGCAGCAAACGAAAATAGACCAATGTTTGCACCGACATCCCAAACAACATGGCCGTTTTTAACGAATTCCTTCGCCATACCGCAAAGAACTGGATCAACGGATTTCATAGGCCGAAACAAATATTTCAGGCCCGCAGATCCGGATACGTAAATCTGCGTTCCCCCGATCTGCGTTGGTAATGACCGACGAAATGAGGTCCGCCGCGTAGCTCGTTCAAGAAATGATCTAAGCATGGCCCCGTCGAATCCCCCCAAATCGAAACTCTCTTAGTCGCCAGTCCCTTAGAAGGTCTGGCGCTCAATCCGCAGCCGATGGGAGCTGGTTAGCCAACTCGCAGCCAATAAGGCATGAAATAGCCACTCTGTGATCGCGTTGCCGTGTTGCTCATGGTAATTCCGGGTGCGCGTAAGCGAATGGGCTCCCACCTTACGCATTCAACAATGCACGACCGGTATTACGAGTTAATGACCGTGTTCGGAGAACGCACCGATCGGCTGCAACGACATCGTGTCTTGGCGCAAAATCTGCACTCCCTGCGGAGCTCCGAGGCGGTCGGCACGCCGCAGGAACGCATGGTCTTCATGCAATGGATCTCTCTGCTTCTGCACGAAGTCGATGAGCCTGGCCGCACCACCACGTTTAGCTACCATGCAAATGGGAACCTCGATGGAAGAATGAGGAGTTGCCTCACGTAGCCCTACGTTGTCCCTCATAACGCGAAAATTCGCACGCCAATCGCACGCAGCCTTCTCTGAATCTCGAAACGCCGTCTTTCAAAGGCATTGAAGGAAAGTCCGTTTGGGTTCGATTCCCATCGCCCGCTCCACTCTAAGCTACCGCCACTCATCGCCCGGCATTACGCGCTTCATGAACTCATCAAACATGGGAACTGTAAATGCGGTGTCGCCATGATTGGGACTCCACACCATACCCTTTGCGATAAGCGAACTACGCGTCGGTGCAAGCGATGAAACAACAGCATCGAATGACTCAGCAATGTCGCCCGATCGGTGTGGCCCCGCCCCGAGTTCCGCCATTGCGCGCAGATATTTTTTCTCTTTAGGTGTGAGTCTATCGAATCGTACCCGAAAGAAGCTCTCGTCTAGCGCCGCTATGGCCGTAACCGACGCCTGGCGTACGACGTTTGGCAATATTGGTGATTGCGTGGCAGCTAGCCAGGTATGACTTCCCCACTCCTGCAGGAAATATGCGTAGCCTTGAGTGAGTTGAAGAATGAGGTCCATTGACTCGGTCGTTATGCTGACACCTTCGCTCAAGAGTGGTTTCTCGATCGCCAATCTAGCAGCGTCCGGAGGCAGAGCGCCGACGACAGGGAAGTCAAACAGTCTTTCGGCGTAAGATTTCGCGTTTCCCATCTGCCCTCGCAACTGCGGGAGCCCGGCACCCACCAACACGACTGGGAGCCGTCGTTGTTCCGTGCGATGCATTGCGGTTATCAGGACAGCTAGTTGAGGTTCCTCTACGTATTGCAATTCGTCGATAAATATCGCAAGCGCGGTATCCGCAGCTTTAGCTGCGAGCCCGACTTGCTCAAACAGGGCTTGCAGGTCGTGCTCGAGGTCGCCATTGTCGGCAAGACCGGGCTCGGGTTCGTAATCAAAACCCACCTCGATGTCGGCGTAAGTAACTTTGAGCTTCTTGGCGAACCCTGCGAGTGCGCGCAGTCCGCGTATGGCAAAGTCCTTTGCCTTGTCTATCTGACTGAGTCGCAAGAGCGCCTGCCGAAGCTGTGGTGCGAGTAGCGCGGGAAGAGACCTTCCTTCCGGCGCCTCGATACGTACGGTGTGAATGCCTACTGACTCGGCGTCTTCACGTACTCGATCGAGTAGAACGGTTTTCCCTACGCCACGCAGGCCGACGAGCATGGCGCTTTTTGCGGGTCGCCCAATGCGCGCTCGCTCAAGTGCGGTCCGAAGCGTGGCACGTAATTCATCTCTGCCGGCCAACTCGGGAGGTGGAGTGCCGGCGCCTGGAGCAAAGGGGTCGCGTACTGGATCCATGGCGAATTATACCAATGTTTGTTAAGTTATCAAAAAAATATAACTTAACTAATAAACGTATAAATACGACGGTGCCGTAACTCATCGGACGCCATAGTCAGCGACAGCACCCAAGTTGCGTTCGCCCTGGCCCAAACCCTAGATGACCTCCGCAGCCAACGTCACATTGGCTGCGGTTCGCTGGCGTTGGCTCGTGTAGCGCTGATTTTCACACAAAAATCACACGCAGCGTGGTTCGGCGCATCCAACACTATGATTCTTATCGACTAACGTTGCGCCTGTGGTATTTTCGATTCCCATCGCCCGCTCCACTTTTCGTTGCCTGCCGTGTCCCTGGGATGCGGCTCAGCTCATCGTCCAGTTCCACCGGCAGCAGTTGGCCGCCTGCCGCAGGATCGATCTTGCTGTCGGTGTCGTGGCTGCGCGGCCTCGCGGCGGATTCCGACTCAGCCTACGCGACGTCGAGCAGCGCCCGCGGGTTCTTGGCGACAACGAGCAGCAACGTGCGCGCGGCGCCCGACGGTGCACGCCGTCCCTGTTCCCAGTCCTGCAACGTTCGCACAGATACTCCAAGCAACGA
>Ga0209006_10004873_pt1 | contig 12181 bp, 11 predicted proteins | sample JacPin_JW_Ref_O2_FD_188567 | JGI IMG/M metagenome (GOLD analysis project Ga0209006, IMG submission 188567) | Forest soil microbial communities from Algoma, Ontario, Canada - Jack Pine, Ontario site 1_JW_Ref_O2 (SPAdes) (version 2) | ecosystem: Environmental > Terrestrial > Soil > Boreal...
GCCATTGCGATCTCGAAGCCGCCGGCCAGCGCATATCCCTCGACTGCGGCAATGAGGGGCTTTTTGAGCGCGCGCTGCGTCACGCCGGCAAATCCGTTGGTGGGCGAACGCACCACTTCGCCGCGCAGGAATGCCTTGAGGTCCATTCCGACGCAAAACGATCCTCCCGCCCCGGTTATTACGATGACGCGCACATCGGGCTCGGCATCGGCCTTCCCTAAGGAGACTGAAATTTCGTGCGCCGTCGCCTGGTCGATCGCATTGCGAACCTCGGGCCGATCCATGGTAATCGTCGCAACCTGCGCCTCGATTTCAAGATGTACTGCCATGATCGGGCCGCCGGCAAATGACTGCGCTACGCTTTCTCGAGAATATGGATGGCGCAAGAGCTTCCCGCACCCACGACATGGGTCATCCCAATGCGGGCGCCTTCTACTTGCCGCAACCCCGCCTCTCCGCGCAGATGCGTCGCAACCTCGTAAATATTGGCGATGCCGGTGGCGCCGAGGGGATGTCCCTTTGACAGTAGCCCACCCGAGACATTCACCGGAATGCGGCCGCCCAGCTCGGTCTCACCGCTGTCGATCAGCGCACCCGGCCCTCCATCGGTGCAGATCCGCAAATTCTCATAGTGCATCAACTCCGCCGTCGCGAAGCAATCGTGCAACTCGATGAGTTCGATCTCGCTCGGACCCACCCCGGCCATCTCGTAAGCCGCGCCGGCCGCGAGCCGGGTGACCGAATTGAAATCCATCAACGCCAGATTACGCGGCGTGTAAGGATCGCTTTGGAGAACGGACGCCCGCACTCGGATGGCGCGGCCCATCAGGCCAAGCGCCCTCGCCTTGCGCTCCGAACAGACAATCGCCGCTGCGGCACCGTCGACGTTGACGGAACACATCAGCTTGGTCAGGGGAAAGGAAATCATTTCCGCCTCCATGACCTGCGCAAGGGGCGTCTCCATGCGGTACATCGCTTTGTCGTTCATGGTCGAGTGGTGATGATTCTTCACCGAAACCTTTGCGAATTGCTCGAAGGTGGTGCCGTATTTACGAGTATGCTCCATGCCGAGCGACGCAAACATCGATGGCATCGTTCCCGAGCCCACGAGTCCCTCGGTCGGCACTCCGTCGTAAGACGCGCCGCCCCCCAGGAGACCGCGACCCATCTTCTCGACGCCGATGCAGAGAACCAGGTCGTAAAGGCCCGATTTGATGGCGATCCATCCCTCTCGGAACGCCGTGGCTCCCGTCGCGCATGCATTGGCCGTGTTGACCACCGGAATTCCGGTCTGACCGAGATGCTGCATGACACGCTGTCCAACGCTCCGATTGGCTTCGCCCATGTTGCCGCAGTACAGTGCCTGCATATCGCGAATTCCGAGCCCCGCGTCCTTTAACGCCAGCAGCGCAGCCTCGGCGCCCAGATCCTCCACGCTGCGATCCGGATAGCGGCCGAACCGAATCATGTCCGTTCCAATTACATACACATCGCTCATCCGCGTTGTCCTCGTCCCCGCCTCCAGCTATTCAACCACAGCCGTGAAAACGTGCCTGACGTGCCGTGTACCCGCCTCCCCCGCGACGCTGAGCGTTTCGAAACCCACTTGTACCGGCATGTCGAATTGGATCGCGTCGCAATTCAAACCGATTAAATTTCCTTTGATTGTTCCGCCGCCGTCCAAGTCGACCAGAGCAGCGACGAACGGCGTTGCCACTCCGGGAAAACTGCGACGAACCACCGTGTACGTGTAGAGTCGCCCGCGCTCGGCCAGTCTGACCGCTTCAAGCGTTCCCACGGCCGCACATTTCGGACACGCGCGACGGCTGCCGACCGCCAGCACTTCGCCGCAAGACGTGCATTTCATCCCTTCCAGGTATGGCTTGCCGTCGGCGCCGATCTTTACGAACGGCGCCAAAGGTCGAAGCGACTCCGTTTCGTCATCGGACATACGAACTCCTGCGACGCGCCATCATATCTGCGGGCTGCGACAACACGATACAAGACGCCGTGTATTGCTGTCAAGAACGCGATACTCGCGGCGAAGCTCAGGTCTACTCTCCGCGCCAAACCGGGGCGCGCTTTTCGGCAAAGGCGCTCGCGCCCTCGCGCGCGTCCGCCGACTTGAATACCGGCGCTGTCAGCTGATATTGCCGTTCGAACATCTCCGTGGAAGGCCAATCCTGGCTCTCGCTCAATACCTGCTTGCTGACCGCGACCGCGAGCGGTCCATTCGCGGCAATCTTTCGGGCGCAGCCCAACGCGACCGTCAGTGCTTCACCGCTCGGTACGACGCGATTGATCAATCCGTGGTGCGCCAGCAATGAAGCCGGAACGATATCGCCGGTGAGCACCAGTTCGGAGGCGATTTTTGCCGGGAGCTGCCGCGGCAGGCGCACCAGACCCCCGGCATTGGCCACCAGACCGCGCCTCACTTCGGTGAGTCCGAACTGGGCATCTTCCGCTGCGATCACCAGATCGCAGGCAAGAGCCATCTCGAACCCACCCGCCAATGCATATCCCTCGATGGCCGCGATCAGCGGCTTCGAGATTCTTGCCTGCGTGACACCGGCGAATCCAACATCCGGCAGCCGCATGACCTCGCCGCGCAGAAAAGCCTTCAGATCCATGCCCGCGCAAAAGTGGCCACCGGATCCGGTAAGCACGGCGACGCGTATGTCGCGATCGGAGTTTACCCGTTGTATCAATTCTGAAATTGCCAGCGCCGTGGGTCGGTCAATGGCATTCCGCGCCTCGGGCCGGTCGATGGTAATGATCGCGACGCCTTCATCCAGATCGTATTTAACTGCCATTTCATGCCCCCCCTGAATCTGGGCCTTCGCTTCTCGCGGAACGCATCCCGCCAAATTCCGTGATATCTAGCGCGCCCCGAGTCGCCGTTGCCAGCTTCTTTGACAGCAGGCAATGGACATTGCAGCATGAGACAAATTGCGTCCCTTCGCGGCGTGGTACGGTGGCGATATGGCTTGCTCGATCGAGTGGTTAATCAATGATGACTAGCGGCCCGCTGGCAGGACTCAAGGTGCTCGAATTCGCCGGTATCGGTCCCGGGCCTTTCGTGGGAATGATGCTCTCCGACATGGGTGCCGAGGTGTTGCGCATCGAGCGCAAAGGGACACCCGATCCAGCCCCGGAGCGTCTCGACGCTCGTGGCCGGCTCGCCATCGAACTCGACCTCAAGCAGTCGCACTCAATCGACGTGTGCCTGACCCTTTGCGAACATGCGGATATCGTTTTTGAAGGCAGTCGCCCCGGCGTCATGGAAAGGCTGGGCCTGGGTCCGGAGGTAGTGCTCGCGCGCAATCCGCGCATCGTTTATGGCCGCATGACCGGTTGGGGCCAATCAGGGCCGTACGCCCCGTATGCCGGACATGACATCAACTATTTGTCGCTCAGCGGTGCCCTGCATGCCATCGGCACCGAGGATAAGCCGATTCCGCCGCTCAATCTGGTCGCCGACTACGGCGGCGGGGCCATGTTCCTGATGGCCGGCCTTCTCGCCGGAATCATTCATGCGCGTGCGACCGGCAAAGGGCAGGTCATCGACGCGGCCATGACAGATGGTGCCGCCTATCTGATGACAAGATTTTACGGGCAATACGCTGCCGGCAGCTGGATGGATAGCCGCCGCGCGAATCTGCTCGACGGCGGTGCGCCGTTCTACGATACCTACCAGTGCGCCGATGGCAAATGGATATCGATCGGCGCTCTCGAGCCCGGCTTTTACGCGCTTCTTCTCGAAAAGGCAGACTTGACGGAGCGCCTGACGCAACCGCAAATGGAGCAACCCTGTTGGCGCGATATGCACAGAACCTTGCGCGAAGTATTCGCGATGCGTACGCGCCAGGAATGGTGTGATCTCTTGGAGCATACAGATGCGTGCTTCGCGCCGGTCCTCTCGCTGGCGGAGGCGCCGGAACATCCACACAATCGCGCACGCAGCACATTCGTCGACGTCGCCGGAGTCATTCAACCGGCGCCCGCTCCACGATTCTCTGAAACGCCGAGCCGCATCCAGTGGCCGCCTTCTCCGATTGTTCGCAATACCGGCGAGGCACTGAAGGATTGGGGTATCAGTGAAGAAACCGTGAACCGGCTGTTGGGCGGCGCATAGCTGGATCGATTGACAACGTCGAGGAGGCATGATGATTGCGCTTACCGAGGCATTCGCAGGCGCGTCCATTCCAGCCGGTGCGGAAGAATTCCGCGCTCAGGTGAAGTCCTTTCTCGCCGAGAAATTACCTGACCGGCCTTCGTCTGCGCGAGCGCGGTCGTGGTCCGCCTTCGATGCGCCGTTCAGCCGATCGCTGGCGGAACGCGGTTGGTTGGGCCTTACGTTGCCCAAGCAGTACGGCGGCGGAGGCTACGATGCATTCTCGCGCTTTGTGCTGGTCGAAGAATTGCTGATCGCCGGGGCGCCCGTCGCCGCCCATTGGATGGGCGATCGTCAAAGCGGACCGCTGATCCTGCGGTATGGGACGGAGGAACAGCGGCGATTTTACCTGCCTCGGATATGCCGGGGAGAGATCTTCTTCTGCATCGGCATGAGTGAACCCAATGCAGGCTCTGATTTGGCCAGCGTAAGAACCAAAGCCGCCAGGACCGAGCGCGGCTGGCTGCTGAACGGCTCGAAAATCTGGACGACCTTCGCGCACAAATCGCACTATATGCTCGCCCTGGTTCGCACTTCCGGATCCGCCGCCGATCGGCATCTGGGCCTTTCGCAGTTTGTGGTTGATCTCACTTTGCCCGGTGTCGCCGTCAAGCCGATCGTGGACCTGTGCGGCGACGACAACTTTAGCGAAGTTTTTTTCGAGGACGTGCAGCTTGGCGCCGATGCGTTGGTGGGAAAAGAAGGCGAGGGATGGACGCAAGTTAATTCCGAACTCGCATTCGAACGCAGCGGTCCGGAGCGAATCTATTCGAGTCTCATCTTGCTTGACTTGTGGACCCGGCGCGTGCGCCGGGATTCCTCAGAGGCGGACGAGGTACGTCTGGGTAGGCTAATTGCGCGCCTCGCGGTCCTGCGCGAGATGTCGCTGGCGATCACGCAACGACTCGCCAACGGTGAAAGTCCCGTGCTCGAGGCTGCATTGCTCAAGGACTTAGGCACCGAATTCGAGCAGACCATACCACAGGAAATCGCCGACGCTGTGGCCGCGGACCCTGAAGTTGAAGCGGACGAGGATCTCATGAGCACTCTCGCCTATCTGATGCAAATTAGTCCCGCCTTCTCGCTGCGCGGCGGCACACGGGAAATACTGCGTGGAATGATCGCGCGTGGGCTGGGATTGCGGTAATGGCGGTGGAAAACTTGTTGCTCGACAGTTTTGTCCGTCTTTTGGCGAAAGTATCGCCCCCGACCGCAGTACGGCGCGCCGAAGCGGACGGCGATGTGGCGGATATCCTTGGCGGCATCGAGGAATCGGGCTTTATGGATGCGCTGGTTCCCGAGTCCCGAGGGGGCTCGGGACTGTCCCTCGCCGACGCTGTGCCGCTGTTTCTCGCGGCAGGCGGATATCTGCTGCCTATTCCTTTCGCGGAGACGGCGGTGGCGCGCGCCGTGATTGCCGCCGCCGGGGCGCAGTCCCCTCCGGGGAAGACGATCGTACTGTGGCCGGCAACGCACGCAGGGCGGCTGATGTCCCAAGTCGGCCCGTTGTGCGAGCGGTCATCGTTGGCGCTGGTGCAGCGTGGCGCCGAATTCCAACTTCTTCCGATCACGTTCGGCGAGCGCCGCGCGGATCCCTTCCGCATGCGGAGCGCGCGGCCGGAACCGGATGCGTCCCCGCTGGCCGAATTCGCACTACCGCACGTCGATCTGCTGCATTGGGCGGCCGCGATTACCGCGGCCAATATGGCCGGTGCCATGGAACGACTCCTCGAGCTGTCGCTCGCTCACGTGAATGACAGGCAGCAGTTTGGTCGATCGATCGGTAAATTTCAGGCGATTCAGCAACAACTCAGCGTGTTCGCTGAAAGAGCAGTCTCTGCCCGGGTAGCCGCGCGAATCGGCTTGATGGGCTCCAACTTGACCCTCGATGGCAGGCGGGTGGCAATCGCCAAATCCGTTGCCAATGAATCCGCGAGAGCGAGCGTGAGCATCGCGCACGCCGTGCATGGCGCTATCGGCATCAGCGAAGCCCATGAACTGCAGCTGTATACTCGCCGCCTGAACCGCTGGCAGTTGAGTTTTGGTTCCGACGCCTATTGGCAGCGACGTGTCGGCAGGAGCCGGCTGAAGTCATCAGATGCTACCGGCGTGGACTTCGTGCGCACAGTTATCGCCGGCACCGAGGCCTGCTAATAAGGACGACACCATGACCATAACTGAAGCTGTAGTTCGCTCTGAAAAGGAGGGGATCGTCACGCTTACGCTCAATCAGCCGGAGCAGCGAAATCCCATTTCCGATCCCAACATTGTCGACGCCCTTTGCTCGGCCATCGAGGCCGCAGATGCCGCAACGTCGGTCCGTTGCGTGATTCTCACGGGCGCCGGCTCGGCCTTCTCGACAGGCGGCAATATCAAGGCAATGCGTCCAGGCGGTGGGTTGGTTGACCCCTCCCCGGTCACCACCAGGCGAAACTACCGGCAGGGTATTCAGCGGCTTCCTTTGCTTTTCGACCGAATCGAGGTACCCGTGATCGCAGCAGTCAACGGGCCGGCGATCGGCGCCGGATGCGACCTGGCCTGCATGTGCGACATTCGCATCGCCGCCGAGAGCGCCAAATTTGCGGAAAGCTTCGTCAAGCTTGGCATCGTCCCCGGCGATGGCGGAGCCTGGCTCCTTTCCAGACTCATCGGATATTCCAAAGCCTGCACGCTTGCCTTCACGGGAGATACGATTACATCCCATGAGGCGCTTGCCTGCGGTCTCGTTTCTCAAGTCGTTCCGGATTCGGAATTACTCGCTACGGCTCACGCGCTGGCAGCGCGCATCGCCGCCAACCCGGGCAGCGCGGTCAGAATGACGAAACGGCTCATGCGCGAAGCGCAGATGAGTTCGCTTTCGGCCATACTTGAGATGTCCGCAGCGGCGCAGGCCATCTGTCATACGACCAAGGATCATGCCGAAGCCGTCGACGCATTCTTAGCCAAACGTCCACCTCAATTCGACCGGACGTGATCTGCCTCGATTAACGCGGCGGCATCCGGATGGCGCCATCGAGACGGATGGTCTCGCCGTTGAGCATTGGATTTTCGATGATATGTGCCGCGAGCATGGCGAACTCCGAAGGACGGCCAAGCCGGGACGGATGCGGCGTCGCCTTCGCCAGAGATTCGCGGATCTCAGCGGAAATCCTCGCGAGGATTGGCGTATCGAACGTACCGGGAGCAATCGTGCAGACCCGAATCCGACGGCCGGCGAGGTCGCGAGCTGCGACGAGCGTCATACCCACGATGCCGGCTTTGGCCGATGCGTAGGGGATCTGCCCGATCTGACCCTCGAACGCCGCGACCGAGGCGGTGAACACAACGACCCCGCGTTCTCCGTCAACAACTTCGGTTTGTGCAAGACGTGCAGCACCGAGTCGAAGGACATTGAAGCTGCCAATCAGATTGACTCGGATAATCGCTTCATATTGCTCGAGTGAGCCGGGAAACCCCTGCTTGTCGACCACCCGCAATGGCCCGCCGCGTCCGGCGCAGTGAACGACCGCTCGCAGGGTCCCGATCCTCTCCGCGGTATCGAAAACCTCGAGCATTTGAGCCTCGCTGGTCACATCCGCAGCAACAAATTGCGTTTGTCCGCCGATTTGCCGGGAAACCTTTTCCCCGTCCGATGTAGGCAGATCGGCGATAATGACATGCGCCCCCTGCGTCGCGAGCCGCTCAGCCGTTGCGCGCCCCAGCCCCGACGCTCCCCCCGTGACCACCACCGCACTGCCCGCAATCTGCATCGCCGACTCTCCTTACATCCGTTCAATGATGGTGGCGTTTGCCTGTCCGCCGGCCTCGCACATCGTTTGCAGCCCAAAACGGCCGCCCGTCTCCTCGAGTCCGTTCAGCAACGAACACATCAGACGCGCGCCGGAGGCGCCGAGAGGGTGGCCGAGGGCAATCGCTCCGCCCCGTGGGTTGAGCCGTTCCGGGTCCGCTCTCAGGTCGTGCAGCCACGCCAGCGGAACCGGAGCGAACGCCTCGTTGACCTCGAACTGGTCAATGTCGTTGATCCCCAGTCGCGCCTTTTCCAAGATGCGTTTTGTAGCCGGTATCGGCGCGGTGAGCATCAGTAAGGGATCATCCGCGATCACATCGAGTGCCACGAATCTGGCGCGCGCCTTCAGGCCAAGGCGGCCGGCAACGGACTCGCTCATGACCAATGCCACCGCCGCTCCATCCGTGATCTGGGAAGAATTCCCAGCCGTTATGCTCCATCTGATCTCGGGAAATCGCCTGGCGATCTGATCATCCGCGAACGCGGTTTTCAGGGCGGACAGACTCGCCGCCGTAGTCGCGGAACGTATGGTCTCATCCTGCGAAACCACGCCGGACGGCGTGCGGATTGGGACGATCTCCCTACCGAAACCTCCAGCCTTGCGAACCTGCTCGGCGCGCCGATGTGAACGGGCCGAATATTCATCCATCTGCTCACGACCGATCTTCCAGCGCGCGGCGATGAGTTCGGCCGAGACACCCTGCCCGACCAAGCCACGCGGAAACCGGGCATTGAACGCACTCCCATACGGCTCCGCGCCCATGCGGGCCGTGCCCATGGGCACGCGGCTCATGGACTCGATCCCGCCGGCAATTGCGATCTCATAGACGCCGGCGGCAATGCCCTGCGCTGCGAAGTGGATTGCCTGCTGGCTCGACCCGCAGCGCCGCTCGACGGTGGTCGAAGGGACATGCTGTGGAAGACCGGCCGCCAACCAGGCGGTCCGCCCCACCGGCACAGCCTGCTCACCGGCTTGGCTGACGCATCCGATGATAACGTCGTCGACCATGCCGGCATCGAACGGGTTGCGCTGGAGCAAACCGATGATGGTCTGGGACAAGAGGTCGGCCGGATGCAAATTCGAGAGCGCCCCGCCCGATTTCCCGCGAGCCATGGGTGACCGTACGATGTCGACCAGCACAGGACTATTCCGCATTTTTATTTCGCCCCACTTTTGCGCGACGGCAGTTTAACCAACGATATCGCCAGAGCGCGGCCTTGAGACCATCTCGGAGGCGCCCGTCAAGAAGCGTTACACCTGCGGTCAACTGGCATTTCGCAGGCACGTCGATCAATCACTTTATTCCCGTGTAGGAATGATTATTCCCATTGGAGCAGCCAGTTGATAAACTTCAGCCTGCCTAACGGCCGGCGCCGGCCACGGAGTCCCGGCGAGGCTGATGTCGATGGAGGAAGTCGATGCAAACCCTGGCATCTTGTTTGCGTAATGGTTCGGTTGAGGCATGGCAATCAGTCCGTGCGACCCTGTTGCGCGAGCTTTTTTCCGGCTGCCTCGAGTTCGACGCCAAATGCGTGCCCGAGGCCCGCTTCGGCAAGGCGCTGGGATTTCCCATCTCACTGACTCACTTCAATATCGACGTGCCCTTGACCTACCGGCGGACCTGGCAGGACATTCGCAGTAACAGGGTAGGCGCGAAGATCGTCTGGTTCGTCCGGTGCGGCTCTCTGCAAATTCTTCGCTCGAATGGAACTTGTATCATCGACGCCGCGCATGCAGGAATCCTCGATTCCAACGCCCCCTTCCAGGTAAGAATGCTTTGCGATGAAACTCGCGCTCACGAATCTCTTCAAATCGTCATTCCTCCGGACTTATTCGCGACCCATTTGCCGGAGGGGGAAGATTTCAGCGGGACATTCGCCCTAAACTCGACCGCCGCTCCTCTCGCACAAGGCCTGCTCTCCCTGCTCGTCGAGAGAGGCGAGAATCTCAACCGTAAAGCGGCGAAATCGTTGACGGAAGCCCTCCTCGAGTCGATTGGGGAGAACATCGGAATTGGATCCAACAACCCCCGGCGCCGGCGTCTCCGGGACCGGCGCCTGGTCGACATCGAGGAATTCATCGAGATGAACCTCACCGACCCCTTTTTGTCCTACGGAAAGGTGGCTGAGCGTTGCGGTATCTCGCGTCGGTATCTATGCCACATATTGAAAGCCAACGGCAAATCCTTTTCCGATCTTCTGTGGCGAAGTCGCCTGCCGAAAGCTCACGACCTTCTCCTCGCATCGGAGACGCGTAACTACTCCATCCGCGAGGTTGCCTTTATGTCGGGATTTAAAAGCGCCGCGCATTTCAGCCGCCGTTTCAAGGCGACGTATGGGTGCCCTCCTCGTCAATACCGGCACGAACACAGCGTAGCCAGCGCAGAGGTCTCGTTAGCATGACGGCAATCGATGTACCGCGGCCGGGGTTCATGGATTCCGAGGAATTGCGCATTTTCGGGAGCACGGTGGATCGCTTTCTCGATGAGTACGCGAGCCCGGTCGAAACTGCGCGTTGGCGGAGCGAGGGATCGGTTCAGAAGGACGTGTGGCTCAAGGCAGGTCAGGCGGGCCTTCTAGGACTCTCGATTCCCGAGGCCTACGGGGGCGCCGGAGCCGATTTCCGGTATGAAGCCCTGCTCATCGAACGCATGGGCCTAAAGCACGCCCTAAATTTTGCAATACCGCTTCACAATGCGGTAGTAGCTCCCTATCTCGTTCATTTTGCCAGCGAGGAACAAAAGCGACGCTGGCTCCCAGACGTCGTCACTGGAAGAACGATTCTCGCGATTGCGATGACGGAGCCGGGATCCGGTTCGGACTTGCAAGCCATGAAGACGAGTGCGCGGCCTGATGGCGATCACTATGTCGTCAACGGTCAAAAGACGTTTATTTCAAACGGCCTGCATGCCTCCTTGATCATCGTTGCCGCGAAGACTGACTCCACTGCAGGGGCGAGGGGAATATCGCTCTTCGTCGTCGATACCGGCAAGGTGGAGGGTTTCTCGCGCGGCCGTCTTTTGAAAAAGTTGGGTCAAGAGGGGCGCGACACGACCGAATTATTCTTTGACGATATGCGCGTTCCGGCCGAGAATCTTCTTGGAGGCGTCGAAGGGCGCGGCTTCGCCATGCTGATGGAAAATCTTCCACAAGAGCGGATGGTGATCGCGTGGCAGGCGATGGGAATGATCGAAGCCGCGCTGGAGGTCACGCTGGCCTACGTTCACGAACGGCGCGCTTTCGGCTCGGCCGTCATCGAATTTCAGAATACTCAGTTTGTGCTTGCGGAATGCAAGACGCAGGCCACCATCGCCAAAGTGTTCTTGTATCATTGCACGCAACAACTGTTAGCCGGCGCGCTCGATGCGGTAACCGCGTCGATGGCCAAGTATTGGATAACGGAGGTTCAAGCTAAGATCGTCGACGTCTGTCTGCAATGTTTTGGTGGATACGGGTACATGCTGGATTATCCGATCTCCGAGATGTACAAGGATGCGCGCGGCTACCGCATCTATGGCGGTTCAAACGAAATTATGAAGCTCATCATTGCGCGTTCGTTGTAATGGCTACCAAGCTGGGTGCTTCATCGAGGCGCGGTGCGGTTGCCTCCGTCGCATCGATACTTCGCCTGCTGGCAACCACCGACGAGCCCATGGGAGTGAATTCCATCGCCAGGGCCGTGTCGATGGCGCCAAGTTCCTGTTACAAAATGATGAAGGCACTGGTCGACCAGGATTTCGCTTCGATGGACGAGCACAGCAAAAGGTACTCGCTCGGCAGCGGAGCGATTGCCATTGCACACCGCGCTCTCGATCCGTTACAGGCATACGGGACCGTCCGGTCGCGGCTCGAAGACTGCGCGCAAACTCAGGCGATCGCCATCGGACTCTGGCGAGTACTCCCAAGATCGCGGATGGTGTTGATCGGCTTCGCCGAGGGTGAAAGCCAGATGCGCATACACATGCCGATCGGACAGAGGCTCCCGATCTACGTCGGTGCGGTTGGTCGGGCCATTGCTGCGCGGATGAATCCCTCATCGCAAGAACTGAAGGAGAGTTTCGACAAGTTGCGTTGGCAGAGACCGCTGTCATTTCGCGAATATGTCGCTCAGGTCGAACAGGCAAAGCGCCTCGGTTACGGCCTTGATAGCGGCTACTTCGCACCGGGCGTGAGCACCGTCGCTGTCGCCATCGTGGATGCCTTCGGCCAGGTTCGCTACG
>Ga0209006_10004874_pt1 | contig 12179 bp, 9 predicted proteins | sample JacPin_JW_Ref_O2_FD_188567 | JGI IMG/M metagenome (GOLD analysis project Ga0209006, IMG submission 188567) | Forest soil microbial communities from Algoma, Ontario, Canada - Jack Pine, Ontario site 1_JW_Ref_O2 (SPAdes) (version 2) | ecosystem: Environmental > Terrestrial > Soil > Boreal...
CGGGGCGATATTTTCGAGTTGGATTCTGTTTCTTCTGGCGCAGACGACACTGGTCGCGTCCGGGCGAACGGATATTCACCGGCGCATTGGGATCGTGGGGTTCTTACTGGCGTGCCTGATGGTGGTGGTTGGAGTGTGGGCGGCTACCAATTCATTGGGTCGGAGCAGCGGGCCTACGGGCATTGATCCAAAAACTTTCTACATCATTCCGATTACCGACATGCTGATTTTCGGCGTGCTGGTATTTTTTGCGTATAGGGCGCGGTTTGATTCCGCGGCGCACAAACGCATTATCATCATCGCGACGGTAGCGTTGATGATTGCGGCTATCGCGCGCTGGCCACTTCCACTGGTACTGCACAACCCTTTAGCGGCGGCAATAGTTTCCTACGCGTTCCTAGTAATGTTGGTGGCTTATGATTTGTGGTCCACGCACAAGATTCATCGCGCGACGATCTGGGCGAGCGTGTTTTTGATTTTTGTGCAGCAGATACGATTTCCGATTGGGCAAACGGCGGCGTGGCACGCGTTTGCCACGTGGGCGCAAAACTTAAGACTCTGAACGATGCGGACCCGGCGGTCCGGCGCTTTATGCGCGATACAGACAATCCAAGGTGTACCGAAGGCGAGGAGTTTCGCCGTCCTATTTCCTGAGCCCTAATTTTCGAACCTGAATTTTTGTTAATGCATCCCGGCGAAGGGCGGAGGCATCTTTTTACCAATGCCTAAATCTAGGACTGCGGTTGATACGCAAGTTTCCACTTCAAGTGCTTATTCCGATTATGTAAATCCGCAGTGGGTGGCGTTGCTCGAGCTGCTCGGTATGAATGTGCGGTATGAGCGGTGCGAAGGCGCGGAGTTGTTTACTGAGGATGGCAGGCGAATTCTGGATTTTTTGTCGGGATATTGCGTGCACAACACGGGACACAACCACCCGCATATTGTTCAGGCGCTGCAGAAGGAATTGGAGGCGCGCGGGCCGGTGATGCTGCAGAGTCATGTGCCGGAACTGGCTGGGGAACTAGCGAAGAGGCTTTGCGATCTTGCGGGAGGCGGGCTGCAGAAGGCGTTTTTTTGCAGCAGCGGGAGTGAGGGCGTTGAGGCGGCGATTAAATTTGCGCGCATGAACACGCGACGGGATGGATTGTTGTGCGCGAAGAGCGCGTTTCATGGATTGACGGCCGGGGCGTTGTCATTGATGAGCGACGCGTTCTGGCGCGAGGGATTCGGGCCGTTGTTGGCTGATGCGGCGGTGGTGCCGTTCGGCGATTCGGCGGCGTTGGAAAAGCAGTTAGATTCGAAACGCTTCGCGGCGTTTGTTGTGGAGCCGATACAGTCGGAAGCAGGAATCAACATTCCGCCGCAAGGATATTTGAAGGGAGCGGAGGCGATTTGCCGGCGTACTGGGACGCTTTTTGTTGTGGATGAAGTGCAGACGGGAATGTTTCGCACTGGGAAGTTTTTGGCCGGGCATCATTACGGGGTGAAGCCAGATATGGTGGTGCTGGCGAAAGCGTTGAGCGGCGGGCTGGCGCCGGTGGGCGCGACTTTGATGACGGATGCGGTTTACGAGGGGGTCTATTCGTCGCTGCGGCGCGCGATCGTACACACGTCGACGTTTAGCGAGAATAGTTTGTCGATGCGCGCGGGATTGGCGACGCTGGATGTATTGGAGAGGGAATCGCTGGGGGCGCGGGCTACCGAGCTTGGCGAGGAATTGCGGCAGCGATTGCGGGAAGAATTGGCGCCGTTTGAGATGGTGAAAGAAGTTCGCGGATTGGGTATGCTGTCGGGGATTGAATTTGGGTCGCCGGCGAAACTGGTTCTGAAGGCGGCGTTTGAAGTGTTCATGAAGATTCATCCGGCGATGTTCGGGCAGATTGTAGTGATGAGAATGTTTCGGGATAAGAATATTCTGACGCAGATTTGCGGGAATAATTTTATGGTGCTCAAGGTGGCGCCGCCGATGGTGGCTTCGCGAGCGCAGTTGGATGAATTTGTGGTGGCGATACGGGACGTTGTGGAGTTGATGCATACGTCGACGAGTTTCTGGACGGATGCGGTGACATTGGCGAAGAGGGCGGCGAAGATTTAGGAGATTCGTGGCGGACCCGAAGACCCATGTTCAATGTTCAAATCGCAACTGCGAACATGAGGGCACCCTGCAAAACTCGAAGGCTAAGCCCTATTTGCGGAGGGCCCAGGCCAGGCCATCGGGATTTTTACCGGCATTGATTTTTCCAGTTACGGTCAGGGATTTCAGATCGATGACAACGATGTAGTCGTCCGGAGTGCAGGCTACGAAGGCGCGTTGTCCATCGGGCTGCATCAAGATGCCTGCGGCGCCGTGGCCGATTGGTATACGTTTTAGTTCCTTGCGTGTCATTCCATCCAGCACAACCAAATCCGGACCGCCTAATGTTGAGACGAAAACCAATTTCCCATCCGGCGTGAACTTCAAGCGGTTCGCGCCTCGAACATTGGCGTTCAGAGTTTGAACTACTTTTTTGGTGGCGAGATCGATTACGGAAATTGTGCCGTCCTGGGCGTTAGCGACCCAGATTTCTTTTCCGTCGGGAGACACATCGAAACCTTCTGAGCCCCTGCCAACCGGGATGACTGTTTCGGACCAATGGGTTCGCGGGGTGGATTTAGGCGCACCGGGAGGCGGTGGGGGACCGCCGAAGCTGTTCATTTCTTCGATGACGCTGATGGTGGCGGAATTGACGTTGGAAGTGATGATAGGATTTCGGCCAGGGAAAACGTAAATCATGTGAGTGCGGTCCTGGCCGGTGCCGAGAATCCAGTCGATTTGTTTTGTCGCGGGGTCATAACTGCCGATGGCTTTGGCGGCTTCCGCGGTGAACCAGACTTTTCCGGCGGCGAATGCAAGACCATGAGGGCCGCGCAAGGCGCCAAGGTCGATTGTGGGCAACGCTTTTTGTGCTAGAAGATCGACAGGAGTGATGGTGTTGTACGCGCCGCCGCCGTAATTGGAAATGTAGGCGAATTTTCCGTCGTCGGAGGCGATTACTTCATGGGGATCGGGGCCGGCCGGGACGCGAGCAATGACTACTAGAGTTGTGGGATCGACGATTGAGAGGGTCTGTTCGGCTTTGGAAAGTGCGAGCAGAGTAACCGATGGAGTCTCTGCCGCTTTCAGGGCGGTTGAGAAAATACAAACAATGCAGAAGAAAACGGCGGCGGAATATTTTCTAGACTTCAGATTTTTTCCTGGTGTCATCTGGAGACCTCAACATGACAACGCTCAGGAGTCTGCGCCGAGTTGTTAAATTTCACAAGGCTTGGGAGGGACTGAGAATAGCTCGCGCTGATTTACTGAACGGACCGGATGAGCCTGTTCTACCTCAACTGCGACATCCCCGCTGACTTCAGGGGCTGAAAGGCCCAGGTATTGCTGAGGTGTGAGTGTCGCGGCTGAGGCCGCGATCTACGAGGCGACGGGGAAAAAGCGAGGAGAGACTCCTCGACTACGCCAGCCGACTCCTTCGCGGGAGCGAAGGAGAAAGAAAATGCGTCGACTTGCTCCGCTCGGAATGACCGTTGGGGTGCTTTGCGTGATGACCGAAGGAAGAAGATGGGCGAGAGGTTTCAAGCCCCACGAGCCGGGCGGCGCTATTGTGTGGCTAAAGCCGCGACCTACAATTTGCAACCTGCAATTCGCGGACTACAATTTCTTGGCGTGCCCTTGTTTTTAGCTTGATACAAGTTACTTGAAGAATTCCCACATGGCGGGAGCGGTGGCGGCGTCGCCGGGGAGTTTTGTTACTCCGAGGCCCTCGAGCATGAGGCGGAGGACGCTTTGGTGTTGATATAGGGCGATGGATTTATAGGCGGGTTTTCCGAAGGGGCTGATGATGACGGCGGCGACGTGGCCGCCTCCCTGAGTAAAGTCGAGAGTGTTGCCTTCGTCGAAAACGATGATGAGCAGGCCATCTTTTTGAAATACGGGGCTGTTGATTAACGGGTCGATATTAGTTTTAAGCCAGGCGTCGGCGGTGCTGAGGGGGCAATCATGGGCATCGTCGCAACTGTTCGGAACGATGAAGGAATATGCAGGGAGGTTGGCAGTGGGAAGATCTGCGGCGAATTCGGAAAAGGGGACTAGATTTTGCGCTTGCGCGGGAGTGTTCTGCACATCGGTCATGTACGCGAGCGGGTTGTGACGAACCAAGTATTTAGCGGTGTTACCTCCGGTGTAGCCTGCAGAAGGCAAATCCTCGGCGTAAGACTTCCAGGTTTTACCGGCTGCGAGGAGTTCGCGGACTACGTTGTCGACTGAAACTGGAAAGGATTGCGGGGTCTGAGAATCGTCAATAGTGAGGGTTTTGCCTGCGGTAAGCTCAAAATAATTGGGGATGGACGGGTGCAAGTTGGCGTAGTAATTGGTCGCGAGCCCGTAGGTATTGGCCAGGCTGTTGAAATATGGCATGGAAGAACTGCCGATAACATCGGGATAACTGGCGTTTTCCTCGAGAACAATAAAAACGTGGCCGAATTGCGGATTGGTTTGCCCCGGGGTCGGGGGAGGCGGGACAACATTCGCAGCTCCGGCCCCGCAACCTGCCAAAGAGAAAGCGAGACTGGCGAATCCGGTGATGAAAGCCAAAGATTTACGCTTAGCCCAAGGGTATGGAAGCATATTGAATTTTAGCGTGGGAGCTCTTGAGGGCATATACAGGCAGAACGGTATGCCGGATGAGCCGCGGACTGTGTGGAATGGAGTCCAGCACTCCAGTTAGTCTTTGTGGAGAGCGGAGCGGAGGAAGTAACGGGTTTTGTCCATGTTGGCGGGGACGGCGACGTCGAAAAAACCGACCATCATTTCGTCGTAGGTTTGATCGCCCCATCGGACTGCTACGTCGGGGTCGGGATTGTGTGGATTATTTTTTGAATTGTCGTACCACGCGACGGCTTGGAGCACGGTGCCTGCTTTAAGTGGCAAGGGGTGAGTCAGGCGGTAACTTAGCTGCCAGAAAAAATCGTAATTTACTCGCAGCAGTGTTTCGGGAGCGCTGCCGGAATGAACGATGTTGTATTCGAAGCGCTTGCCGCGAAGGTGCATGTGCGGGAAGAAACTGAGGAGCACGGCATCGTTGGGTAATGAACCGTGAACTTCAACGCGAAAATCCGGTGCGCCGGGCGGAATTACGAAATGGTCGTTGGTTAGTTGAAGCGTGAGGACGCGCTGCGCGGGTGGTTGCTTGGCGAAGCCGAGGCCTACGCTGGTTTGATCGGTGGCGGCGTGCCCGTGGGTCATGTAATGCATCTGGAAGACGAGATCGGAACCGGCGGGGATAAATTTCGCGGCGCCTTCGGGCCAGTCGTCGGGAGAGCTGCCGGGGGCGTAGACGAGGAGAATGTCGGCGGTGGTGAAGTGCGTGTCGTTGCGGTCTTGGCCGCCGGGCATATCGGCGCCTGTGAAGGGCACACCAATGGGGGCGTGCTTGAGCCAATTTGAATTTGGAGGACGAACGTAAACGACGGCGTGATGAACGTTCTCGCGGCTTGAGGGGTGGATTTCTGAGAATTGCACCCACTTGTCTTCGGTGAAATGGGTGGGAACAATTTCGTAGGTATAGTCCACTTCGCCGTGGGCGGGAATGGCGACGGGTTTAGGCATTTTTATGACTGTATCTGGATGGGGAATGAGCCAGCCTGGCGTCCAGTGGCGCTGGGGCGGGGTGTCGCTGGCGTTGCCTGCGGGAGCGTTGGAATCGGCCCAGGAAACCAGGGTGGCGATTTCTTGATTGGTTAAAGAGGGGTCGTTGGAAAAATGGCCGATCGAAGGGTCAGCAAACCATGGAGGCATTTTTCTCTGACTCACATCCGTGGCGATGGCCCGGGCTAGAGGCTGTGTTTGAGCGTAGGTGATCAGTGGCATGGGGCCGATTTCGCCGGTGCGATGACAAACCTGACAGCGGTTCTGGAGAATGGGAAGGACGTCGCGATAAAACGTTGGTGAGGTCGATGCACTTGGAGCCGCGCCAATATTTTCCAAGGAAAGTAATACAGGTGGGCAGCACAGAAAGATGATCGCGACCTCATGGATTAGTTTCTTGTGCTTAGCTGAATTTGGCCCGGCCATCACTCTGATACTCCGCTGGGAACACTGGGAAATGCAAATGAATGATGGCGGCGCGTCCGGGGACGGACCTCAACGGCGGACCTCGATATACCCCGTTTACCTGATGGCCAACTAAGACCGCCTGCGCTGTAGTAGGGTGCGGGCCTCACGATTACTTGAAGGAGATAAAACATGGCTGATAGCAAAAAGTGCGCGCATCCGGTTTGTTCTTGTACGGTAACTTCGGGGAAATATTGCAGCGTGGAGTGTGAAGCGATGGAGAAGACTCCGGATATTGCCTGCGAGTGCGGGCATGCGGGGTGCAAGGCTTCGGTGGCGGCAACGGCGTAACGTTAAACGGAACTACCGCTTTTTGGTTGAGGGGCTCTTCGCGGGCTTAGGTTTTGACCGCGGAGGGCCTTTTTTGTCGGCCTTGGTGTTTTTTTCTAGGCGAAGCTTCCACGCGGTGCGCAATGCGCCGCTGAGTAAATCCTCGTTGGCGAGATCGAGGCGCACGTGCGTTGCGCCGTTGCGGCCCCAGCCGCCTTTTACGGGGATGAAAACTTCGGGTAGTTCGTCTACGAAAGCAGCTTGCTGTTCTGGGGTGATCATGATGTTGCCGTAGCCTAGTTTTGCGGCGGCCAGGGTGGCGAAAATTCTGCCGCCGACGCGAAAGTCGGGACTGCCCATGTGGGAGGATTCTTCGGCGTCTTCGAGGCTCAGGGCGATGCGGCGGAAGTCGTGGATGTTCATGTTCAGTTCCTGCTGTCAGGATTTCATTTTAGTGGCATGGACGGGCCGGCGGTTTAAATTTTTAGTTGTCCCACGTTACCAAAAACCTGAGAGTGCGGCACCCTCCGTGGGGTTGCGATTTTGCTTGATAGGACGATAGGTGGATGTTATTGCCGCAGCGTGGAGGGTGCCGGGGGTTTTCGGTCAGGATGGCAAGGTTGGTGATTCCAGCTGCGCTGAGTTGGTCTACGGCATTTTCCACATCGGAGTATATGGATCGGGCAGCCGCATCCAGGTAGACCTTTTTCTCAGCGGTATTTTTCGAGAGAAGTGGGGTCAGCTCTTGGATTTCACTTCGGGTGAAGTGCATGTCACCGGAACTACTAAAAAAGAATTTACCGTGGCGAGTTATCACCAAGTGCATGGAGTCTTCGCGCAAGGAGCGGGGTTGAGGTGTGGCATTACGGGCGAACGGGCGGTCTCTGGGAACGCCGCGCATGTGAACGGTTGTCAACGACGGCATGAACCGGAAAAGGAGCGCTACCATGACAGTTACGAAGGGCCAGAGATTTAAGTAGAGGAAGTAATTTGATTTTCTTTTCGCGGCGCGGGCGGCGAGGGCTTGAGACGGAGACCAGACCGGAAGGCTCATGATTTTGTCCAACGGCGAAATCAGTAGGTATGACGCTTGCTGTCTATAGGTATTAAACACCGCTGGGCGCTGGTTCAGTGCAATAAAACTGGTTGGCCAACGGTAGAGTAATCCGGGTGAGCTATGCAACGCTGTGTGGGATTTTTTGGCGGGTTTGAGAACAAAAAAGAAAGAGAAGAGAAGGAAGAAGAGAAGAGAGATTCCTCCGCTGCGCAGGCCGACTCATTCGCAAGAGCGAAGGAGAAGAAAAAGCGTCGACCTGCTTCGGTCGGAATGACCGTTGGGGGAGGAGTTGCTGAGACGCACAGGGGAACGATTTCTGCTGATCGGGATTAGCAAAATGCGAATAGTTACTGGGAGGCGGAGAGGGAGGCGCCCATTTCTTTTAGCTTGGCGCGGGCGCGGCGGTCCTCTTCGGTGCCGGGGTAGCGTTTGACGATTTCGCGGAGTTCGCGGACGCCGGTGGCTTTCTGGCCGAGCTCGATATTGGCGAGGGCTTTCTTGAGACGTGCGGGCGGGACCTTAAAGTTGTGTTGATAGTTGGTGAGGACTTTGTCGTATTCGGCGACGGCCAGGTCGTAATTTTTTTGCGAGTAGGCGATTTCGCCGAGGTAGAACTGGGCGTTGCCGGCCAAATCGGTGGTGCCGTAGTAGCGGATGTAATCCTGAAACTCGGAGCGGGCGAGATCATATTTGCCGCTGGTGATGTCGCGGAGGCCGTTCGAATACAGGGTGTCGGCGGAAGGTGCGCCTGCCGGTGGCAGACCGGAGGTAGCCGCGCCAGTTGCGCCTTGGCTGACGGAACCGTTGCTGTTATAAGGGGGCGCGGTAGGGAAGCCGTTGTTGGAGGCGCTGCCGGGATTTTGTTGTTGCCCGGAAGGAGGAGGCGCTGCACCTCCGGAGATTTTGGCGTCGACGCTCTGCATGGTGTTTTGAAGATCGACCAACTGCTGATTGAGTTTGCCGAGGCGCGATTTAATTTCTTCGAGATTGTCGGAAAGGCCCTGCACTTGAGTGGACATGGTGTCGAGGCGCGCGCCGGAATTGGCTTGCACGTCCTGCACGGATTTCTGGAGCCCGCTCATGGTGGAGTTGAGGCGGCCGACATTGTCGCTGGATTGCTCGACGAGCGTCTTCATGACGGTGTGATCCTGAGTCATTTGGGACTGCAGATCTTTTTGTCCCTGGAGGAGCGTGGAGACGTCGCGCTGGAGCTCGATGAGCTCGCGGGCGACGGCTTCGGCGGGGCGCGGACCGACGGCGCTACCGGCGATGAGTCCGGCCAGAGCAGCAGCGCTGAAAATGGCGATATTACGGTGACGCATGGTAAAACCTCCTCGGGACTGCGAGTACCACGATCGACTTCAAACTCGATGACAAAAGCTTTTACCGGGCTAGGTAGAAGAGAAAGCTGCAAATTTTACTTTAATAGGACGGGCGCGTGCGGGCAAGAGGTGATGTTCCTCGTGGCCGCACTGTAACTAAGACGAACTGCGCTGCGCGGATTACGGTTTGCTTGTTCCACGTTACAAGACCCACCCTAAAGAAAACTTAGGGTGGGGCACCCTCCGTGTCTCATTTACGTTCTGCCAGGCAATGACCGGCTAGTTGGCGCGGACGAAATGGCCGCGACGATTTTGCTGGTAGCAGGCTTCGCTGGCTTCGTTGCAGAAAGGCTTTTCCTTGCCGTAGCTGACGGTACTCAGGCGATCGGCAGAAATGCCCAAGGAAATGAGATATTGCTTCACCGCCGTGGCGCGACGATCTCCCAAGCCGAGGTTGTATTCGGTGGAGCCGCGTTCATCGCAGTGGCCTTCGATGGTGGCTTTGATGTCTGGATAGGCGCGTAGAACTTCGGCAGTGGCGCTAAGGGCCTGGCGCGCGTCGGGGCGGATATCGGCTTTATCCAAATCGAAGTAAGCGTCTTTGACCCTGTCGCGGAAAATTTTGTCCCTATCGCGATCGGTATCGGTGGGCTCGACGTTCGCGGCGCTGGCGATGGTGATGCGTACGCTGGCATCGGCGGAGCCGCCGGGACCGGTGGCGGTGATCGTATAGGTTGCGGAGTCTCCGGGAGTAACTTTGGTGGAGCCTTCAGCAGAGACTGGACCGACTTCCGGCGCGATAGCGACTTGCGTGGCGTTGGTGGTGGACCAGGTAAGAGTTGTCGAATCGCCCTTGTTGATGCTGGTGGGATCGGCCTGGAAAGTCACTGTGGGGCGAGGTGCCTCTTCCGTGCGCGCAGGCGTAGTATTACGTGTGCTCAAGGGCTTTTTAGCGCAACCAGAATTCAATACCGCGATCGATAAAGCGGCCAGCAGGCACGTTCTATACAACTTCGGTGAAACAGCAAACATTCGTATTTCCTCCTCGACATGGAATCCCAAGCCGTCTGGGCAAGAATCGTACCACTTGCGTGTAAATCGTAAGGCTATTACTCCTAAGAGTTATACCCGATGTTCCAGCACTGCAACAGTTCTATACACGATTCCGATTACAGTTGAGTGAAGACGAAAGTCAAGATCTGAAAAGCGCTTCGTGGTTTAGGATCTTCTTGTTCCATCTTACAAGACCGTCAAGTCAAAAGCTAAAAGGTGCTTCGTGGTTTTGATCTCCTTGTTCCACGTTACAAGACCCACCTGCCACGGCAGGTAAACCCTCAAAAAAACTGAGGGTGGGGCACTCTCAGTTTTTGGCATCATTTGGGGGACCAGTTGGGGGATTCGTTGTGGCCGGTGGTGGTTAGTTGATGGGGCTGCGAGCCGTCGGCTAGCATGCTCCAGATTTGGCGCGTGCCGCCGCGAGTTGATTCGAAGACGATGTGGCGGCCATCGGGCGCCCAGCTGGGACGTTCGTTACGTCCGGCGTCGCGAGTGATCTCGACAATTCTGCTGGTGGCAGCTTCCATCACGTAGATGTCGTAGTTGCCGTTGGGGCGGCGCCAACTGAAGGCAAGAATTTGTCCGTTGGGGGACCAAGCGGGATCGATGACGTAGCCCATGTCGGGCAGATCGAATTTGGAGACGCTCGTGCCGTCGGAGTTCATGGAATAAAGCTGCGGGACTCCGCCGCGATCGCTGACGAAAACGACGGTCTGTCCAGTTTTAGGATTCCAGGTGGCGGAAGTGTTTGCGCCGTTGGAATTGGTAAGACGCTTGGGGCGGCCGCCGTTGGCTTCGGAGACGTAGAGTTCCGGATTGCCCTGCATGGATGAGGAAAAAATTATTTGTGAGCCGTCGGGCGACCAGGACGGGGAACTGTTGCTGCCCTTGAACTGAGGGAAGGAGACAAGTTTCCCGGTGTCCATGGAATACATGCAGATCTGAGCGCTGGTAACGCGAATCATGGGCTTGAAGCAGGTGAAAGCGATGCGCGAGGCGTCGGGCGACCAACGCGGAGTGAGCGCGATGGAACGCAGACTGGTGAGCGGATGCTGATTGGCGCCGTCGTAGTCCATGAGCCAGATTTCTTTGGTGCCGGTGCGGGAGCTGACGAAAGCGATTTGAGTTCCGGCTATGCTGGGGAGGCCGCCGCTTAGTTTGTTGATGATTTCGTCGGCGAACTGGTGAGCGAAGCGGCGCACTTGAGCGTCGGTGGGAGCGCCACGGTAAACCTTGGCGATAACCGGTTGGGAAGAAGGATTGCGAACGTCGAAGAGCCACGCCTGAATGGCTACCTCGGGAGTGGATTCGGTGAGATTACCGAACGCGACCATGCTGGCGTTAGCGGGAGCATCCGTCCAAGTTAGGTTGCGGAGTTCGGAAGGTTGCGAGGGAGCTTGCGGCGGATAAAAGCTGGGGCTGACCAGGTCGAGAATGCCGCTGAACTGGAGATCGTCGCGGACAACCTGCGTGAATAATGCGGAGTGATTTTTTGCCGGGTCGACACGCGGAGCAAAGTCGGCGACCGCTACACGCGGTTTTTCCAAGCCGAGTCCTGTGCCGGTGTTGATCCAATCCTGCGCGCGGGTTGCATGCGGGACGCAAGATAGGACCAAAAGAATTAGAGAACCATATTTGAAACGCTTGAACGAACTTTGCACCTTCACCCCCGAGTTTCAGCCGCGTTGAAATGCGGCATGGAAAATAAATTACTTCGTCATGGACAAATCAAAATCAAAATTCACGTTTACGTAGGAGCCGGAATAATCGTTGGGCAGCGGCGGCATGGGCGAGGCGTTCGCTAATGCGCGCTGGGCGGAAATATCCATGGATTGGTTTCCGCTAGACGTTTCCATACGAATATTTTTGACGGAGCCGTCGCGATTGATGGTAAAGGTCAGCACGGATTTAGCGCGGCGCGCGGAGCGCACGGCAGGATCGATTTCAAAAAGGTTCCAATTGCTGCCGATCTTGCGGCGAACGGCTTCCACATACCAACCGTAGCGGGTGGCGAAATCGCCGCCGCCCTGGCCTTGAATCTGCACGCCACTGGTAGTTTGCCCGGGATTGTTGCCGTACCCGGTGGGAAGATTGGGGCTGCCGCCTTTGCCGTAGTTCGCGGCGTTGGGTGGAGCTGGGCGGAGATCCTCAAAAACTTTGGAAGGATGTACGACGGGTTTCTTTCGCGGTTCGTCTTTGAATTCCTTGTCGGGATGGACGACGGGGACGGGCTTGGGCGGCGTCTGGTCCTTAAACTTAGGAATAGCCAGCGCGTCCTGAGGGACTTCAGGAATATCTGGCGGTTTCGGTTCTTCTTTATAAAGGC
>Ga0209006_10004875_pt1 | contig 12177 bp, 12 predicted proteins | sample JacPin_JW_Ref_O2_FD_188567 | JGI IMG/M metagenome (GOLD analysis project Ga0209006, IMG submission 188567) | Forest soil microbial communities from Algoma, Ontario, Canada - Jack Pine, Ontario site 1_JW_Ref_O2 (SPAdes) (version 2) | ecosystem: Environmental > Terrestrial > Soil > Boreal...
GCCCCTGCCGCCGCAGCCCGTACCACCACCCGCGGCTCCGGCGCCGGCGACCATCAAGCCGGCAGCGCCGGCAGTGCCGCCGCATCCTCCTGCGCCGGCGGCGATCAAGCCGGCTCCGGCTCCGCCGCCTCCTCCGCCTCCACCGCCGCATCCCCCAGCGCCGGCGCCGGCGCCTGCCGCGGCCAAGCCACCTCCGCCGCCGCCCCCGGCTGCGGCAAGACCGGCATGTCCGCCCGGCAAGACGCTCGCCGAAGTGAATGGGCATCCGACCTGCAAATAGGGGCTAGCAAGTCGGCTTATGCGACCGCGTTTTTTGATTGCACACGGCGTCCTATTGGCGATACCTGCAACGGGGCCTTGCGGCCCCGTTGCGTCCTTCCTAACTTCCAAACCAACAAGCTGTCGCACGGCGGTTATGCCGGGAACGGACGTTGATCATGGAGGAACTCAAGCTCGTCGCCCTGGACAAGGACGACATCGAGGTGGTGTCCGCCCATGTGCAGGACGCCCTGGTCAAGGTTGCGGACATTTTCTGGCAACCGGGCGAGCACCGCTTTGTGATGGCGGTCAATCGCTTCGACTGGATGAATGCCGTTGATATCTACGGCCTAAAGAACAAATCGCCGGACTACCGGCGTTGCCGGACGGCACTGCGGTTCGAACGTGTCATTTCTTGCAAGTGCCGCGGTCTCGATCGGACCGGCAAGGACCCGCTTCTCAACCTTCTCGCGGTCGAATTCACCGAGCGCGACGCGCCCGCGGGCTTCGTGATGATGACCTTCTCGGGCGGCGGCGCCATTCGCCTTGAAGTCGAGTGCCTCGAGGCCGAGCTCGTCGATCTTGGCGAGGTTTTCTCGGCGATGGCGTGCCCGGATCACTTTGTCGGTACGAAAACGGCGTGACGGAAACGCTTACGCTGTTTGCGGCCGTGGCGCCTGCGGGAGCGCAAAAACTTTCATCAACAGCGCGATGACACCAAGCGTCGCCGCATAAACGATCACCTGCATGGCGGTCGGCTGGTCGACGTAACCGATCAGCGTGTGCAACGCGCGCCCAAGGAAGCTACCGTCGCGCAAAATCCATGACGTGTCCCACACCGTCTGATCGAGCGCGGTGAGGATGTCGGCCTGTTCGAGAAAGGCGATCGCTTGCGCCGCCATGCCCGCGGCCAACAACGCGATCAGCGTGCTGGTGACGGCGAACAGATAGCGCGTCGGAATGGTCACGAGCCCCAGATAGGTCAGAAGGCAGACGAGCGCGCCGAGAACGAGTCCGATCACGCCGCCAACCAGCATGCCGCTGGAGGCGCCGCCTTCCGCGGCGGCTACGCCGTAGAGAAATAACACGACTTCCGAGCCCTCGCGCAGCACCGCGATCGTCACCACGGCGGCGAGCGCCGCGAGCGACTTCGATCCCTCGACCACGGCCTCGCCGGCGGCGCGCATCTCGGCGGCGAGCTCGCGGCCATGCCGCGCCATCCAGATATTGTGCCAGCCAAGCATCACCACGGCGAAACCGAGAATGCAGGCGTTGAACAATTCCTGGCCGCTGCCATGGAACAGTTGCGAGATGCCGCCGGTGAACAGCGCAACGACGCAAGCGCCCAGCACGCCGGCGACAACGCCGCCGGCGACCCAACGGCCGCGGCCGGCGACGCCGGCGGTGACCGCCATCACGATGCCGATGATCAGGCCGGCCTCAAACACCTCACGAAAGACGATCACCAACGAAGGAAGCACGGGGACCTCACGATTCGACGATCACTGCACGAGCGTTCATGGCGCCCAGACTCGTGGCACGCAGTCTCATGGCAAGCGGACTCATGGCACGACCAAAAAACCTTGCGTCGCGCGGTGAAAGTCGTCGAAGAAATTGTAGCGGCCAGGTTCGAGCGGCCGTACTCGCACCACTGCTTCGTGCCCCGGCGGGATCACTTTCTCGACGTGTAGAGCGTCGCTTTCGAATTCCACGGCGATGGAATCGAGATTCTTGATGGCGATCGCAATCGGCTTGCCGGCTGGCGCGTGCACTTCGGTGGGCTCGAACCGATGATCCTTGATCGCGATGCTAACCGTCACCGGCTCATCGGCACGTGCAACGCCCGTAGTCAGAATGAAGAGAGCCGCAAGTACTGTCAACGTTGCGCGCATGTTTCTTGTCATGACCGGCAAAAGGAACTTGTCGCCGCTTTCGAGTAGCGTGAAACATACGAGGAATTGGTGAAGGGAGCTCGTTTTGTCAATCAGAAAGCCCACGGCGTCGGAAGATTAGAATTGTTATAATAAAAGAGACCTGATACGCGTCGCCGCGCCACCTGCAAAGGCTGCGTAACAAGGCTTGCGTAAGAGGCATCGCGTACAAGGCAAAACATGGCCATCCGTCTCGACACACGCGCCGCCGATTTCGCCGAAAAATTCCGCATCTTTCTCGGCGCCAAGCGCGAAGTCTCGGCCGATGTCGAAGCCGCGGCCCGCGCCATCGTGGCCGACGTAGCCGCACGTGGCGATCAGGCGTTGCGCGACCACACGCGAAAATTTGATCACTTCGACCTCGACCGCGCCGGTCTGCGCCTGACCGGAGAAGAGATCGCCGCGGCGTTCGGCAAGTGCGAGCGCCACACGCTCGATGCGCTTTCCTTCGCACACGACCGCATCGAGGCATTCCACCGCCGGCAAATGCCGCAAGACGATCGCTTCACCGATGCGCTCGGTGTCGAGCTCGGCGCACGTTGGACGGCGATTGACGCGGTAGGGCTCTACGTACCGGGTGGAACTGCCGCTTATCCGTCATCGGTGCTGATGAATGCCGTGCCGGCAAAGGTCGCCGGCGTGCCGCGGCTGGTTATGGTGGTGCCGGCTCCCAACGGCGTTCTGCCGCCGCTGGTCCTTGCCGCGGCGAAGATTGCCGGCGTCGACGAAATTTATCGCGTCGGCGGCGCGCAGGCGGTTGCGGCGCTCGCCTATGGCACCGCGACCATCGCGCCGGTCGCAAAGATCGTCGGTCCCGGCAATGCTTACGTCGCCGCGGCCAAGCGCATCGTCTTCGGCACGGTCGGTATCGATATGATCGCCGGGCCGTCCGAAGTGCTGATCCTCGCCGATGCAAGCGGCAATGCGGAGTGGATTGCCGCCGATCTGTTGGCGCAAGCCGAGCATGACGCCAGCGCCCAGGCAATCCTCATCGCCGACGACGAAGAGCTTGCCGACGCGGTCGAACGCGCGGTCGAGCGGCAGGTTGCGCACCTGCCGCGCGAAAAAATTGCCGGCGCCTCGTGGCGCGATTTTGGCGCTGTTTTTCTGGTGCGGAACCTCGACGAGGCGCTGCCGCTCGTCGATGCCATCGCGCCCGAGCATCTTGAAATCACGGCCGCCGACGCCGAGCGGATCGCCGGCCGCATCCGCAATGCCGGCGCGATCTTTATCGGCGCGCATACCCCCGAGGCCATCGGCGACTACGTCGCCGGTTCCAACCATGTGCTACCGACGGCGCGCTCGGCGCGGTTCTCTTCCGGGCTTGGCGTTCTGGATTTCATGAAGCGCACCTCGATCCTTAAATGCGGGCCGGAGCAGTTGCGCGCGCTTGCCGACGCCGCAATCACGCTCGGCAACGCCGAAGGGCTCGACGCCCATGCCCGCTCCATCGCCATCCGGCTCAATCGCTGATGGCGCGCAACGACCGCGACGAAGGCGCAACCGGCCGCCTCGTGGCGGTGACGCTTGACGAATCTTCGATCGGGCGCTCAAGCCCCGACGTCGACCATGAGCGTGCGGTCGCGATCTACGATCTCATCGAGGAGAATGCGTTTCGCCCCGCCGACCATGACGGCGGTCCCTATGCGCTGAACCTGCGCATCGACGGCAACCGCCTCGTCTTCGATATCCGGCTGGCCGACGGCGCGCCGGTGATTAGCCATCTTCTTTCGCTGGCGCCGTTCAGCCGCATTGTGAAAGACTATTTCACGGTCTGCGACAGCTACTACGCAGCGATCCGCGGTTCGACACCGGACCGCATCGAGGCGCTCGACATGGCGCGCCGCTCGCTGCACGACGAGGGCTCGCACATCCTCATGCAACGGCTCAATCGCAAGGTCGAACTCGATTTCGACACGGCCCGGCGATTGTTCACGCTGGTCACGGTGCTGCACTGGAAGGGGTGAGGGGCCGCGATGCCGGCGTCCGTGACGCAGCCCCTGGCCGTTCTGTTTGCCTGCGGGCTCAATTCCGTGCGCTCGCCCATCGCCGCCGGGCTTTTTTCACAGCTTTTCGGCCGGGCGACTTATGTCGGCTCCGCCGGTGTGCGCAAGGGCGAGCTTGATCCGTTCGCCGTGGCCGTCATGGCGGAAATCGGCGGCGATATTTCGCGACACAAGCCGATCACCTTCGAGGAGCTTGACGAATTGGAGGGTCTCAATTTCGACCTCATCGTTACGCTGTCGCCAGAGGCTCATCACCGGGCGCTCGAATTGACCCGCACCAGTGCGGTTGATGTCGAATATTGGCCGACCGCGGATCCGACCGACACGGAAGGCAGCCGCGAACAGCGGCTCGAGACCTATCGCTCGGTTCGTGACCAGCTTCTGAACAGGATTCGCGAACGCTTTGTCATGCGGCGCCCCGGCAACGAGTGATGGCTGTTAGCGTTTCCGGGACGCGGTGCAGCGCGAAAGCGGTGCACGACTGATACGGCACCCCTCCAAAGCTCGCGCGATCGTAACAATCCCAGATCTGCGGCGTGCGTGCTCTTGGCGACGCGCTGCGCCAGGGAAAAGTACCAAAAGCAGCGTTGTGGAGCGGCTCGGCATCCGCTAGGTTCCGCGCCGATTTCGGCCGCGATGTCGGGCACGTCGCGGCCTTCTATCAACAAGTCCGGATTGCGAATGACGAAGGAAGAACTGCTGGAATTTCCTGGTGTCGTAACGGAATTGCTTCCGAACGCCACTTTCCGCGTCAAGCTCGAGAATGAGCACGAAATTATCGCGCACACCGCGGGCCGCATGCGCAAGAACCGCATTCGCGTCCTTGCCGGCGACAAGGTATTGGTAGAGATGACACCGTACGATTTGACCAAGGGCAGGATCACTTACCGGTTCAAATGATCGGCCGGCCAAAATTCGTTCTCGCCTCCGGCTCGCCGCGCCGGCTGGCTCTCGTCAACCAGGCGGGCATCGAGCCCGACGCGTTGCGTCCAGCCGACATTGACGAGACGCCGAAGCGGGGAGAATTGCCGCGCGCCTGCGCTACCCGGCTCGCCCGAAGCAAAGCTGAAGCGGCGCTCGCAATGCTGCGGCTCGACGAAGAGCTGAAAGGCTCCTTCATCCTCGCCGCCGATACCGTCGTAGCCGTCGGCCGCCGTATCCTGCCGAAGGCGGAGCTGCTCGACGAAGCGGCGCAATGCCTGCGCCTCCTTTCCGGCCGCAACCATCGCGTTCATACCGCGATCTGCCTGGTGACGCCGAAAGAAACGTTCCGGCAGCGCCACGTGGAAACCCGCGTGCGCTTTAAGCGGCTGTCGGATGAGGACATCCAGGCCTACCTCGCCTCCGGCGAATGGCGTGGCAAAGCCGGCGGCTACGCGGCGCAGGGTATCGCTGGAACCTTCATCGTGAAGATCGTCGGTTCCTATTCCAGCATCGTTGGCCTGCCGCTCTATGAGACGGTGACGCTTTTGGGCGGCGAGGGCTATCCGATCCATTTCGGCTGGCTCAGCGCGGTGTAACCGCTGGCGCGGCGGCGCTCGCGTCCCATATTCGGTTCATGCCTGAAGCTCCACGCCGCGCCTGTCCGATTTGCGGTAAGGCCGCCGCCGAGGCATACCGTCCGTTCTGCTCGCGGCGCTGCGCCGACGTCGACCTCAACCGCTGGCTTTCCGGCGTCTATGCGGTTCCGGTGACGGAAGACGAGGAAGAGGACGAAATGCGGGATGATGGCAACCCGCCGGTGCAATAAGCCTCGCCGCCCCCGTTCTGGACACCCGGAGACCGAGCAATTATAACCGCGGGCTCGCGCAGGCCTTTATCGGCCTCGCCTTCGCGAGCGCGTGGGCCCAGGTAGCTCAGTTGGTAGAGCACTGCACTGAAAATGCAGGTGTCGGTGGTTCGATTCCGCCCCTGGGCACCAACACAACACTGCCGCCGCTTTAAATTTGAAGATCGATTGCCGTCTATCCGTCGGCAACAAGTGCCCGCTGGGCGCTCTCGACGATCATGGCGTTCCCAGTCCTGGCGCTGCTGAGGGCTAACGTCGTGGTGCGCCTTTAGATTGACGGGCCGCTTGCAAGCTGACTCACCGGCGAGATTGGTGATTCGCAATCTCATCCGCATGCATGATCCTGCGATGCCCGCTTCGGCGAGATCATCCGGCATCCCGTCACACAGCAGGCGCGATCGTTTCGCGTGGGATTTATCGTTGCCGATGCGCTGAGCGATCATGAAGAAGAAGCCCGCCCTTCATTTGGGTTACGCGCCGAGGGGCTTCACTCCTGCACCGTCGGCATTATCGACCGCTATTACATCGTTATTTGCTGACGGACTGGCGCTGCATCAAGCCGGCCGACTGGCGGATGCGGAAAGAATCTACAATCAGATTCTTGCGGTCCGGCCCGACCATTTCGACAGCCTGCACCTGCTCGGCGTTATTTTCTATCAGCGTGGCGATCACGCGGAGGCCGTGCGCCGGATAAACCTGGCCCTGAAGCGAAGCCCGAACAATTTTCTGGCCTTGAACAATCGCGGCAACGCGCTCACGGCGCTCAAGCAATTCAAGGAGGCGCTGGCGAGCTACGACCGTGCGCTCGCGGCACGGCCGGACTATGCCGAGGCGCACTCCAATCGGGGCAATGCGCTCAAAGAGCTGAAGCGGTTCGAGGATGCGCCGGCGAGCTATGACCGCGCGATCAAGCTGCGCCCGGATTATGCCGAGGCGCATTCCAATCGCGCGGATGCGCTCATCGCGTTGCAGCGCTTCGACGAAGCGCTGGGCGCCAGCGACCGCGCGCTCATGCTACTGCCGGATTTTGCCGAGGCGCACGTCAACCGCGGCAACGCTCTGCATGAGCAACGGCGGTTCGGGGAGGCGCTGGCGAGCCACGATCGCGCGCTGATGCTGCGGCCGGATTATGCCGAGGCACACTCCCATCGCGGCAACGCCCTGCACGACCTCAAGCGGTTCGAGGACGCGCTGGCGAGCTACGACCATGCCATCATGCTGCGGCCGGATTATGCCGAGGCGCACTCTAATCGCGGCAACGCCCTGCAGGAGCTGAAACGGTTCGAAGAGGCGGTGGCGGGCTACGACCGCGCACTGGCGCTGCGAGGCGATCTTGCCGAGGCGCATTCCAATCGCGGCAATGCGCTCAAAGAGCTGGACCGGTTCGACGAAGCGCTGGCGAGCTACGAGCGGGCGTTGGCGGTGCAGCCGGACTTTGCCGATGTGCATTTCAATGAGGCGATGTGCCGTCTGCTCATCGGCGATTTGTATCGCGGCTGGGAAAAGAATGAATGGCGATGGGAAACCGCGCAGATCAGAAATGGCAAGCGAAGCTTCTCACAGCCGTTGTGGCTCGGGTCGGATGAAATCGCGGGCAAGACTATTCTCCTCCATGCCGAACAAGGTCTCGGCGATACGATCCAATTCTGCCGTTACGCACCTTTGGTCGCGGCGCGCGGCGCACGCGTCATTCTGGAAGTGCAGGCGCCGCTGCGCGACTTGATGAGCACGCTGTCCGACGCGGTGCAGATCGTCTGCACGGGCCAGCCGCTGCCTGATTTCGATCTCCATTGTCCGTTGCTCAGCTTGCCGCTGGCATTCGCAACGCAACTCGAGACGGTTCCGTCCGCGATGCCCTATCTTTCCGCACAAGAGAGAAAGATGCGTGCGTGGCGTGAACGTCTAGGCAGACCTCACAAGCCCAGGATCGGTCTGGTGTGGGCCGGCAATCCGCGGAAGGAACTGCCCGGCGCCAATCGGATCGACGGTCAGCGAAGCATCGCACTCGATCGGCTGGCGCCGCTTTTTCAGGTCACAGCTTGCGAATTTTTCAGCCTGCAAAAGGGCGATGACGCGGTCAGGCAGTTGCGCGACAGTGCTGCACGCCAGCAGGTCATCGACTGCACTGACGACTTGCATGATTTTTCCGACACCGCCGCGCTGATCGAGAATTTGGACCTTGTCATTTCCGTAGACACTTCCGTGGTGCACCTTGCCGGAGCGCTCGGTAGGCCATTTTGGCTGCTGAACCGCTACAATACCTGCTGGCGATGGCTCCTCGATCGCGAGGATAGCCCATGGTATCCGACCGCCCGCCTGTTTCGGCAGGATGCGACGCGTGAATGGGAACCGGTCATCGCGCGCGTTGCCGCGACGCTGCAGGACTATGTGCGCGATGCACGAATGACGCTCGAGCCTGAATTCCGCGGGGGCGCAGGTCTATCAGGCGTCACAGCCAGTTGAGATGCGTTTGCCGCCGGCTTTATGCGATACTTTGAGATGATGGAATTTCACGACTGACGCTGATCGCATCACGCCTGCCGGAGGAATGTCATGCCGGTGCAAACGCTTGGTCGTCCGCGTAGCTCGGCCTATGATCGCAAACCGGCGCCGGCGAGCGCCCTGACCCATATTCCGGGCGATGACGGCTGGCCGATCGTCGGCCACACGCTGGTGCTGCTCGCCGATCCCAAAGGGTTCGTCGAGCGGCGGGCGCAGCGCTACGGTCAAATATATCGCAGCCGCGCGTTCGGCCAGACCAACGTTTCGCTGCTCGGTCCTGAAGCCAACGAGCTCGTTCTGCTCGACAGCCAAAAATTGTTCTCGTCCGCTCTCGGTTGGGACGTCCTCCTTGGCCGGCTGTTTCCCCGCGGGCTCATGCTCCTCGATTTCGACGAGCACCGCCTGCACCGGCGCGCTCTGTCGGTCGCGTTCAAATCGGGACCGATGCAGTCTTATCTCAATGAGCTCAATGCCGGCATCGCCAAGGGCCTGCGCGACTTGCCACGCGGGCGCGAGTTCAAATTGTACCCGGCGATCAAGCAGCTGACGCTCGATCTGGCGGCGACCTCGTTCCTCGGTGACGAGCTTGGTCCGGAGCTCGAGGCGGTCAAGCGCGCCTTCATCGCCATGGTCGCGGCCTCCATCGCGGTCATTCGTGCGCCGCTGCCGGGCACGCCGATGGCGCGCGGCGTGCACGGGCGCGCGCTGATTGTCGACTATTTCAACCGCCAGATACCGCTGCGGCGCGAACGCGGCGGCGACGATCTGTTCTCGCAGCTTTGTCGCGCGACCTGGGACGACGGTTCTCTCCTCTCCAACACGGACATCGTCGATCACATGAGCTTCCTGATGATGGCCGCCCACGACACGCTGACCTCATCGCTCACTTCGTTCGTCTATCGGCTGGCGGCGAATCCCAGTTGGCAAGAGAAAGTGCGCGGGGAGCTGTGTGGATTAGGCCTCGCCCCGGACGAGCCGTTGCCGTTTGCGCGCCTCGACGATCTCGTCCTCACCGAGATGGCATTCAAGGAAGCCATGCGGCTTGCGCCACCGGTGCCGTCGCTGCCGCGGCGTGCGGTGCGCGATTTCGAATTCAAGGGCTTCCATATTCCGGCCGGGACCGGCGTCAACATCAATCCGCTCTACACCCACTACATGCCGCAGCTCTGGCCCGAGCCGGAGCGCTACGACCCGATGCGCTTCGACATCGAGGCTTCGCGCGCGCGGCACAAATTCGCCTTCGTTCCGTTCGGCGGCGGTGCGCACATGTGCCTAGGCTTGAACTTTGCCTACATGCAGGCCAAGTGCTTCACTTGGCATTTCCTGAACAAATTCCAGGTATCGATCCCGCCTGACTATCGGCCAGATTGGAAGATGTGGCCGATTCCCTATCCGCGTGACGGACTGAGCGTGACGCTTACGCCGACTTGAGACTGACGCTACTGCGGATGCGCCGTGTGATTGTGCGCGCAGGCATCCCGGTATCGTTTCATCCCGGCGAACAGGGCCACGCGGTCGACAGGCGCTGCTTTCGGGCCTGAAAACTGTCGGTACAACGACGCCACGTTGATGACGATGCGTTCAGGATCGAGCCAGCCAGCAAAGCGGTCGAGGTTGATTTTCCGCGCGGCCTCCTCGTAGGGAACGCCATTGTCGAAATGCGCCCGCGCCTCGGCGGCGATATATTCGAAATAGCTTTTCAGCTCCCGCACCGCCGGTTTCTCGGCGATCGGGCCGTGGCCGGGCACGATGACATTGACGTCGAGACTCAAAATGTAATCGCAAGCCCTGATCCAGTTTTCGATCGGGCCAGCCCATAGGACCGGGTGGCCACCGACGAACAACAAGTCTCCGGTGTAGAGGATGCGGTCAGCCGGCACGTGGACCAGGACGTCGCCGCGGGTGTGCGCTGAGCCGAGATGAGTCAGAACGAGGCGCTTGCTGCCGACCGTGACGTCCATTGTTTCGTCGAACACCGTCGTCGGCGGGGTCGTGACCACACCGTTCCAGTCGAAGCGGCTGCCCATGACTTCATGGAAGAAAGCGCCGCCGTCGCCGAGATTCTTCCATCCGGCCTCCAAAGCTAACAGCATGCTGGCCGGTGCTTCGGCAAGTTCTTCCGCGCAGGCGCGGCAGGCGATGATCTCGGCGCCTTCGACCAGCTGATTGCCGAATACGTGATCGCCGTTGGCGTGGGTGTTGACGAGCTTGCCGATATTGCGCGCGACCGGGACGGCATCGCGCATCGTCTTGAGCATCTGCCCAGTCAGCGGCAGATCGAACAATGTATCGACCAACAAGGTCTGATCGCCGTCCGTCACCAAGCCGGCATTGCTCCAGCCCCAAGAGCCGTCAGGCTGCAAGTAGGCGAAGCAGCCGTGCCCGATATCGTGCAGTCCTTTGGTGTATTGCCATTTGCTCATTGCGTCATTCCCGTGTGGCCAGCGCCGGTCTTAGCATGTCACCGGGGTCTGGCGACGCCCGCGCGTGCGGCATTGCGCGAAACCGCCGCAGCCATGTTAGGTTCCGTCCGCCAAAGGGGAGCGAGGGGAAGCAGCGATGTCCAAGCAAATGCAAAACAAGGTGTGCGTGATCACCGGCGGTGCCGGCAGTATCGGCGCGGCTTCGGCGAAGCTTCTCCAGCACGAGGGCGCGAAGGTGATGCTCGTCGATCTGAGCGAGCCAGCGCTGAAAAAGATTGCCGCCGATATCGGCGGCGGCGATGACGTCGCCTGGTGCGTCGCCGACGTGACCAAATCCGATCAAGTCAAGAACGCGATCGACGCCACGGTCGCGCGGTTCGGAAAAATCGACGTGCTGTTCAGCAATGCCGGCAATTTCGGCACCGTCGCGCCCATCGCCGACTATCCGGAGGACGTATTCGATTCGGTCCTTGCCGTTCACGTGCGAGGGGCGTTCCTCTGCGCCAAGCACGCCGTGCCGCACATGAACGACGGCGGCTCGATCGTCATCACCTCCAGCGTCGCCGGGGTGACCGGCGATCCCGGCGTCTACGGCTATATCACCGCCAAGCACGCCCAAGTCGGCCTGATGCGCGTGTTGGCCAAGGAGCTTGCCGGCCGCAACATCCGGGTCAACACGGTGCATCCCGGCCCGGTCGACAATGCATTTCAGCTGAACGTCGAACAGAAATTGGGTGCCGTGATCGGGCGCGACGGAACGCAGTTCTTTAACGAGATCATTCCGCTGCACCGCCATGTGCGCGCCGAGGAAGTGGCCCGCTCGGTGCTGTTTCTCGCCTCCGAGGCGTCGAGCTTCACCACCGGATGCCTGCTCATGGTCGACGGCGGCATGAGCATTTGAGCCTTGATTAACGAAGCGTAAATTGATCTCAGCTAGGTAGTGCCGGGGTTGCGCCCTCCATGGCACACGCACACGATGTCGCGCGATGTTTCGTACGCTGACTTGTCTAACCACGCAGCACGACTGGCGCTTGGTCGTCGTTGCCGGGATTGTCTGCTTTCTGTCGAGCCTGACAGCGATTACGTTGTTTTATCGCGCCCGTTCGACGGCCGGCCGTGCCAGCGCAATGTGGATCGCGGCCGCCGGGGTCGCGACCGGCTGCGGCATATGGGCCACGCACTTCCTGGCGATGCTGGCATACCAACCCGGCATTCCGATCGCCTATGACGTTAATCTGACGGTGTTGTCGCTTGTGGCCGCGGCGTTG
>Ga0209006_10004876_pt1 | contig 12176 bp, 10 predicted proteins | sample JacPin_JW_Ref_O2_FD_188567 | JGI IMG/M metagenome (GOLD analysis project Ga0209006, IMG submission 188567) | Forest soil microbial communities from Algoma, Ontario, Canada - Jack Pine, Ontario site 1_JW_Ref_O2 (SPAdes) (version 2) | ecosystem: Environmental > Terrestrial > Soil > Boreal...
AATCTCCCCGGCTACTACCGCTATGCCGACCTGGTGGTGATGAGCAGCAAGAGCGAGGGAATACCTGTAGTCCTGATGGAAGGCATGGCCCACGAGAGGTTGGTGCTGGCTCCGGCGATTACCGGCATTCCTGAACTTGTTAATCACCGCCGCACCGGATTTCTTTATCAACCCGGATCTCTTTCTGACTTTGTAAGCGCCGTCACCTGGATTCGTGAGAACAAAGATTCGCTGGCTGGAGTGCAGCGAGCGGCTGCCGCCAGTATTGCTTTGTCCTATAACCGTCAGCGAAATCTCCGCGCTTTTGCGGAACAATTCCTGGCCCGTATTCCTCAATCGGAGGGTGACCATGCGCATTCTGTACTGCAACAAGTTCGACTATCCGTTTAGCGGCACTGAAGCCTATCTTTTCGGACTTATTGATCACATGGATAAACGCGGGCAAGAGACGGCGTTGTTCAGCATGGACCACGGCCACACGCAGGCATTTGCCGGCCGCACTTATCGGGTACCGAGAATCGACTTCAAGGATCCGACTGCCGGATTTATTGACAAGATGAAAATGGCGGCGCACGCGCTTTATTCGCGGTCGGTGCGGCGCGCTATGCGGCGTTGCATTGCCGACTTTTCGCCGGATCTCGCGCATGTCCGCAGCATCTATCACCATCTTTCGCCTTCCATCCTTTGGGAATTGAAGCGGCAGAATGTCCTGGTGCTGTATCACCTCAATGACTTCAAGATTTTGTGTCCGACCTACAATTTTGTCGCCGACGGACATCCGTGCGAACTGTGCAGCCACGGCGCGTTTCATCACGCAGCCACCAGGGGTTGCTATGCGGGGCCGCGTTCGAATGCGGTGGTGCTCGCCGCCGAAGCGTATCTGCACAAGTGGTTGCGAACTTACGAACGCTGTGTCGATGTGTTCCTGGCTCCGAGCGAGTTTGTGCGCGAAAAGTTGCTTGCCAGCGGATTCCCAGAGTCTCGAATCCAGGTCCTGCCGCACTTTCAGGCGTTGCCCGACGACGACAAACTCGCAGCGGATGAAGGATACCTGCTGTATTTCGGCCGGCTGTCCGCGGAAAAGGGTGTCTATGAGCTGATACGGGCCATGGTGCGGCTACCGAACACTTCGCTGATCATCGCGGGGGAAGGGCCTGAACGTCCCCGGCTTGAGGCGTTGACAAAAGAACTGAACTTGAGGCACGTCATGTTTGTGGGAATGGTCCACGGCGACCAACTCCAAAAACTAATTGCCGGTTGCAGCTTTTCGATTTTCCCATCCCACGCCTATGAGACTTTGGGGAAATCGATATTGGAATCGTATGCGTGGGGGCGGCCCGTAGTGGCGTCGGATCTGGGTTCACGGCCGGAACTTGTTGAACACGGCGTCACCGGGCTGCTTTATGGCGATGGAGATCGCGAACAATTGGCGCACTCTATCGGATTCTTATTTGATCGCCCGGACCTAATTGAGAAGATGGGCGCCGCGGCGCGCCAGCGCGCGAAGAGGAATCACGATCCCGAACGACACGTGGATAAGCTGCTCGACATCTAACACCGGCTCGTCTCGACGAAGAAGCTTGTATCGTTCCCGGCTGCGCCGGAACACCCGCGCCAGCGTCGCGGCGTAAGGATCGCTTTCATTGGAGGGCGCGGAGTTGGCTCGAAGTACAGCGGTGTCGAGTCCTATTACGAGCAGGCCGGGCATGAACTGGCCCGACTGGGACACGAAGTCACGGTGTATTGCCGAAGCTATTTCACTCCTGCCATTCCCGCAGGCAGGCATAACGGGATGCGAGTACGGCGGCTGCCGGCGATCCGCTCTAAGCACCTGGAAACGGCTGTTCATACGCTCTTGAGCACGGTGCATGCGATGGCGTCGGATTGCGACATCGTCCATTACCATTGCCTGGGCCCGGCATTGTTTTCCTTTCTTCCCCGGCTGGTGGGTAAAAAGACCGTGGTCACGGTTCAGGGTCTCGACTGGCGGCGCGGCAAATGGGGACGATTCGCGTCGCGCATCTTGCGTTGGGGGGAAGCCGCTGCGGTGTTCGCGCCCGATGCCACGATGGTGGTCTCGCGGACTTTACAGCGGCACTTCCGACAGCGATATGGGCGAAATCCGATCTACGTCCCAAATGGAACCCGGCCGATGGCGCGACATGTCAGCGGCAAGCTGATGGAGTGGAATCTTCGCCCTGACAGCTACGTCCTTTACCTGGGCAGGTTTTCGCCCGAAAAAAACTGCCATCTGCTGATCGATGCCTTTGAGAAACTTGATACCGATATGAAGTTGGTGCTGGCCGGAGGATCGAGCCACACTGATTCGTACGCCAAGAGTTTGCTTGGCCGTAAATCCGATAAGATCCGATTCCTTCCCTGGGTCGCGGGAAACGATCTGCTGGAACTTCTCTCCAATGCGGCTTTGTTCGTGCTGCCATCCGAACTCGAAGGGATGTCGTTGGCGCTGCTGGATGCCATGGCGGCGGGCGTTTGCGCGCTCACCAGCGATATTCCGGAAAACAGAGAGTTGGTCGAAGGTTGCGGCTTCACCTTCCGTCGCGGCGATCAGGCAGATCTCGAGCGTATGCTCGACTTACTTATCCAAAGTCCCGAATTACGCCTTCAGGCCGCAAACCGGCAACGCGAGCAGATCCAAAACCAATATCTGTGGCCTGAAATCGCCCAGGCTATCGAAAAAACCTACTACAACGTACTGGGCTGGAGTACCGAAGGGCAGCCGAGTGCTCTGATTCATATCGGCATGTCCGCTGCGGAGGCGGGTGCCGCGTCGATCGAAGCCGAGCGTAGTTCGGCGTTGTCATCGGTGGCGACAGGAACTCTAAATTCGCGATAGTCTACATTCGCTGTAGAATGACTTCGCTATAGAATAAAAACGTAGCGTCCGCTTGACGCGGCGTTTTCAGCATGGAAGATCTCATCCTCGTAACCGGCGGCGCTGGCTTCATCGGTTCGAACTTCGTTCTTCAGTTTATTGCTTCTGAAAACGCGAGCGTTCTCAACTTCGACAAACTCACTTACGCGGGCAATCTCCATAACCTGCGATCTGTCGAAACCCATCCGCGGTATCGTTTCGAGCAAGGCGACATTCTCGATCGCGATCTACTCCGCGACTTGCTGCAGCGCGAACAGCCCCGAGCTATCGTACATTTTGCTGCAGAGAGCCATGTTGACCGCTCGATCCACGGACCCGACGATTTTGTACGTACGAACGTCAACGGCACGTTCAATCTTCTGGAAGAAGCGCGTGCGTATTGGGCTTCCCTTGCCTCCGCCGTCCAGACGTCGTTTCGTTTTCTGCAGGTCTCCACGGATGAAGTTTACGGATCACTTGGGCCAGACGACCTAGCCTTCAGCGAAATCACTGCTTACGCACCAAACAGTCCTTATTCCGCGTCGAAAGCCGCCTCTGATCATTTGGTCCGGGCGTATTTCCATACCTACGGCCTGCCTGTTCTGACAACGAATTGCTCCAACAACTATGGACCTCACCAATTTCCGGAAAAGCTGATCCCCTTGATGATCCTGAATGCCTGCGCCGGCAAGCCGCTTCCGGTGTATGGTGACGGCAAGAATGTCCGCGACTGGCTTTATGTGGAGGATCACTGCCGCGCGATACGGGCCGTGCTTTCGCGGGGGCGAGTCGGGGAGACTTACAACATCGGCGGGGGCAGCGAAAAAACGAACCTTGAAATTATTGGAGCGATTTGCCAGTTGCTGGACGAACTGCGGCCACGCGACCCCGCTATCCCACACAACCAGCTCGTCACTTTCGTGAAAGATCGGCCCGGCCACGACCGGCGTTACGCGATGGACACGCGCAAGATCGAGAGCGAATTGGGATGGACGCCGCAAGAGACATTTGAGAGTGGCATTCGAAAGACGGTTTACTGGTATCTTGAACACGAAGATTGGGTACGCGACGTCACCAGCGGCAGCTACCGGCAGTGGATGGCGAAACATTACGCCACGGAACGGTGAAGGCTCCGCGGCTAAAAATCTGGAAGCATCGGATCTAAGCACTGAATAACAGACATATCGGCATGACCAAGAAAGCAAATCCAAACTACAAGGGCATCATTCTCGCCGGAGGATCGGGCACGCGCCTGTATCCAGTCACGCATGTGCTGCCGAAAAGCCTGTTGCCGGTGTATGACAAGCCCATGGTGTATTACCCGCTTTCCACGCTGATGCTGGCGGGTATCCGCGACATTCTCGTTATCTCGACACCGGATGATCTGCCAAGATTTCAGCATTTGTTGGGAGATGGTTCACGCTTTGGGGTGAATTTCGAATATGCGCGGCAACCGAAGCCGGAGGGTATCGCGCAGGCATTCTTGATTGGCAAAGAATTTATCGGTGCCAGTGGGTGCGCGCTGGTTCTCGGCGACAATATTTTCTACGGACACGATCTGGTCAAAGAACTACGCGAAGCTACTCTGCAAGCGAAGGGCGCTCGAGTTTTTGCCTATCCGGTTCATGACCCGGAGCGTTACGGCGTGGTTGAGTTCGACGCAAGCGGAAGAGCTCTTAGCATTGAGGAAAAACCGAAACAGCCAAAATCCCGCTATGCGGTCACCGGGCTTTATTTTTACGATCGGCAGGTGGTGGAGATCGCGGCGAGTTTGAAACCTTCCAAACGCGGCGAGCTTGAAATCACCGATGTGAACCGCGTATATCTCGAGCGCAAGCAACTTAACGTCTGCGTCATGGGACGAGGCATGGCATGGCTGGATACGGGTACGCACGAAGCTTTGATGGAAGCGTCTTTATTCATTCAGACTTTAGAGAAGCGGCAGGGCCTGATGGTGGCGTGTCCTGAGGAAATCGCGTACCGTTCGGGCTACATCACTGCAGCGCAACTGGAGGCTCTCGCGCAGCCGATGCGCAACAACGGATACGGTGCCTACCTTTTACAATTGCTGCGCGAGCGGGTTTTCTAGAGCGGTTGTTCGGTTGCAAACTTTTCCATGAAAAAGATCGCCACCCAGCTTTCGGATATCCTGCTGCTCGAGCCTACGGTCTTCGGGGACGATCGCGGATTTTTTCTCGAGAGCTACAACCTTCGAACATTTGCTGAGCTAGGCATTCGAGAAGCATTTGTTCAGGACAATCATTCCTACTCCGAGAAAAATGTTATTCGCGGATTGCATTACCAGACTCGGCAGGCGCAGGGAAAACTTATACGCGCCATCTCCGGAGAGATTCTTGATATTGCGCTCGACCTGCGACGCAGTTCTTCTACTTTCGGAAAATGGGAAACCTTCAAACTTTCGGGCGAAAATAAGCGCATGCTTTGGATCCCGCGAGGCTTTGCGCACGGTTTCCGAGTGATATCCGAGGCAGCCCACGTTCTTTATAAGGCGACGGACTTTTATGCGCCCGAGCACGAGCGCACTATCGCGTGGAATGATCCGGAACTAAAGATTAACTGGCTTATCGACAACGAACCGGAAATCTCTCTGATTGTTTCGACAAAAGACCAGCTCGGAACACCCTTCGCCAAGGCTGAAACGTTCGACTAAAGGCTTATCAGTTCAGTCGAAACTCGACGGCGATCGTTGTTTCGACTTCAACCGCTTGGCCGCTTGACAGGTACGGTTCGTATTTCCAGAATTGCACGGCCTGGGTCGCCGATTGCGCGAGTAGTTCTGGACCGGAAACGGTTCGCACCCGTTTCACGCTACCGTCCGAAGCAATTACTGCATCGAGCACCACCATGCCTTCGGTCCCTGCGCTGCGCGCGGCTTCCGGATATAACGGGTCAATTTTCGTTACGATTCGCATGTCCATGGTTGCGGGCGAAACTCGCAGACCAGATTCCCCGACCGGCGTCTGCTTTTCGAGCTCGTTCCAAAATCTTTGCCACTGCCACCAACCGAGAGCGGCTAACGCCAGCGCGCAAACGAGAAGAAAATAGAAGCCCCTGCGTCCGATGCGAATTCTGCGCTTCGTATTCGTACTTTGCGGCGCGGCAACGGCTGCCGCATCCAGCGTGGAGTCCGCGGTTTTCGCCGCGACAGAACCGGCTTCGGTTTCGAAATCTCTGTTTTCTAAATCTTTCGAATCCTTCGACTCGGCGGCGGAACGATAAACCCAATAGCGAATCATCTCCCGCTGATTGACCGACAATCCAATAAACTCAAGTCCGCAATGCAGCCGCGACTGGTAGCGCACCAGAGCGCGCGCCCGCACTGGCACGCCGACGTCGGGCAGGCGCAACTCGATCGCCACCTGCTGGCCGGTTTTCATTTCTCCGGCAACGACTGCGCCAACTCCGGCTTCGCTGATGTCGGTGCATCGGCCGGGCAGGGTTTCGGGAACTCCGGATCTCAACGCGATCACGTCTAAAGGAACATTGATGGGATGCCGGGGAAACACGCGCCGTGGCGCTTCGTCGAACGCCAGCGATGGGGCTGCACTCATCAGACTGCCTCCGCAAGATCGAAATACTTGTCATGCGGCTGGGATCAAGAACTAAAAAAGCGGCGCTTGTAAGATTTATTGCACCGAGTATAGCGGATGGCGTCAACGAAAATGACGGAATAATTTCAGGTGCCGCAGATCATTCCGCAGAATGACTTATCTCGCTGGTCTATTTATTTCATGTCTCGCCAATTTGGCCCGACGCCGACTTCGACCAGCAGTGGAACATCGAGTGAATATGCTTTCTCCATATGCTCGCGCGCCAATGACTTCATTGCGTCTACTTCATTCTCGGGCACTTCGAAGACCAGTTCATCGTGTACTTGCAAAGTCATCCGTGATTTCAAGCTGCGTTTGCGAATTTCGTCATCAATTCGGATCATCGCGAGCTTGATCAGGTCGGCGGCTGTTCCCTGCAGCGGCGTGTTCACCGCGGTGCGTTCCGCGAATCCGCGCTGGGTAGCGTTTTTGCTATTGATATCGGGAATCGGGCGAATGCGGCCAAACAGCGTTCTCACTTTTTGATCGCGCCGCGTTTGCTCGAGCGTGGCGTCGATGAAGGCCCGCACTCCGGCATATTTTTCAAAATAGGCATCGATGAACTTTCTCGCTTCGCTCGGCTCGATTCCCAGGTTCTGCGAGAGTCCGAACGCCGAGAGACCATAGACAATTCCGAAGTTCACCACTTTCGCTTGCCGCCGGTGATCTGCAGTGACCATGAGTGGTGGGACGCCAAATACCTGGGAGGCGGTTAGAGTGTGGATATCGTCTCCGCGCCGAAACGCCTCGACCAACAATTTGTCTTTTGAGTAATGGGCCAGGAGGCGGAGTTCGATTTGCGAATAGTCGGCTGCCAGGAGAACGTGTCCCGGCTCGGCGATAAACGCGGCTCGAATTTCACGGCCAAGTTCGGTGCGGATCGGAATATTCTGCAGATTCGGATTGGTCGAGGACAGCCTGCCGGTCGCCGTCCCGGTCTGTCCAAAAGTCGTATGCACGCGGCCACTGTGAGCGCGGATCAGCGCGGGCAAAGCATCGACGTAAGTCGATTTCAACTTGGTGAGCTGCCGGTATTCCAAGACCAGGCGCGGAACTTCGTGATCGGCGGCCAAGCCTTCCAATACGTCGACCGCTGTCGATATTTTTTTTCCTTTCCCGTATTTCACGGGGATGGGCAAGGCGAGCCTATTGAAAAGCACGTCGCCCAGTTGCTTGGGCGAACTGATGTTGAATTCGAATCCGTCGCAGCGCTCGTAAATATCGCGCGCCTTCGCGTCGGCTTCGCGTTGCAGCTTCACCGACATTTCTCCCAACACGGTTGGATCGATTTTCACGCCCGCATCTTCCATGCGCGCTAAGACTGGAACGAGCGGCACATCGATCTCGTCGTATACGGAGATGAGGCCTTGGTCATCGACTTCTTTGCGGAGGGCGGTCGCCACTCTGCCTGTCAGGTCGGCTGCCTCGGCAAGATTGCCACTCATCTTCAAGTTGAAACGGCGCAGCGCGACTTCGGGCAGCGAATGAGAAGAGTAGGTGGGATCGAGCAGATAGGAATACAGCATGGGATCATGCCGCACGCCGGCGAGCGCGATTCCCTGCTCATTGAAATAGTGGAGCGCTGACTTGAGATCGTGAATTGTCTTGGGTAGTGTTGCGTCTTCGAGTGCGCGCTTCATCTGCTCGGCTAACGACGGATCGTCGAGCAGAACCATCGCGCCCACCCCAGGCGCATTTGAAACCGCAATGGGTTTTAGGGCGGCGGCGCTGGCCGGCTCGGAGTCCGGCGGCTGTAGCGCCAGAAAGCCGCTCTGGGAGGGCTGTGATTCTTCCTCTTCCTCTTCAATTGACTCTATGTGCGCGGCCGAAATCGCGAGCGCTAACGGCGCGGCTTCGCTCGCGGCTTCAAGGTACTGCTCGAACTCGGCTTTCGATTTGAGTTCGCGGTAGTCGCCCTCTTTGACCTCGACTACGGGAAGCAGTTCTTTCAAAAGAGATGTGAATTCAAGTTCGGCGAATAATGCGCGCAGTGATTCCGCATCGGGCTCACCCATCTTCATGGCCGCAACATCGAGCTCGACCGCGACGTCGGTATCGATAGTCACCAGTTGCTTGCTGTATAGAATGTTGTCCCGATTATTCTGCAGCGATTCGCGATATGTTTTCTTTTCTACCTCGGCGGCTCGCTCGAGGGCCTGCTCCACGCTGCCAAATCGCTGAATCAATTCCACCGAACCCTTGTCGCCGATGCCGGGCGCGCCGGGAATGTTGTCGACCGAATCGCCGCGGAGTGCCATCACATCCACGACCCTCGACGGGGGCACGCCGAGAATCTCCTCGACCTTGGCCGCGTCGCAGATCAAATTATCTTTCGGCGGATTCAGCACGCAGACTCGATCGTTGACCAACTGCAGCATATCTTTGTCGCTGGAGACGACATAGACGGAATAGGATTCGGCGGCCGCTTTGCGCGCCAGGGTTCCGATTACGTCGTCGGCTTCGTAACCTGCGAGCTGCAGGATGGGGATCTGGTATGCCTCCAGCGCGCGGCGAATGTACGGAATCTGCTGCACGAGATCGCCCGGCATTTCGGAACGGTTCGCCTTGTAGCCGCCGTATTGAGATTCTTTGAACGTTTGCGTCTTGATGTCGAACTTGCGGATGGTTGTGATCGCTTCCGCCTGCTGGTTGCGGATCGTCGGTGCGCCGACGTCGAAGACTGCAGCCAGATATTCCGGCGAAAAATCGTCGCGCAGCTTGCGCAGCATGTTGACGAATACGTAGGTGGCCGCGGTGGGAAGGCCCGTCTTGGTGGACATTGGGCGTTGGCGCGCCATGGCGTGATAGGCGCGAAAAATAAACGACATCGTATCGATGAGGAAAATCCTGCCCTTAGCGTGGGCGTGATCGGGAGCGCGACCGGGAACGCTCGCGGGAACAGGGATGGGCTGTGGCGGAGTTTCGCCAGCGGAGGGCAACGTTTTTTTCTTGGCAGGCAACTTGCCCAGTTTAACAGTTGGCGAATTGTTGACGACAGCTGGTGCGAGCACTTGGGCTGTGTTCATCGCGTATCATATGAACTTTTCGGGCCCGTTTGAGCCGGACTGAATGCTGAAATGCTTCCCTTTAAGCTTGTCTATAGCGACGCGTACTACCTGCCGATTGGCGCGCACGTTTTTCCGGCCGCGAAGTACCGGCTGATCCGCGACCGTTTGATTGAGCGAGGAGTTGCGACTCCGGAGGACTTTGTTTTGCCGGATGCGGCGACGGACGAAGATGTGCTGTTGGTGCACACGCCTGAGTACGTCCGCAAATTAAAAACCGGCACACTGAGCGCACGCGAACTGATGGAGCTCGAGGTTCCTTTTTCTGCCGAACTGGTGCAGGCTTTCTGGTTGGCCGCGGGAGGCTCAATTCTCGCGGCGGACTTGGCATTGTGGGACGGTGTCGCGGTGAACATCGGCGGAGGATTCCATCACGCGTTTCCGGATCACGGCGAGGGCTTCTGCATGATTCACGATGTGGCCGTGGCGATACGGCGGATGCAACGGGACGGCAACATTCGGACGGCCATGACGGTCGACTGTGACGTTCATCAGGGCAACGGGACAGCCGCGATTTTTGCCGGCACTGAGACGGCGCACGATCCCCTGCCATCGGTACCGGGGTTGGCGCTCAGCGAGAAAGCTATCAACAACAAAATAAAGGTGGGTGGCAGTCACGCTGGAAATGTTTTCACCATCTCTCTGCACCAGGAAAATAATTACCCGGCGTTGAAACCTCCGTCGTCGATCGACATTGACCTTCCTGATGGAGTTGGGGACGATGACTACCTTGCCTGGCTCGACAACGCGCTGAGTTCTGGCCTGCGACAGTTCAGCCCCGATTTGCTTTGCTATATTGCCGGAGCCGATCCTTATCGCGAAGATCAACTGGGAGGCCTGTCACTCACGGTTGAGGGATTGAAGAAGCGCGATGAACTGGTTTTTCGTGTGGCTCGCGCGCGCGGCATTCCGGTGATGGTGACTTACGCCGGCGGCTACGCGCGAAATGTCGAGGACACCGTCAGGATTCACTGCAACACGGTGATCGCGGCGACGGAAGTGTTCGCCTAGCGCCGGTGAGGTGCGGCGATATACTTTTTGTTATGGATATCGTTCCTTCTGAGCTGACGCATCAAGAGCTGTATGGCACTCTTCTCAACGCGGTTGCACCCCGGCCCATTGCGTGGGTTTCTAGTCTGAGCGCTTCTGGGGTACCCAACCTCGCGCCTTTTTCTTTTTTCAATGTGGTGTGCGTGAAGCCTCCGTTGCTGGGATTTTCGCCGGGGATGCGGGCTCCGAAGAAAGCGGTGGCGGGAAAATCCGCCGGGGAAGGCTTCGCTGGAGAACACAAGGACACGCTGAGAAATATTCGCGAGACGGGCGAATTCGTGGTCAACGTGGTTACTTTCGAGCTTGCCGAGGCGATGAATTTGACCAGCGGGGAATATGACGCTTCGATTGATGAATTCGAAGTCGCGAAGCTTGCCTCGGCGCCGTCTCGAGTCGTGCGTGCGCGGCGCGTTGCCAAGTCCCCGGTCAGTTTTGAGTGCAAGTTGCATCAGATTCTTGAGTTCAATCCTGAACCGGAGGGCGGGAGCCTGGTGATTGGGCAGATTGTTTCGATCCACGTTGATGATCGTCATCTGAAGGACGGACGCCTTGATCGGAATTCGCTTGATCTGATTGGGCGTATGGGTGGGATTCAGTACACGCGGACGACGGAACGGTTTGAGATGGTGCGGCCTAAGGTGGAGTGAGGGGAAGCCCTGGCAAATGGTGTGGAGCAAGCTTGGGGGGAAGAAATCAAGCGTCGGATCGAGGACATTGACTCTGGAAAAACCCAGATGATCCCGCACGAAGAGGTGCAGCGCTGGCTAGCTACCCGGCTGGCGAATGCTGGAAAATAAGTATGTCGTTTTAATCCACAAGCTGGGTCGAACTAGAGGCCGCGGACGTGTAGCCGTTGCTTATAGCAGGCTGTAGACAGGATATTAGAAGGATCCGGCTTGGCGGCGCTACTGTACGGAGAACTCACCAGCTTGAAAAAGCCCCATCTCTGAAAACAGACTCCACTAGTCGCTTGACTCTAAAGGTAGCTCCGCGAATAAATGCTTTAGATAGAGTTTGGGATCCTTCAGGAATCCGTGAACGATGTTGTAGGGCGATGACTCCTCGTATGTCATTTCGCTGATCTCTTTGCCGTCAAAGGAAAGAATCTGACTATTGGGATATGCGAGAATCACCGGGGAATGCGTAGCGATGATGAACTGAATGTCGGCGTTGCCCTTGAGTAAGTTGTGTAGAAGTAACAAGAAGCTCAATTGGCGTTGTGGGGAAAGCGCGGCCTCTGGTTCGTCCAGAAGATAAAACCCCTGGCGGAAGAAGCGGTTTTCGAGCAGCGCGATGAAAGACTGCCCGTGGGATTGTTCATGGAGAGACTTTCCTCCATACGGAGCCAGGGCTTGACCATCTACCATTTGAAGTTCATCGAGGTAGGTGGCCATGTTAAAAAAACTCTCTGCTCGCAGAAAAAAGCCATTCGTGAGTTTCTTTGACCACGACAATCGAAGGGCACGGGAAAGTGGAGAGGTTGACTGCACGCTCGCTGTCGTCTCGCGAGAGAAGTGGCGCCCACCACCCTCTCGGTTGAAGCCGATGTTCTCAGCGATGGCCTCGAGCAGGGTT
>Ga0209006_10004877_pt1 | contig 12175 bp, 10 predicted proteins | sample JacPin_JW_Ref_O2_FD_188567 | JGI IMG/M metagenome (GOLD analysis project Ga0209006, IMG submission 188567) | Forest soil microbial communities from Algoma, Ontario, Canada - Jack Pine, Ontario site 1_JW_Ref_O2 (SPAdes) (version 2) | ecosystem: Environmental > Terrestrial > Soil > Boreal...
GTCAGTCACGGTAACGGTGGCGATCAGCGTTCCTTCGGACGCCTCATCGCCCTTCTTGATGGCGATCGATTCGATGACGCCTGCCACCGGCGAGGGCACGTCCATCGATGCCTTGTCCGACTCCAGCGTGATGAGCGGATCATCCACCTTGACCGAGGCGCCCTTCGTGATCAGCACCTCGACGACGCTCACGCCCTTGGAGTCGCCCATATCGGGAACCCGTACTTCGACGACGCTCATAGCAAGGCCTTCAGGTCGCTCAAGGCCTTGCTCAAGAACACGATGAACCGTGCGGCTTCGGCGCCGTCTATCACCCGATGATCGTAGGAGAGGCATAGCGGCAGCATCAGGCGTGGTATGAACGCGCCACGGTCGTAAACCGGCTTCAGACTGGACTTGGCAACGCCCAAAATAGCGACCTCGGGCGCATTGATGATGGGGGTGAACGCCGTGCCCCCGATACCGCCCAGGCTCGAGATGGTGAACGAGCCGCCCTGCATCTCGACGGCCTTCAACTTTCCGGCCCGTGCCTTTGCCGACAGTTCGCCCAGCGAGCGTGCGAGCTGAAAAATGTCGCTCTTATCGGCATCGCGAATCACGGGCACCACCAAGCCGTTGGGTGTGTCGGCCGCAAAGCCGATGTGGAAGTATTTCTTGAATACCAGATTCTCTCCGGTCGGATCGAGCGATGCATTGAACCGCGGAAACTTCTGCAACGCCGCGATGCAGGCCTTGATGATGAACACCAGCGGCGTGAGCTTCACCCCCTCCTGTGCCGCCTTGTCCTTGAGCGCGCCGCGAACGGCCTCGAGGTCCGTGATGTCGGCGTCGTCGTACTGCGTCACATGCGGCAGGTTGATCCAACTCGCCTGCAGCCGCGCGCCGGAAATCTTTTGGATTCGCGACAACGGCTTGACGTCGACCGCGCCAAATAGAGAGAAGTCGACTTGCGCCACCTTGGGCAGCCCGGAGCCCGCTGCAGCCGGGGCGGCCTGCGGAGGCGCCGTCAAGATTCGCTTCACATACGCTTTTACATCATCGTGGGTGATGCGTCCCTTGGGTCCCGTGCCGGTGATGCGGCTGAGGTCGGCGCCCACTTCACGCGCAAACTTGCGCACCGACGGACTGGCATACGCTTTTGAAAAACCCGCCTCTTCGATCGGAGGCATCGCGCTTGCCGCGGGCGCCGCGACGGGAGCGGCTCGTGCGGCCGTGGACGCCGTGCCCGTGGCCGCGGCCGGCTCATTGCCGGGAGGGGGAACTGGCGCGGGCTCCGCTGCCGCAGGCGCAGCAGCTGCCGGAACTGTGGCGGGCGCAGCCGCCGCTGCTCCCTTATCCGCCGCAGGTGCCGCGGCAGCTTTGCCGCCGGCCTCCGGCGCGGCAGTGGCGGATTCGGGGCCGGCCGGCTCGAGCATCAGGATCAAAGAGCCTTCGGAGACCTTGTCGCCCTGCTTGATCTTGACCTCGGTGATCCGGCCCGCCGCGGGCGCCGGAACGTCCATGGCGGCCTTTTCGGTCTCGAGGGTGATCAGCGGGGCCTCTTTCTCGATTTGCTGACCGTCTTTCACAAAGACTTCGATGACGCTGACATCCTTGAAGCCGCCGATGTCGGGAACCAAGACTTCGATTGGTGTTGCCACGTGTGCGCCTAGACCGTCAAGGGGTTGGGTTTTTCGGGATCGATGCCGAAGCTCTTCATGGCTTGCGTCACGATTTTCGCATCCACCTTGCCATCGTCGGCCAAGGCCTTGAGGGTTGCGAGCGCGACATAGTTTCTATCCACCTCGAAGAAGCGCCGGAGCTCGGCACGCGAGTCGCTGCGGCCGAAGCCATCCGTGCCGAGCACCGCATAACGGCCCGGTACCCATTGTCGAATCTGGTCCGCCACGGTCTTCATATAGTCCGTCGCCGCAATGAACGGCCCGGTTCGGTCGCCAAGTACTTCCTGCACGTAAGTCCGACGCGGTTTTTCGCCGGGGTGCAGGAGGTTCCAACGTTCGGTCTCGAGCGCATTCCTGCGCAGCTCGTTGAAGCTCGTGGCTGAAAATACATCGGCCGCAACGCCATAGTCCTTCTCGAGCAGCTCCGCCGCAGCCAGCACCTCTCGCAGTATCGTGCCCGACCCGAATAGCGTTGCGCGAATCTTGCCCGTAGTCCCGCTACGCAGCAGGTACATGCCCTTCAAGATGCCTTCGGCGGCGCCCGCGGGCATTGCGGGGTGCGCGTAATTCTCATTCATGCACGTGATGTAGTAGAAGACGTTTTCCTGTTCTTGATACATCCTGCGCAAACCGTCCTGCACGATGACCGCAAGCTCGTACGAGTAGGTGGGATCGTAAGCCACGCAATTGGGCACCGTGCTGAACAGCAGGTGACTGTGCCCATCCTGGTGCTGCAAGCCCTCGCCGGCGAGCGTCGTGCGGCCGGCCGTGCCGCCCACCAAGAATCCGCGCGCCTGGCTGTCGGCCGCCGCCCAGACGAAATCACCGACCCGCTGAAAGCCGAACATCGAATAGTAGATGTAAAAGGGAATCATGCTGACGCCGTGGTTCGAATACGCCGTCGCCGCGGCCAGCCAGGAACACAGGCTCCCCGCTTCATTGATGCCCTCCTCCAGAATCTGGCCCTTCTTGTCCTCGCGATAGAACATCAGCTGGTCGGCGTCCTGCGGTGTGTAGAGCTGCCCCACCGAGGAGTAAATGCCGACCTGGCGAAACATCCCCTCCATGCCGAAGGTGCGTGCCTCGTCCGGGATGATGGGCACGATGTGCGGGCCCACGTTCTTGTCCTTGATCAAGGTGGTCAGAATGCGCACCAGCGCCATGGTGGTCGAGATCTCGCGGTCGCCGCTGCCTTCGAGCAGGCCGCTGAAGGCTTCGAGCGGCGGTACCGCCAACGCGGGCGCCGACGAACTGCGCGCCGGCACGTAGCCGCCGAGCGCAGCGCGGCGCTCCTGAAGATATTTCATTTCCTCGCTATCCGGGCCGGGCTTGCGGAACGTCAAGCCCGTGATCTCCTCATCCGAGATCTGGATGTTGAACCGGTCGCGCACTTCCTTCAGTGCTTCATCGCCCAGCTTTTTCTGTTGATGCGCCGAATTCAGACCCTCGGCCGCCTTGCCCAGCCCGAAACCCTTCACGGTCTTGGCCAGAATCACCGTGGGCGCGCCCTTGTGCGCCGTGGCGGATGCATAGGCCGCGTACACCTTCTGCGGATCGTGTCCGCCACGGTTCAGGCGCCAGATTTCCTCGTCGGACATGTTGGCGACCATCTCCTTCAGTTCGGGATACTTGCCGAAGAAATGTTCGCGTGTATAGGCGCCGCCTTTGGATTTGAAATTCTGATACTCGCCGTCGACGCATTCCTCCATCAATCGCTTCAATAATCCCTTCTGGTCGCGCTCGAGCAGCGGATCCCACCGCGAGCCCCAGAGAACCTTGATGACATTCCAGCCGGCACCGAGAAAAGCGGCCTCGAGTTCCTGAATGATCTTGCCGTTGCCGCGCACCGGGCCGTCGAGACGCTGCAGATTGCAATTGATGACGAAGATCAGATTATCCAGTTTTTCGCGCACCGGCATGGTGAGCGCGCCCATGGATTCGGGCTCGTCCATCTCGCCGTCGCCCAAGAACGCCCACACCTTTCGATCGGACGGCGGGACGATCCCGCGATGTTCCAGGTAGCGCACGAATCTGGCCTGGAATATGGCCGTCATGGGACCCAAGCCCATGGACACCGTGGGAAACTGCCAGAAGTCCGGCATCAACCAAGGATGCGGATACGACGACAACCCGCCGCCGCGCACCTCTTGCCGAAAGCGCAGCAACTGGGCTTCATCGAAACGCCCCTCGAGATACGCTCGCGCGTAGATGCCCGGAGACGAATGACCTTGCATGAAAATCATGTCGCCTGGATGACTGTCGCTCTTCGCCCTCCAGAAGTGATTGAACCCCACTTCGTACAGCGTTGCCGCCGATGCGTAGCTCGCGATGTGACCGCCGTACTCGGAACTCACGCGGTTGGCCTGCACCACCATCGCGAGGGCGTTCCAGCGCAGGTAGGCTTCGTTGCGCCGCTCCAACGAGCGGTCGCCGGGATACTCGGGCTCCTGCGCCTTGGAAATCGTGTTGAGGTACGCCGTATTCGGCTTGAACGGCAGATACGTGCCGGAGCGGCGCGTAAAGTCCACCAGCTTTTCGAGGAGAAAATGAGCACGCTCGGGTCCCTGCGCGCGCAGCACCGAGTCGATTGACTCCAGCCATTCCTGTGTTTCGGTGGGATCGATGTCTTCGAACGGCGATTTAGGTGTCATAGGTAAGCCTTCTGGGGTTGGGTATGCACCCATGCACATGCCCACATGTCCTGTTAAGATGGCGGGCACGTTACAGCGCCGTTGCGCGAACTGCCCCGGAGAATTTTACCAGGGGATTTTAGCAGCGCTATCTTCGGGGTTTGGTTTTTCACGGTCAAGCAAGGATCGGCCTGCGATATGCTGGCGACGCTCGCGGTTTAACTGGTATGCCGATTCGCTTGCCCTTCAGTTCGCTGCTGGTTCCAGTGCGCCAAACCGGCGCACGACCGGTTTCGGCGACGCTTGCCCGTTATGAGTGCGCCATCGTCTTTTTGCCCGCGGAGCCGAGCCCGGCGGATTGGGCCGCGGTGCCGCACGGCAGCGTGCTGCGCGCGCTCTACCGGCGCCGGGAGCGTAAACCCGGCGACACCGTGCAGCTTCGAGTGGGTGAGCGCGCGGAGACTCTGGTTCTCGCGGTTTCGGTGGCCGGCAGCGCGAGTACGTTCGAGAGGCTCAATTCCGCAGGAAAACTCGCGCGACTCGCGCTCGAGGGCGAACCGCAGTCGCTGGTCCTCTACGCCCATGGCGGCGACGGCAGCGTCATGCAAGCCGCGCTCAATGCAACCGTCGCGGCGCTGCAGGCGGCGGCATTTCGTTTCGCCACATTCAAATCCGAGACCAAGCCGCACCGCCCTCTCACCCGGATCGACATTTCGGCGGCCGGCAAGCTGCCCGCTCTCGACTTGACTTTGGCGACATCTGCCGGCAACAACCTCGCTCGCTGGCTGACCGCGCTGCCGCCGAACACATTGGACGCGGCCGGCTACCGGCGCCTGCTGCAGGAGTTGGCGCGCCGCCTGGGGTTGGCGTTCAAGTTCTACGGTGAACCGCAATTGAAGCGGCTCGGCGCCGGCGCCTTTCTCGCCGTCTCTCAGGGCAACGCCACCCGCGATGCGGGGATCGTGCATCTCGCGTATCGGCCGGGCGTCGCTACGCGGGGCGTCCACACGCCGGGCGTCGCTACGCTCGACTCGGAAAATGCCCGGCTGCGCGAACTGGTTCAACACTGCGCAGTACATTCCGGGTACGGCAATTGCGGTTACGATCAGATGGCTGCCGAGCAAAAGTCGCTCTTCAACGCGATCGTCGGCCGACGCGCTCCGGCCGGTGCCCTGCGGGTTGCCGGGGTGGCCACGCCGGATACTGGATGGCGCAGCTGCGAATTCTGCGGCTGCAGGACGAACGCCAGGGAGCGGGTTTGCTGCGGGCGGGGACGCGACACCGATCGCCGAAACTGGAATCCGCCGGCCGCTTGAGCGGCCCGCAATATGTGAATTTGCCCGGATATTTAGGCGCTTTTGAGACCTACCGCAGCTTCCCGCGGCACTGGAAATGTTACTTTGCGTCCCCATACATGGGACCTGCCGCAGAGTTTTTGCTGCGGGATTATGGATTGAGACTCAGGAGATTGACATGATCGGAAACGTCGCCCGCTGGGGCACTAACGCGTTGTTGGTTGGCATGGCCATCGTGACGTACGCGGTATTCGTCCTCGCAAAGTAAGCTAGCTCTCTATCAGCCGGAAGCGATTCCGCTGCTTCGTTCCGGGGCGGCGGCCGGGGCCGGGACGGCCTCGAGGTCTTCCGGGCTGATGCGCTTCGATTTCCACAGCACCATGGCGTAGTAGCACACATAGTACCCTACGACCACGAAGATCAGGCCGACCGTCAATGGGCTTCTCACCATCGGTGGTGGCGCAAGCCCTTGAGATGCGTCTAAAGCACCTCCCAGCGCTCGGTTCTGTCCATACCACTCGACGATGCGGTACACCAGTCTTCCAATGAACAGCAGGGAGACCGCGATTCCGGTGTAGGTGTGCGGTACGTAGTGCAATCGACCTTCGTAGGTTGCATAGCGGGTGTGCCGCGCACCCCAGAATCCCAACGCCAGTCCGGCCATCGCGCCGGCGAGTTCCGCGACAAGAAATTGTCCGGACTTGAATGCTAAGGGCAGCAGGGAACAGCTCAGCACGATCAGCAAGGCGATGCGAATCCACATGCGGACCGGGCGTATTGGCTGTCGTCCAAAGCTGCGGCGAAAACGCCGGTAGATCAGCAGGACCGCAAGGCCTGCGATCGCGTAGGGCCAAATTCGCGAGTAGTCGACTTGCATTTCGCCGATACTACATCGGAATGAGCACTCAGATCTCTGTGTCCTCGGGGTCCCCTGCGTCCTCGCCGCGAACGGAACTTATCCGAGGTATGGGCCCCTGGGCGGCCATCGCAGTGAACGTCGCCAATATGATCGGTACCGGCGTGTTCCTGAAGACGCGCGTGATGACCTGTAACGTCGGGAGCCCGAAGATCGTCCTTTTGGTGTGGTTGGCGGCGGGGCTGCTGTCGCTCGCCGGCACGTTCTCGTATGCGGAAATCGCCGCGATGATACCGGAGGCGGGCGGAGACTACGTCTACCTGCGCCGTGCCTACGGGCGAATGATGGGTTTTCTGTACGGGTGGATGATATTCGCCGTGGCGCGGGCCGGTTCCCAGGCCGCGCTTGCCGTGGGGCTCGCCATATTCATGAACGTCGCTCTCGGCGGCGTCCTCGATCGTTGGCACATCGACGGCAACGTGGCCGGTCTGCATCTGCGCATCGGGGGATTGAGCGGCGTCGCCTTGCTGACCATCTGGGTGGTCGCCCTCATCAATTGCGCGACCGTGGCAACGGGCGGACGCACGGCGTTGGGCGTGACGCTCGCCAAGGTGGTTTTGGTGTTGGGCGTCGGATTAGCGGCGTTCTTGTTCGCTCCGGGGGACTGGTCGCATTTCGCCGCCTCGGGGTTGCGGGGGAGCTGCGAGGGGGTGTCGTCAAGCGCGCGCGGCGGCTTGCCCGGCTTCGGTGCCGCCATGCTCGGAGCGCTGTGGGCCTATGATGGGTGGAACAATGTGGCGCCGCTCGCCGGCGAGATCCGCAACCCGCAGCGCAATCTACCGCGCGCCTTCATCGGCGGCACCCTCGTCGTGGGGGTACTGTATCTTTTCGTCAATGTTGCCTATTACTACGCGTTGACTCCCGTGGAAATCGCCGACGTGCCCATCTCATCGTCAGTGGCCACCGAGGTGCTCAAACGATTCTTGGGTCCGATCGCCGTGTCCCTGACGGCGGTGGCGTTGATGGTTTCATCGTTCGGCTCGTTGCACTCCAGCGTCCTGGCGAACTCGCGAATACCGTTTGCCATGGCGCGCGACGGCTTGTTCTTTCGAGGTCTTGCGAAGCTCTCGCCGCGTTCCAAGGTGCCGGTGCGGGCCATTCTGGCGCAGGCGGCCTGGGGCAGTGTGCTGGCACTCTCCGGCTCGTACGATGCGCTGACCGACTCGGTGGTTTTCGTGGCGTGGGCCTTCTATGGGCTCAGCATTTCATCGCTGTTCATCTTCCGGCGAACCATGCCGGATGCCCCGCGGCCATACCGGGCGCTGGGTTATCCCGTGGTACCGATGCTCTTTCTTCTCGTCACCATCGCGTTGCTGGTGAACACGTTCGTGGCTGCCCCGCGCCAGGCGCTGCAAGGAGTGGCGGTCTTGTTGGCGGGCCTACCTTTCTATTGGTGGTGGTCGCGGCCGGCTGCCCGCACGCCGTAGATCGCCGGCCGCGGGCCGGAGGCGGCTACTTTTCCTGTTTGTAGACTTTGCCCTCCTTCATGACGAAGTCGACCTTCTCGAGCACACGAATGTCGGCCAACGGGTCGCCTTTGACGGCGATGATGTCCGCGGATTTGCCGGCCGTGATGGAGCCGAAGAGCTCCGAATGTCCGATCAGATCGGCGGCATTGACCGTCGCGGCCTGAATGGCTTGCATGGGCGTCATCCCATACCTGACCATGAAGGCGAACTGACGCGCGCCGATGCCGTACGGGCAGACGCCGGCGTCCGTGCCGAAAGTCATTTTGACGCCGGCCTTCACCGCCTTGCTGAAATTGCGGCGTTGCGCCTCGCCCAAATCGCGATCGTGCTCCAGAAAGTCCGGCGGTGTGGAAGGATCGGATTCGATGCACTCTTCATCGTAAATATCCATGTCGAGATACGTGCCGCGCTGCTTTGCCAGAGCGATACCCTCATCGTCGATCAGCGTGGCATGCTCCACCGACGCAACGCCGGCTCGAATGGCGTTCTTGATGCCTTCCGGATCGTGCGCGTGCGCCTCGACGCGAAGTCCGAAATGGGCGGCCTCGTCAACGGCGGCGTGCAGTTCCTCCGGCGTGAATTCGACGGATTTCGGATTACTGCCGTGGGTCAGGACCGCCCCCGTCGACAGGACCTTGATGTGGTCCGCGCCGCGGTGCGCTAGTACCCGGATCCTCTGCCGCACCTCCCAGGGACTGTTGGCTTCGCCGAACCGCAGATCCGGCGGCAGCTGAATGTCCGGCGCCAAACCCGTCATGGCACCCGCGCCCTCGCTGATGGTGATATAAGCTCCGGCCACATACATGCGTGGACCGATGAACACTCCATGGGCGATTGCGTCGCGCATGGCAACGTCGCTGAGCGCGCGATACACGCCGACATCCCGCACCGTCGTGAAGCCGGAAAGCAGCGTGAGGCGGGCGTTTGGAATGACTGCGTACGCCGTTTCCACGGCCGTTCTTTTGACCACCTCCAGGGGCTCGGACACTCCGAGATCGGCCAGATGTGTGTGACAGTCGATCAGCCCCGGCAGCACGGTCATCGATGACAGATCGATCACCTCCGCGCCGTCCGGTACCCTGACGCCTGGACCGACGGCATCGATCTTTTGACCGCGCACCAAGATGACGACGTCGCTCAAGGTACGTCCGGCCGATACATCGATGAATCTTCCGGCGCGTATGGCAATGACGGGCGCCGTTTCGGGAGGCGACGGGCGGACCTGCTCGGCCCTGGTCGACACGGGCAACACCGAGAAGAACAGAGTGAGGGCGAGCAGTTGCTTGAACATGGACATCTCTTGATTTCGGCTTTGCGGTCTGTTGCCGGTGGGGCAGCATACCTAGTCGTCATGTTACTTTACAAGTGTTCAGCAATGTGGAGCACGGCTCAGCCTGGCGCCGCCAGTCCCCCGCGCGCCCGCGGCGGGCAACTGCACCGCGGGCACGGAGCCTGTCTGGGTATCTCACAGGCTCTTAGGGCTCGATCAACTCAGTGCACACCGCCCGGCAGGTCGAACACCAAGACCTCGGCTTGCCGGCCATCAGCGATGGTCAATTCGGCCGCGTCGGTGATCTGCAAGGCGTCGCCTGCGCTCAACGTGGATCCGTTCGCATTCAATGTGCCGCGAGCCACGTGAACGTAGATCCAGCGGCCCGGCCCGATAGGCAGCGCCGCGCGCTCGGCGCCATCGAACAGCCCTGCGTAGATCCTTGCGTCCTGATGGATCAGCACCGATCCGTCGGCGCGGTCGGGCGAGACGATGAGACGCAACCGGCCGCGCTTTTCTTCGGTTCCAAAGCGCTTCTCTTCGTAGCTGGGTTCAATGTTGCGCGCCTTGGGCTTGATCCAAATCTGCAGAAAGTGCGTTCCCTGGCTTGACGATGGATTGAACTCGCTATGCCGGATTCCGCTGCCGGCGCTCATGCGCTGGACGTCGCCCGGCCGAATGGTCGAACCATTTCCCATGGAGTCCTTGTGCGCGAGTTCGCCCTCGAGCACATAGCTGACGATCTCCATATCCTGATGCGCATGCGTACCGAACCCCGCCCCGGCCTGGACGCGATCTTCGTTGATGACCCGCAGCGGACCAAATTCCACGTGCTTGGGATCGAAATAATCGGCGAACGAAAACGTATGGAAGGACTTCAGCCATCCGTGGTCCGCAAAACCTCTCTCATCACTGCGTCGAATTGTGTTCATAAGAACCTCCTAGGCGCACACAATAGTCTCGAATCATCGAATGAAAAAGCGCAAAATTCGGTTCATATCCATCGAAAAACCGGATGTGTCAGTGGGGTTCAACAAAACGACTTTGGAGCAGTGGGCCGTGCTCGCCTCGGTGGTGGACGAGGGCGGCTTTGCGCAGGCGGCGAACGTGCTGAATCGGAGCCAGTCGGCGGTGAGCTACGCCGTCGGGCGCCTGCAGGAGGCCCTCGGCCTGCCTTTGCTCGAGCTCGACGGCCGAAAATCCGTGCTGACGCCGCATGGAAAGACCCTGCTGAGCCGTGCGCGGTCGTTGCTCCGGGACCTCGACACCCTGGAGGCGGTGGCGCGCAGCCTCAAACAAGGATGGGAACCCGAACTCAAGCTGGTGGTCGATGCCGCGTTTCCGAGAACGCAGTTGTTCGCCATCGTCGCCGACCTGCAGAGGGCCTGTCCCGGCACCGATATTCAGCTCGCGGACGCGGTGCTGTCGGGCGCTGAGGAGGCCATCACGGAACGACAGGCGGACGTCGTTGTGAGCAGCCGCGTTCCGCCGGGATTTCTCGGCGACCGTTTGCTCGATGTCGAGTTCATCGCCGTGGCACGGATGGATCACCCGTTGCTGCGCCTCGATCGCACATTGACGTTGGACGATTTGACGCGGCAGGTGCAGGCGGTCGTGCGCGATTCTGGATCCGCGCGCCGGGATGAAGGATGGCTGGGCGCGGATCATCGATACACCGTGAGCAGCATGGAATCGTCCTTGGGTTTGGTGCTGGCTGGACTGGCATACGCGTGGTTGCCGGAACATGTGCTGGCAGATCAACTTCGCGACGGCGTCCTTCGCCGCATTCCTCTCGCAGGCGGCGGTTCCCGCACGGTAACGTTGTACATCGTGATGGTCCGGCCGGAACTCGCGGGACCGGCGGCCACGGCGGCCGGGGCCACGTTCAAAGGTCACGCATCCAAAGATCATGCATCGGAGTCTCGGTAGGACCTCCCCTACAGGATGTCACGGGACCAAACCGACTGAACGCGATTGAACCCTCGCATACTCTTTCTTTCGAGTTTCGAATCATTGAACGGAATCGGGAGAAAAACATGTCGATCGGCACGATACTACTCATCCTATTGGTTCTTCTGTTGGTCGGCGCTCTGCCAGCCTGGCCGTATAGCGGCGGGTGGGGCTATTACCCGAGCGGCGGGCTGGGGCTCGTGTTGATTGTGCTTCTCGTACTGGTGGTGTCCGGGCGATTGTGAGTAGAGGTCGATGACGGGGTCGGATTGGGCAGGCGCGGTGAGCTCATCAGGGTGGGGCCACCGCGGGATTGATGGCCAACTCCGCCAAGCGGCGCTCGTCGAAAATCACCGCGATGCCGCTCGCGATGACGATCGCGGCGCCGATGACGAGCGCCGCGGAAGGTGAGGCCGACCAGAAGATCCGATCGATGGCGAAGGCCCATAGGATCGCCGTGTATTCAAAGGGACCGACCACGGATGGCGGCGCCTGCCGGAAGGCCTCCGTGAGCCACAGCTGACCTAAGGCTCCGGAGACCCCGATCCCGGCAAGCCACTGCCAGTCGGAGGGCGCCACGGGCCGCCATTCGCCGATCGCGAGTACGCCCGATCCCACCCCAACCAGTCCCAGATACCAAAAGACCATCGACATGCTCGTGTTGCTGCGTCCGAGGGACCGCACCGTCAACGCACTCAACGAATAGCAGACCGTGGCGAGAGCGGCGGCGCCGGCCGCGACCATGGAGAATGTGCCATTACCCCAAGGCTGAAGAATCAGCAGCACCCCGCCCATGCCGCATGCAATCGCGAGCCAACGCCGACCGCTCACTCGTTCGCCGTGGATCGGAACCGACAACGCGGTCATCAGCAGGGGCGCCGCCAAAAACAGCGAATAGGTCTGCGCCAAGGTGAGCCGGTGCACTGCAAATACGAAACTTGTCAGCATGGTGATGCCCAGTAGTCCGCGAAAGGCGTGCAACAT
>Ga0209006_10004878_pt1 | contig 12175 bp, 6 predicted proteins | sample JacPin_JW_Ref_O2_FD_188567 | JGI IMG/M metagenome (GOLD analysis project Ga0209006, IMG submission 188567) | Forest soil microbial communities from Algoma, Ontario, Canada - Jack Pine, Ontario site 1_JW_Ref_O2 (SPAdes) (version 2) | ecosystem: Environmental > Terrestrial > Soil > Boreal...
TCCTTGTTAAGCTTCGGCAGCAGCGCCCTGTACGCGTCGAGCTTCCTGTTCCATTTCTCCCCGCACCGCACGAGCTTCTGTGACGGGTCGTCATCGCCCTCGGCCGGCGGCTTCGGCGGCGGCACGAAATGGATCGTGAGGGTGTCGCCGGGCTTCGGCTGCGCTTGCCCGTTGGCGTCCTGCGGTGCCACCTCGATTTTCACGCTCCCGCTCATCGTGGATTGGTATTGCGTTTCGGCTGCCACCGGAGGAGCCATCAGCGCGAGACAGGCGAGAGAGCCGGACATGATCTTCATTTTCATCATCGACCTCACGGCGAACGACATGAGCACGAGCGAGGCAATTGACTCGAGAGCGAGTTCCAACTCCGCAAGAAAGGGACATGCCATGACGCCGCAGCCGCGTCAGTGCGCATCCGCCGCAACCGCATCGGCATGGATCACATCGGCGGCTTTCTCGCCGATCATGTAGACTGACGTGACGATGAAGAACCCGGGGATGCGCGGAAAGACCGAGGCGTCGGCCACGCGCAGTCCTTTTGTCCCGCGCACGCGGAACTTGCCGTCGAGCACCGCCTTCGGGTCGCCGTCGCGGCCGATCGGGCAGGTGCACGAGGCGTGGTGGCCCCAGCACTTGTCCTTGACGAACTGCTCGATCGCGGCCTCGCCTTGCACTTGCGGTCCCGGACGCTCCTCTGTCTCGATCAGATCTTTGACTCCGGCTTGATTGGTAAGCGAGCGGACGAACTCGACGCCTGCGGCGACCGACTCGACATCTTGCTCGCCGCCCTCCCTGAAGTAGTTGAAATTGATCACCGGCGTGTCGCGCGGATCGGTCGAGCGCAGCCCGACCGTGCCGGCGCGGTTCTGCGTGTGCGCCTTGAGGATCGCCCAGGTCAGATATTGAAAGGGCGGCGTCGCGAGCACCTTGGAATATCCCGGGAAATAGCCGTGGAAGCGCCCGAGCAGCGCGAACATGAAGAGATCGGGCAGTGGCCGCTCCGGCAGCGAGCGCTTGATCACGGCGAGCGCCGCGCCGTTGGTGGTGTAGACGCCGGTGCGCGAGTCGGACCATTCGCGGCCCTGCGGGTCGTCGACCGAGAAGTGCGCGCCCTTGAGCACCTCCCACTCCTGCTTGAGCTTGTAAACCATGCCGACCTCGTAGCGGTCCTGCAGGTTCTGGCCGACGCCGGGCAGGTCGATGCGCACCGGGATGCTGTGGCGCTCGAGCTCCGCCTTCGGGCCGATGCCCGACAGCATCAGGAGCTGCGGCGTGTTGTAGGCGCCGCCCGCGAGGATCACCTCGCGCGACACTCGCACGGTCTGCTCCCTCCCTTGGTGGCCGCTCGGCTTATGGCTGGCGCGATAGAGACACGCACCCTTGAGATAGGTCACGCCGACCGCACGGGTCGAATCCTGCTCGTCGAATGCCACCTTGGTCGCAAGCGCATCGAGCTCGATGGTCAATTTATCCGGATGCTTCTGCGCGACCTCGAGCAGGAACTCGCGCGTGCCGTTGCGCGCATGGTTGTGCGTCGACAGCGGCGTGTAGTGCAGGCCTTCCGCCGCCAGCCGGTCGAGCCGCCAATCGTTCGGATCGAGCTTGCCGACGAGTCCCTCCTTGATCTGCTGGATCGGATGGCGCAGCGCCTTGAAGGTCCTCAGCGCCGATTTCTTGAGGATATCGACCAGGTCGATGTCGCCGAGCACGCTGAGCGGAAGCGCCTTCTCGGTCGTGAGCCACCCGTCGAAGCCGTGCCGGGTCGGGTTCCAGCCGAAGAATCGCTTGATGCAGCGCCACACTGGCCGGTGACGGCAGTCCTCCATGCGCTCGAAGAAGCGCCGCATGTTGCGCGCGCTCCACGAATCGTCGCCGGTGAGCTCGGCGATCTCGTCCCAATCGGGATTATGCGGATAAATCATGATCATGGCGTTGTGCGCCGTGCAGCCGCCGAGCGTGCCGGCGCGCGGGTACCAGACGCCGTCGACCCGCTGGCTGTCATAGATCTCGTAGTATTTGTCGTCGCGCTTCTGCTGCTCGAGATCCTCGTAATGCCGCACCCAGAACGCCCAGCTCATCGCGTCGTTCTCGGTCGACAGCGCATGGAAGGTAGGCACGTGGTAGTCCTGCGGCATCCGGTTCGTGCCGATCGGGTCCGCGCCCTGCAGCCGCAGTGGGTCGCCGCCCGCCTCGAGCAGCAGCACCCGGTGGCCGGCGAGCGCAAGCCGCGCCGCCACCGTGCCGCCGCCGGCGCCCGAGCCGACGACGACGTATTCGTAATCGCCCGCCTGCGACATGGCCTGCCTGCCTCTAGAACGTCTTGAGGAATTCGATCAGCGCATTCTTGTCGTCGTCGGCAAGATTGCTGCCGAAATAGTGCCCCTTGTTGACGATGTAGTCCGGGCATTTGCTGACCGAGATCAGGTCGGGCACGAGCGGGGCGAACGCCTCGCTCGCCTGCGCGTCGGTCGCGTTGGGCGGCAGGCTTTCCAGCGCCTTCTTGAGCTTGATCAGCACGCCGAACAGCTTCTTCGCGTGCTCCGCCTTGTCCTCGAGCCGCGGACTCTCGGCCAGCAGCTGGATGTTGGCGATCAGGTTGATCGGCGTGCCCTTCGGTATCGGCCCGATCTGCAGGTCGCCGTCATTGGTGAATACCCATGGCAGGACGACGTGCGCGAGATGATGCAGCCACGGTCCCCAGTCCATCGCGCTGACGCCGATGGTCGGCAGATAGCCGGCCGGCACCTTGATGTAGCTCGTCGCCGTCGTGCGCTGGATGTAGCTCGGACCCGGCACCCGGTCGCCGATGATCGGGTCTTTTTTCCGGCTCTCGGGCCACAGCATTTCGTGGATCGACTCGTCGAACGAGGCAAGCCGCGCCTCGACCGCGGGGCTCTCGTTGAACTGTCCGACCGAATTGTTCTGCAGGAACGGTGCGGTCGACCACACGCTGACCAGCGAAGCCGGTCGCACGTAGCCGCGGCCGCCGCCCGCGAGCGCGTATTGCCACGGCGCGCCGGTGTAGGGATCGTACAGCGTGATCTCGCCGACCGACGGGAGGTTCTTGTAGGTCTCGGACGAGAAGTTGTCCCAGATGTTGTCGCGGATCGCGTTGGTGGCGAGCGGGCTGCAGGCATTGATGCCCATCTCGGTCATCGGCACGCGCCGGTCGGTCGACAGGAAATTGTTGTCGAGGAAGTCGGGCTTGTGCACTTCCGTGCGCATCCACTCGAAATATGCGCCGGAGTTCTCGATGGTCTGCCCGGCCGTGCAGGGTTGGCCGAGCAGGCACAGGTTGGGCGGCTGCTTGCTCGAATGGCAGCGCGCGCAGTTCTCCGCGAAGACGGTCTTGCCCTGTTCGAGCTTGCTCTGGTCGATATGCGCGGCGCCGCCCGGCGCGTCCATCAGGTGATCGGGCTTGGCGGTGTGCAGGAAGAACAGCGCCATATCGGCCGTCTGGTTGACGGTCGCCTGCCAATAAACCGAGTTGGCGTTCGCATCCGCGATGGTGATCGGCGTTATATCCTTGCCGCCGACCAGCGGGCGGAAATGGCGCAGCCACTCCTCGCTGAACAGGCCGATGTTGATGAACACGCGGTTGAGCGCGCCGAGCGTTCCGACCGAGTCGGAGCCGTCCTTGAGGACATGCGGCGTGAGGATCGTGTGCGTCTTCGGATCGTAGAATTCGGACAGAGCCTTGGTCTGCGGGTAGTCGTTGAACTGCTTGTTGTCGAGCTCGCCGCCGGTGAGCAGCTCGGGGAACCGCTTGGCTGCCTCGAGCCGCGCCGCCACGTTGTAGACCGCGTTCATGGTGCGCGGATTGTTGATGTTGTCGGTCGACACGAAGGAGGTGTCGAGCGAGCCCGGCAGCGAAGTATGGAAGAGCTGGAAGATGAAGTTCGCCTGCGCGTTGCGCGGGTTCCACAGGAAGATGCGGTCGACCCAGAAATACTGCGCGCCCGGGTTGGAATTCAGGTTGGCCCACTTCGGATGCTCGGCGTCGGCCGGGGGATTGGAAGGGTTGGGCCCGACGTGGCAGAACCCGCACGACATGCCGACCCGATAGGGCCGCACCAGGTTCTGGTCGTTGTAGTATTTGGGATCCGTGTAGTAGCGCTTGGCGTCCCATTTGCGCTTGGCGGCTTCGTCGAAAAATGGATTGGGAAACAGGCGCAGGCCGACGATGCCGGACGGCAGCCCGTAATACGAGCCGACCGGCACGGTCGTGCCGCGCGCGCCGATCTTGACGCCGGGATATTTCTGCTCGTCGGCGAACGGATCCTTCGGGCACTCGGCCGATTCGGTCACCCGCTTGTCGAGCCATAGACCATTTTCATCCGGCGCCGTCGGCTTATCGAAGCACGGCTCGTTGACGAGACCATAATAGGACCAGCGATTATCGCGGCTGATCGGCACCCAGACGTAGCCGTTCGCCCCGCACTGCACCCGGTCCATGTCGCTGTAGTTGCCGCCGTCGTACTTGATCTGATGATTTTTCGTGTCGTCGGTGCAGTAGCCCTGGTCCGGCTGCGAAGAGAGCACTTTCAGGAGGTCGAAGGCGCCGAACGTGTGGTTCGCCATGTAGTCCCAGAAGCGGTCGTTGCCGAACGTCCATACGATCCAGGTGTTGCGCCCGCGGATGTCGGCCGGCGAGAGCTTCGGGTCGTGGCGGTAGCCGTAGTCCATGTCGGCGAGGTAATCGTCATCGGCCGCCTTGAGCTGCTCCGCCTTGACGCCGGCGAGCATCGCCTCGTCCTTGACGACCCCGGTCGGCTCGTCCGAGCAACCGGCGAGCGCGCCGATGCCGAAGACCGTGACCGCCGCCATGATGAGCATGCGCGACATGACCGCCCCCCATTCGCTCGACCGGTCATGCGCGAAGTCCGCGCGGCCGGCGGATTTATCGTGATCAAATTGCCCGTAACGGCGCTGAATAATGCTATCACAACCGTAAGTTAATTGCAAAATGCGCCGCGGCCGACCTCCTGCCGCGGACGCTTGTCATCGCCATGGGGGTCGCCGCAAGATGCGGCGCCAACCTCGACGAGATCCGAATGAGCCGAGACGCCGCCATTGCCCGCGCCGCCGACTATTTCGATAGCGGCGGATTCAAATCCGATCTCGCCCGCCGCGTCGCCATCCCGACCGAGAGCCAGAATCCAGACCGCGCTCCCGAGCTTGCACGCTACATCGACACCGAGATGCGCCCCGCGCTCGAAGCGCTCGGGCTCACTTGCCGTGTGCTGCGCCATGCGAAGGCGCGCGGGCCGTTCCTCGTCGGCGAGCGGCGCGAGAGCGACGAACTGCCCACCGTCTTCGTCTATGGCCACGGCGACGTGATCCGCGGCCTCGATGCCGGCTGGAGGCCGGGGCTCTCGCCCTGGCAGCTCATCGAGGCCGACGGCCGCTACTGGGGGCGCGGCACCGCTGACAACAAGGGCCAGCACACCATCAACATCGCGGCGCTTGCCGCGGTCCTCGGCGTTCGCGGCCGGCTCGGCTTCAACCTCAAATGCCTGATCGAGATGGGCGAGGAAACCGGCTCGGCCGGCTTGCGCGAAATCTGCGCAGAGAACCGCGACCTCTTCGCCGCCGACGTGCTGATCGCCTCGGATGGCCCGCGCCTCGCCATCGACCGTCCGACCATCTATCTCGGCAGCCGCGGCGCCTTTCCGATCGATCTGTGGATCGATGCGCGCGAGGGCGGCCACCACTCCGGCAACTGGGGCGGGCTGCTGTCGAGCCCCTCGATCCAGCTCGCGCATGCGCTGTCGACCATCGTCGGCCCGACCGGCCAGGTGCGCATCCCCGACTGGGTGCCGCGGGAGATTCCGGCATCGGTGCGCCGTGCGCTCGCCGATTGCGAGATGCGCTCCGGCCCCGGCGACCCGCTGATCGATCCCGACTGGGGCGAGCCCGGTCTGACGCTGGCGGAAAAAGTCTACGCTTGGTGCTGCTTCGAGATTCTCGCGATGACGGCGGGCAATCCGGAAAACCCCGTCAACGCCGTGCCGCCGCGCGCCTGGGCGCGCGGCCAGCTGCGCTTCGTCGCCGGCATCGATCCCGACGCCGTCCTCCCGGCGCTGCGCCGCCATCTCGATCGCCACGGCTTTCCCATGGTGCAGATCGCGCAGGGGCGCGACGAGATCTTCCGCGCCACCCGGCTCGACCCCGATCACCCCTGGGTTCGATGGACCGCCGCCTCGATCGCCCGCACCACCAACAAGCCGACCGCGATCCTGCCCAATGCGGGCGGCTCGCTGCCGAACGATATTTTTGCCGAAGGCCTCGGGCTGCCCACCGTGTGGGTGCCGCACTCCTATCTCGGCTGCTCGCAGCACGCGCCGAACGAGCATCTACCGCTCGCGATCGCGCGCCAAGGGCTGCGCATGATGGCGGGAGTCTATTGGGATCTGGGGGAGGCGGGCACGCCGGCGAGAACGAAGTCGTAAGGCGCGCCCGCGAGCGCGTTACTCGCAAGCGCGCGTCGCGCGCTCGTCAACTTCGCTGTCGTCGGCGATCGTTGTGCTGAATGGCACGACGAACGGCTGCGTCATCAATTCCATCCAGCTCGCATACATGATCAACGGAACGTAGAACAGCGGCATGGCAGCCTCCTGAGCCACCTCCCGCGATGTGCCGCCGGATAAACTCGTGCCAGGATGCTATGGTTCCCGCGCGTGCCGCCTGGCAGGATCGGTCACATCGGGGTGATCGCGGAACGAAATGCGCCATCGTGCTGTGAGAGCGGGCCCCGGTTCGCTTCTTCGCCAGCGGCTTCTTTGAGCGTGGTCCGGATTAGTGCAACCGGAGGTGACAGCCGATCCGCTTCGTGCTACAAGACATTTGCAGCGTTCTCGGGGGATGCGCAGGATGCCGCCGACACATGTGGTTGATCTTTTCCATGAAGACGGCGTAACGAGCTTCGCCGCAGCGGCGCAGGCCGGAATCGTCGGGATCATTCACAAGGCCTCCACCGGGGCGACCGGACAGGACGATGGCTATGCTGGACGCAAGCCCACGGCCTTGCAGGCGGGTCTGCTGTGGGGCGCCTATCATTGGGGCACGGCCGCCGACGTCGACGATCAGATCAGCAACTTCCTCGGCGTGATCAATCCCTCGTCGGGCCCAATCAGCGCGCTCAACGGGATGCTGATCGCGCTCGACTTCGAGACCACAACGCTAAAGGACGGTTCCGACGACACGATGTCGCTCGATCAGGCGCGCGACTTCATCACCAAGCTGGATGCGATTCTACACCGCAGGGTCGTCATCTACAGTGGCGACTTGCTCAAGAGCACGTTGGGCAACGTCGTGGACCCGTTCTGGTCCGCGCATCGGCTCTGGCTCGCGGAATATTCCGATCCGCCGCCGACATGTCAGGCGAGCTGGCAAACGCCTTGGCTGTGGCAGTTCACCGGGAGCGGCAAATGCGCCGGCATCCAGGGCGACGCCAAAGGCCACGTCGACTGCAACACCTACGCCGGGACCATGGCGCAGCTGCGCGCCGAGTGGGCATCCTAGGGCACTATCCGCGGCTCTCTCACTTCTCCACCAGTTGCTTCGGATCGCTCAGCACGATCTGCGGCTTGCCGCGAAACATCTCAATTCGGCCCGTGACGCACACCTGCTTGCCGGCGAGGCCCTTCTCGGGTGTGCCGAACTTGGTGCGGTCGGCGGCGAAGATCACGGCCGTGAAGCTTGCATTTGGATAGGGCTTGCCGAAGTCGATGAAGGTGAGCCCGCCGTTGATCTGCGCGGCGTATTTCGCGCCGGCGACGAGACCGCAGATCGTGGCGGTCTCGCCCGCGTGCTTGGCGGCATCGTCGGGACTGATCGGCTCGGCCTGCGCGGCCGCCGCCCAGCCCGCCAATGCGGCTATCGCCCATAGCCCGGATGCACGCATCGGCGCCCTCTTCGATCGCGACAGATCCTCGGTACGGAGGATCGGGTCCGAGCTTAGCGCATCCGGCGCGCCCGCAACATCGCATCCCGCGCCGTTCCGGCGTCCCCCTCGCGATCCCGTGCATCCGGCGCGCTGCGGGCTCCTCAACCCGCGAGCGCGCTGCACTTCACGTAAAGTCCGTCGAGATAGATCATCGGCAGGCTCGATTCCGAGGTCGCGCTGAACACCGTCACGGCGATGTCGAGTTGCGCGGCCTTGTAGAGATCGGGCCGTACGCTGCCGCCCACGTTCTGTTGCAGCCAGGTCGTCACGTTGCCGGCGAGCGCCTGCGCCATGCTCGATGCCTGATCGGGGCTCGGATAGAACAGGAAGGGCGGCTGCGGCACGAGCTGCAGCGCAATCGGCACGCGAACGGCCGGCATGCCCGCGCCCGCGGTCCCGGGGATGAGCGGATAACTCAGCGAAATCTCGGTGCGCATGCCGCCGGCCGGCCGTTGCGGATTGGCCGTCTTGCCGTTGAGCAGGGCGTAATAGAGCCTCGCCAGGATATCCCCGAACGAGTTCCGCGCTGGTCCGCCCGATCCGTACGTGATCGGCGGCAATGTCGTCAGGTCGACGTTCGCATTCGAGTGGTCGATGAACGGCAGCACGCGGTCCTTGGCGGCGACCACCGCGGTCACGTACTGGAATTGGATCGGCATCGACTGGTTGCGGACGATCTGCAGGTAGTAGCGCCCGTTGTGCCAGTCGACGATGTCGAGCGGCTGGATTTGCAGCGTCCGGTCCGGGTTGCCGAGCGCCGCGGCTGCGGTCAGCGCCTGCTTCGAGCCGTTGACGAACGACGCGATGTTGAAGACGTTCGCCTTGGTGCCGTCCGGTGCCGGAACGCCGCTGTACACGGTGTCCGGTGTCGGCGCCTGGTTCGCCGGCGTCTGGTCGATCACGACGATCGGCGCCGGGCACATGCCGGTCGGATCGGCGGTCTTGGTCAGCGTGGCCTGCCAGCTCGCCGTGGTCGGATCGGCGTTTTGCGCGAAGAACTCGACCAGCTCGAACTTGCTGCCATTGGGTCCGCTGTCCGGCGTGGCGCTGACCGGCACGTAATTCGGATTCTCGGCGATGCATTGCACCAGCGTGACGAAGGTCGCGATGGCGGCGAGCGTGTCCGCGTCGGGCGCCGGCACGCCGGGCTTGAGCCGCAGCTTGCTGTCGAACGTCGCGCGCAGCGACGGGTAGAGCGCCTGGAACAGCGTGAGCCCATCGAGCAGGTCGATGCTCCGCATCGCCGCCCTCGCCCCGAGGGCCGGCGGCGGCTCGTTGAGGACGGCAGTGATGTGCACCGTATCCTGCGCCGCGAACTGGTGCCGGTAGGTGCAGTTGAGCGACCACGACTTGACCGACTGGAGGTCGGTGCCGCCCGTCTGCGAGTAGCCTTGCGCGCTCAGCGTCGGCACCGGCGGATAGCTGCGCAGCGGCAGCGGGATGGTCGGCGGCGACGGCAGCGGCAGGTCGAGGCCGGTGCCGGTGACGAAGCGCAGCCATGTTCCGGTGACGTATTTGCGTGACTGGCCGGACGGATCGTCCGGATCGACGACGTCGATCGTTCCGTCGACCAGCTCGAGCGCCTCGACCCGGAACGTGGAGGGCAGGGTGAAAGTCGCCTGCCAGTCCTTGTGCCGCGCGCTCAACGACAGCGCCATCGCCGATGTCAGCGGCGAAGCGGCGCCGCTCTGATTGATCCGGCTCTGCCCGGCCGAGACCGCGACGTTCGAGCCTTGCGGCAGGTTGAAATGCCCATAGACGATGAGATCGGGCGGCGTCTGCGGCGCCGTCACGCCGAAGGTCAGGCTGGCGGCGGCGTCGACCGCATAGTAATTGCGCAGATCGAGCAGGCAGGCTTCGAAGTATTTCGTTTTCGCCGCAGATGCGTCGCCGCCGCCGGCCGTGATCGGAACGATGCGGCCCGGGGGAGGGTTCGGGCTGCCGCCGCCGGTGAGCGCCTGCGCCAGCGTCTGCTTGGAGGCGATGCAGGCGTCGACCTGGCCGGGCACCGCGATCGCGGCCGGGATCGCGTATTCGGGCGAGAGGAAGCTTTCGATCGCGGTGAGCACATCGCTCAGCACCGCATCCATGTCCATGTTGGTGGCGGCGAGCGGCCACTTGAGATTGCCGAAGTAGTCGGTGGGGACGGTGGGGAACGTGTATTGCGTGAACAGCCCCTTCTCGATGTCGGCGCGCGACTGCAGGGCGGTCGCGATCGGCGTCGGCGCAAATCCCGTGCCGCCCGCCTGCAGCGCGACCTGCAGTCCCTGGCCCTGCCAGCGCAACAGCCAGAAGCGCGCGCCGCCCGGCACGTCGGTGTCGCCCGCCATCACCCGGAAGCCGAGCCCGCCGAGCGCGGTTTCGAGGTTCGCGGCGAACTGCTTGTAGCTCGCCGGCCGCGTGCCGGGATCCTGGAACGGCGCGAGGTTCGTGCTCTTGACGAGGATCGGATTGTCGCCGAGTCCTGCCGCGACGCCCACGGCCTCGCCGATGAACGGGCTCGGCCGGACGAACTTGAGCGATGCGGTGAGCGGCTGCAGCAGCAGGTCGACGTAGGTCGGGCTGGACACCGGCGTCGGGAGCCGGAACGTCAGCGGCGTGAGTGTCGTGATGTCGCTCGCGCCCAGGATGGTGAGGATGTTGGCGCGCAGCACTGCGGCCGCGTCGGCGGTGGCCGTGAGAGTCTGGCTGGGGTTGACGAACGACGCCGCGGCCGTGACGGTCGCGGCCTTGAGCTGATGATAGATCTTCACGTACTGGAGGTAGGTCGGCGCGTCGACCTTGGTATTCTCCTTCTTCGGGCTGAACGTCATGTCGACGGTGAGCTGCGGGGCGCCGGCGCCGCCGTCCACCGTGAAGCCGTAGGACAGGCCCGGCCAGTCATCGAGGCCGAGCAGCGGATCGACCCAGTTGATCGGCAGGTCGGCGGCGGTGAAGCCCGATCCGGCCGGCAAGGTATGGCCGTAGAAATCGATGAAGCTGTAGCCGAGCCGCAGGCTTGCCCCGACGAACTGATACGGATTGAGCGCATCGCTGGGCGGAATTGGATAAGCGTCGGGCACTCGACCGATCGCCTTCAGCAGGTCGAACTGGGCGCGGTAGTAGTGCGTGGTATCGGTCGTGGTTTGCGCCGCGAGCCGGATCGGACCGACGACGTGGCCGGCGGCGCCGTGGACTACGGTCCAGTCGGGCCCGCCTTGCGCCGGCACGAAGCTCGCCGGCTCGCAGTCGATCAGGTTGAACAGCCCATCGAGGCTGCGCTGATATTTCGTGTCGTCCTCGCTCGACCAGTCCGGCCGGGTGACCTGCACGCCGATGAAGCCCGGCGCGATGGTCGCCTGCGGCGCCTGCACGGACGGCGACCGCAGCGTGAGCACCGACGCTCCCGCGTAGGTCTGGTCGGCGATCCGCAGGGCGTTGAAATAGGACGCGACCGTGTTGCCGGGATTGGCGAAGCCGGACACCGCAAGGGTGAGCCATGCCATGCCGCGCGTGTCGAACATGGCGGCAGGCGGCGGCGAGGCGAGCTTGAGGTAGAGATAGTAGCCGCCCGAATTGGTGAGCCCGCCGGTCATCAGTCGGCCGAGGAAGGTCAGGCGCGGGTCGACGGCGGTGGCCGCCGCGCGCGCGGTCAGCGCGTGCGCCATCAATTGCGCGACGCGCGGCGGATTGGTCTCGGTCGAGATGTTGCTCTGGAACAGGAAAACCTGGGGCGGCGTTTGCGCCGGATAGACGGTGACGAAGGTCGGCGCTTGCGCAGCGCCGCTGTTCGCCTGGTTGGCGTTGTAGACCGTCTGGTTGGCGTCGACGCCGTAGACGATCTCGAGGGTGCCAAAGTTCGGCGTGCCGTTGCACGCCTTGTAGATCGCCTCCAGCTGCTCGAGCCCGTCGCTGCGCACCGCGACGAGTGCGTAGACGTCGGGCAGGAAGGCGCCGGGTGTCGACTTGTCCGGGATCTTCTGCACCCGGAAGTCGATGCTCGAGCACCAGCCCCAGGCGGCGGCCGGCACGGCGGTGGCACTGCCGTCGCTCTTCTCGAGATAGAGCGCGAATTGCGCCGACGTGCCGGCCCAGGCCGCGAGCGGGCGCGGCAGCGAACGCAACGACAGCGCCGCGTCGACGCCCTGCTTGACGGCAAATCGCACCGGCGCCGTGACGGTCGACGGCATCGGCGCGGCGACCACGCCGGCGGTGTTCACGGTCGTGATCTGGCCATTGGTGGCGTAG
>Ga0209006_10004879_pt1 | contig 12174 bp, 10 predicted proteins | sample JacPin_JW_Ref_O2_FD_188567 | JGI IMG/M metagenome (GOLD analysis project Ga0209006, IMG submission 188567) | Forest soil microbial communities from Algoma, Ontario, Canada - Jack Pine, Ontario site 1_JW_Ref_O2 (SPAdes) (version 2) | ecosystem: Environmental > Terrestrial > Soil > Boreal...
GCGAATTTTTTCCGGGGACGAATCATTTGCCTTTGAACATGTGGGTCAAGAGGTCGGTTCGCAAACTCTCCAGGCGGTCTGCGGCAGTTTGCAATGGTTCCTGATCGTCAAAGTTCACCGTGCGTTTGATATCCCGCAGCCGGGCCGCCATTTTCCTGAACTCGATCTCCGTATTCTTGACTCTCTTGCCGGTTTGAATCGCAGCATCGTGTGCCTTCTCGGAATAGGTCAGTATGTCTTTCAGCGCGCTTCGAGCCTCATCGACTTTGCCGGCAATGTAGAGTTCATCCGCCGATTTAAGTTGGCGTTCGGCGATTTCCGCGCATAGCCCTGGACGGTCCTCGACTTTGGCCGACTCGCAGCGAGCCATGAGATCCTGCAATGTCTCCTGCCGGCCTGCGAAGGTCAAGCCTGTCACCAGGAGAATCGCGGCCATGGTTAATTTTCCGCGCATAACTTTATTTTTTCGGCTCGATGGCAATCAGCCGATGCCGAGCTTGCCACTCCTGATCAGGATACGCTCCGTTCGCGGCCTCCAGAAAGCGATGGTAATTCTGTGCCGCCAATTTATAGTTGCGCAAGTGATCGTAAGCGCTGGCGCGAAGAAAGTAGCTGACGGGAACCTCCGGCAGAAACTTGGCCCGCGCATCGGCCGCCTTTATCGCCAATTCATAATTCTTGTTCTCCACCGCCGCAGTCGCTAGATCTCCATACGCCTCGCCCAGATCGGGCTTGAGCTTCACCGCGGCCAGCAGTTCCTGTTGCGCTTGAGGAAACTTCCGCTCCTTCAGAAATATGATGCCGAGATATTGATGCAATTGAGCGTTGTCCGCGTGGGTCGCCAGCATCGATCGGTACAGCGCTTCTGCCTGGTCGTATTTCTTGGTCTTTAGATAGAGATCACCGAGATCGCTTTGCGCTTGCGCATTTGCAGGATCGGCCTTTAATGCTTCCTGCAGCTCGGCGACCGCATCATCGAACTTTTCGAGCATGATCAGGATGTGAGCCAGCTGGATTCGAGCCGCCACATCGTCCGGATGCATGGAAATGAGTTTGCGCAAAATCGGATCCGCCTCGCCAAAACGCTGCCCCCGGATGTAAATGTTCGCCATGCCGGTCAGTGCGTCGCTGGACCCGGGGTCGCTCGCCAAAGCCTGCTTGTATTCCTGCTCCGCACCGGCAAAACGGTTTTCCTTTTCCAACAGCAACCCGGCTGAAAGATGAGCCTCGGGATCTTTCGGCTGGAGCGCCGCTGCCTGCTTATAGGCGGCGAGGGCTTCGTCGGGCCTGCTGCTTTCCAGCACATGCGCTAAAGACAACCAGGCTCGCGCATGACCTTCGTCGACATTCGCCGTAGGTATCAGCCTGGTTGCTGCCTGAAGAAATTGTTCGGCGTCCGCCTGGCCGGTTTTCGCCAGCATCAGACCAAGATTCAAATTGGACTCGAACACGTCCGGCTTGGCGGCCACCGATTTGCGATACGCCTCAATTGACGCTTGCGCGTTTCCCAGCCCGATGTACACAAATCCCAGGTCAAACCACGCTTGAAAATTATTGGGATCGGAAGCTACGACCTTTTTCAGCAGCGGTTCAGCAGTAGCGAAACCATGCTTTTCGATTGCACTTTCGGCTTGGGTTAACTCCGGTGGAACAGACGAATCCTGCTCAACTACTTTGTGATGACGCACGGTTTGACCGGAACTCTGAGCCAGAGCGATTCCACCGAGCGGGAGACCCAGAAGAACAAGCAGAGCGGCACCAGTACGCTTACTTACTGCCATGCCTCGACGATCCGTTGCCCGATGGCCCATGTCCGTTCAACACATTCGCCAGAAATTGTCCGGTGTACGAATTCGGCAGCTTGGCGATAGCTTCCGGCGGCCCCGCTCCCACAATGTAGCCTCCGCGCGCGCCTCCCTCGGGACCAAGATCGATCACCCAGTCCGCGGTCTTGATTACTTCGAGGTTGTGCTCGATCACCAGGATCGAACCGCCCGCATCGATCAGACGGCGGAAGGCGGACAACAGCTTACTGATGTCGTCAAAGTGTAGCCCAGTCGTAGGCTCATCAAAAATATACAAGAGGTGCTGGCAGCGGCGCGATGAACCGTCAGCACTCCGCAGGCGGTTGGCCTCGCGGGCCGCGGGCTGTAGGTGTGCGGCCAATTTCATACGCTGCGCCTCGCCGCCGGACAGTGTCGTAGCGGATTGCCCCAGACGCAAATATCCGAGGCCAACTTCCTCCAGCACCCGCAATTTTTCCACGATCTTGGGAACGTTGGCGAAAAACTGCAGCGCCTCTTTTACCGTGAGGTCCAAAGCTTCGTGGATATTTTTCCCGCGGTAACGAACCTCCAGCACCTGCGGCTTGTAACGCGCGCCCTTGCATTCTTCGCAGATCAGTTCCACGTCCGCCAGGAACTGCATTTCTACCGTCACCGTTCCATCGCCCTGGCAGGTCTCGCAGCGTCCACCCGCAACGTTGAAGGAAAAATGTCCGGCGGTGAAGCCGCGCTTCTTGGCCTCAGGCAACGACGCATAGAGATCGCGGATGCCATCGAAAGCCTTGATATAAGTAACCGGGTTCGAGCGGGGGGTGCGCCCAATCGGCGATTGATCCACCAGCACAACCTCGTCGATAAACTCCGCGCCTTCCACTTCGTCCCAGTAGGTCGAGGCGGGAACCGCGTTGGGCTGCCTCTTTGCCGCGGCTAAGGCCCGGTACAGCACGTCATGCAGCAACGTAGACTTCCCTGAACCGGAGACGCCGGTAATCGCTACCAGCATTCGTAGCGGGACTTCGAGATCGATCCTTTTCAGGTTATGCGCGCGCGCCCCGTAAATTTTGATTTGCTGTGACCCCGGCTGGCGGCGAGAACTGGGAATTTGAATCTGCAGTTCCTCGGAAAGATAGCGCCCAGTGAGCGAGCCCGGCATTTTCTGAATCTGACTGTAGCTTCCGCTTGCAATCAGCTTACCGCCGTTTTCCCCCGCGCCCGGACCAAGGTCGAGAATCGTGTCCGACGCCTGCATGACATCGCGATCATGCTCAACCACCAGGATCGTATTGCCCAGATCGCGCAGATTGTGCAGAATTTTGATCAGCCGATGTGTATCGCGGCTGTGCAATCCAATCGAAGGCTCGTCGAGCACATAAAGCGTGCCCACCAGACGCGAACCCAGCGAGGTAGCCAGTTGAATACGCTGCGCTTCACCGCCCGAGAGCGTGGACGCAAGCCGGTCGAGCGTCAAGTACTCTAATCCAACTTCATTCAGGAAGCGCAAGCGTTCGCGTATCTCCTGCAGTAACCGTTCAGCGATTCCCGCTTCCTGCTCGGTCAATTGCAGCGCCGCGAAGAACTGCGAGGCGCCCTCGACCGTCATGCAGCAAACCTCGCAGATATTCCGTCCGTTGATCTTTACCTGCCGCGCTTCCACTCGCAGCCGCGCTCCTTCGCAGCCCGAACATAGAGAATATCCACGATAGCGGCTGAGAAAAACGCGAACGTGCAGCTTATACTTCTTGCGCTCCAGATAATTGAAAAACCCGCGCACTCCCAGAAATCGGCCTTCGCCCGCGATCACCACCCGCTGCTGTTCCTTATCAAGTTCGTTCCATGGCACATCAAGCGGGATGCCAGCTTCGCGAGCGAAGCGCTTCAAGTCGGTAAACAGCGACCGGTACTTGGGCTTGGTCCAGGGCTCGATCGCGCCCTGGTTCAGGGTTAGAGACTTGTCCGGAATCACCAGGTCTAAATCGAAATCGATCGTATTTCCGAATCCCTGGCAGCGCGGGCAGGCGCCGTACGGATTGTTAAAAGAGAACAATCGTGGTTCGGGCTCTTCGTAGCGAATGTTGCACGCCTTGCACTCGAAACGCTGGGAGAAACGCAGCCGTTGCGCAGGCCGCTCGCCGCCCGCTGCAGTTTCAAATATGACTTCCCCTGATTCGCGATAGCTGATCTCCACCGCGTCCACGATTCTCGAGCGCGAATCCGGCGCGATAACGAGCCGATCGACCAGAATAAAAACCGGTTCGGCGAAGTTAACATTCAGCAACGACTCGGGCGTCGAAAATTCGAAGATCTGCCCGCTTTGGTAAAGCCGGTTGAAGCCCCGCGTGCGCAGATCGAGAAGACGAACTTTGAGCTGATCGGAAAGAACGCTGCCCGCATCCTTCTTCGCCTTTTTCTTGCCCGCCCGGGTCTTGGCCGCGAGCGCCACATCAGCCGACGCCGCTCCCTGTGGCGCCGCAGTTTGCAGCGGGAACAACACCTGCAACCGTGCGCTCTCGGGAAGCTTCATCAAGGCATCGGCAACTTCATCGACCGTATCCTTCTTAACTTCTTTACCGCATTGCATGCAGTAGGTACGCCCCACCCGGGCAAAGAGCAGCCGAAGATAATCGTAGATCTCCGTCGCCGTGCCCACCGTCGAGCGCGGATTGCGCGTTGTGTTCTTCTGCCGGATCGCCACCGCCGGAGCGATTCCGTCGATCACATCCGCATCTGGCTTCTCAATGCGCTCCAGAAACTGCCGCGCGTAGGCGGATAGCGATTCCACATAGCGGCGCTGCCCCTCGGCATAGATCGTGTCGAAGGCGAGGGATGATTTCCCCGACCCCGATACCCCGGTCACAACTGTCAATGAGTTGTGCGGAATCTCAAAATCTATGTTCTTCAGGTTGTGAACTCGCGCACCGCGAACAACAATGGTTTCCGTGGACATGCTAAGCAGACACTCGTAAATAACGCCGCACCGCTCCAGACCAACTTGCCTAAGGCATTTTCCGCGCCCGCGGGCCCTCTAGCGGCGCCGGAGAGGATACTGAATCCTTCTATTATAAAACACTGCTCAGCGGGACGCAGAACAGTAACCCGGCTGGGACGCTGACTTTGGCGGCGAAAAAAGGTTAATATCGTGCATTCACAACCCGGATACCCTGATTAAGCCAAAGATGGTTCTAACTCTCACCAATGCGCTCCAATTCTTTACTTCGCGAAGCGGGTTCGGGACGGTCTTTATTGGCCTGCAATCATTGCTGTTGTTCATGTTTCAGTTTTCCGACCAGCCCTCCAGCAAAAAAGACAACGTCTATAACATTCTGTGGGTACTGGTTTTTGGCTTCGCTACCTTGAATATTCTCGGCTTGGTCGCGCGCCGGCTCGAACCACGCCGTAGCAATCTCAATTTCGGCGAAATACTAGCCATCACCGTAACCGTTGTATCTGTAATCCTTCTGGGTTGGGAAATGCTTTCCCTTTTGCACATTTTCCCCATCAAAATCCAGCCTCGTTGAGTTTCTCAATCAAGTAAGGCCCATTTGCGCTATCATTTCTGCATGGCGGATAATTCGTCAGCTTTCGATGTAACCTGTCCCTGCTGCAACGCCGTGCTGAAAATCGACCCGACAGCCAGGGGCATCATCGCCCATACTGCGGCCGTTAAACCCAAAACGTTCAATGATTTCGAAGCCGCCGCCAAAGCAATGAAGGAACAAGACAGCCGCCGCGAGTCTATCTTTCGCCAATCGGTCGAAGCCCAAAAACATGCCGGAGATCTTCTGGAAAAGAAATTTCAGGAGGCCGTCAAAAAAGCCAAAGAATCCCCGGACACCGGCAAACCTATCCGCGATTTCGATCTCGATTAAACCACTCCAACATGCTGGGGGACGCGGGTTCCACGCCAATGTAAAGTTTTATATTTTCCAGATTGGGCGAATTTTTGTATGCTGAGCCCGGCAAAATCAAGCGTAAAATCAGCCGATGCCCGGCCTTCCCCTGCTGCTCGGTCATCGAGGTAGCCGTGTCCACACCCTCGTTCCCGAAAATACTCTTCCATCTTTCGATCTCGCTCTCGAACAGGGCTGCGACGGCTTCGAGTTCGACGTACGCTCAACCGGCACTGGACGTGCCGTGATTTGCCACGATCCCGAGGTCGAAGGCGTCGTAGTCTACCAAGCCACAGCTGATCAGTTGGTCCATTTACCGCTCCTCGACGATGTCCTGCAACGCTACGCTCAACGGGCATTTCTCGATGTCGAACTCAAAGTTAGGGGTCTGGAATCCAAGATGCTCGGTTTGTTACGCGAGCACAAAATGGCGGAGAACTATGTCGTGTCTTCTTTCATTCCTGAGGTGGTGTTGGAGCTGAAGACGCGCACCGCCAGCATCCACCTTGGCATCATCTGTGACAAGCCGAATCAACTCCCGTATTGGCGGGAAAACGATGTCGAATACCTGATTCCCCACTACTCGCTGGTCACCCGCGCCCTGGTGCAGGAGGCGCATAACGGAGGCAGCAAGCTTTTGGCTTGGACGGTGAATGACAGTAAAGCAATGTTACGTCTGGCCGATTGGGGAGTTGATGGCATCATTTCTGATGACACCAAATTGCTGGTACAGACTTTTGCCTGATCAATGCGGCGAGCGCGAACTATTGAGGTTACGCTTTTGCTTCGGCGATAGTCCCCACCTGAGACACTTTCCGCAGAAAACCGTCTCGTTCCCGCTCGAATGCCTGTAACTCCAGGGCCAGGCGCGTCTCACTCCACGCCATGACCGCACCAATGCGGGTCGCTGCTTCACGGCTGCAAGAGGATGACCAGCAGGGGCCCAGCGCGACCGGCACCCGCCGCAATAAAACATCCGCCAGCGTGCTGGCGCACTCGTTGCTGAACCCATACGCCGCCTCGGCCACGATATGCTGCGTGTGAGGACAAAGCGGAGCACGCATACCCGCGACGCCGCGCGCCAAGTCGGCGACCGCAAACGCACGCTTCCCGTACCATTCCACGATGCCGCACGCCGCGTCGCGAGCGATCCCGCCTCTTTTGACAACCTCGGACACTGACTGCTCCATTGCCATATCCGCGTCAGTTTCAGAACTAACGGCAAGCATCGGCGCGGAACTGTCCACTCCGATCTTTGCCGCGCACTCGCGCGCCAGGCTGCCCGCCGTGGTCAACTTTCCCCCGATAACCGAAATCATTTGCGCAGCGCCCTCACTGCTGTGGTCGTGGAAATAATGTTTCCGTGTTACGTCTGACGGGCTGTTCTTCGTCGAATACGGTAGCGGACGGACACCGGCGAACGCATAATGTATGTCGTCTCGAGACCCCTGCACCGTCGGAAACAATTGCCGCAAAGATCGCAACAGATAATCAATCTCGCCCGCGGAGGGATGCACCGTGCCCGGGTCCGTGCTATCCGCGACCTCGGTAGTTCCAACCAACATCTGCTGGTTCCATGGAATGACGAAAATCGGACGCCCGTCGATAGCCTCGGTGTAGACAGCCGCGTCAGGCCCGCCCGGAAATTTTGGCAGCACAATGTGCGAGCCGCGCACTCCTCCAACCATGGGATGGTCAGTGCGAATATCCGAACTGCGACAGAGATTGTCGGCCCAGGGCCCGGTTGCATTGATAATCCAGCTGGCCTCGACGTGCTCTTCTTTTCCGCTCAACTTATCCCGCAGCAGAACGCCCGTAGCCCGCCGATTGCGAATGTCGACTGCGACCACTTGAGTATGGTTCCGCGCCACGGCGCCGTCTTCAATCGCCTCCACCAGCCATTCGGCAACCAATCGCTCCGGGAATTCGCACTGCGCATCGTCGAAGTTGAAAAGCGAAAACCGTTTGCCCGCGTCCAGCAAGTGTTCAAGTTTTTTTTCGTCCGCCTGGCTGTCATTGCTTCGCAGATTCGTGCTTCCCATCTTCTGATAAAGCCATAAGCCGGCACGCACTGCCAGCGCGCTGCGGCGGCTGTTTCCATCCAACGCCAAAAGAAATTTCAACCGGTGGATCAGATGCGGATACCGCTGCAACAGCCATCGCCGCTCCCGCAGCGATTCACGCACCTGAGCGATATCGCCGTGCTCCAGATAGCGCAACCCTCCATGAATAATGCGCGTCGAACGGCTGGTTGTGCCTGCGGCGAAATCGTGTTGCTCGAGCAGCAGCGTGCGCCGCCCGCCGCGCGCGCATTCCCGCGCAATCGCGACTCCGTTAATTCCGCCGCCAATCACTACCACATCAAAACGATTGTTCTCCAACGGAGCTCGCAATTTAATCCCCAACCTTAGATGGGTAAACCTGCAATCGCAGCCGAAACCTTCTGCAACCTCATCCTAGTCTCGCTGATTGAGGTACCTAAACAAAGTAACGTTAGTTTCCGTTCCTGTTGGAACTCTTTAACCTTGTCGCCGCGCCTTCCTGCCCACGTAGCCCCGGACGGGCAACTTTAACATCCGATTTACCACGCCCGCGAACAAGCGTCCGCCGCCACGTGATCCTTGCAAAGCGTAGTGTTGTATCATTGCCCGCGTCGACGCCCCTCATTTACAGTAATCACTCGCTATGCCAACCACTGGAGAACGTTTCCAACGCGCGGTTTCTATCATGGCCCGCCTGCGCGAGCCCGGTGGCTGCCCTTGGGACCGCGAGCAGACATTCGATTCCATCAAGCCCTACACCCTCGAAGAGACCTATGAAGTTCTCGAAGCCATCGACAATCGCGACTGGAAGGAATTAGCCGGCGAACTTGGCGACCTCCTGCTGCAGGTTCTGTTTTATGCGCAGATGGCCAAAGAGGATAATACGTTCTCGATTGACGATGTGATCGACCGGCTTTGCCAAAAACTTGTAGATCGCCATCCGCACGTTTTCGGAAACGTGAAGGCCGAAACCTCATCCGAAGTATTGCGCAATTGGGAAGCGTTAAAAGCCGAAGAGAAAAATAAACGGCTGGAAGCGGACGGCGGAAAGCCGGCTGGAGGAAAGCCGGACTCCGTGCTGGCAGGAGTTTCCCCGGCCATGCCGGCATTGCTCGAAGCCCACAAACTGAGTTCGCGCGCCGCTGGCGTCGGCTTTGATTGGCCTGACGTTCAAGGTCTGTTTGAAAAGTTGCGCGAGGAAACCCAAGAACTGCAAGAACTGCTTCAACACTTCCCGGCTCCCGGACCTGAACCTCACGGCCAGGGACTGGCCGGCGCCGGCCGCCCGCAAATCAGCGAAGACATGCGCCAACGCCTCGAAGGCGAACTGGGAGACCTGTTTTTCGTGCTGGTAAACATCGCCCGCTATCTTTCGCTTGATTCCGAGTCGGCATTGAAGAAAACCAACCGCAAATTCAAGCGCCGCTTTCAGTGGATGGAAGATCGGTTGCAAGCTTCGGGACGCACTCCCCAACAGGCTTCCATGGACGAACTCGAATCCCTGTGGTTGCAGGCCAAGCAACAGGAAAAGGGCAGCCGGTGAGCGGGGATACGATCGTCATCCGCAAGTGTCACCAACTCGATGAACTGCGAGCTTGCGTTGCACTGCAAAAAGAAGTATGGAATTTTTCCGACGCCGACCTGGTGCCGTTGCGGATGTTCGTAGTAGCCGAGAAAGTCGGCGGGCAAGTGATCGCAGCCTTTGCGGGGAATGAAATGGCGGGCTTCGCGCTCTCCGTGCCCGGCTTTCGCGGCGGACACTCCTACCTGCATTCGCACATGCTGGCCGTTCGTCAGCACTATCAGAATGCCGGTGTCGGCCGCCGCCTCAAACTTTTTCAACGCGATGACGCGATGGCCCGCGGCTTTGAGTTGATCGAGTGGACGTTTGATCCGCTGGAAATTAAGAACGCATATCTTAACATCGCAAAGCTGGGCGCCATCGCCCGCCGCTACAGCGTTAATCAATATGGCCTTAGCTCTTCCCCGCTGCAGGGAGGTCTGCCGACCGACCGCCTCGTCGCCGAGTGGTGGCTGAAGTCGAAGCGGGTAGAAACTTTGTTGCGGGCGGGAAAGCCTGCGCACATTGAAAAATCTATTACCATCTCCGTCCCCGTACAGATTTACGATTGGAAGGCCTCATTGGCAACCAGGAATCAGGCGAAAGACGTCCAAGATCGCAATCGAGAACAATTCTTAAAAGCCTTCGGCGAGGGATGGGCCGTTCTCGGCTATGAACGGGACCAGCACGGGAACGGCAATTTTCTGCTGGGTCGATGGGACGAACCGTGGAACTACCACGGAACGGAGAGTCAGAAAACTTTCTAGGCTCTCTGTTGATCTGTGTCTCGGTAGTGATTGATTTCTTACCATGAAAATTGAAGCCATCACGCTTCGCGAAATTCAAATGCCGCTCGTCCAGTTTTTCGAGACGAGTTTCAAACGCACGTTCAGCCGCCGCATTCTGCTCTTGACCGCCCACTGCGAAGGCGTTAACGGTTGGGGAGAATGCGTCGCCGGCGAAGACCCGTACTACAGCAGCGAGTGGACGGAAAACGCCTGGGCCACAATCAAACACTACCTGCTCCCCGCTGTTTTGGGGAAATCCCTGGCAACAGCTCGGGAAAGCGTCCCTTTAATGGCCAGGGTTCGCGGCCACAGTATGGCCAAGGCGGCGCTCGAAAATGCCTTGTGGGACGCGCAGGCCCAACAGGAGCAAATGCCTCTTTGGAAGCTGCTCGGCGGCACTCTGCCCGAAATCTCCTGCGGCGTTTCTATCGGCATTCAAGATTCCATCGAGCAATTGCTGGATAAAATTCAGACCGAACTTGCCGCGGGCTATCGCCGCATCAAGGTTAAAGTAAAGCCTGGGTGGGACGTGAGTGTGTTAGAACCCATTCGCTCGCGCTGGCCCGACATTCTGCTCAGTTGCGACGCCAACTCGGCTTACACTCTGGATCAACTCGAACACCTGCGTAAGTTCGATCAATTCAATCTGCTGATGATCGAGCAGCCCTTGTGGCACGACGATATTTACTATCACTCCCGCCTGCAGCAGCAATTGCGCACCGCGCTCTGTCTCGACGAATCCATTCATCATGCGCGCGATGCGGCCGTGGCGCTCGATCTGAATGCCTGCCGCATTATCAACATTAAAGTCGGACGCGTGGGTGGCTTTTCCGAAGCGATCAAGATCCACGACGTCTGTTCAGCGCACAACATTCCAGTCTGGTGTGGCGGAATGCTCGAGTCGGGAATCGGCCGTTCTCATAACATCGCACTCTCCACCCTTCCCAACTTTCGCCTGCCCGGCGATGTTTCCGCCTCCAAACGCTACTGGAAAGAAGACATCGTCGAACCCGCCGTCGAAGTGACTCCCCAAGGCACGATTTTAGTTCGTGACCAACCCGGGACTGGCTACAGAGTGCGTGAGGATTTAATCGAGAAGTTCACCGTGCGCAAGGAAACCATCCGCGCGTCAACATAGTACGAATTTATTCCGGCTTATGGTTCTCTGCAGTGATCGGCAGCTCACGCTGCTTCTTGAGAAGCTCCACCCCTTCGGCGAAGCTCAGATTAGAAGGTGCGGGACGAAAATCTGTGCTCACTTCTTCCGACTTGATATTGATGCTCTTGAACAGAAGCGCTTTGCCGGTAAGGTTCAGGCTCATGCGGGTGAGCTCCCATTCCCCATTGGTCACGTCCGCCTGTTCAACCAGAAAGTGCCCCCCGCGATCCAGGTGGCCCAGAATTCCCCAACCGAAACCCACCTCTTTAGCTAAAGTCCCATCGATCTTGGCGATGCGATGCTGATCCGCATCAATCAGCAGGTAACCCTCCAGACCAGTCAAAATCTGCTCCACGTGGCTGGGCGGACTGTAATTGGGATTAGGACGAAACTTCAACCGAACCAATTGATCGCCAGGCTTTCCCACTTGCTGGGTTCCAGCCACCATACCGTCCGGCTCGTAGAGGAAAGCGTCCGGCAGCGCGCGCATGATTCGCTCACTTCGCTCCGCATCTTCTTTCTCGGACCTCTGCCGTTTCTTGAGCTCTTCCGGATTCCTCGCCAGCTCCCATAAACGCTTCTCTTCCGCCTGACGCTGCTCCGGAGTCAGTGGCTTGCCGTCGAGCAAAATCATCAATCCCGCAGTTCCTTCGCGGGTTTCAACTACCAGCTTAGTCTGCGACCCATGCTGCGTTTGCTTGCGATTTACGTACATCGATTTCGTGTTGTCGGTGCCCGATCCAATTTCATTTGTTACCGTCCGCCGAACCAATTCGAGCGGAGATTCAGACGTCTGATCGCCGGCGTATGCGGCGCTCGCGCCAGCCAATGCCAGCACCGCCAAAGCTTGCGCGAATTTGACTCTGAAACCGATTTGCATCATCCCTTTGATTAGACGATATTGAACCTGGAGCCGTTGTATCACAGAAACTTTTAGCCCGGCAAACAAAAAG
>Ga0209006_10004881_pt1 | contig 12173 bp, 12 predicted proteins | sample JacPin_JW_Ref_O2_FD_188567 | JGI IMG/M metagenome (GOLD analysis project Ga0209006, IMG submission 188567) | Forest soil microbial communities from Algoma, Ontario, Canada - Jack Pine, Ontario site 1_JW_Ref_O2 (SPAdes) (version 2) | ecosystem: Environmental > Terrestrial > Soil > Boreal...
ATTAAACAGGAAGTAGAAATGAAGAACGCGCGTGGCGCGATGAAGGTCGAGGCCCAAAGCGCGGGGCGGACCTCGTGAAATTTTCCCAGATCCTGACCGCTCCCAACCAGCTCACGCTGCTGCGCATGATTTTCGTTCCCTTCATCGTGATCCACCTGGTCGAGGGCCATTATCTATGGGCGCTGATTGTTTTCGTCATCGCCGGTTTCAGCGACGGCCTGGATGGCTTGCTGGCTCGAACCCTCCACCAGCAAACTCTGCTCGGCCAGTACCTCGATCCCATTGCCGACAAGCTTTTGCTGAGCACGATGTTCCTGGTGCTCTCCATCCTGCACAAGATTCAGTGGAAGTTCACGGTGCTCGTTTTCAGCCGCGACATTTCCATTCTCGCCGCCAGCGCCGTGCTCTTTGCCATCGCCGGGCTGCGCAATTTTCGTCCCAGCGTTTTTGGCAAGGCCAACACGTTTTCTCAGATCGCCGCAGTCTTCTTTGTTCTATTGCTCGAAGTGCGTCCGGTGCGCTGGGTATGGATCGCTCGCACCACATTTCTGCGCGCCACCTTCGCCTTCACCATCATCTCCGCGCTCCATTACGTGTTTCTGGTGCAGCACCGAATGCGGGCAAACGTACACGAATTACCACCGGTCACGGCCGTTCGTGAGCGAAAAATTTGACCCTTTTCCCCTTGCGCCCCTTAGAATCGTAGATTCGCTCCGGCACTTTCGCATCCAACTATGGCGCTTCGTCTTTACAACACCATGTCCTCGCAGGTCGAGGACTTCCATCCTCTGCGCGACAATGAAGTCCGCATGTACGCCTGTGGGCCTACGGTTTACGACTACGGACACATCGGCAATTTCCGTACATTCGTCGCCGTCGATCTTCTGCGCCGCTTTCTGCGGCAGAGTGGATTCCGCGTCCACCACGTCATGAACATCACTGACGTGGACGACAAAATTATCCGCAACGCCACCCGCGACGGAGTGAGCGTTCACGACTACACGGCGAAATACGAAAAGGCATTCCTCGAAGATTGCGCGCTGATCGGCATCGAGCAGCCAACGCTGGTGCGAGCCACAGAAAATATTCCCCAGATGGCGGAGTTCGTCGCGAAGCTGGTCCAGAAAGATATCGCCTATCGGACCGAAGACGGTTCCTATTATTTCCGCATCGCCAAATTTCCCCGGTACGGCAAGCTTTCAAAAAAAGATTTCAGCGGCATGCTCGATGGCGCCCGCGTCGATGTGGACGAATATGACAAAGACAGTGCCCGCGATTTCGCCCTCTGGAAAGCTCCCAAGCCCGGTGAAGCTTCATGGGACACGGTGATCGGTCCCGGCCGCCCCGGCTGGCATCTCGAATGTTCGGTGATGTCGATGCAGGAACTCGGAGAGAGTTTCGATCTTCACGCAGGGGGCGAAGACCTGATATTCCCGCATCACGAAAATGAAATCGCGCAATCCGAATCGCTAACTGGAAAGCTTTTCGCGCACTTCTGGTTTCATGCGCGCTTCTTGCTGGTGGAAGGCGAGAAGATGTCGAAGAGCCTGGGAAATTTTTTCACTCTCCGCGATCTGGTGTTGAAGGGCCACAAGCCATCTTCGATCCGCTATCTGCTCACTTCAGTTCCCTACCGGCATCAGTTGAACTTCACCTTCGATGGATTGAAGCAGGCCGCGGTCTCGGTCGAGCGTCTGCGCAATTTCCGCTTGCGCTTAACTTCAGGAAATTTTCCAGCGGGCGCAAGCACTGAGATGCAGGCTCTCGCCACTCAGACGGTCGATCAAATGCGCGCCGCGCTGGATGACGATTTGAACACAGCGCAGGCCCAGGCTGCGGTCTTCGAGATGGTCCGGGCAGCCAATGCGGCCTTCGATACCGGCAGCGTCAAAAAAGATGATGTCCCTCTGCTGCTGGGCGCACTGGAAAAGTTCGATGGAGTATTCGCAGTTCTAGCTGACGACGACGGCCCCAAGATGAAGCAGGTTCTCGACTGGGCGCCCACCGAAGGCCGCGACAAGGACATCAGCGACGAACTGCGCAACGCCGTAAAGTCCGGCCAGCTCTCGGACGCCGATATCGAAACCAAAATCGCCGAGATGAAGGCCGCCCGCAGTTCCCGCGACTTCAAAGCCTCCGACGCCTTGCGCACCGAACTCACCTCCGCCGGAATCATCGTTGAGATCACCAAAGATGGCATTCGCTGGCGCCGGAATTAACTGGACTGGGTGTTAATCTGAAAGCTGACACCCGATAGCTGACAGCTCCGCGATGAAATCCTTCGACGAATATCTACGCGACGCAGAGAAGGCCCACGGTCATCTCTGCGCGGGGCAGATCCTCGGTGTGCGGCTTGCAATGCTCGGATTGCACAAACTTGGCATCGACGATCCACAGGGCAAAGACCGCAAGCGCATCGTTACCTTCGTTGAAATCGACCGCTGCGCGACCGATGCAGTCGCGGTTGTCACCGGATGCCGCCTCGGCAAACGCGCTCTGAAGTTTCGCGATTGGGGAAAGATGGCGGCAACATTCGTTGACGTAAACAACGGGAAGGCCATTCGCATCGCTGCAAATGAATCTTCTAAGAGCCTGGCCCGCCAGATGCATCCGGAAATCGAAGATAAGAATCGGCAACAGATGCTCGCCTATCGCGAGATTTCCGATGACGATCTTTTCAGTTCGCAGTGGGTCAAGGTCGAACTTCCGCCCGAAGAATTTCCCGGATACAAAGGCGAACGCATCGTATGCGAAGAATGCGGCGAAGGGATCAACTTCCGCCGCGAAGTAGTCACTGAAGGAAAAACTCTTTGCCGCTCCTGCGCCGGGGAAAGTTATTACACTCCGGCGTAATGCGCATCCTCTACGCGGCTTGCTCGTATCCGTGCGCCACGCGCAGAATCGTGGCTTCATCAAAGTGCTTCCCCAAAATCTGCAAGCCAATCGGCAACTTCTCTTTCGTCTCGCCGCAAGGCACTGAAATTCCCGGAATCCCAACCAGGTCTGCAGTCACGGTATAGATGTCGGCCAGATACATGGCCAGCGGATCGTTCGATTTTTCGCCCAAACGAAACGCCGCAGTGGGCGCGGTGGGCGTCACAATCGCATCCACGGTGCGAAATGCTTCCTTGAAATCCTGCGTCAGCAACGTTCGCACCTTCTGCGCTTTCAAATAGTACGCGTCGTAATATCCGGCGCTCAGCGCGTAAGTCCCAAGCATGATACGCCGCTTCACCTCGGCCCCAAAACCCTCGTCGCGGCTGCGCCGGTACATCTCCGGCAGAGTCTTCACGTTGTGCGCGCGATGCCCGTAGCGAACGCCGTCGTAGCGCGCCAGATTCGCTGAAGCTTCGGCGGTTGCGATCAAATAGTAAGTTGGAATCGCGTAGCGTGTGTGCGGAAGCGAAACGGGAATAATTTCGCAGCCCAGACTCTTCAGCTTATCGATCGCCGATTCCACTGCCTGGCGAACTTCATCGTCCAGTCCTTCGCCAAAATATTCCTTCGCCACTCCGATCTTCAAACCGCGCACCGGCTTCTCAAGTTCCGCAACGTAATCGGGCACTGGCACATCGGCGGAAGTCGCATCCATGGGATCGCGGCCCGCGATCGTACGCAGCATCAGCGCAGCGTCGCCCACCGTCTTGGTCAGCGGCCCAATGTGATCGAGCGAAGACGCGAACGCAATCAATCCATAGCGCGACACGCGCCCATAAGTCGGCATCAGTCCCACAACTCCGCAAAACGACGCCGGCTGACGAATGGATCCGCCAGTGTCGGAGCCCAGCGCGGCCACGACCATGTCGGCCGCCACGGCCGCCGCCGATCCTCCCGATGATCCTCCGGGAACGCGGCTCAAATCTCGCGGATTGTGTACGGGGTGAAACCCCGAATTCTCGTTCGACGAACCCATGGCAAACTCGTCGCAGTTCGTCTTGCCCAGAATCAGCGCCCCAGCGGACTCCAATCGCGCAACCGCCGTGCAGTCATAGGGCGGAATAAAATTGTCGAGAATTTTCGAGCCGGCAGTCGATCGTACGCCGCGTGTCACCATCACATCTTTGATCGCGACCGGAACTCCGCCCAGCGGCGGCAGGGGCTTACCTTCAGCGGCCATGCGGTCGATGCGATCCGCTTGTTCGAGGGCTCGATCTTTCGACAGAGTCAGAAACGCGCCGATCTGTCCATCTTCTTTCTGAATCCGCGCATAGCATGCCTCAGCCAGTGCAAACGCGGTCGTCTTGCGCTCCTGAATTGCAGTACGAGTCGCGTGTATGGTGAGCGTATGCAGATCCATTTCTTGAGTGTGCGCTCGGTTGGTTGCTATCTCTCGATCACCTTCGGAACGCGAAAGAATGTTCCATCGGCATCCGGAGCATTTGCCAGGGCGACATCTTGTGGCAGCGACGGACGAAGTCCTTCGAGAATGTCTTCGCGGCTAGCATCGAAGGGGCTCGAGTGCTGTTTATCTTGATTTGCGTGTTCGTGAGTCGAAACCTGCGCCATCGGCGGAACGTTCGAGGTATCCAACTCGTTGAGCAGATCGATGTAGTCGAGAATTGAATTCAGGTCACGCAACATGCCGTCGCGCTCTTGCGCGGTAAGCTCAAGGTTGGCGAGATCGGCCACATATGCAACGTCTTTTTCGCTGACCTTCATCTCTTCTTATGCTCTGCGGTGTGCACCGCGCCCGGCGGAATCAGAAATTCGATTCTTTCCACTCGCTGCCCCACATATCGATTCATCGCGGCCACGTAGCGCGGAGCCAGTGTCTGCAGTTCTCGTTTCCAGGCCGCATCGGCCACGGTCACCCGCAGAATTCCTTCGGCAAAACTTTCGGCTCGCGTACGCTCCGCGACCGCCGACCCGCAGACTATCGGCCATGCCGACAACGCAGCTTCCGCAGGTGGCAAATGTCGAAGAGAAGCGACGACAATTTTCTCCAATCCCGTGCTCACTTGCTGCAATTTCGACTCCTGGATAGCTGAGCGTTTCGAAAACTACGTGCAACGAACAGCGATTTTAGCATCCCGACTTTCCACAACACCGCTCATGCGGGAAATTCCCGCCGCACAAATTCCAGCGCCGCCTCGCGCGACGCCAGCGAACCTTCGAGCTGGCCATCCTCCACCGCATCTAGAATCTTTCGGAACTTCGGCCCCGGCGCGTGTCCGGCGGCAATCAGATCGTCTCCCGTCACCAGCGGAGTCGGCCGCATTTTCTCGGGAGGAATCGCGGCCAGCTTGTCTTTGATCCACTCATAGGTGCTGAGATGGCCGTGGCTGGCCAGCGAATCGGCGCGGTGGAGCGCCAGGTGTTCATCGAACGCAGGCATGCGCAGGAATTTCTTCAGCGTCGATTGGTTCATCCGCGTGGCATGACCGAAACGCATGTGATTGCCGACCAAAGCGAGAATCTGCTGCGTGTCGCTGCCGGAAAAACGCAAACGTCCGCAAATCTCTTCCGCGATCTTGACTCCCACATGCACGTGATCGTCGAAGCGAATGCGATCCGGGGCCACGCGAAACGTGGCGGGCTTGCCCACATCATGCAACAGCGCGCCCCAGGCCAGCGTTGGCGGGCAAGGTTGCGGCAAATTATCGAGCAGCAGCAGCGTATGCACAAACACGTCGCCCTCGGGATGAAACTGCGGCGGCTGCGCCACCCCCTTCATCACCGAGATTTCCGGCAGGACTTCCTTGAGCAGGCCGCTTTCGTCCAGCAATTGGAAAGCACCCCGCGGATGTTCCTCCATCAGCATCCGAGTAAGTTCGTCGCGTACGCGCTCGCGCGAAACCACGTGAATGTCTTTCGCCAATTCCTGTATCGCGGCAAAAGTTTCGCCTTCGATTTCGTAGGCGAACCGCGCCGCGAAACGCACCGCGCGCAACATGCGCAACTTGTCTTCCGCAAACCGCCTCTCCGGATCGCCGATGGCGCGAACAATTCCGGCCTTGAGGTCTTTTTGTCCGCCGACGTAATCAAGCACCTCACCGTTCAGCGGATCGAGCATCATACCGTTAATCGTGAAATCGCGGCGCAAAACGTCCTCGCGCGGATCTTGACTGAAGCGCACCTCATCGGGATGACGGCCATCGGAATACCCGATATCGCTGCGGAAGGTCGCGACTTCAACCTCATTCCCTGTTCGAGTACAGTAGTTCGTTTCATCCTCCCCACGCTCGCTCTCAGGCACGGGCACCAGAACCACGCCAAACTGCGCGCCCACCGCGTACGTGTCAGGAAAAATCGACATCACTTGTTGCGGAGTCGCACTGGTGGCCACGTCATAGTCTTTGGGAATGCGATCCAGCAACAAATCGCGCACGCATCCCCCGGCCAGATACGCCCGGAAGCCTTTCTCGCGCAGAGTGCGGACGATGGATGTGGCGAATTCTTTCATTGGACCCTAACCACTTGCCTTCATCATATCGCTCATTTTTTCGGAAATCTCGAACCGTGTTCGTTGGGCGACTCCACACAGCTTGCCAACTAGAACGCCTAAGCTGGAGACTAGGAATGCATGGCTGATGCCTACATCCTCGGAATTGAAAGCTCCTGCGACGAAACTGCGGCGGCTGTGGTACGTTCGGGAGCGCAAGTCGTCTCCAACGTTGTCGCGTCACAGATCGCAACTCATCGACCCTACGGCGGCGTTGTTCCCGAGCTGGCGTCGCGCGAACATCTTCGGGCAATCGTTCCGGTGGTGCGTACAGCGCTGGCGGAGGCGAAGCAAACCTACGCTTCGATCGATGCGATTGCCGTCACGCAAGGCCCGGGACTTGCCGGTGCGCTGTTGGTGGGCATCACTTACGCCAAGGCGCTGGCCTTTGCGCTCGACAAACCGCTGATCGCGGTGAATCATCTGGAAGGCCACATTCACGCCGTGCTTTTGGAAGAACGTGAGAAAGGCAATCACGACGTGCAGTTTCCCGTGCTGGCGCTGGTGGTCTCGGGCGGGCATACGCATCTGTATCTTGCGGAATTGCGCGGCGAAATTTGGTCTTATGAAAACATCGGGCACACGCGCGATGATGCGGCTGGCGAGGCTTTCGATAAAGTCGCAAAGCTGCTTGGGCTCGGCTATCCCGGAGGCCCGGTGATCGATAGGCTTGCGGCGCACGGCGATCCGAAGGCGGTAAAATTTCCTCCAGCACAGATCAAACATCGCGACCGGCGCGTGCACGCCGATGCAGGCTTGACGCAGACGATTGCCGACCGGCCGCGCTTTGATTTCTCTTACAGCGGAATCAAGACCGCTGTGCTGCGCTACGTCGAAGCGCACGGAATGACGGCAGTGATTGAGGCTCGCCGCAGAGCACTGGCGTCGATTGTCCAGCCCAAGCTCGAAGACTACCTTGCTCACTGCGACGCGTTAACCTTGAACCTCGTGGCGTCGTTTCAGCGTGCCGTCGTGAACGATCTCGTCGGCAGAACGCTGGCCGCGGCGCGAGCCAACGAGGTCGCTACACTGTTCGTCACCGGTGGAGTGGCCGCCAATTCGGAGCTGCGCAAGACTTTCGAATCGGAGGCAGCCAAAGAAGGACTACCTGTCTTCTTCCCTTCTCGTCCGCTTTCAACCGATAACGCCGCCATGATTGCTGCTGCGGCATATCCAAAGTTTTTGGCGAAGGAGTGGGCGCCGCTGGATTTTTCCGCCGAGGCGGGATTGGTTTTGCGCTGACGCTTTGCTGCCAACTTGAGGAGTCTAGTTGGCGGCCGGCTTGGCTTTCGCTTTGCCGAGAACTGCGGAGACAGCTTTTTCCAACTGAGATTCGATGTCGATGTCTTTGTAGATGGCGAAGTCGGCGCGGGTTTCCGATTCTTTGAAGCGGCCGGCGACGATGATGATCGGAATCTGAGCGGTCTCTGGTTTGGCTTTGAGGATGGTGATCAGTTCACTGCCTGACATCTTCGGCATGTCGAGATCGGTCACGACCAGACCAGGCTGGACGCGCTCCAGCACCTGCACGGCTTCCACGCCATTGGCGGCGGACTCCACCGCGAAACCGCGCTCTTCGAGAAAGCGGCACACGGTGAAACGGATGAGCATGGAGTCGTCGACGACCAGCGCCACCGTTGACATAGGACACTAAGAGACGCGGACCCGCGCACTCCCCCGGCCCGAACTTTAGCAGTGGGATTTTCGTGAGGCAACAAAAATTAGAGTTTGGAGGTTACTTTTGTGACCGGATTCCCATTTTGGGAATTTCAGGACTCGCTTTCCTGGATGCGCTCTTCGATGTTCATGTCACGGAGTTCGCTGGATTCGAAGACGTCTCCGCACTCGACGCACTCGACGAATTCGGCATCTTCATCGCGACTGACGATCTGCACGCGAGGGTGTTTGCAGGGTTGCCGGGGGGCCGCGTCTGGCTGAGAAGGCGACTTCAAAGTCATGAATCCGGAAGCGTTGCCTTGATTAGGAAGCGAAAGGCAAGAATCGCCGAATTTCACGGTATTTTAGACCCCTATGGCGAGTTGTCAAGTGTTAGTGAGTTACGGGGCTGTGAATTGTGCGGGCGCTCTGCTGGTGGCGTTTGGGTCGGCTCATCGTTCATTGTCGATTGGTGATTGTTGATTGCCGATTGAAACCCGGCACAGGATGGATCCATTTAGTCGACAATCGGAATCTCGGCGTCGATTTGGTTCTTCATATTCCGGTGCCCCCGGGGGTATATCGAGATATGGAATAAATCTCGATAAAACATCTGGAATCAATGAGATAGCAAAATCATATCCGGCTAAGATCTGGCTTCTAAAGGACTTACAGGTAAATTATTCTATCTAAAGGAATTGTCCGAACTGCTCCGGGATAAACCGTTTAGGATCAGTAAACCCGATCCCCGGATACTCCGCTAAAATTATCGAACGCCAAGGACTTACCCGCAAAGTATTCTGCCGAAGGAAGTTTGATAATAGAAATCTTAACTGACCTTGGGAATCCCATGCCAACTGAAAATTTCAAAGAGCAATCCTGCTAGCCCTCGCGCTGGAGGAGCTATTTCTCGCAGGTCTCAGCAATCATGACTCAAATTTACTGAATGGGGCAAGGTCAGATGTCACAAGTGGTTGTGAGTATCTGAATTTTTCTTTCTGTCATAAATTCGGCGGTTTCTTCCGCGACTTTCTGCCGGCTTTCAGACGACGACCACGGGAGCTAAAGCTCGAATTCCTCTTGAACGCTTTCGCGGCGCTGAAGCGCCGCTCTTCCACGGTGGCAGCCCCTGTTCACAGATTGTGGGAAAGGCAGCGATTGGGGGGGCGCAATGGGTTGGGGGGCTCGGTTCCTCCGCCCGCGAAGCAAAACGCGGGCTGTCGGGATGACATGGGTGAGGTGCTCATGCGGTAGCGGGCAACCCTTCGTCAGCTTGGTGGGGAACGGGTTTGCGGCTTGCGATGTCTAAGTCCTTATCCTATCGACGTTCTATTCTAACAACGCGCTGGGTTCGCATCGCCGCGGATTGCCCGATGGGGAGGCGCTCTTGCTCGAAGCTGTAGGGCTCACCAAACGCTATTCTTCTGTGCCTGCGGTGCAGGATCTGAACTTTTGTTTGCGGCCGGGGCAGGTGCTGGGATGCCTGGGACCGAATGGGTCGGGCAAGAGCACTACGGTGAAGATGTTGACCGGGCTTCTCGATCCTACGCGCGGCGCGGTGCTGTTCAACGGGCGCAACACTCGCGACGATCTGCCTGCTTACCGGAAAATTTTGGGATACGTGCCGGAAGAGGCGCTGCTCTATCCCTACCTTACTGGGTGGGAGTATCTGGAACTGGTGGGCAGTTTGCGCGGGATGGAGGTGCGGGAGATTGAGAAGCGGATTGGCGCGCTGCTGGAATTGTTTTCTTTGCACGGACATCGGCACGCGGCGATTGGGTCGTATTCGAAGGGGATGCGGCAGAGGATTCTGCTGATTGCGGCACTGATGGATAATCCGGAGATTCTTGTTTTCGACGAGCCGCTGTCAGGGCTGGATGTGACTTCGGCGCTGATCTTTAAGAATCTGGTACAGGCTTTGGGGCGGCAGGGCAAGCTGGTGTTTTATTGTTCGCACGTGCTGGAAGTGGTGGAGAAAGTTTGTTCCGACGTGCTGATTTTGCGCAAGGGAACGGTGATCGCGCAGGATTCGGTGGAGCGCATTCCGCAGATGGTGGGCGAATCGCTGGAAGATTCGTTCTTGCGTTTGGTGGACGATGTGGACACGGTGCGCGTGGCGCAGGATATTGTGGCCGTGATGAATGCCGCATGAGGAATTGGATCACACACGAGATGGAGCGATGGTGGGCGGAATGGCGGCGGCGTCCGTTGGCGCGGCTGGTTCGGCTTTTCACGGCGCGCATTTTTCGCGGCAGCGGAGACAGTGACGCCGACGGGCTGGATTTGGGCGTGGGGCTGGTGCTCACTTTGCTGGCGCTGCCCGGAGGATTTGTGGCGGTGCTGTTGTTCCCGAAGTATGGAACGATGCTGCAATGGATGCGGGGAGTGGTGAATGCGGATGTTGTGGCCACGGCGTTGCCGGACGAATATTTTTTTATTGTGCTGTCGATGGTGGTGACGGGCGCGGTTGCGGTGTGGAGGTGGGACAGCATTTTTCCCGACCGGTGGGACTATCTTAACCTGGTGCCGCTGCCGATTTCGCGGTGGGCGATTCCGTTCGCGAATTTTGTGGCAGTCATGTTTCTGGCGGGGTTGATTGCGGTGGACGTGAATGCGGCGTCTTCGGTGCTGTTTCCGCTGGCGGTGGGATCGACTCAAACGGAGTTTGTTTTCTTCGCGCGATTTGCAGGAGTTCATGCGCTGTCCGTGGTTTTGGCCAGCGTGTTTGCTTTCTTCGCGGTGTTTGCGGTGCTTGGATTTTTTATGGCGGTGCTTCCGCGCGGAGTGTTTGCGCGGATTTCGCCTTACTTGAGGACCGGGATTGTAATGGGTCTGGTGACGATGCTTTCCACCAGTTTTGCGGTGCCGGTGATGTTGCGGCAGTTGAGCGGGGCCGATCGCCTTGGCTTGGGTTGGCTGCCTCCGATTTGGTTTTTGGGATTGGGGATGTCTCTGCTGGGCAAGGCGGATACCAGTTTGGCCGCGGTGGGGCGCCTTGCTTTGCCTTCGGTTGGAGTAGTTGCGGTTTCCGCGCTGTGCGTTTATGGCGTGGGGTACCAGCGGCATTTCGTGCGCATTCCGGAGTTGACGGATGTTGCCCCTGGCGGAGACGGGGTTCGGATGCAGTGGCTGCGCAGGTTGAATGGACTGGTGATGCGGAACGGGCAGCAGCGAGGGTGCGCGGTGTTTGTTTGGAAGACGCTTTTTCGCGGCGAGCCTCATCGCCTGTTGTTAGCTGGGGTGGGAGGGATTGGGCTGGTGCTGGCTTCGCAGGCATTGCTGGGCTCGTTTTCTGGAGGCGGTCTGGCGGGCGGGTTGTCGGTGCATTTGTCCGCTGAGTTTCTTTCTGTTCCTTTGATTCTGGTTTTCTTTTTGATTGCGGGGCTGCGGCTGGCGTTTGAAGTTCCGGTGAATTTGCCGGCGAATTGGATTTTCCGGTTGCTGCTGGATTCCGAGAAACATGCTGGCGAAGGAATGGAGCGAAAGCTGATTCTTATGTCTGTCCTGCCAGGGACCGTGCTGGCGGTGTTGCCTATCTATGGCGTGCTGGGCGGCTGGATGGCGGGAATTTTGCATACGGCAGTCGTCGGCGTGTGGTCGATTCTGCTGACGGATTCGGTCTTGATTGGATTTCGGAAGATGCCTTTCACCTGTACGTTTCCGTTGTTTCGTCAGCACTCGATTGTGACTCTGCTGGGATGCGCGGCGGGGTTTTTCTTGTTTGCGGTTGTGACTCCGGAATGTGAATCGTGGGCGCTGCGGGAGCCGTTGCGGATGATTGGGTTGATTCCGGTGGCGGCGGTTGCGTGGTATGTGCCGCATCAGATTCGGAGAAATACGATCGATGCCGAGCGGCGACTAATTTTTGAGGAAGTGGCTTCGGGTGGGTTCGAGGTGTTGGGGATTGCGGAGTGAATGCTCGCGTTTGATTCTTTCACCTACAGAGCAGAGGAGACTGAGATTCCTCCGCCCGCGAAGCAAAACGCGGGCGTCGGAATGACAGGAGCTTGACGGTTGCGATTCTCTTTCGCTTTCGTTCGACAAGCTCAGAAGCAAAAAGCAAAGTCCAAAGGCG
>Ga0209006_10004882_pt1 | contig 12173 bp, 11 predicted proteins | sample JacPin_JW_Ref_O2_FD_188567 | JGI IMG/M metagenome (GOLD analysis project Ga0209006, IMG submission 188567) | Forest soil microbial communities from Algoma, Ontario, Canada - Jack Pine, Ontario site 1_JW_Ref_O2 (SPAdes) (version 2) | ecosystem: Environmental > Terrestrial > Soil > Boreal...
GAGTGTTTGGTCGGCGGCAGCCGCCTTATCCATTTCCGCCCAGCGCGCGCGCGGGATCTGCCAATTGGCGAAGTAGGTGTACATGCGCGGCTTTTCTTTGACTTCCGTGGTCTGCGCACACACCGCCGAACTCCAAATGCCGCCGAGTACCGCGATCGCGCATAGTCCGCCCAAGATTCCAGAGTCTCTTTTTTTCATGATTACTTCCCTATGAGTGAGTTGGTGCCACGTCCCATGAGCCATGTGGCTGCGCGAGTATAATCCGTGGCTGGGGCGCATGACGGTCGGCGTGACCCGAAAGGCAGCGCGCGCATGTCGGTGATGGCGATCGTGGCGAGTCCAAGCTCACCGAGCACGCATGGTTACGATACCGCGAGCCGCGCCGCTCGTGCTTGGAGGTAATTGCGCTCGGGGAGACTCGTGGCCCGGCGTGCCGCGGCGACGTAGTAGGCGCGTGCGGCAACCGTATCGCCCGCCATCTCAAGAAGATGCGCTTGGGCGGCATCGAGGCGATGGCTGTGTTCGAGTCGCTCGTCGTCACGAATCGCGGAGAGCAACTCGAGGCCTACCTGGGGGCCGTGGACCATCGCGGCAGCGATGGCATGATTCAGGGCCACGGCCGGGTTGTCCGCCATATGTTTGAGCAGTGTGTAAAGGGACAGGATTTGCGGCCAGTCGGTCGCCTCGGGACTCGCGGCCTCGTCGTGCACCGCCGCAATGGCCGCTTGTAGTTGATAGGGGCCAATGGATCCACGGGGGAGTGCGGTGCTGAGGAGAGTCACACCCTCGGTGATGAGATCTCGGTCCCAAAGCGCCCGGTTTTGTTCGGCCATGGGGATCAGATTGCCGTCCGAATCGCTGCGCGCGGCGCGGCGAGCGTCGGTGAGAAGCATCAGCGCCAGGAGTCCCGATACTTCTGGCGACTCCGGCAAGCGGGCGTGCACCATCCGCGTCAGCCGGATGGCTTCGTTCGCGAGATCACTTCTCTGCAAAAGAGGTCCGATGCTGCTCGTGTAGCCCTCGTTGAAAATCAGGTACAGGACATGCAACACCGAGTCGAGGCGCTGCACCTGCTCCTGTTCGTCCGGCAAACTGAACGGCACCCCGGATGCCCGAATACTTTGTTTGGCGCGGCTGATCCGCTGCGCCATTGACGCTTCCGGTACCAGGAACGCCCGTGCGATTTCCGCCGTCGTCAATCCGCCCACTGCCCGCAATGTCAAGGCGATGGCGGAGGCGGGGGTGAGCGCCGGATGAGCGCACATGAAGAGCAACGTCAACGCGTCATCTTCCACGACATCGACCGGCGTCTCGGGCAGCATGGCGACCGCGTCATTGGTCAGGTCCTGCTCGATCGACTCCGTCTCGCGCCGCCGCCGGGCGAGTTCACTGCGCAACTGATCCACGAGCCGTCGAGATGCCACGCGAATCAGCCAGCCACGCGGATTATTGGGCACGCCCTCGGTGGGCCACTGGCAGGCGGCCGCCAAAAGGGCTTCCTGCACGGCATCTTCCGCATCGGCGAAATGCCCGAACCGCCGCACCACGGCGCCGAGCACCTGGGGCGCCCATTCGCGCAACAGGTGCTCGCTCTGCCAGCGTGAGCCGGTGCTCACATATCATCCCCTTTGCTGAACATGACCGGGTGCACCTCGATGGCCATGTTCAAGGGTTTCCCGCCCGGGCCGGGTGCCGCAGAGGCGCGCGCCGCCAGCGCGAGAGCGCGCGCTTCGGTCTCGACGTCGATGGCCCAGTAGCCGGCCAGGACTTCCTTGGACTCCGCAAAGGGGCCATCGGTCACGGCCGGCGAGCCGTCGGGCTTGGCCCGCACCACCTTGAATTTCTCCGGTCCGGCCAAGCCCTCCGTGCGGACAAATTCACCGGCGTCGATCAGTTCTTGGTTAAAGCGATTCAAAAAGGCCATATGGGTCTTGATGTCTTCCGGTGGCCACAAATCGATGCGCGACGTTTTCCATTCCTTGAGCGGGAATTGCATCATCAACAGGTATTTCATAGCGATCGTCCTCGGTACGGGAGACCCAAAGCGGGCTCCTACATAGTGAAGTCGGAGCCGACCGCCGGTTCTCGACAGGGCTATTGGAAAAAAATGTGCGGCTAAATGCTGTCCCCTGGCTCCTGCGCCGAGGGCCACGGGTGCTCGGATTTGCCGCTGAAGATCGCCTTCATCTCGGCGGGCTTTGCGGTCCAATCGCTCCGGTCGATCTCGGCTTCCAATTGACCCGGCGCCCAGCCCGCGTGGCCCAGGAAGATCCGCAGACTGTCCATGGGCTTATTGCGGCCGAGCAACGTGAGCAGCAACTGACGGTCCGCGCTCAGGTAGACGCCATCACAGGCTTTGATCGCGTGCTCGGGCGGCGTGACGGCGTGAAATAGAAACCATACGGACCCGAAGTCAACGGGTCCGCCGAAGTACACCTTGTCGCGCACCTGCGCGAGGCGCCCGAGATCGGGAAAGAGACGCGAGACAGGAATCGACATCGGTCTGTTGATGATGATGCCGACCGGGCCGGGACCGAGGTTATTCAACACGAGCACAATCGAGTCCGCGAAATTGGGATCGGGCAGGTCGTCTCGCGCGATGATCAGGATTGCGTTTAGTGGCTTGGTATCGGCGCCGGATGCCGGCCGCGACGACCCGGACAAGAACAGAAGAGCGCAGAGTGCCGCTGCTACGTAATGTTGAGGGCAGAACCTGCTTCTCACTGGCCGGCAATCCACTCAGTGTTCCTTTGAATGCGCTGCGAGCAGTTGTTGGTGGCGTGCTTCGGTTGCATCGTCGGCGGGGAACATGCATTCCAGGCGCAGCTCCTGCGCGGCAATGGTTTGCGGTGTTCCAACGCTCGTCACCAGCGAAAAATAACGAAGAACGACACCCTCGCTGACGAAGCCGAGCGGAATGACCGGCATCGTGGGCGAGGCGGACGGTGCATGATGCGCCCTCCAGTCGCGCGGCACATCCGGATACGCAAGCAACTCGTCGAGCAGATGCCTCGTGTTGTCGTCGATCACGTGACCGACCGATTCGCGATACACCCGTTGCAGCAGGCTTCGCGAGACGTTGTCCCAATCGGCCACGAACGGACGCATACCCTGCGGATCGAAGATCAAATGCAGCATGTTGCGCGGTCCTTTGCGCGAAGCCATGTCGATGAAATGGTTGAAAAAGCGGGGTGTTGCATCATTTGTCATCAGCACGTTCCACTGACGGTCCATCACGATCGCCGGAAACGGTTCGTGCTGACGAACGACTCGTTCAAGCGCGCGGATGACACTGTGCATCTCCTGCGCATTCCACGGTGCCTCCGAATACACGGGCGCGTAGCCGGCGGCGAGCAGCAGTGCATTGCGCTCGCGCAGCGGCACGTCGAGCGTCTGCGCGAGGCTCAGGATTGTGTGCCGGCCCGGCACGCTGCGTCCGCTTTCAATGAAGCTGATCTGGCGCTGCGAGACACTGGCCTCGAGCGACAGATCGAGCTGACTCACGCCACGCACGTCTCGCCAATAGCGCAACAAATCGCCAAGTTCGCTCGGCGGCACTTTCGGATCGGGACTGGTGACGTTCATTGGGTTTCCCTAGTCAAGGCGGATGAATATAACGGACTCAGGGTGCGGGCGCATGCCAGACGAATTTCTCGAACGGTGCTTCGAGCGGCGGCTGGGTAACGCTGCCGGTGTAGTTCGTGATAGTGGACGCGGCAACCACCGCAATGACTTCGAGTATCTGCTCGGAGCTGAACCCCGCTTCGATGAAGCGTCTCTGGTCCGATTCGGCGAGGCGGCCGCGCTTTTCGATCAGCGTACGCGCCAGCGTTGACAGCGAGGCCAGTCCGACGTCATTAGGCAGGCCGCCGTGCCGGATTGCGTCGACATCGGCGGGCTGCACGCCCTGCTGCAACGCGAGCGCGGTGTGAAACGCGACCGCCCACTCACTGGCGTTGGTGACCGCGTTGGTCAGCAGCAGCGTCTGGATCTGCGGCTCCGTCAGACTGCTCGCATGGACGCGCTCGAAGAGGCCGATGAACCCGTTGATGAGCACCGGTGAAGCGGCCATCGCGGCCGCGATGTTCGGTATCAGGCCGAACGCCTGTTGCAGTTGCCGGAGCACGGGCTTCGATTGCGCGGGGGCGGACTCGATCGTGTGGACGGGATAGCTAGACATGGTATCTCCTTGATGGTGAGTGCCACCGGATTGGTGGCGCGACAGCCAAAGAGTAGAGGCCGCTGTGCGGCCCGCCAATTACATCGGATGTAATCAGCGCCCAGTTGGAGGCTCAGCGATGGGGTTCGCTTTTCCTACGGGAGACGCCTTGCATTTCCGTACAGACGGCACCCGGACAGCGAGTCAGCATTCTGCTTGATCGCTGTTTGGGGAATATACAAGCTCTCCGTCGGTGGATCGCTCCCCGGGGGGCTGGACCTAGCAGCCCTTCAGGGGAGTTTCATACACCGGGAGAGCGTATTACCAAGCTGCCGCCTTCGTAGATCATCGTCGAGGGTGTAGGATCGAGCAACACCCAATGGCATCGGGGTTGCTGTGGCCAAGCGTCTGCGCGAGTTGAGTTCAGCGGCGACCAAGGCGGTTGTGCGGCTGCGTGCGGCGTCGGAGTCTCTGGCTGGCGTCGTGGAAACGGTGACATTTGGCAATCCCACCTTCAAAGTGAATCAAAAGACAATTGCCGTTGTCGACCGGTACGACGAGCGAGAGTGCCTATGGCTACGAGTTTCGGCAAATGAACGCGAACTCTTGTTAGATCAACTTGGGTGGTTTCCATCCCCTTACGATCCAAAGCGTGCGGCACTGTGCTGCACACTGGACCACTTTGATTGGCGTCGTCTGAAGCCGCTGTTGCGTCAGAGCTATGATCTGGCTCTATCGTCGCGATAGCATTATTAAAACTACCACATCTTTTTGAATTGAATCGCGATGAGCCGCCCCACGGGAGACGCGTTCGTGCCGTCGAATGGAATGCCGTTGCGCCCGGGCGGAAGTTCGGCAGCGGGAATCTGCAGGTAGGGAGGTTTCTGATCCAGCAGATTCTGTACGCTGAGACCAAACTGCCAATCGGCCCAGGGTCGCCCCTTGTCGGCTCCCGTCATGTACCCCAGATAGAGATCCCCCGTCGTCCATGAGCTGATCTCCTGCGAAGGGATGAACAGCGTGTTCTGATAGGCATTCACGTAGTTGAGCGTCAAGTCGAGCGCCATCGGACCGATGGTCCAATTGAGACCTCCGCGCGCCTTGAACTTCGGCGGTTCCCCCAGCGTGTTGTCAACCGTCAGCTGCGGTTCGTAGAAAGCAGTGCGGATTCGGTCGTCCACCAGATACTGGCCGCCCAGCCAGACCGAGAAATCCCCTTCGTGCGTCGACCAATCGAAGCGGCCCGAGGCATTGAGGCCTAACTCGCGCGTGGAAGCAGTATTGGCCAGTTGATCGTCCACGACCAAGCTGACACCGGATGGGCCCAGGCCCGCATTGTCTCCCTGGAACCCAGGGCTGCTGAAGAAAGTCTGAACATACTCCGGAGGTGGATTTTTGAAGGTGATGAATTGAAGTTGGGATTGCGAAAGGATCGGCTGCGCTTGAATGGTTTGGGCCTGGATCCGATTGTCGAAGCGCAGCCCAAACGCATTGACCGATAGCTTCAACCCCTTGAGCTCCGTCGGCGTGTAGTCCAGGCCCAGTGTAATGGACGTGGCGTTCTCGGGATGCACACCCGGGTTGCCACCGTTGATGATCAAAACATCCGTTTTGCCGGACTGGGTCCCGCCGGAAGGGAAAAGCGCCGTATACGAGGTGATGGGCGCTCCCAGCTGGGAGAGCAACGGCGCCTTGAACGAGGTGCCCACGGTGCCCTTCAATCGAAGACCGGTCATCGGCTCCCACAGCCAACCAAATTTCGGGTTCTTGGTGTTGCCAAAGCCCTCATAGTGGTCATAGCGAAAAGCCGCCGACACCTCCAGCCGCCGTAACCAGCGCGGACCATCGGCGACAATCGGCGCGATGAATTCGGCATAGCCACTGACGACGTCGCGCCGCTGCGAGATGGCGCTGGCGTCGCCGCCCTGGGAAACGCCGCTCCGAAATCCCTCGGAGCGAAAGCTGCCTCCCCAGGATTCCTTCACGGCGCCCCCGCCAAGGTTGGGAACGGAGCCGTTCAACAGCACGTCGATTCCGCGAATGTCGGAATTCGCGTCCAAGTGTTCACTGGTCGGAGTCTCGCCCGCTGCCCCGTCGGATCCCAGGGTGAGCGTGTCGTCGCGCTGCCGGATGCTCGAATAGTTGCCTGTGATACTCACGCTCCAATCGCCGCGGAGATGCTGATCGAAGGTGACGCTGGCTGCCGACTGCGTGGCGCTACCGGCGGAAGACTGAAGCCCACTCAGGAGTGAATTGGTCGCATTTTGCAGACCTTGACTCTCGAAATGCCGATCGCTGTAGAGCAGGTCGGTCGATAAGCTGGAATCATCCGAGAGGTCCTCTCGACCCGTCACATAGACACTGTTGCGCCGATTCTCCGGAATCAGCGAATAGGGCCCGCCCAGCGGCCCAATCCAATTCCGCTGTGACGCGTCCAGTCCCCCTTGGTCATCATATTCATAGTCGAATAGCACGTTTCCTGTGTTCCAGGACGTACCCGCCAGCTGTGATGCCGTCGATTCCACGGCTCCGCCTTGCGTCGCGCGACCGTAGCGCAGCGCGGTCTCGGCACCCTCGAACTCACGGCGCGTGATGATGTTGACGACGCCGGCCACGGCATCCGATCCATAAATCGCGGATGCGCCGTCATCGAGGACCTCGATGTGATCGACCGCGCTCAGCGGAATTTGCGAGATATCGACGATGGAGCCATCGAGGCCCCCCGCCGCCAGCCGGTGGCCGTTGAGCAACGTCAGGGTGGATCCGGGTCCAAGGCCCTTGAGATTAAAGCCCGCTCCTCCAAAAATATTGCTGGCCGCCCCCTGTTCGAAACTTCCGAGTCCCGCATTGGTATTGACGGTCGCCACGGCATCCGTTCCGGCATAGTTCTCCGTCATTTTTCGTCCGAACTGCTCCAGCGTGGCGCTACCGGACTCCTGCATTTCCTCGCGCGTATGGACGACCATCGATGAACCGACCGGCGACTCGCCGCGGATGTGCGTGCCGGTCACGACGATCGCCCGCAGGACGGTGTCGTGTTGCGCCTGCGGATCCGAGGTTTGCGGGACGACTGGGGAGGAACCCGCGGTCTTGGGATCCGCCTCCGTCGACCCGTCATCGACCGTCGACCTATCCTTGACCGTTGTCGGATCGCCCGCCGGCTGTGGCATGACCAGAATGGCGCCATCCGGGTGCTCGATCAACCTCAGGCTCTTGCCCTTGAGAAGTTGATGCACTGCCTCCATCACCGTCATCCGGCCACTCACACCCGGGGTCGTGATTCCCTTGAGCTGGTCCGCGTCGTAGACCAGCTCCAGTCCGAATTGCTTCGCGAGATGTTCCAGCGATTCCACCAGGTCTCCCGGCGGAATATCGATCGCATGAAGCTCGGCATCAGTCCTTGCCGGGGTCGCGGCCGGTCCGGCCGACGCGTAGCCGCTGAACCCAACCAGCGAAGCCGCCAGGAGCGCAGCCACGAATGGCCGCCATCCGTCCAACATCCAGTTCTGCGTCATGTCCGCTCGTGGCTGGCTCAGCGCCTCGTCAAACGGACGCTCTGGTTGTCCTGGACGACGCTGATCGGAAATCCGCTTTGCAAGAGCCAGAGGAATGCCGCCGAGTCCGTGAAGCGGAACCGGCCGCCGATGCGCAGCGAGGCGATCGTCGGATCATCAATGACGATCTTGCGGGTGTTGTAGCGGTTGAACTCGGCAATCGCCTCGGCCAGGGGTGTTTCGTGGAACACGAGGTAGCCGCTCCGCCAACTCAACGACTCTTCGACTTGCGCGGGCTTCGGCTGATCCACGAGCACCGTATCCTGCTGCGTGTACGCCTCGGAGCCCGCCGCCACGGGGGTCGCCGCCGAATGAGACAGCAGCGTTTCACGCACCACCTGCACGCGGCCTTCAGTGACCAGGACGTGTATGTCGTTCTGTTCGCGGCGCACGGCGAACTGCGTGCCGACCGCCATGACCCGCTTGTTCCCGATTTGCACGACAAAGGGTCGCCCCGGGTCCTTCGACACCTCGAAGAACGCTTCGCCGCGATCCAATTTGACGACGCGCTGCGTCGAGCTGAGGTCGACGTGGATCCGGCTGTCCGTGTTGAGGGTGATCGTCGAGCCATCGGCCAATGGCACCGCGGCGAGCACGCCCACCTGGGTGCTGTACACGGGCGTGTGTGCCATCGAGTAAAGCCATACGGCTACCGCGACCGTCGCGGCGGCCAGCCCTGCCGCGATGGCGCCAAACCGCCGCGTTCCGCGCGCCGGGTTCGACGACTCGCTGGGTGGCTCTCTCGGAATGTCGCCGGACTTGAACCCCCAGCCATCCCGTGGCGGGATCGTTCCCGCCGGTATGCCGGCACCGAGGGCCTTGAGGCGCCCGGAACGCTCCCACGCGGCCACGAGTCGCAGGTACGCAATACGGTGAGCGGTCGCGCCGTTCAGCCAGGCGTCGAGTGCTGCCTGATCGGCCGGCGTCCACGCGCCGCCCTCGCGCTTGGCAAACCACGCCGCCGCCGTCGCCTCGACCTCGGCGCTATCGTTGGTTGGAATCATGCACGGATACCGTTTTCCGATGTCCCCGCTCGCCGCCGTCGCTCGCATCAAATACCGCCAGCGCCAGCGCCCGTACTCCGCGGCCCAATTGGCTTTCCACGGCACCCTCATCCAGCCCGAGACGCTGCGCCGTTTCGCGCTGCGAAAGCCCCTCCACCCGCCGCAGCCAGACGACATTGCGGCACTTCTCGGATAGGGCATCGAGGGCCGTGGCCAATCTGCGCAACTCCTGGCGAGCGCTGAGATGCCGTTCGGGCGACACGTCATCAATGAGCGCGTCCGAGCCCTCGAAATCCGCCGTCAAATCGATGGGGACGACGCGGCTGTGCCGCACCCGATCCGTCATCAAATTGCGTGCCGTCGCGAATAAGAAGGCCTTTGGCGAGGAGGGCCGGCTGCGGCGGGCGCTTTCGTAGACTCGGACATAGATGTCCTGACGCAGATCGAGCACGTCCGACGTATTGGGCCATACACGCGTCAAATACCCGACCAACAGGCCTTCGTGAGGGAGAATCTCCGTCGCAAACCATTGATCTAGGTCATTCAGCACCGCCTCAAGATACTTCGACCCAATCGCGAAATATACAGAAACAAAAATTTCCTTGGACCCGCGAAGGATTTCTCCTTATCGCTCGTCTACTAGGGGTTGCACACGGCGGACGAACGCGGCCTCGATGATCAATTATCACAGCGACAGGCGCGGGTTGACCGAACTCGGTCGACGAGAACACGCGACCTATGCGGCCAATATTCCGTTCTCCCACATCGTGCTCGACGACTTCTTCGATTCCCAGGCCATCGACGCGGTGGTGGCCGAAGTGGACCGCGTCGATCGGTCGAAACGCTACGCCAAGTTTCTGGACCGCAAGACCGATCACAATAAATTCGCATTCCTCCCCGAGGTGGTGGGGCCTAACACGGACCGCCTGGCGCAATGGTTGAATTCCGGATCATTTCTAGCCTATCTGGAGAACCTCACGGGGATCACGAATTTGATTGCCGATCCATCCTATTTCGGCGGCGGAGTGCATTGGATCGACAACGGGGGCTACCTCGAAGTGCATGCCGACTTCAATCACTTGAAGAAATACAATCTCGAGCGCCGCATCAATCTATTGCTGTATCTCAACAAAGATTGGCGCGACGAGTACAACGGACATCTCGAACTGTGGGATCGATCCACCATGACGAAGGTCAAGTCGGTCGCTCCGCTGTGCAATCGCGCCGTCATCTTCTCGACAGTCAAGGAGGCCCTTCACGGTCATCCGACACCCTTGAGCGCGCCGGCAGGCATCGCGCGACGCTCCTTGGCTCTGTACTACTACACGAATACCTGGAAATCCGCCGGCCAGGCGCACACCACCCTGTATTACATCTCCCAGACCCACAAGGTCCGGGTACGTCCAGGCCGGATCGTCCGCGGCCTGATTTTGGACCTGGTTCCACCCATCTTTCGCAAATCCGTTCGCGCCATAAAGCGTGCGATCAATGGCGACAAATTAACCGAGCTGTGGGACGCATGACCGAACGCGACCTGCTGACGATGCTCACCTACCCTCGGATCATCACGAGGACTTCATGGACGTGTCGCCCAAGCTGGCGACACTTCGCGATGCCGTCCGAGCTCAGCGGTACCACGACGTGTTGACAAATTTCATCTTCAGCAAGCCGCGACAGCGGCAGCCAGCCGCGGTGTGATTTTCTGAACGATTCGGCAGTCATGCGACTTCCTTGTGGCCCCGCCAATCGGAGGGCGATCGGCCCGTCCAGCGTCGAAAGGCGCGCGTGAAGCTGCTGGCGCAGGAAAAACCCAGCAGGTACGTGACGTCGCCGACGCTGTGCTGCAACTCGCTCAGATACGCCAGCGCTAAGGCGCGCCGGGTCTCGTCGAGAATCTCCTTGAACGTGGTGCCCGCGTCGCCGAGCTTGCGCTGCAGCGTGCGGGCGCTGACGTTCAGGAGTTCGGCCACGTCTTCCTGCGACGGCTCGCTGCCCTCCAGACGGTGCGCGATGACTTCACGCACGCGGGCTTCGATGTTGTGCCGATCGGCCCGCACTAAATATTGATTCGCAATGGCGTCGCTGTGGCGCGCCAGCTCGGGATTGCCGCTGTCGAGCGGCCGCTCGATGGTCTCGGCATCGAAAGTGAGCCGGTTGTGCTCGGCGCCGAACACGATCGGTGCGCGCAATAAGCGGTGAAAATCATCCGCGACCGCCGGCTGAGGGCGCCGCAATTCAATGAGCAGCGGTGAGTGATCCCGCCCGAGCAACGAACGGCACATTCGAAGGTAGGCGCCGACCAGGGCGTCGATCGACTCGAACGGCACGCCCGGCACCGGTTCGATGACGAATTGGTAGTTGGGGCCGGACTTGAAGAAGCGGTAGTCCACCGCGTCGCTGACCACGTGGCAATACCGCTTCACCCGTTCGAAGGCTTCCTTCAGCGTCGAACTCGCGCTCATGCCGTAGCCCAACGCATGGAAGCTCGTGTGCTTGATGTGGCTGGCGACCTTGATGCCGAACGCGGGATCGCCGGTGGCCGCGATGGCGATACGCCACAGCTGCGCGGTCTTGGCAACCGAGCAGCGTGCATTCGGCCCGTCCAGATCGTGGATCTTGAAACCCGCCTCGGCAATCAGCGCCGCACCATCGCAGCCGGCGGCATCGAGGGCTCGGCCGATCGCCTTGACCCAGGTCCCCAGAATGAATCCCCGACACATTGCTGCGGTATGTCTCCGCATTGGGCCCGACCCTCCGAAACCAGCCGTGAAGGTCACTCTCGAGGCCAAAGCTTAGCGCCAAAGAATCGGTGCGTCAGCTTTTCGCGTCGCGCGCGGGCAACGGCGGCCACCCGACGGACGGCCGGCGGGTCTGGTGATATGGCGCCGGCAGGCAACAGGTTGGCGTCTGCGGTGCCGCGGCCGGCACGGTTTTCCGTAAGCTGATTGGCGTGCGGGGAGCGCCGACTTGACGGGGAGCGCTGGCTCAAGAAGAGGAAGAACAATGGCATCCAAGTTCCGGGCCCAAAGGATGGGACCGCTGGTGGCGTTATCGTCGATGGCCGTCGGGATGAACTTCGGCAGTCCCGCCCGGGCGGACGAGGCGGCTGTCCAGCCTGCGCTCATGGAGATCATCGTCACCGCGCAAAAGCGCGCCCAGAATCTGCAGGACGTGCCGATTTCCGTGATTGCTGTGTCAACGCAACAGCTGCAGGACGCCGGCGTGACCGACATCAAGAACCTGACGGTGCTGACCCCCGGGCTCACCGTCACCTCGACCACCTCGGAGAACTCGACCACTGCCCGCATTCGGGGCATCGGCACTGTGGGCGACAACCCCGGGCTGGAATCCTCGGTGGGCGTCGTGATCGACGGCGTCTACCGCCCCCGCAACGGGGTAGGCTTCGGCAACCTGGGCGAAATCGATCGGATCGAAGTGCTCGAGGGACCGCAAGGT
>Ga0209006_10004883_pt1 | contig 12171 bp, 11 predicted proteins | sample JacPin_JW_Ref_O2_FD_188567 | JGI IMG/M metagenome (GOLD analysis project Ga0209006, IMG submission 188567) | Forest soil microbial communities from Algoma, Ontario, Canada - Jack Pine, Ontario site 1_JW_Ref_O2 (SPAdes) (version 2) | ecosystem: Environmental > Terrestrial > Soil > Boreal...
ACGATGGACGGTGAAGTGATTTGCGGCGGAGGAAAACGAAAATATTTTTGCGAAAGGGGCTGGACAGGCAATCAGGTGATTTGCCCGTCGGGCAATCAGATCCGCAAGAGCCCATCGTCGAGTTCCTGATCTGCCGGGGCGGGTATAAAAAAAGGCCCCAGCTCTTGGGGGAGCCGGGGCCGCGGGGGCTGTTGTGCTCGGGAGGAACCAGCACACAAAAAGCCTAACATGGTGCGCAGGATTTCGAACCTATACGCTGGTTTGAGTGCGTCATCTCTTTGGACACCGTTGTCCCAATTCCAAATTCCGAGTGTCCGGGACAGCACCGGTGGCGGAAATCGACGAAAGGTTTCGCGAGGGCGACCAAGGCCGCTTCGTAGCTGGCCAGTTTCGACGGAGGCGCGGCAGCCTCGGCGAGCACCACATCATCATCCTCATTCCTGTCAGCCGGAATAGGTGTGAAATCTTCCGCGCACATAGGCGTGCGAGATCGCCTTCATCAATTCGCTGACTTCCGATTCCAGGCGCGGGTACTGGCCCCTTTCCATAATGTGCTCAGCGAGCAAGAGTTGGAAACGGCCTCCGGCGGGGCATTTGATACGTACCGACCTGCTGCAGACTCATCATCTCCTATACTCTATAGCGGGATCGGAGGCGGTAAAGCCGGCCTACCGACCAAAGACTGATTCACAAGAAACCTAGAATTTGTGAAGGCCGCCTCAGTTGGCGGCCTCTTTCATTTCCTGACACCTCAAGGGCGGCGCCTGGATCAAATTCTTGTTGTGTCACCCACACTACAATCTTTGCCGGATCCATGAAGCGTTGCGGACCAAGCCGGGCGTCGCGTTGGACATTGCGGAGCGGGTATGGACGATTGGCGATTTGTTGGACGCGACGCTGGCGATTGAAACCGACCGGCCCGTCCGCGTGAAGCGTAACTTCACGGTCATCGAGGGTGGCAAAAACTAAAGTTCGGGATCTTGTCGACGCTCCCATCGAAGCATCTCTTCTGGAATGCGCAGTTCCATCATGATCTTTCGTATCAAGCGAGTAATGTGCTCGACGTCCCGTTCCCGGCAATCAATGTATATTGTCGTTGTATCGCTCGGATGCCCACGATAGTGCCGGACAGCTATCTCGATTTTGTTATCAAGTTTAAACGATGCCCCTTCATAGAAATCCAGATCGTCGCTTCCCTCGCTAAAATGCTCCCACCCTTGCACGATTTTCCCAACTGGAAGTCCGACTATTGCTTGCGGTATCACATCCACACTGAGACGCTTGATTGGCTCAATCATTGGATTGTTCCGTCAGAGGGGTTATGGCTGCCCGTTAAAAAACCTCGACAGGGGGATAGCAGCGTAAACTGTTCCGGTAGAATCTGTCCTTTGTAGAACACCATTGGTTCCAAGGTACCATCGTGCGTCGAGGGGGACTGCCGCCGCCGGGAGTGGGATGAACGGTGTATCGAAATCGATACCCCGCTGACCACTTGGTCGACTATTCCTATAGGCCTTAACGCAAGGTAAGTTGCTTTGCGCCGTGTTGCCCGGTGGCTTGCCCCAAATCTCGTTTGAGCTTTGCTGTTGTATTGCATCGGCAACCTTTTGGGTCGGCGACTCAATTCGGTGGAACGGCCCCGGCACGACTCAATTCCTGATTGATTACTCAAGGAAGTACTCTCCGATTGAGTGGGAACCAAGTCAACCTGCCAGAAATCCTGGCATAATACGGGCCAACTCACGTGTTTGTTCTGCAACCTGTGTCCTAGGCCAGTACCAGGGGCTGAGGACTGTCCGCATTCGAGCCGCCATATCCCAAGTTGATTTTGCCGGTGTCCCGAATTGCCTGCTAACCTTCGGTTTGGACCTTGGAGGGCAGCATATGAGCAGACTTGCAATCGTGGCGACCATCAAGACGGTAGCGGGCAAGCGGGACGAATACCTGAAGCATCTGAAGGCTCACGCCCAACGCTGCCTGACAACCGAGCCCGGCACTCTCAAGTTCGAGATACTCGTGCCAAAGGAGGAAGCCGACACGCTGATGCTGTACGAAGTCTATGCAAGCCCTGAAGCCTTCCAGGCACATTGGACCGGCGCTTCGATGCAGCAGGCCAAACAGGATTCAGCGGGCCTGCAGGTCAGCCTGACCGGCGTGCGCTGCGATGTCGTTGAATGAGCAACAACGCCGCCTTGGTTTGCGGCCTCTTTCAGCGCCTCACGCCGCGGGACTCGGTAACTAAAAGGCGGATACAGGTGATTTTAGGTACATAAATACCTCTACGGACTTAGCGTGCCTGTTGAAAATCCCATCTATTTGTACATATATCTGTACAAGAGCGGTGGGAGAGTACAATGGCACACGTTTCATACAGCGACCTTCGCAATAATCTCGCGTCCTATATGGATAAGGTTTGCGATGACCGCGCGCCCCTCTTGGTCACGCGTCAGAATGCTCGCAGCGTCGTCCTCATCTCGGAAGAGGATTACGAGGGACTGATGGAGACGGTTCATCTCCTGAAAAGCCCCGCCAATGCCACGCGCCTGCTTCGTTCCATCAAGGAAGCAGATGAAGGCAAATTGACAGAGCGCGAGCCTATGGAGCCGGCAAAGTCAAAATCAGCGGTTGCATGATAACCGCTTGGACCGAAACAGCCTGGGAAGAATATCTTCAATGGCAGAAAGAGGATGAAAAAATCCTCGCTTCAATCAATGAACTCATAAAAGATATCAAGCGAGATCCATTCAAGGGGTTCGGGAAACCAGAGCCCCTTAAGCATGCCCTGCACGGATGGTGGTCTCGGCGCATTACAGGCGAGCACCGTCTGGTTTATCGCGTTTCAGGTACGGGCGAAAAACAGCAAATCGATATCGCTCAGTGTCGCTACCACTATTAATCAGTGACCTCGTTTGTGTTGCGCGGCATTTCCTTTGTCGCTTCATCGCGGCATTGTGGCCGCAAGTCTGGACGTCCCAATTTCCCTTCGCGAGTGTTCACTAGTGCACCGACAGCCGCATTGACGCCGGATTAACTGGGCCCATTCGCTCACGTTAAAGTATATTCGCGATCAGCCCGGGCCGTCCCCGGGCTTTTCGTTTTTGGGGGTCCTGATCTGCCATCGAGCTCGCTCGTGGAGGGTTGGGGTGGGGTTACGGCCTATCGATAGAGATCGAAACCCCTCACCCGGATCGCATCCAGCGATGCGATCCGACCTCTCCCCATGGAAGAGGTGCAGCAAGCCGCCAGCCGAGCCGATTCAACCAAAAGCCATCCGGCGCTAGAAATTGATTGCGTCCGGATCATCAGGCCTATAACCCGGAAAGCCTTTTGGGATGATCGTTTCATCGCGTTTCGGAAGCCTGGTTCGAACAGCAAAGCGCTTGAATGAAAAAAATCGGCTTCCTCTCGTTCGGCCACTGGACGCCATCGCCGCAATCGCAGACGCGCTCGGCGGCCGATGCGCTGCTGCAGTCGATCGAGCTGGCCCAGGCGGCCGAGCAGCTCGGGGCTGACGGCGCCTACTTCCGTGTCCATCATTTCGCCCGCCAGCTCGCCTCGCCGTTTCCGCTGCTGGCAGCCGTCGGCGCCAGGACCAGCCGCATCGAGATCGGAACCGCCGTCATCGATATGCGCTACGAGAACCCGCTTTACATGGCCGAAGACGCAGGCGCCGCCGATCTCATCGCGGGCGGCCGGCTGCAACTCGGGATCAGCCGGGGCTCGCCCGAGCAGGTGATCGATGGCTGGCGCTATTTCGGTTACCGGCCGGCCGAAGGCAAAAGCGACGCCGACATGGGCCGGCAACATGCGGAGATGTTTCTCGACATGCTGCGCGGCGAGGGTTTCGCGCAGCCGAACCCGCGGCCGATGTTTCCAAATCCGCCCGGCGCGCTGCGCCTCGAGCCCTATTCGGCGGGCCTGCGCGAGCGGATCTGGTGGGGCGCCGGCTCCAACGCCACCGCGGTCTGGGCGGCGAAGCTCGGCGTGAACCTGCAGAGTTCAACGCTGAAGGACGACGAGACCGGCGAGCCGTTCCATGTCCAGCAGGCCAAGCAGATCAGGGCCTTCCGCGCCGCCTGGAAGGAGGCCGGCCATGCGCGCGAGCCGCGGGTATCGGTCAGCCGCAGCATCATCGCGCTGACCGACGATCGTGATCGTGCCTATTTCGGACGCGCGGGCATGGAGGAAGACCAGATCGGCTTCATCGACGAAAGGACCCGGGCGATCTTCGGCCGCGGCTATTCGGCCGAGCCCGATGCCCTGATCGAGTTGCTGAAGCAGGACGACGCCATCGCCGAGGCCGACACGCTGCTGATCACCGTCCCCAATCAACTCGGCGTCGCCTACAACGCGCATGTCATCGAGGCGCTTCTGACCCACGTCGCGCCGGCGCTGGGCTGGCGCTAGTTGGCTTTTCCGAGGGCCGGCCCGGATCGTCAGCCCGGCGCCCAGAACAGCGGCTCGTAGGCGTAGGCGGCGCCCGACCTCGAGACATGACCGATCCCCGGGAACGGCACATGGGCGCCGGCGATGGTCAGTTTGTCGGTCGCCACCATGTCGAACACCTTCTGGCGCGTGGCGATGGCCTTCGGCGGTTCGACATCGAAGGCGATCGCCCAATCGGGATGGGCGAACTGCAGCGCGAAAGAGTGGATGATATCGCCCCAGATCAATAGCGTGTCGTTGCCCGACGTCACCCGGTACATGGTATGGCCGGGGGTGTGGCCGGGTGCTGCATGCGCGGTCACGCCGGGCACCACGTCCTGCCCATCGGTGATGAACTTGACATTGCCCGCGGCGATATAGGGCGAGACATTGGCGCGCGCCATGTCGAAGAACGGCTTGGCGTCGGCCGGCGCTTTCGCCGCGGTCGATTCATCCAGCCAGAATTTGGTATCGGCCTCGCTGATGACGAACTGCGCCTTCGGGAACGCTATTTTGTGATCGGCGGTCAATAGCCCGCCGAAGTGATCGGGGTGAACATGGGTCATCGCCACCACGTCGACGCTGGCCGGATCGATGCCGAACGCGGCGAGGTTGGCGGCAAAACGTCCCGCCGAGGGGCCCATCAGGCTGCCGCTGCCGCTGTCGATCACCACAAGCTTGTCGCCGGTATTGACCAGGAAGGCATTGATGGCCGTCGGCGATTTGTCTGACGGCAATGACCGCGCGGCAAGCAGCTTGCCGGCCTCGGCCGGATCGGCGCCCAGAAACATCCCGACCGGAATATCGAGCATGCCGTCGTTGAGTGCGATGACCTCGAAACTGCCGACCGCGTGGCGATAGGCGCCAATGACCTGATGGCCGGATAGCGCCGCCTTGGCCCAGACGGATCCGCGCGCGAGCGACAGTGCGGTCGAGCCGACCAGGCCACCGACGACGAAACGACGATCGAACTTCATTGAAAATCTCCCTTTTGCAGGTTCACGTTTTTTCTTTGCCGCAAGGACTTTGGGACGCGCTCCGTTGTGGGTCAAGTATCGCAGCCACGGCAGAATCCGTGCGGGTAAATCAGAACGCGCTCATCCCTTGCGCGAAACTGCGTGACATTGTTCTTGTTATGTTCTATATTGCGGCCGCTTTCCAACCCGCCGATTTTTCAGGAGCGTTTTCAATGCGCGACGTTCAGGCCGAGGCTGCCTACCTTCAGCTTGTCTTTCATGATGACGAAGAAACGCCGTACGATTTCATGGTCGATCTGGCTCGCTCGGTCTTCAGCCTGCCGGCCGCGGTCGCCACCGCATTGTCCGCAACGGTCGAGAAGCAGGGCAACGCGATTTGCGGAACCTATCCACGCGCGGTTGCTGAGGTGCTGCTTCAGGCGGCGCGACAGCGCATCAAAGCCGCCGGACATTCAATGGCGATCACGACCACGGCCGCCGACGATCTTGACCACGATGATTGCAAATTATGCGGCATCGCCATCGGAGAGAACGGGATCGATCTGGCCAATAAAATGGCCTTTGTCTGCGACGACTGCACGTTGGCCGTCGCCAGCCATGCGGCCGACATCTCCGGGATAAAGCGATTCACGCATGCCGACGAAGCCCTGGAGTGGCATTTTGCCGGCCTCGCAATCGATGCTTTGGTCACGACCTCGCGGCAGTTTCCCGGGCACATGCGAGCCGACGTGCAGACCGCGATCGACAGGCTGTTCTCGGAATCGGCGGTGCGCTTCTTCGCCATCCACGAGCAACGCCGCTATGAGACGCTGACGATCTCCGCGCTGACGCGCTATGCGGATGAATATGCTTACGCCGTCGCGCCCGCGCAGTACCACGATGTCGACATCGGCGAGATCGAGCCGGTCAAATGCCTCAACAACGGCCTTTGGCTATGTGTCGCCGACGGCCTGCGTTACGCGGTCATGCTCTCCTCGCACCGGGATTATGGCCATGAGGCCGAGACCCGCATTGAGATTGCCGTGCCTTCCGGCACGGCCGGCAGCGAATTGGTGCAACGCTGCTTCTCGGAGCTGGAGAGCGCCGTCAACGCCGCGCGTTGTTATCGCGGCAAGATCCTGTCGCTCGACGCCAACGCCGATTATCGGGGACGATCGAAGGGCGTGACGGTCCACCGGTTGCCGCCGGTTCGGCGCGAGGAGGTGATCTTGCCCGAAGCGACGCTGAAGCTGCTCGACCGCAACGTGCTGAGCTTTGTCGGGAGCCGGCCGCAATTGCGGCGGCTGGGACAATCGACCCGCAAAGGCATTTTGCTTTACGGGCCACCCGGAACCGGCAAGACGCACACCATCCGCTATCTGGCGAGCAACCTGCCCGGTCACACGACGTTGATCATCACCGCAGCGCAGGTCGCGTTGCTCGCTCACTACATGGCTCTTGCCCGGCTTCTGCAACCGGCGATGGTCGTGATCGAGGATGTCGATCTCATTGCACGCGATCGGAACAAGATGGGCCCTTGCGAGGAATCGATGCTCAATGGGCTGCTCAACGAGATGGATGGACTGAAGGAGGATGCGGACATCCTGTTCATCCTCACCACCAATCGGCCGGAAGAGCTTGAGAGCGCCTTGTCGAACCGCCCCGGCCGCATCGACCAGGCGATCGAGGTGCCGCTTCCGGACGATATCGGCCGCCGGAAGCTGGTCCAGCTTTATGGCAAAGGTCTGCCGCTCGGCGAAACCATCGTAAGCGAGGCCGCGCAGCGCACCAAAGGCGTCAGCGCCACGTTCATCAAGGAGTTGATGCGGCGCGTCGCCCAGGCCGGCATCGCGCGCGACGGCGGCACCGCCGTCGAATCCCGCGATATCGGCGAAGCGCTCGACGACATGTTGTTCACAGGCGGCAAGCTCAACATCAAGCTGCTGGGCGGGGCGCTGGAAGCGGCCGACGGATGAGCGCAAGACCAGCGATCCCTGACGACGGCATGGTTGCGTCCAAAATGGCGGCGCCGAAGAGATTCAAAATCTTTCCTGTCAGAGCAATTTCGCGCGCGCGAACAGTGCCCGGATCGCGTTGGTCGCCTGCACGATCATTATCCCGTTTTCGGCGGCCGCTTCGAGTGCCGCCCTGGCCTCGTTGTGGAGTGATTGAAACTCCATCCACTCGACCGTGTTGAGACGGGTGATGAACCGGTAGGCCTGGCCGACCGTCGCAATCACGACCGACTCGCCGTTCAATTTGACTTGGAACGACGCCCTCAATGGCGTGTCTGATGCTGATGCTTCGCTCATTCCGCGTTTGTGCAGCGGGGACGGCCAAAGTCAATCCTCAACCAGTCCCCGCGAGCTATTTCCAGGTGAAAGCCGAGGGAACCCATTCACCTGAAGCGGCGCGATCGCGCGACTCGCGAAGCGCGCGCTTGGCCTGCCGAGCACGAGCCGGACTCCGGGAACTTGGATCAGCACGCCGTCCTGACCGGCCAGGCTTGAAATTATCGCCCGTCATCTCGCTGACGGTCATTGCCTCCGTTTCCGGCGCCCTTACGCCAGTTCGAGGCCTGCCAGCGGCTCGCGCCAGGCGTCGTAGCCGTAGACCCAGTCGGGATCGGTGGGATTCTTCAGCCAGGTGTTGGTGCGCGAGGAGAGCTGGACGCGCGAGGTGCGCGGCTTGCGTGTTGCCTCGAAACGGCGGAAGGCGCCCGCAACACCATCGCGATCGACATCAGCGAGGCAGCGCGAGAGCACGGCCGCGTCCTCGATCGCCATCGCGGCGCCCTGCGCCATGTAGGGGGTCATCGGATGGCAGGCATCGCCAAGCAACGTGACGTTGCCCTTGCTCCAGCACGATAATGGATCGCGATCGAACAGCGCCCATTTGTGCACCGACGGGCATGCCTCCAGCACCCGGCGCACCTGCGGATGGAAAGTGGCGAAGGCCGCGCGCAGTTCGCGCACATCGCCCATGCCCGACCAGGACTCCACCCTGAAACCCGGCTCCGGCTGGCTGGTGACGAAATAGACCTCGCTGCGGTCCGGCTTGACGTAATAGATCACGATGTGGCGATCAGGCCCCCACCATTTGGTGCAATCGTCGATTTCATAGCCGTTGAGAAGAACGGCCGGAAACACCGTGCGGTAGGCGATGCGGCCGGTGAAATTCGGCTCGACGCGGCCGAATATCCCGTCCTTGACGAAGGAGTGGACGCCGTCCGACGCCACCACCGCGTCTACCGTGGTCTTGCTGCCGTTCGCAAATGCCAGCTCGACGCTGCGGTCGTCGCGCTGCGCGATGTCGACCAGTTTATGATCGAGATGGAGCACGTTGGCAGGCACGGCGCTGGCGAGTGCGGCGTGCAGATCACCGCGATGGCCGAGAAGATAGGGCGCGCCATAACGATCTTCGGCGGAGGGGCCGAACACCATGTCGAAGCGCACCTCGCCGGTGTCGAATTCCCTGTTATTCCACGAGCGCGGATAGAACGCCTCGCGCCGCAGCACCGGCTCCAGCTCCCACTCGCGCATCACCTTCATGGCGTTGCAGCCGATCTGGATGCCGGCGCCGAGCCGGGCAAATCGCGCGGCCTGTTCATAGACCTGCACGTCCACGCCGGCGCGCGTCAATGCCGCAGCGGTCGCAAGGCCACCCATGCCGGCCCCGATCACAGCCACCGAAAGTTTGCCCATGGTCTTGACCCCGTCATTCCCTGCCGGTCAGGCCGGCCTCGTCACCTTTGTCGTCCAGGGCGGGTGGTCGCCGCAACCCAGTAATGCTGACCGGATGTGAGTTATTCTCACGGGACGACCAGAGACCGAGGGTTCAGCTTAGGAGCGTTTATTTTAGCAGGCCGAAAACGAAAGCTCATCCATTATTGCCGACTTCACCGCATGGCTTGCCGACGCAGGAAGCGAGACCGAACAATTCATGCAGGATTGGGCCACCTGCGCTTCGGGCCGACTGACCGCTTGCTATTGCCCGTGGCTGACCAGCACATATCGGCAGGCAGGAGACAGCTTTGCACGATTTTCCTTCAGGCACACCAGGACCGTTAAATCGCCTTGATCCATCAGCTTGCGGCAGAAGCGTTGGACGTCACGTATGCACGCCTGCTCCTCCTGGTCGCTCCCGCTGTGTGCAAGGACGGCGGTCGAAGCCGTCACAGATAGAAAGATAAGTGCGAGGAAGATTTTATGCATGCGTTGCCTCCTGCAGACCTCGGACAGCTCAGCGCCCTTTGCTGCCCGGTCTCCGTCACCGGAAAGGTGATCTTCTATAAACCATACCGTTTAGTTTTATTTCTGACAAGAAGGTCGAAGGCTTTTGAGGGGCTGAATTCTCCAGTCACGGATAGCATCCACGCCCCGGGCGGACACGAAGCCGTGACGGCGTCTACCGCCCAGCCCCGATGGCGCGCGCAAGTCCCACTGCCGTCGTGATGGTGGCCCGCGCGACGGCGATCGCTTTCGTCATCAACACTGCATCAGTGTTGGCCGACAGTCGACGCCCGACCCGACTGCCGATCACGACGGTCCGGATTGCCACCGTCGTCCGCGGATGCGAGCTTTTGGTCCCACCAACCACCACCCATGGCCACCAGAAGCTGGACCGTGTCCTGGTAGCGTTGCGCCTCCGCGCGAACATAACCGAGCTTCGCTTGCTGATATTGCCGCTGCGCATCGAGCAGACCGATGATACCCGAACCGCCGCTGCCGTAGCTGATGCGTTGCAGACGTACGGCCTCCGAGGCCATGGACAGCGCCTGGCTTTGGGCAGCCAGGAGATTCGTATCATGCGTCAGTGCCTGCAGGATGTCAGCGACTTGCCCAAAAGCCTGCAATACCGTCTGTTGGTAGTCAGCCGCAGATTCCTTAAAGCCGGCAAGCGCGGCGCGGCGTTCTGCCTCTCGCATGCCGCCGTCGAAGATCGGCTGTGCAAGTCCCGCGGCAATGCTCCAGACGAGACCGGCGGGACTGAACAGATTGCTTCCGTTCAATGAAGAAGCGCTGACCCCGGCTGAAAGCGTGATGGAGGGATAGAGTTGCGCCGTAGCGATTCCAATCTGTGCGCTCGCAGCATGGAGCTGGGCCTCGGCCGCCTGAATATCAGGCCGCTGATGGACAAGTTGCGACGGGATGCTCACAGGTAGATGATGCGGTAGCCTGAAGGCTACTAAATCGAAATCCGGCGGCGACCAGTCGCCAGGCGCGCGGCCGATGAGAACAGCGAGCGCGTGCTTGGTCACGCTCATCTGTTGTTCAAGTCCCGGCTTCAATGTCTCATCCGTCGCAAGTTGGCTTTCAGCGACAATGACATCGCTATCGGGTACAGTTCCGGTCAGGCGCTGTTTGCGCACGAACTCGACATTTTGACGATCGATAGCAAGGATATCATTGAGGGCTTTCAGTTGAGAGCGGACTGCAGCTAGCTGAAGCGCCTGGGAAACCGTATTGCCGGTGAGAGTCAAATATGCCGCGTCGAGTTGGTCGCTCTGATATTCGGCCAGCGCGACCTGCTGCTCGATCCGGCGATGCGTTTGACCAAATAGATCCGGCGTGTAGCTGGCGGTTGGACCGACTTGAAACAAATTGAAGCTCGATGGCAGTGGAGCAACATTGGGGGTCAATCCGAACGAGTCGGCGCTTTGTCTTTGTTCCGATACGCCGGCGTTTAGCCCTATCTGGGGATAGAGCGCGCTTGTGGCCACCGCGATCGCCTGCCGCGCCACGACCAATCTTGCCTTTACGCTTTCAAGCGTGCGGCTACCTGCGACGGCCTGCTTTACCAACAGGTCGAGGTCCGACGACCGAAAGAGTGTCCACCAATCGGCGGCCACCTTCTCGCCGAGCGCGATCGCCTGCGTCGGCACCGCCCTTCCGGGATCGGGGCTAGCTGCGGTCGCTTCGCCAGGCGACGTATAACGGGTGACCGAAGGAGTCTTTGGCGCCTCGAAATCCGGACCAACGGAGCAACCCGCAACCGCGATGCCAAGCACGGCCGAAACAACCCGCGCACCCGAACGCGGTCGGAGCAATCTCTGGAATAATGCGACCAACATCGTCATTCCATGGCGTGCATGGGATCCGCGGCAGCGCTGCTGGGCGGCTTCTTGAAGATGACGAGAAGCGGGATTGCAGCGAGCGTCGCGATCATCAATAGCTTGTAATCATCCATATAAGCGATGATCTGAGCCTGTTGAGTAATCATCGCATCGAGCGCGGCGCGTCCGGCGGCGCTAACCGGATCCCAGAACCGCGCAATCGCGAGGTCCTCGAACATCCGATTGACCGACGTGACACTCCGCGTGATTTCAGCGTGGTTCACCTGCGTATTTCTCGTCAGAAGGCTGTTCACCACGGAAATGCCGATGCTGGAGCCAATATTGCGCGACAAACTGTAAAGGCCGGCGCCCTCGGCGCGGCGCTCGGGCGGCAGCGTCGATAACGTCACCACGCTCAACGGCACGAAGATAAAGCCAAGGCCAACACCCTGGATGATCCCGACGACGACAATGGTCGTCTGCGACACGTCCGGCGTCCAGCCGGTCATCACATAGAATGACCAGGCTGTGAGCCCGAGCCCCAGGGCCAGCAGAAGTCGCGTGTCGACGCGCCCGATCAGCCTTCCCACCATCAGCATGGAGCCCATGGTGCCAACGCCCCGAGGTCCCAGCACCAGGCCCGCGCTGACGATCGGGTAGTTCATGAGATTCTGCAGGTAGGGAGGCTGCAGCGCCAGCGAGGCGTAGTAGGTGAGACCGACAATCGCGATGAAC